>Ga0307985_10000094_pt1 | contig 45912 bp, 31 predicted proteins | sample EllFjometageno80_FD_203155 | JGI IMG/M metagenome (GOLD analysis project Ga0307985, IMG submission 203155) | Marine microbial communities from Ellis Fjord, Antarctic Ocean - #80 | ecosystem: Environmental > Aquatic > Marine > Unclassified | place: Southern Ocean | collected 2014-10-09 | reverse complement strand
GCCAGTTGCTATGCGCGGAAGTTGCTCGTACTGGAAAAAGAATCGTTCTGGTATCTTGAAACCGGCTATTCGTGAACTTAGAAAGCTGGTCAACTGCTCAGAGTTAAGTTCGCTGTCCGCTTGTAGCATGATTGAAGAGCAGAGCATTTCGCCCAAACGTTCCTCGGGTATGCCATAGACAGAAACTTCACTCACCTGAGGATGTTCGCTGATTGCATATTCGACTTCGGCGCAGCCTATGTTTTCGCCACCACGAATAACAATGTCTTTGGCTCGATCTAGGATAATGAGAAAACCCAGGTTATCTAGCATGCCGATATCGCCGCTGTAAAACCAACCGTCTTTAATTACTTCCGCGGTGGCCTCTGGGTTATTCCAGTAGCCCTTCATGACCGTCGCACCCTTGATGCAAATCTCGCCAACTCCTCCATCTTCCAGAGTGTTACCTTCGGCATCGACGATCTTTACACTCGTTACCGGAGGGGTAGGTCGCCCTGTGCTATTAGGTCTGCTGGCGTAGAACTTGCCGGATATTATTGCTCCGATAGCATTGGTCTCTGTCAGTCCATAGCCAAGTCCGGGAATCGCTGCATCGGGAAATTTTTGCATGATCATATTGAGGTGTTCAGGCGGACGAGAAGCACCACCGCTTTGTACACCACGCAAGCTACTGAGGTCTGTTTTTTCGAAGTTTGGCGATTGCATGATTTCCCATGCCATCGTGGGCACTCCGTGAAATACTGATATTCTCTCTTCCTCTATCAATTTTAATGCGGCCTCGGCATCCCATTTGTACATCATCACAAACCTGCGCGAGTAGATGAAGCTAGCCAAAAATTGTGCGTGGCTTCCGGTCACATGAAATAGCGGCACATTCGCGAGCAGAGCGGGTGGAAATTCTGGCTTCTCTTCTACTAACTCAGGTCTGAGGATCTCGGTGATCTCTTTGACGAACTTCCAGGTGTACAGGGCGTTGATTATATTTCGGTGGGTAGAAAGTACGCCCTTGGGCATGCCTGTAGAGCCTGAGGTATACATGATCGAGGCTTTGTCTTCGGGGGATATCTCTATCTCATTCAGTTCATCTTGAGAAAGCGGTTCGACGGAGCGGGCCAGCTCATAAAATTCAGGGAATGCAGATTCGGCCTCGGGCTTGAACATCACGATTTGCACATGGAGGCTATCTAAAATTGGCTGTATTAAGTCTAGTCGTGCCGGGTCTAGAAAAATTAGTTTGCTGTCGCTGTCGCTAAGACCGTACTTTAATTCAGGGCCCTTCCACCAGGAGTTCATGGGTACTGCAATTGCACCCACTAGTGTGATGGCCATATACGCGATGCACCACTCTGGGGAGTTGCGTGCACAAATGGCGACACGATCACCCAGTTGAATCTCGTATTTTTCTTTGAGTACACGCGCCATGCGCAGAGCGAGATCCAAACTCTCGGCAAAACTAAAGCGCTCTTGCTGGTACACCAAAAAGGTCTGATCGCCAGCTTCCAACCCAAGCTTATAGAGTTCGCCGAGGTTCGTTGGAGCATGAGCGAAAACACTCAAATCCAGGCCATCGATGGTGACGGTTTCAACTTCGAGTGGTTTGCCTGGGGCCATGTGTGCAGCGGCAATACTTTTTAGCTGGCTCAGGTCATTGCTTATTTGTTGTTCGGACAGTTTGTTGGCTTGAATTGTCACTCTTTATTTATCTCCAGCGTCACTTTGCCCATGACTTTGCGCTCGGTAAACACATTGAAAGCATTTACAAAATCGGTCATCGCGAAAGATTCGGTGACGATGGGCTTTAATTTTCCCGCGTCGTACATTTCCAGCAACTCGGCGAAGTTCTTCTCGTATTCTGCAGGTTCTTCTTTTCTGAAGCGCCCGAGGAATACGCCGACCATGGATGATCCTTTGAGTAGGGCTAGGTTCGCCTTGTACTGTGGAATGCGTCCGCTGGCGAAACCCACGACTAGAAGCCTTCCATTCCAATTTATGCACCGGCAGCTTTGATCGAAAAGGTCGCCGCCTACGGGATCGTAGATTACATCGGCACCCGCGCCTGCGGTGAGTTCTTTTACTCTTTCTTTGAGTTCGCCATCGGCATAGTTGAGTAATGCATCGGGGTTTAATCGATTGACGAATTCAAGTTTTTCATCGGAGCTGGCAGCAGCTATCACTTTGGCGCCCATGAGCTTGCCCAGTTCAACGGCGGCTAGGCCGACACCACCACTGGCTCCGAGAACGAGCAGGGTTTCACCTGGCTGCAACTGTGCGCGTTGCTTCAGGGCGTAGTAAGACGTTGTGTAAATCATCGCGAAGCCAGCAGCAGTCTTGAAATCCATGCTGTCTGGAATCTTACGAAGGCCATCGGCCTTGACGGCGACCTGTTCAGCTAATCCGCCGATACCGGGCGTGGCCATGACTCTATCGCCAACAGCGAAGTCTTGAATACCCGCACCAACACAGGTGATTATTCCGCCAACTTCTGAGCCTGGTGTGAATGGCATTGGTGGTTGAAATTGGTATTTCCCCTGAATTTGCAATCCATCTGGAAAATTCAGCGATGCAGAGTAAATCTGAACGACTGCCTCATTCTCTGCGGCAACAGGATCATCAATCTCTTCTAATGCAAGATTTTCAGGGGGGCCGTGGGTCTTACAAACTATCGCTTTCATGGGGTTACCTCGATTACAACGAACGCGGATTCAATCACGAATAGGCCTCTACTTCAATTATTAGGGGTATTCTTCGATTGGCCTCCAGGGGTATTGGTGATTGTATTGTTGTGGCCGTTGCAAACGAGTATATTTACCCCTAGAGTTTTTCTTAAGTGTGCCGCGCGATGAATGAACGAAAACGACAGGCCTACCTTGAGGCTATGGATATTCAGGTCTATTTCCCTCGGCAACGATTGCCTGGCGCGAAGCCTTCGCCGGACTACGATTTTCCAGCTGTAAGCTCGCTTCTTCCTGAGATGAATGAGTCAAATGAGGCAAAGACCACGATCTTGACGAAGAGCGAGAGAAAAGCCAATGGGCTAGCTGAGATAGAAGAGCTACGCGCCCGACCGCCTGCCGTTCGCAAAGCAACGGTAACGTCGATCAGACAACCGACGCAGGTGCCGGAAACTGAGGGTGAATCTGATGCCGCCCTAAATCAAGAGAACAGTCTCCGCTTTACACTGCGCTATTACCGCATTAATGAAAAACTTGCAGTCCTTGAAGAGGTGCCTGAGCAGGGCTCACGGCAACTCAGCCAAGAATCCCAGACATTGATGCAAGCGATTCTAAAGGCCTTAGGGCAGGATGGTCTCGAATCGAACGCGCAAGTAGAAGAGTTTTCCTGGCCCTTGCAGGGTGGGTACTCCATGAAGAACACACCGAGGATTGAGGCGGCGAAAGCGATCTCAGGATTTCTTCTGATGCGGAAAGAGACGGATAGTTTTACTAATTTGCTGGTGTTCGCAGGACAAGTTGAAGAGGTTCTACTACAATTTGATGGGAGCACCAGAGCGCGAGATTTTGAGAGCAGCAAGGGCTACTTTATGACGGTAACGCATAGCTTAGCCTCGATGCTGGCAGTATCCACCCTAAAGAGAGATGTATGGCAGCATTTGCAGGCACTGCAAAAGCGAATCGATAGCTCTTGCTAGCGCTTCGCTTTTAGCTTGCCTGAAACTTGCCCGCCAAGCCCGCTAACTTATGTCCCCTGAAACAAATCTTAAGGCCGATTTCTTTGCTCGAACAATGCGGACTAGCGATGTCGAGCTAGTTGCGCAGAATGAAGCCGCCGCTTATGATCATCCTTGGACTAAGCGCATCATCGTCGATTGCCTTAGAGCGGGTTACCAGTGTTGGGTCTTGGCCAATAAGCAAAAAATAGTCGCTCATGCTGTCGTGTCTGTGGCAATCGGCGAGTGTCATCTATTAACGCTCTGCGTACACCCGGATCATCAGCGAAATGGTTACGGCAGGAAACTGTTTAATTTGTTGTTGGGTCGAGCTCAAAAGCAAGAGGCTGAGATCTGCTTTCTCGAGGTTCGCCGCTCCAATATGGGGGCGATCGCACTTTATCGCTCAATGGGTTTCGTGCAGATCGGAGAACGCAAAAATTATTATCCCGGCAAAGGTGATAGGGAAGACGCGCTGATCATGTCCCGAGACTTGCCGCTGCCGTGACCTTAGAGGTAGCTTAGGTTTAGACTGCTCATTTGGAGCTATTTATTCGACTCAGCAATTTCCTAAGCAATGAGAACAGGGCAACAAGACACAAAGCCGCTAGCATTATACCGCCAAGAAACAGGATGCTACCCAGTAACATGTTGAGGATCTCCGCCATGGAGAGGTTTTGCCAGGTCGCCACCACCCATACACAGGCAATACCACAAGCGATGCCCACCAGCACGGCGGCTGTTTTTTTGCGTATTTTTAGTAGTGAAAAAATCAAAACTTGGGCCTGTTGTCATCTTCGTTATAACTGGCAGTGCAGTTGGGGTAGTCGCTGCAACCCCAGAATACACCATTTTTACCACTGCGTTTAATGAGAAGGTGATTACATTTTTGACATTGATAGGCCGCTTCGGGCACGCCATCGTGGTCAGCAAGGGTCACCTTACAACCCTTAGAGTACCCGCTGCAAAACCAATAATTACCTTTTTCCTTATCTGCTTTTATCAATTGACGTGTGCACAGCGGGCAGCGGTAATGTTCGTCCACATCTTCCGAGGGCTTGCCATCCACATCATTAAGAGAAGTGCGGCAATTAGGAAACCCGCTACAGCCCCAGAAAGGCCCCATCTTTCCTTGAATTCGACGCAGCGGTTTCTTGCAAGTCGGACAATAATGCAGTCGCTCGTTATTGCTGCTGTTGTCGGTTTCGGAGTTAGAATCGGACATAGTTTTGGGCAAAGCTTCGGGAATAGTCTGCTGGTAGCGGGTGCGAAAAATGCTAGACACTCGATGCCACTGGATTTTAATTATGGTAGCAGAAGCGACCAAGCAGCACAGCGATTTACTACTCTCAGGGCGGCGCTATGGCTATTTGAACTGCCCTAGTTCTTTTATCGCAGCGATTAGAGTCGCGTTTTCTGCATCCGTACCAATTGAAATGCGTAGCTTATCGCGCAGTCGATCTTGGTCGAAATAACGCACTAGGATATTGCGTTGCTTCAATTGCAGGTAGAGCTTTTCGGCGCCTATCGATTGTGGAATCTGACACAAGATAAAATTGCCCTGACTGGTTGGCGTAGTAAGGCCGAGTTTTTGTAAATCTGCACGCAATTGATCCCGACTTTGACGAATGCGTTCGCAGTTTTCTCGTGCATATTCGCATGAATCTATCGCCGCGGTGGCAAGGCTCTGGGCGATATGGTCGGTGTTATAACTGTCCCGTGTTTTAAACATCATCGGTTCGATCAGCGATTTTGCTCCAATACCGTAACCAAAGCGCAGGCCCGCTAGAGAGTAGGCTTTGCTCAGTGTTCTGAGAATCAGAATATTATCGTGAGAATTAATCAACGCTATGGAATTGTAGTTGAGTGCCGGATCGACAAAATCAACATAGGCTTCATCGATTAATAGTAGGCCCGAAAAATTGTCGGCTATCTTGGCTAAGTAATCGGCGGTTAGCAGGGTGCCGGTGGGTGCGTTAGGGTTAACCAGGATCAACAACTTAGCCGCAGAGTTATTTAATTGCTCTAGAAAATCCTCAGGCATACTCCAGTCATCAAGGAGCGAAATCTCTTCGAATCGACAGCCCTGAATTTCAGCGAGAACCGGATACAGGGAATAGCTGGGTTTGCAGACGGCGATGGTGTCTAGTTGTTCAACATAAGTAGTCAAAACTAGGCGTAATAGTTCGTCACCGCCATTAGTGGGAATGATCTGCTGTGCGGAGATATTGTGCAGCCGACTAGCGGCTTCTCGAAACGAATTAGCCATCGGTGACGGATAGCGCCTGAGGGCGGCTACGTCTATCGACTTTAGAGCATCAGCCACTTGGGGGCTAGGCGGATAGGGGTTCTCATTGGTGTTGAGCTTAATAGTATTCGCTGCTCCGGTTTGTTCGCCCGGCGCATAGCCCTGCATTTTCTCAATGTTTTTACGTTCGAAAGACATGCTGATTGATTCGCTAAGTAGTTGAATAGAGCTAGGCTATCTAGAGAGCCAGATGAACGGATCGAGTCAATTCATCTGTAAACAGTAGGGGGAAAAGCTTATAGCTTTAATGGGTTTGAGTCTAGCGACTATCGCTTAGTAACCTGACTCGCTGAGCCTCTACTGATCAGGCAAATAGGTCTGCAATCTACTGCTCCAACCTGCTATCCAGCGCTGTTCGTTGCGCTGAGTAGGAGCATTTGAGACGCGTCGCTCCAGGACGCGAGTGGCAGCTGTTACAAAATCATCCAGATTGGCAGCGCTACCCTGCAATTCCAGCAGAACCTGCAGAAGCCCCCAGCCTTCGCCTTGATAACGTTCGCTAAGGGCAATACCTGTTCCCTTAAAATGCACATAGTCGATCAGGGCATACATGCCATAGGGCGTTTGTGAATTGGCGACTTCATAAAAACTGCTCTCCACAAAGTTTTGCTGAGACGGTTCTAGCCCGCGAAAGAGGTCGGCTTTCGAGTCATGCAATCTCTCAACGATAAATAGCACTTGAAGCTCGGTGGTCGAGCCTAGGAAATCGCGCAGTTGCCGCATTCTCTGACTGTCGAGATCTGCCAGAAATTGTTGCCTGTTCTGCCATGGAGAGTCAGGACTTTTTAGAGTCTCCAGCCAGTTAGGTAATTCATAGCCATGCTTCTTATAGAAGGCCAATAAGTTTGGAAAAGTTTCTTCGAAGCGCTCGTTCTGCTGTGAGGAGTACCAGATAAAGTGACCTATGCCGAGTGAGGGAAAGTCTTCACCTTCGTTCCAGCTGGTAAGACAGTTAAAATTTCTATTGCATTCGTTCGCAAAAATTCGGTCTCCTAGCCAATTCATCTGCTGTGGATTGAGCTGTGGTAATTGACCCGAAGCCACCGGAATTACTGCGATCTGCAGCAGTAATAGCAGCAAAAAACTATTGAAACTGATTGGAATAGATGGCATTTTGGCTTGTGTTTGCAGTATTGAAAAAATAAAGAGAATGATAAACTGATATCGGCCAAAACTCTGGGATTTGACAGTATTTTTGTCACATCCGGGCAGACTTTGCATGTAGGATGGGCCCCGATTGAGGCTAGGGTGGAACAGGCCACGTAAAATATCTGATTAATGGATGCTGGAAATACTAAAAACAATGACTGAGACAGTTAGCACAGACATAGAGATCGAATCTCCACTGCCACAGGTTGTGGAGAAGCAGGACGAGTTTGTTGCTAATTTGTCCAAGATCTATCAACGCCTCAAATACAGCAAGAAACTAAAGACCGCCATGAAGGAAGTCGAGCGCGATCTGCTTGGGTTGCTTGACGTTAAACTGTTCACGGTTTATCAGAGCGTTGACAACGGTAAGGAAATTCTCGCCAGCTTCAAGGGCGGCGATCCGGACGAAGATGATTCCAGCGAGATCAGAGTGCCGTTCAGCGCAACATCACTGGCCGGTTATGTTGCGCTTAGCCAGAGAGCTCTTGTTATTAAGAATGTTTTAAATAGCGAAGAGCTGGTCGACATCCATCCGCGACTGCAATTCGATAAGCGTTTCAGTGAAGCCAAAGGCTGGAATGTAAAATCTATGATCATTGTCCCCATCAAGGATGAAATCTTGCTGGGTGTCATGCAGTTGATTAATTTCGAAGGCGATCGAGAGTTCACGAAAACTGATCTAAAGCGCGCGGTGATGGTTAGTCAGATGTTGGCTAAACAGTTTCGTTCTTCGCTACAAAGCACACAGGGTCCGTATGACTATCTTGTGCAGGAAAGAAAAATTTCTGGCGTTGAACTCGCAGACATGCAGAACAATGTTTCACTCTACGGTGGTTCGGTAACACGCAGCCTCATGGAAGAATTCAATATCGAAGCCGACGACATTGGTAAGTCGCTGGAACACTATTACCGCGTTCCTTATATGAAGTATGACGCTGAGCATGAGCTACCCTTCGATCTGCTAGAAAATATCGGTGTGAGTTACCTTAAAAATAATCTCTGGCTTCCAGTTGCGGGCGACAAGGAAGAGGCGGTCATCCTCATTGATGACCCTTCTGATTATCAGCGCATCATGGAGATTCAAGGTGTGGTGAATGCCAGAAACTACGTCTTCCGCGTTGGACTTCCTGAGCATATTCACCATTTCCTGAGTGGAGATGCCGATGCAGATATGGAAGCTGGCTTCGATGATGTGTTCGATGCACTGGGAGGCGAGGGTGGCATCGAGATCGAAACGATTGAAGATGAAGAGGAAGACGAAGGTATAGAGGCGACATCTGGCATCATTCAGTTGGTTAATCGAATTATCACGGAATCGGAGAGATTGGGTGCCTCGGATATACATATTGAACCTGGTAAGGACGATGCCCCAGGTGGTGTGCGGATACGTGTCGATGGTATCTGTAGAGAATTACTCAAGGTGCCCAAGGAACACTGTGCGGCAATGATTGCGCGCGTGAAGGTTATTTCTCGGTTGAACATCGCTGAGAAGCGCCTGCCTCAGGATGGTAAGTGCAAACTCAAAGTGAGGGGCCGGCAGCTGGAGCTTCGTGTCGCCACCGTGCCCACAGTACAAGGTGAGAGCGCGGTACTGCGTATTCTCGCAGCTGGGAGTGCGATGCCGTTGGAGAAACTGAATCTAAGCCCGAGAAACCTTGAAAAGGTTATTTCTGCTTCGGCTCACCCACATGGACTGTTCCTAGTTGTGGGGCCAACCGGTTCTGGTAAGACGACTACCTTGCACGCTGTGCTCGGGCACATCAATAAACCCGACAAAAAGATTTGGACGGCGGAAGATCCTGTAGAGATAACACAGCCAGGTCTGCAGCAGGTGCAGGTGTTGCCAAAGATTGACTTCACCTTTGCGACGGCGATGCGAGCTTTTCTTCGTGCTGACCCTGACGTGATTCTGATCGGTGAGATGCGCGATCATGAGACCGCGAGTATCGGTGTCGAGGCGTCTCTAACGGGTCACTTGGTTTTATCCACTTTACACACTAACTCCGCACCCGAAACGATTACCCGTCTACTCGATCTGGGTCTTGACCCGGTCAACTTCTCCGATGCACTTCTGGGTATATTGGCGCAGCGTTTGATGAGAACGCTATGTGGTAAATGCAAGCAACCCTATAAGCCCGATAAGAAGGAACTCGATCATCTGGTCAATGCCTACGGCCGTGAGGCATTCAAAAACCTTCCTTTTGACCTGAATAATATCGAATTGCAGGGTCCGGTAGGTTGCGATGACTGTGGTGGGACTGGCTATAAGGGCAGAACTGGGGTTCACGAATTGCTAATGGGTACTAACGAGTTGCAGGCTATGATCTACAATAAGGCGGAGCTTGACGTGATACGCGAACAGGCGTTGAAAGATGGCATGCAAACCATGAAGCAAGATGGTATCGAGAAAATATTCATGGGTCTCAGTGACTATTTACAACTATTGCGCGTCGTTGCCGAGTAGCAAAGGTGTCACAGAGTATTTCAAACTTGAGCCTAGTAGGCTCGAAGGTCCCCTTTTTACTGTTTGACGAAAACTCCCACAAATTTCCACTGTGTTTGAGCCAGTTTATGTTCTGGGCGTTTGCCCGCCCTAAAGGATCTGCAGTTCCATTTCTTGGGCAGAAGTGCCAAGGCGATTCGCACGAAACAGTGTTTATATGAATGCGAGGACTGCTACAAATACGATGCAATCTAAAGTGGTGACTTTACGTGGATTTTTTAAGATTACTGTGTGTTTGATTCTCAACAATTAGCAGTAAGAACGAATGGCATTATAGGCTGAAAAACTCCAATAAAAACAGTGACAAAGGATTTCTTATTTTTCGTAAATTGCGTTTGATGGGCGAATTTATGCACAAAAAAGAAACTTCTCTCACAAAACACTAAGATTCAGCAGGTATTATTTTATACCAATACTTCCAAAACTGGTAAGTTATTGAATAATAACAAAATAACCTATTGACCAAATATTGATCAATTTGTGTCAGACAGGCGCATTTTAGAGGCTTGAAGCGATTTTTGAAGAATTATCCACTGACTTATCCACAGAATCTGTGGAAAAAAAATTTGTGATGGAATAGTCGAATTTCCTAGCATCCTCAATGGCTTAAGAAAGCTTGTTGGAGAGTGCGTTAGCAGTGTGCGCTAAGTGCTCTTAAAAGGACTAGCCTTAAATTGCTAAATATCTGAGTGACTAGGAGTGACGCACATTGAGATTATACCAACTAAGGGAATGTGCTATGTTTGCACTACCACTAGTTGTACAGCACTTTACTATGATTGAATTAACTGCCGAAATTCCGTTCCTATGGCGCTTGGGCGCCGAGAGCAGCGAAGGCTACTGCTCCGTATCTATGATCGTACCCTGCCCGCCCGAGACCGAGATCAAAGACCTCACTATCGAAACCAGTGTCCTGAGTCTTTCTTCTGACAGTACTCGTTCGGAAAAGGAAGAGACGCTGGAATGGAATCAAGAAGACATTAGTTTATTCTTGAAGTTAGTGAATCAAAAGCAACTCGCCAATAAGCAGCCAATATCAGATACGGTCCGCATCGATCTAACTGATCCTGCGGTTATCGATATCATTCACATTGTCGCGGCTGCCGGGTTCGGCGTGGCGTTCACATCTTACGGATTATTGAAAGAGTCTAACGGTTTGTATCCCGTACACCGTTGCGAAATTGGTGCACTTGCCTCGTTGCATACGATCATCGGTTTCAAGCCCTGCATCGTTGTGGATATCGAAGACGACGATATCGTCTGCGTCTTATTGGAAGACATCGACGTGCAGGCTACAGACGAGTATGACCGGCTTAGTCGACACGACCTGCTACTAGCGAAGCGCGGGGATATTCTGCATCCCGAGTTTGCCGAATCTAAGGCTAGACCTAGCAGTGCTGTGCTGCATTAGCATTTCTTTCGTCTGATGCTTCTTGCTACTTAGCACGTTGATTGAAGCGCTTACCAACAAGTGCTGCGGCAATATTCGCTTTTTGAATATCGATTGCTCCGCCGGCGATCCCCCACCCCCAAGCGTCGCGCAACTTCTGTTCTAGCGGGTACTCCTTCGAATAACCATAGCCACCCATGAGTTGCATTGCTTTGCCTGTCACTTCTCGTGCGGTTTCATTGGCGAAACACTTGGCGACCGAACTCTCCGCGATGGAGGGAAGCCCCTTCTGTGCGTTCACGACGGCCCTATAGAGCAGTAGCCGGGATGCTTCCAGTCTCATTTTCATTTCAGCAATCTGTAATTGAACCGCTTGGAATTCGACGAGTGATTTACCGAACTGTTGCCGCTGCTGAACATATTCCAAGACATAATCGAATGCCGATTGGGCTACGGCCAGTGACATCGTCGTATTGCCACAGCGCTCCAGATCGAAAGCATCCATTAATTTGCCGAAGCCGCCGGCTGATACGAGAATGTTCTCTGCTGGTACTTCAACGTTGTCGAAATACATGTCGGCGCTTGCAACTCCTCGAAAGCCCATGTGGTGGTCCGGTTTGCCGAAGCTGAGGCCCTTGCTGTCTTTCTCGACAACGACAGCGCCTATTGCCTTTGCGCCTGGACTGTCATCCATGCGGCAGTAGACAACATAGGCCTCAGAGTGACCGGCCCCCGAACACCAGCGTTTATTGCCATTGATTATTACTCGATCTGATTCGACTTGAGCTTTGGTAGTAAGATCGGTAAGTGCCGATCCGGCATTGGGCTCGGACATGGATACGGCGACCACAATCTCGCCCGAACATACCCTAGGTAGTATTTTTTCCCTTAGTCGATCGCTACCAAAATGTGCTATCGCTAAACTCGGGCCGAAGCAGGACTCGAATATGGGAAAGGCTACCGCGATTGAAATTTTCGCAATCTCCTCCAAGACGATCACGGCATCGAGGTGGCTCATGCCAGCGCCGCCATATTTCTCTTCGAGGTTAACCCCGAGATAGCCCAATTCGGCGTAGCGTTTACGTAGTTCGATTCCCGGCGGTTCGTCACTTTCTTCTACTTGCTTGGCGATAGATGGCAGTTCCTGCTGGGCAAACTTGCGCACGGATTGCTGCAGGGCAACTTGTTGTTCGGATAGAGTGAAATCCATATCTGAGAGTCCTCGGGCGTTTGTTCTCATTGCTGTGGCGGGTATTGTAGAGTATCCGCCTGTTTTTCCATAGACCAGCATTAGAGGTCCGTTTCCCTACTCTTGCTCGCAGCTGTTATAATCGCGCCCGATTTCACTGGGCATAGAGTGGGCATAGATCCTACTAATCCTGCAATTAGAGCTTGAGAGCATGCAATCGCATTATCTCTGGTCATAACACGGCAATCATTAGCATGGGTATTGATTCATTAATAGACGAAATAGGGCGCCGCCGTGTGTTGGCGATTATTTCGCACCCGGATGCCGGCAAGACCACCATCACTGAGAAATTGCTGCTTTACGGCAACTTGATTCAGATTGCCGGTTCAGTGAAGAGTAAGAAGTCGGATCGTCATGCAACATCTGACTGGATGGCGATGGAGCAACAGCGGGGCATCTCGGTGACCTCCTCGGTGATGCAGTTCCCCTACAATGGTCGAATGGTGAATTTGCTCGATACGCCTGGGCACGAAGATTTTTCTGAAGACACCTACCGCGTGCTCACGGCAGTGGATTCTGCGCTGATGATCGTCGATGGGGCAAAGGGCGTGGAAGAGAGAACTATCAAGCTGATGGATGTCTGTCGCTTGCGTGATACGCCGATTTTTACCTTTGTTAACAAGCTCGATAGAGATATTCGCGACCCTATCGAAGTCCTCGATGAGATAGAGACCGTTCTCAACATCAAATGCGCGCCGATCAATTGGCCGCTAGGCATGGGCAAAGAATTTAAGGGCGTTTATAACCTGTATGAAGACAAGGTTCATGTCTATCAGCATGGTCAAGGGAGCCAGATTCACGACGAGGTGATAATCGATGGGCTGGATAGTCCTAAGACAGCGCAGCTGCTCGGTAGTTATACCCAAGACTTTATAGATGAGATCGAACTGGTGCGTGGTGCCAGCCACGAATTCGATAGAGACGCTTACTTAAAGGGAGCCCTGACCCCCGTCTTTTTTGGTACAGCTTTAGGAAATTTCGGTGTTAAGAAAATGCTTGAAGATTTCGTAGAGTGGGCGCCCCAGCCGAAAAGTCGAGAAACAGAAACCCGTGTCGTAGAAGCAAAAGAAAAAAAATTCAGTGGTTTCGTCTTCAAGATTCAGGCGAACATGGATCCTAAGCACCGTGATCGAATAGCGTTTATGAGGATCTGTTCGGGTGAGTATACAAAGGGTATGAAGATGCGTCACACCCGCATCGGTAAGGATATCAAAGTAGTGGACGCGGTAACTTTTCTCGCAGGTGATCGAGAACAGGCGGAATCGGCTGTGTCTGGAGACATCATCGGCCTGCATAATCACGGCACAATTCAGATTGGCGATACCTTTACTACTGGAGAAGATTTAAAGTTTCGAGGCATCCCTCACTTCGCTCCGGAACTGTTCAGACGTATTCGACTGCAAGATCCACTCAAGCTGAAGGCGTTGCAGAAGGGACTGACGCAGCTATCCGAAGAAGGGTCAACGCAGTTGTTTATGCCACTTCGCAACAACGACCTGATTGTCGGGGCCGTGGGTGTGCTGCAATTCGAAGTTGTGGCCTTTCGCTTGAAAGACGAATACAAGGTCGATGCCATCTATGAGCCGGTTACGGTCTACGTGGCGAGATGGGTGGATTCCAAGAACAAGGCCAAGCTAGAAGAATTTCGCAAGAAGGCGCATGAGAATTTGTCCATCGATGGTGGTGGCTATCTCACCTATCTCGCACCTACTCGCGTCAACTTAAGTTTGATTCAAGAGCGCTGGCCAGACATCGAATTTCGCGCGACTAGAGAACACTGATGGAGTTTTTCTAGTTAGTCTCTCAAAGTCAGTTAATAAGCCCTAGTCAATAAATAAGTGTTAGTAAGCAAGTCCAAAATCTATGTCTAATTGCCACATGCAGTTCGAAATCAAAGCAGCCGACGGTAAAGCCCGTACCGGTGCGATGCAGTTCCCCCGGGGCGAAGTCGCCACGCCTGCATTCATGCCAGTGGGTACCTACGGCAGTGTAAAGGGCTTGAACCCGCAGCAGATTCGCGATACCGGTGCCGAGATCATCCTCGGCAATACCTTTCATCTGATGCTCAGGCCCGGCACGGCAGTCATCATGAATCATGGCGACCTGCATGATTTTACTGGGTGGGAGCGGCCGATGTTGACCGACTCGGGAGGCTTTCAAGTATTTAGTCTCGGCGAGATGCGTAAAATCACAGAGCAGGGGGTTAAATTCAAGTCGCCTATCGATGGTGCCGAGATTTTTCTTGGTCCAGAAAACGCCATCGAAATTCAGCATCAACTCGGGTCTGACATAATAATGGTGTTTGATGAATGCACGCCTTACCCAGCCACCGAAACCGAGGCTAGAGATTCAATGCAGCTTTCGCTGCGTTGGGCGCAGCGCTGTGTGCAAGCTCATGGCGATAACAAGGCAGCTCTATTTGGTATCGTACAGGGCGGCATGTTCGAAGGGCTGCGAGAGGAGTCCTTGGCAGGCTTACTGGAGCTTGGCTTCGATGGTTATGCCCTGGGTGGGCTTTCAGTAGGCGAACCGAAAGAAGAGATGAAGGCGGTTGTCGAGTTTTGCGCGGAGAAATTACCAACAGAGAAACCGCGCTACCTGATGGGAGTTGGCACGCCAGCTGATATCGTGCACGCAGTCAGTCAGGGTATCGATATGTTTGATTGCGTAATGCCTACAAGAAACGCGCGTAATGCGCATTTATTTACGTCCAAAGGCCTGCTAAGGCTGCGCAATAGTCGCTTCCGCAATGATACCGGCCCACTGGATGAAGGGTGCGATTGCTACACCTGTCAGAATTTCAGTCGGGCCTACCTGCATCACCTAGATAAATGCCGTGAAATGCTGGGTGCGCAGCTGAATACAATCCATAATTTGCACTATTATCAGACACTGATGGCGAGTTTGCGTGAGGCTATAGAACAGGGTAAATTGAGCGCTTTTGTCAGCCGTTTCCAGGAAGATCAGCAAAAATTGTCCTAATATTTTCCTTGATTTAAGCGCTAGATACTTGAAAATAAACAAATAATCCCAAGCTAGAGTGGGTGCGCTACGCTAGCAGGCCTGGGGTTTTTGCACAGCATGTATTTGAAAAGAAGAAACGGCGTTCGCAGGTAATCTCCAGCGAACGCAATAATCGATATAAGAACTGCATTGAAGTCGGTACAATCAGCGTCTTTTCTGTCTGAGCAGAACATCTAACTCCCTGAGAGAGTCATTTATGAATTTAATTTTCCCCACAGCCTATGCACAAGAAGCATTGGAACAGCCCTCGATGACTTATAACTTGATCCTATTCGGCGGTATGTTCGTGCTGTTCTATTTGATCTTGTGGCGTCCGCAGTCCAAACGTGCCAAAGAACATAAAGAGTTGATTACCAGCGTCTCCAAGGGAGACGAAATAATGACATCCGGTGGACTGATGGGCAAGGTTACCAATGTAAACGATGACTATATAGCCGTTGAAGTTGCGGAAAATGTAGTACTAAAGTTGCAAAAATCTTCAGTCGCCGCGGTTCTGCCGAAGGGCACAATTAGTCAGATCTAGTTGCGTCGGAATTTAGTCGCACGCGTTTATTCACCGACGATAAAGAGCTAGCTGGTAGCACAATATGTTAAATAAATACCCGGCCTGGAAAAACATCCTCATTCTTATAGTGGTTATCTTGGGATTTTTGTATTCCTTGCCGAACCTCTATCCCGACGATCCCGCCTTGCAGATTTCTCATGAGCTCACCGAGTTGAGCCAGGGGGATATGCCAGTCATTACGTCAGCATTAGAAGCGGCGGAGGTCGATTTCTTCGGTGAGGAAATAGACACAGAGAGCATTCGGATTCGCCTAAACACTCTCGATGATCAACTGCGTGCGAAGACGGCTATAGAAGATGCCTTAGGTGAGAGCTATATCGTTGCCCTGAATCTTGCCCCCACTACTCCAGGTTGGTTGCAGGCCATAGGCGCAGGTAAAATGAATCTTGGCTTGGACTTGCAAGGTGGCGTGCACTTTCTGATGGAAGTCGACATGGACGCGGCGATAATACGTCGCATGGAAGACAATCTAAGCAATGTAAGAACCATATTAAGAGAGCAAAGAATTCGCAGTCGTGGCTTGAATCTGATGTCGAACTCACACTTAGAAGTGCGTTTCGCAAATGATGAAGATCGTAGCCAAGCCAGATCGGAAATGGTAACTATCTTTCCGGAATTACAAATGCAGAGCCGCGAAGCAGAAGGCGTATTCATTCTCGATATGCGGATGACACCCGCTACCGCGCTGCAAATTCAAACTGATACCCTGCAAGCAAATAGAACGACATTGCTGAATCGTGTCGACACACTCGGTGTGTCGGAGCCAACTGTGCAGCAGCAGGGCTCAGATCGAATCGTGGTCGAGCTGCCGGGCATGCAAGACCCTGCGCAAGCCATTCGAATTTTGCAGCGAATAGCCACATTGGAAATTCATCTTGAGTCTGAATTAGGCGCGTCTAGCCTCAGCTACGAGACCTATGACTACGAAGGTATACCAGTTAATGTCGACAACAGTGTGGTCCTGCAGGGCGACAGTATAAGCAATGCGGTTTATCAGCTCGATCAGAACAGTCAGCCTTCGGTGGTTTTGAGCCTCGATGCGCAGGGTGGCAATCAGATGAACCGTGCGACTCGCGACAATGTGGGCCGGCGCATGGATATACTCTTAATCGAGACTAAATCGCGGACCATCACAAGCATCAATGAAGACGGCGAAGAAGTCGAAGATATTGAGTTCTATGAAGAGAAAGAACTCATCATGCACGCGACTATTCAACAGGCTTTGGGCCGTCAATTTAGCATCACCGGGCTGACCCCGCGCGAGGCAAGCGACTTAGCTCCGCTTATTCGCTCGGGATCGTTAGCAGCTCCTATGACGATTGTTGAGCAATCAGTTATTGGGCCGTCAATGGGACAGGAAAATCTCGACCAGGGCTTGTTGGGCGTGCAAGTGGCTTCCGGTCTCGTCGTGCTTTTTATGCTGTTTTATTACCGTACTTTTGGTATGGCTGCAAATGCTGCGCTTATCATGAATATTCTGATGATTGTAGCGGTGATGTCTTCGATAATTCCGGCGACACTGACGCTGCCGGGTATCGTTGGTATCGTGCTTACGGTGGGCATGGCGGTTGATGCGAATGTGCTCATCTTCACGAGAATTCGCGAGGAGTTGGGGGCTGGTGCACCGCCGCAACAGGCCATCGACGCGGGATATAACCGTGCATTCACGACTATTATCGATGCGAACTTGACTACCTTTTTAGTGGCAGCGGTACTCTATACTATCGGTACTGGCCCTGTGCGCGGCTTTGCAATCACCTTGATGATTGGCATTATCACGTCTATGTTCACTGCCATCATCGGCACGCGAGCAATTGTAAATTTGATCTATGGCGGCAAGTCAGGAAAGACGCTCTCCATAGGCAGTTACAGGAAAAATATTAAGCAAGACGATCTGAATATAGCGGCGGGAAAATAGATAAATATGTTACTACCTGAAAAACAAATCGATTTTATGGGTGTGCGCAAGATTGCGGGCATAGGATCTATTGTTCTGATAATTGTTTCCATTGTATCGCTGGCGTTCAACTCGTTGGAGTTTGGCCTGGATTTCACCTCCGGCACATCGGTTCGCTTGAGCTACTCTGAGGCAGTTGTCGTGGCAGATGTTAATCAGACGCTGCGTGAAAATGGTTATGAAGACGCGGTAGTTGTAACTTTCGGCTCCGATCGCGACATCCGAATTCTTCTGCCGGTAGATGAAACTGTTGCAGTAGGCGAGCAGGCTGCACAGGCAGTTATCGTTGGAGAGTCTATTGCCGGAATGCTACAGAGCAGTAGTGGAAGTGAGATCACGCTGTTAGGCTCCGACTATGTGAGCGCCAAAGTTGGTGGGGAATTGGTTGAGTCGGGCGGCATCGGCATGCTGGTGGCCCTGGCTATTATCATGGTGTACATCGCCATGCGCTTCCAGTTTAAGTTCTCGGTAGGTGCTGTGGTGGCCCTTGCGCATGATCTTATTATAACCCTAGGGATTTTTTCCCTATTTCGAATCGAGTTCAATCTGAATACATTGGCTGCACTGTTGGCAATCATTGGGTATTCATTGAACGATACCATCGTGGTATCGGATCGTATTCGCGAAAATTTCCGCCGCCTGCGTAAGGGCACGCCGCTTGAGATGGTTAATATTTCGCTCAATCAAACACTGTCACGTACCTTGATTACTTCATTAACTACGCTACTGGTGCTCTTCTCTATCCTTTTTATCGGTGGCGAATCCACTCAGGGATTTGCAGTGGCGCTTATCATCGGTGTGGTGATCGGCACTTATTCTTCAATCTATATTGCCTCGAATGTCATTCTGTACATGAACGTGACTCGTGAAGACTTGATGTTGCCCGTAAAGGAAGGCGCTGAGTTGGACGATATTCCCTAGTAAGAGTGAGTAACACGTCGGTATCTTCCCGAGTTGGGCGAGTCCTGCTACAAATAGCACTTGGCGATCACTTGCATAATTGCTATGTTTTAGTCCGTCAAAATCTAATGTTCATGTAGGACGTTTATAAAGGGCGGTTCAGTTTGATTCACTCGCGGCAACAATCTCAGCGCATTAAGCAGGCTCTCTTTAGTAGGCGCCTCACGTTTTCAGTGCTATTGCTGCAATTCTCTTTGTTTCTACCTCTCAAATCGCTCGCTCAAGATCCCAGCTTATTCCCTAGACCTGCCGAATTGGAGCCCGCCATAAGCTTCTGGGTTCGCGTGTATACCGAAGTCGACACGCAAAGTGGCTTCCTGCACGACTCACAGCATCTAGATGTTATCTATACTGATCTGCGCTTAAATCGCAGCGCGATAGAGGCTAGACGTAGCCAAATCCAAGAAGACTTGCGAGTGCTGGCAACCGGTGAGCGTGATCAGCTTACAGATTCACAGCGTGAGATCCTCGCGCTTTGGCCAATTGATGTGAGTAGCCAGACCCTGCGCGCGGCGGCTTCCAATGTTCGCTGGCAGTTGGGTCAGTCAGATAGGTTCCTTGGCGGATTGCAAAGGTCGGGTGCCTACCGGCAACACATAAACAATGTGATACAAGAAAAAGGTCTTCCAGCGGAGCTTGGAGTGCTTCCTCACGTCGAGTCGTCATTCAATCCCGGTGCTTTTTCTAGTGCATCGGCTGCAGGCATGTGGCAGTTCACTCGTGCCACCGGTCAACGCTTCATGCGTATCGATCACATAGTCGATGAGCGAATGGATCCTTATACAGCGACCAGCGCGGCGATGAGCCTGCTTGAATACAACTACAGCGTGCTCGGGACCTGGCCTCTGGCGCTAACTGCCTATAACCACGGAGCTGGTGGAATCGCCAGAGCCGTAAGGGAAACGGAAACTACCGATATCGAAAAGATTGTCGCGAACTATAAGGGTCGATCATTTGGTTTCGCATCGCGGAATTTTTATGCACAATTTCTTGCTGTCAATGAGGTAGAAAAAAATGCCGAGGAACATTTCGGTGCTGTGCGTTTTAATTCCGCGCCAAATTTTAGAGAGGTCGAGACAGACGCATTCATCGATGCTGAAGTATTTGCGAGTTCTGTTGGTATCAGTTTGGAGCAACTACGCGCTGACAATCGAGCGCTGCGCCCTGTCGTGTGGGAGGGTAATAAGAGAATTCCTGCGGGTTTTAGAATCAAGGTGCGCGAAGAGGTTGTTGCTTCGGGAGATATCTTGGCGATGGTACTTGCCGATTTTAAATTCCCAGTACAGACCCCTGATATAGCCTATGTGGTTGAACGCGGCGACAGTCTCTCGGTTATCGCTAGGCGCTTTAATACGTCTGTGACTAGGCTTGCCTCATTGAACCAACTGCAAAGCCGGAACAGAATTCAAATCGGCCAGCGCCTATTACTTCCTCAGGATAATAGCCAACAGGCTTCGACTGCAGCTGTTGTTGCCGAAGAGGGATCGTACACAGTTCGCAGAGGCGATACCGTTTCACTAATTGCTGCCCGCTACGGCGTTACTGAACAGGCACTTTTGGGTGTGAATGGGATTCAAGATCCACATAGAATTTATCCAGGACAGCAATTAACGATGCCTGGTCAGGACGATGCCGGGGTTCAGTTAGCAGGGATAGACGCGACCATCGCTGCAACTCAGACGATCCAGGCTCAACTTGCAGAAGAAGTCGTGGCTTTTACCGAACCGGTCAGTGATACGCCTGCATCAACGCCAGAAGAAGTAGGACCGCTTACCTTAGTGCGCCTGCCTCCTGCGGCAGTCTTGCCGGACAATCAAGAACTGGACGCCCCAGTTACCGACGAAGAGAGCACGGCCGAGGCATTGGATCCTGTGGTAGATTTTAGTGAGAGTAATGAACAACTCGTCGAGAGCTTGTCTGCTGACCCCTCAGATTACACTGTAGCGGGTAACAATACTGTAGAAGTTCAGGCGTCAGAAACACTAGGGCATTTCGCCGATTGGCTGGGTATTCGTGCTTGGGATGTGCGTAGGTTAAACAATATGGCATTTCGCGATCCAGTTATCGTGGGCAAGCGCCTGACTCTGGATTTCTCGAGGGTGAATATTGCGGAGTTCGAGCTTAAGCGTCGAGAATTTCATTCGACTTTGCAGCAGGAATTCTTTAGTAACTACCGCATTCAGGGTGTCGAGCAATATGAGATCAAGCGAAACGACAATATCGGCGCCATCGCGAGGAATCGTTATTCAACTCCTATCTGGTTGGTGCGGCAGTACAATCCCGAGTTGGATTTCAATCGCATACAAATCGGCCAGAAAATCGCCTTCCCACTCGTTGAGCAGGCAGAGTAATCGTGCTACTTCTTCTTTGTTCGAAAAAGCCTTTCCAAAAGCTCCGCATACTTGGGTCGAAGTGCCTTGTGAGAAAAGCCATCTAAGGTGACCCTTGGCAGCGCTATATTATTTGCTAGCATTGTTTGCCAAATCTCAAGTTGCTTGAGAATTTCCGCGCAATTTGCTTCGTTCTCGCTACCTTCATCGACGCCTTCAGTGAAAGTATAAAGAAACTTATTATCTATGTATTCGGGATAGACCAGCGCGTTAGGTACAACAGGCGTGCAGCCTAACGTGCAGGCTTCCTGTATGGCAAGACCCTGGAAATCATGCAGTGCGGTGGAAAGTACGACTTCACATTGCTTAAGCACAGATATATACCTCTCACGCTTCTCGACAAAACCGAAGCTACCCTGATCGATCGAAAGGTCCGCAGCATGCTGCTCTAGTAGTATTGCAATCTTCTCAAATTCTGCAGGGGACGATCTGAATTGTTGTCCGACTACATGGAGCCTGATTGGTAATCGTTGTGTAAGGATTGCCTGCGCTAAACACAGTAAAAGTCTCGGTCCCTTGTCATACTCCCAACGGTGATTCCAGACCACATCGAGAATTTGCTTGGGCCTTTCTAGCATTGCAGACGTTACTGGCTCGAATGGGAACTCTTCTATTGGAACCGGGATGACGTCGCTCTTCTCAATTCTCTCAAGCAGTTCCGGAGGAAGTTGGTCTGGTAATTTTTTCAGTAATTCTCTGGTCCCTTGCAAAAAAGTGGATCGGTTGTAATGACTGTTGAAGACGATGGCATCCGCACAGAGGGCCGAATAGAGCGGGACTAACTGTGGTTCTACGTTGTTGCTTCTTTGCTTGCTGCCTATCGGGTAAACGAACTGATTCTCATGAAAATAGAGCAAGGTGGGTAACTGCGCGATGCGGGGGATGAACCCACGAAGACTTGCCAGATCAACCATCGAGGTAGCAATGAGTAAATCGTAGCCTTGATTGAGCAGGTCTTTTTCGTTTAAAGCCCATTGCAAGCTATTGCCTCTTATCCGCCAGTTGAAATGGCGCGGCGGCAGTACGAGTTGAGTCCAAGTGTGCTCGGGAAACATCTCGAGAAGTCTGCCGCGCCACATTTTGTGACTCATGGCGTCATAAGCGGAGAGCAGTAAAATTCGATAATTCATCAAAGGTTCTTTCATTGCAAATCAATCGGGGAATAATTCTGGCATAATTGAGCGCCTCAGCTTAGCGTGCGTGATCGAATAAGTCAGCAGCGACGCTGGAGCCATTTAACGATTAGTCACGGACAGTGACTGCGGGGGAGCAATGACAATTAAACTGCACGGTATGAGCTATAGTAACTATTACAATATGGTTAAGGCCATCATGATAGAAAAGGGAATGGATTTCGAGGAAGTTCATGTGTTGCCAAATCAAGAGTCTGCGTTCTTGCTTAAGAGTCCGATGGGTAAAGTGCCCTTCTTGGAAACTCAGGACGGCTTGCTAAGTGAAACCGGCGTCATGATCGACTATATCGATAGTCTGAAAATTGGCCCTTCACTCTATCCAGAGGATCTCTTTGCCCAAGCAAAGGTCAAGGAGTTGATAAGGCATCTTGAACTTTATATCGAATTGCCAGCGCGACGCTTGTATGGCGATGTGTTCTTCGGCAATCCGGCGACGGCTGAACTCAAAGGACAGGTTAAGCTGCAGCTAGAAAAAGGATTTGCTTCATTGCAACACTTGGCGGGTTTTGACCCCTATTTGGCGGGGAAAGAGATGAGTTACGCGGATTTTTACTACAGATTTAGCGTAAGTCTAGCAACAATAGTGTGCAAGAAGGCACTAAATTGGAATGCGTTGAGTGAGCAGCCAAATATTAAGGCGCTAATGGATCTGATGGATGAGCGTGAATCTATTCAGAAGGTTCAGGCAGATCAGGCGCGAGACGCCTGATCTTGTCTGAGTAGACATTAGTCCTAGCGATGCGGCGTTCTTTCGAGAATGCCTGCATTACTACCCATATCGAGAATGGTCTCGATATTTGCTTCGATATCCTCGACTGATGCGCCTAGACCAAGGTTGACGCCAACATTTTCTCTAACGTCAGCAGAATAGTAGCGTCCGCCAGCCGCCTGAATGATGCGGCCATTGGGCGCTTTTTCCGAGCAGAGATAAACCACGGCTGGTGTAACGAGTTCAGGAGCTAGTTTCTCAGCGCTGCCCTCAAAGCCTGGCAGTTCGACAGTCATTCTCGTCGCGGCGATGGGTGCTATTGCATTAGTGAAGACGTTGTACTTGGCGCCTTCGAAACGCAGTGTATTCATAAATCCAACTAAACCTAGCTTTGCAGCACCGTAGTTGGCCTGACCGAAATTCCCAAACAGACCCGAAGTGGACGTGGTCATAATGATGCGACCGTACTTCTGTTCAACCATGATGGGCCAAACACACTTCGTTGCATTGAGACTGCCGGTAAGATGAACATCAATAACTGCATGCCAGTTCTCAAGCTCTAGCTTTGAGAAAGTTTTGTCTCTTAGGATGCCGGCATTGTTAACCAAAATATCGATGCGGCCCCATTTTGCTATGGTTTCATCAACCATCGCCTGAACTGCTTCGAAATCAGTAACCGACGCATCGCTGGACATTGCTGTGCCGCCGTTATCGCGAATTTCCTGTGCTACCTGTTCGGCGGCGGTGGCTGAGCCTCCGCTGCCGTCTACCGAACCCCCTAGATCATTGACTACTACTTTTGCGCCGCGTCGACCCAGTTCTAAGGCGTGCTGCTTGCCTAATCCGCCACCAGCACCTGTTACTATCGCTACTTGACCTTCGAAATTGATTTTCATACTGCTTCTCCTGCTATTGCTGAATCGACTATGCCTGCCCATTTCTCATAGGTTCCATCAGCAGGCTCTTTCAAATGTGGGCAGGATTCTATGCTGATGGCGCTTCTGCTGCAATGCGTGTGATGCTACATGCTAAAAAAAGCTGGAAGTAATACGCTGGCGTCATTGCTATGATAGCGCTATCGGTTAGTCTGCTTGGGGCAACCTTTACTCAGCAAAGCAAGGTGGTAGAGAAGGACTATGACAGATATCAAACCCGTACCGGCAGCAACCGTGGTAGTCATTCGAGAGACGGCTAACAAGACGGATCTTGAGGTATTATTACTTAAGCGAAACTCTAAACTGGTCTTCCATGGGGGCCATTGGGTATTCCCCGGGGGGCGCGTTGACGCGGCAGACTTCGCGCTAGACGGGCAAGGATTGGAGTATAAGGCCGCACTGCGTGCGGCAGTGCGGGAGACGAAAGAGGAAGCAGGTATCGATATCGATATTGATCAATTGGTTCATACGGCCCACTGGACTACTCCTCCCAAACTGCCTAGGCGTTTCTGCACCTGGTTCTTCCTCTGCCCGCTTAAGGAACCGGCTACTGTGGTGGTAGACAACGATGAAATTCTGGAGCATCGCTGGATTACGCCACGTGAAGCCCTTGCCGATGCGGCGGTTGATAAATGGGTTTTACCACGGCCAACGATGGTGACGCTGCGGGATATCGAGATGCATCGCTCTCTAGACGCACTGCTCGAAGATGCCAATCAACGAGATATTCGTGTGTTTCCTAAGGATTCAACCTATTACCGTCCGCAGGAAATGGGCTGCTAAGCTCCTGGTAACAAGCCTAGCCTGCTTTTATATAGGGCAATATCTGGCCCAAAATTGGGCAATTCGCGGCTGCATTCGGCCAATTATCACACTGGCTGATTTTGCTGGTTCTTTGTCGGTAATTCCGCCCATAAGCCCTTGCAATTCCGGGCGGGTTAATGGGATAGTTAAGGGGCACGAATGCAACAATCTGTCAGTGTTCGCGGTCAGTAAAACTGGGGCTTTTCGCCTTTTTCCGCGCCAAATTTCAATGACTGAGTCGCGTTCGGACGTCGCCTAGCGAGGAGCAACAAGTACTAAATAAGTCTTCCTATTCACTGTAGCCAGAAGAGCCTTTATGTCGTCTCCCACATTCGAAAGTCTTCGCGAAACCCTGAAGAACCTTCGTCGTCGTCGCAGCAACCTGTTCATTCTGAAGCAGGTGAGCTATTTCGTTATCGCCTTTTTCGTATTAATTTTGTCGCTCAGCGCGGCGACACTCGGGTTAGAACCCGACAAGACCGGCACAACAATTTTATTTGCAGTGTCAGTGTTGAGCATTGGCTTACTAGTCTGGCGCTTGATCCAGGTTTTGGGGAGACAGACAACCGATGACCGCAAACTCGCCCATTATGTAGAAGATCATATTCCTGATTTAGAGCAGCGCCTGCTAACCTCGCTGGAGTTTACCGCAGAGGATTTAGCGAACGGCAAGCGCGGTGTTTCTCAGCAGTTTATCCAACAGCTGTGGTTGGATGCGCAAGAACACGTGCAGATTCAACAAGAACAGGTTAAGACAGTTGCCCCTGCTAGAACTTCCTACCTTTCTTTCGCATCGGCGGCCAGCGTTGCCTTCGTGGTGATGGGAATGTTCCTTAGCTCCGACGTCCTATTCAAAGCGGCAAGTCGACTGGCATGGCCATTCGCGATCAGCGAGCCGGTAGTCGTTGTTGAGGTGCTGCCAGATATCGAAATCAGTGTTGAGCCGGGCGATCTGGAGATGCAGCGCGGCGATAGCGTGACGATCATAGCTCGCGTTAGGAACGCGATACCCGGCACAATTAATCTGCGCCTTCAAGATGATAATGTGAATTGGCGCGACGCAACAATGAACCGCGATGGCAGTGGCAGCGACAACGCAACTTATAGCTACTTCATTCCTTCTTTGGCGGAAGACACCACTTACTATGTCACCTTTGATGAGCGTGGCGAGCAGAGCTCAGCGCAATATCAGATCGACCTGTTCGATCTACCGCAAATCGAGCGAATCGATTTAGCCATGGACTATCCCGAGTACACGGAAATTGAGGACATCACGGAAGAAGACAGTGGCGATTTAGTAGTACCTGAAGGAACGGAAGTAGAGCTGCTAGTAACCTTCAATAAAAATATTAGGGCCGCAGTTGTAGAGTTCGACGAAAGTTATAGCGCGGATGAAGATGAGGTCAATCTACTGCCTCCTTATGAAGACATTAGTCTAGTGATGAATGGTAATATAGGCCGCGCTAAATTTACTGTGAATCAAGATGGTGTGTATCGTATTTCCGCGACCGATTTTTCTGATTTGCAAAGTAAGAACCCACTCGACTATTTCATTCGCTCTATCGAAGACACACCTCCCGAATTGGTATTAAAGAGGCCGGGCCAAGATCAAGATGTTATGCCTTTGGAGGAAGTTGTACTCGAGATTGACGCTAGCGATGACTATGGCCTGAGTAAATTTACCCTGAACTACAGTGTTGTAGGCGCGGATGAAGTGCAAGTTGATTTTCTACCCGAACAGAATTTGCGCGAGGTGTCTGGCGACGAGCTTATCTATTTGGAAGACCTTGATGTAGAGCCTGGCGACTTCGTCAGCTATTTCCTTACTCTTGCTGACAACAACGGTCTTGAGGGACCGGTTGAAGTTATATCCGATATTTACTTTCTGCAGGTTATTCCCACCGATCAGGAATTTCGCCAATCCGGCGGCGGTGGCGGTGGTGGCGGAGGCGGTGGTGAAGGCGAAAGCGCCGATAGCAGCGCTTTGGTGCAGATACAAAAAGATATCATCGCGGCGACATGGAAACTAAAGAACAGACAGGCGAAGGTGTCGCCGGAAGAATTTGCATCCGATGCTGAGATTATTTCAGAGTCTCAACTCGAGGCGACACAGCGGACGCGTCGCTCTATAGACCGTCTTGCTGAGCGTGTTAGTTTCTCTGATGCGAGCTACGATGCCGCCGTAGAAAACCTTTCATTGGCCATAGATCAAATGAATCAGGCGGCGGATGAGCTTGGTAAGGAGCAGATCAATAGTGCCCTGAAACCCGAGCAGCTAGCACTTCAATATGTCTTGAAGGCTGAGGCGAATATCAATCGCACTAATATCTCCATGGAGCAAGGCGGCGGTGGCGGCGGCGGTGGTGGCGCTCAACAGGAGCGTGAAGACCTTCGCGAACTTTTCGAGATGGAGATGGGGCAGCTTGAAAATCGCTACGAGACACCAAACAGTGCTGGTGGGGGTGGCGGCTCGCAGCAGGAAACTGAAGAAGCGAATAAGCTGGAAGAACTCGCTCGCAGACAAGAGGGTCTGACTCGTGCACAGCGCAATCTAGCCAGACGCGAAGAACAAATGAGCGAGGAGCAGAGGCGACGCGAATTAGAGCGTCTAATGCGTCAGCAGGAGCAGCTCAGCCGTGAGGTGGAGCAGTTAGCTCAGCAGTTGAACCGCGGCCAACAAAGCGCTCAATCACAACAGCAAAGCCAGCAAGCTTCCTCGCAGTCGCAGTCCCAATCACAGTCCCAATCCCAATCGAGTAGTGCCTCGTCTTCTTCGGGCAGCGCTAGTGGTGGGCAGCAACAGCAACCGCAGACGGCCTTGCAGCGAGCAGCACAGCAAATGCAGGAAGCCTCTCAGAGTGAGACGGCAGCAATTGCAGCCGCCAGATCGCAAAAGGCGTTGGAGAATCTGCGCGAGCAGCAACGTGAGATGAGTCAACAGTCCGAGCGTTCTGTGAATCAGCTTGCGCAGAATCTTGGTCAGCGTGGGCAGCAACTGCTGCAACAGCAACGAGATCTGCAAGAGAGCTTGCAGGAAACTATCCAAGAGCAGGGGCTTGGACAGACGCGACAAGCCGTTCGCGATGATGCCAATCTGCAGAGCCTCATCGAGGCGCAGCAGCAACAGCAAAAAGATCTGAAAGAAATTGAGGACATGCTTAGAGCGATTATTGCTCGTGGTGACAACGAAGATCAGCGTTTGATGTCTCAGGCGCAAGCAGCGAGCCGGGAACTCAGACCGCTTCGCGAAGAGATGCAGACTAGCAACCGCGTCTTGCGCAATGGCATGGTGAATCTATCGGTAGACATAGAGCAGGAGCTCGAGGGTTCGATTGAAGAATTCGCGCAGAATCTAGCTGCATTGAACCCCTCTAGCGGAGACTCTGCGTCAGATCAAGTGCAACAAGTGGCAAGCGATGCTGCGCAATTGCGTCAGCAGGTAGAAGATCTCGAGCAACAGGCTTTAGCGTTCAATGAGGCAGGGCAGGAATCAGGAGGCGAGGTGCCATCGTTACGGGAGATGCGCGAGCAATTGGAGCAGACGCAACAACTAGCGCAGCAGCTCACGCAGCAATTGCAAGATCAAGCGCGTGCTGGGGGTAATCAGCCAGGTCAGCGCGGTCAATTGGGCCAGCAGCGAGGTCAACAAGGCCAACAAGGTCAACAAGGCCAACAAGGCCAACAAGGTCAAGGAAGTGGACAACAACAGGCCGCTGGAGGTGGCGCAAGCAGTGAACAGCAACCAGGGTCGGGCGGACGTGTAGGTGCTCAAGGTACGCCGAATGCTATTGGCAATGCCAGATCGATTCGCCAGCAATTGACGCAGCAAGATATCGAAGACTTTCTCAATCAACCAGAACTATTTAGACAACTACTCCAACCAATAACCGAACTCGAGGGAGCACTGCGCGCGCAGGCAGAGCTGGATAACATCAACAACAAACTCTACGCCACCGTTGATGAAGATATCCCTGATGAGTACCGAGATCTGGTGGAAGAATACTATCGTGTATTGTCTGAGAACCAGGGATCAGCGAATACAGATCAGTAGCAATGGAATACTCACAACCTAACTTTTTAACGGCTCTCGAAGACGGCACATTCACTTTTGCTTACGGCATTAGTCCATGGCTATTTGCCCTACTGGTTGTGCTGATCACGATCGGTGTTTGGTTTGCCTATCGTAAAACAACAAGGCAGCTCAGTACCCCTTGGAAGGCTTTTTTTATCGGCATACGCTCTAGCGTATTGGTACTGCTTCTGTTTTGTTTGTTAAGACCGGTAGTGACTACGCTGCAGATTTCGCCACAAGAAACTTACCTCGCTGTGTTAATCGATGATTCGCAGAGCATGGCCATCGCTGACCTTCCTGATGGGCAAACTCGGCAGGCCGCCGTCGAAGAACAACTCTATGAAAACGGTCTACTCGATGGACTTTCCGAGTCCTTTCAGATCCGCACTTTTCGTTTCGATAACCAGACACAGCGAATAGCTGGCATAGAGGAATTGAGCGAAGAAGGCACCGCTTCATCTATCGATCAGGCCTTAAGTTATGTAGATGATCAGCTTAACGGACTTCCCTTGGGCGGTATAATTTTAGTCAGTGATGGCGCCGACAATAGCGATGATGATCCTCTGGCTACCGCTCAAGATTTTGGTGCCAGACAGATACCAGTATTCACCATCGGAGTAGGACAGGAAGATATTCCTCAAGACATCGGCATTGTCGATGTGAGTGCTGCGAAGACAGTCTTGGAAGGCTCTGTCTTCAATGTGCAAGTTGCGGTAAATCACCAGGGCTATGAAGGGCAAGAAGTCGAGCTTTCCATAATGGATGGAGATACTCAGGTAGTCTCCGATGTGGTCATTCTAGGTCCAGAGGGAGTGACTCGCCGCTTCGAGCTAGAGATAACCCCCGAGCGTCCAGATTTGATTGTGTATGACCTAAATGTCGAATTGCAGACAGGTGAGATCATCGACAAGAACAACAGTTACAGTTTTTTGGTGGATAACACTGAGAAAGAAGCGCTGGACATACTTTATTTAGAAGGCCACCCACGCAACGAATACAAGTTTATACGCCGTGCGGTGTCCGGTGACAATTCACTTCGCCTGGCAACCTATCTGCAAACCGGACCAGAAAAATACTATCGTCAGGGTATCGAATCGGCTACAGAACTAAGTAGTGGTTTCCCTGAGGATCGCGAGGAGTTATTTGAATATGAAGCGATCGTGCTGGGTGACATAGAGTTCGATTTCTTCAATGCTGATCAACTGCAAATGCTAGAAGATTTCGTTGCCGAACGCGGCGGCGGTTTTCTGATGAGTGGAATGGTAGACGAAGAATTTATTGGTAGCCCAATCGCTGATATTTTACCTATTACCCTTGTCGAAGAGGGCTTCTTGCCTGCTCATCTGCGTGGCGGAATTCGCCGCGGTGATCACCCTACCGGAGAACTCTTTTATCCGCGACTCACCAGCAATGGGGAATTTTCACCTTTGCTGCGTCTCTCCGCCGATGATTCACAGAATCAAGCGCTGTGGAGACAGATGCCTCAATTACAAGGTACTTACGTAACGGGTCGAATCAAGCCCGGCGCGGAAGTATTAATAGAGCATCCCTTGCTGCAATACCAAAATCAGGCGCTTCCACTTCTCGCATCACAGCGCTATGGCTCGGGTCGCAGCATGTCCTTAACCACCGCAAGTACTTGGCGTTGGCAGATGATGCTGCCTGCAGCAGATGAGTCTCATGAAACACTCTGGCGTCAGATATTGCGTTGGCTGGCGGTCTCGGCTCCAGAACGCATTACAATTGAGTTTGATCGCGAGTTTTACAACGTAGGTGATGAGGTTAATGTAAGGGCGGTCGTACTCAACAATGAGTATGAAGCAGACAATGATGCGACGCTGTGGATGCAGACTTCAAATCCCCTTGAAGAATTTATCGACGCTCCGATGGAGTGGGATATTGAAGAAGATGGCGTCTATAGGGCGAACTTCATTGCTGGCGAGGAAGGAGTCTATAGTCTGCTCATCGATGTAGCGAGCGCATCGGGAGAGACCAGCGATTCCAGCGCAGAGAAGACGGCGGCCTTCGTAGTCACGCCATCGCTGCGTGAATACTCAAACGCCGAACTCGACAGCGCTCTTATGTCCCGCATCGCCGAGGTTAGTGGCGGCAGCTATTTCAACTTGTCGCTAGCAAGCGAATTGGCTACTACGATCGAATTTACTCCGAACGCCTATTCTCGCGAAGTGCAGATAGATCTTTGGGATCGCCCCTGGTTGTTAGCCCTGTTAATTCTATTACTGTGTGTAGATTGGGTAAGCAGACGAACCAAAGGTTTGTCGTAACGTATGAGCGCAATATAAATAAAATTATGAAGACTATGAATTTCTTTTTGAAAAATCTTGCTGTCGGTTTAGGGGTATTGCTTGCCAATGCCGCTAGCGCACAGGGTGATGGCAATTCCAGCGAGAACGATTTCTTTCTCGATAGGGCAGATTCAACAAAGTACGCTGTGATTCTTGCTGGCCCAACGGTCGGTGACGAGAATAAATCACAGTTTCGGCAGTGGGCATTTTCACTCCACGATATTTTAGCTAGGGACTATGGCTATAGTTCCGACACGATCTCTTTGTTGTATGACCGCGGTGAAGTGGAAGGAGCCGGTAGTCAGAGAATCGATGCCGCCTGCGACTTGGCGGGCATTCAAAAAGAGCTAGCTCGCTTACAATCAGTGGTTCAGCCGGGGGATCAGATAACAATTTATCTAATCGGTCATGGCAGTGGAGCGGAAGAAGAGTCGAAGTTTAATATCGTTGGCCCTGATATTACCGGTGGGCAATTTGCTGGTATGTTGGATGTCTTCGATCAACAGGACATGATTATAGTCAATACAACCTCGGCGAGTTATGGATTTTCAGCGTCTCTATCTAACGAGGGGCGCGTTGTAGTTTCATCTACGCGATCTTCCTCAGAAAAATTCGATCCGATCTTCTCGAACTACTTCATCGAGGCGTTAGATAATCGCAATGGAGATAGAGACAAGAACAATCGGGTGTCTATTTTAGAAGCATTCAACTATGCCAAGAGTAACGTAGAAGAATTTTATGAAGAACAAGGTAGGTTGGCCTCCGAGCATGCAGGCCTTGATGACAATGGCGATGCGTTGTTTAGCCTGAACCCAACTGTGGCTGAGATCGATGGCAGGCTGGCGGAAATAGCGTACATAGACAATTTGGTAGATGACACTGCCGGCCTCTCCGCAGAGGCAATTCAGCTAAAGAGTCGCATGCAGGATTTAGAGCGTTCGGTCTTCATACTAAGAGGGCGTAAGGTAGAATTTCTAGAAGAAAACTACTGGCAGCAGATGGAAGAGTTGCTTGTAGACCTAGCTAGAGCCACGGGAAAATTCAATGAAGTCATTAACCAGGGTGAATCAAGTGAACAATAAACCTATGGCGGGAAAACACTGTGTAGCAGCCGTGTTCTTGTTGACGAGTCTGGCATTCAGCGTTTCTGCGCAGGATTCTGGGCAGACTAACACTGGTGAGTCTGCGCTGTTTCGCGGCGAGCAATTATTGATGACAGGCTCCTATGCGGCGGCCACCGATATCTTTCAGATGGCAGACGGCCTTGATCGCAACGAGGGGCTAGTTGGGGCAAGCAAGGCCTACGCGATGATGGGTAACTATATCGATGCGATGAGCGTTGTTGAGAGTGCAATACAAGACGATGAATATGCACGTTTCCCATTACTCAGCACGCAGCTTGCCGAAGTTAAGCGAGCTGTAGGCGAATCGAAAGAGGCGCTGGAGATACTGGAATCGGTTGTAGCCGGATTGGCTGAGCCGCCGGTGCGTACCTTGGTTCAATACGGCAGCTTACTCGACTTCGTCGGGCAGAAGCAGATTGCGTTCTCGATTTTGGATCAAGCTGTGCAGCGTTATAACAATGGTCTTGTGTTCGCCTCTGAAGACGTAGCGATGGTGGCACTGGCAAGCTGGCTGATGGGTAATTTTCATGATGCGAATAGTCTCTTCAACGAGGCAACGCGCGCAAACCCTAACAATTTGGAAGCTCACGCCCTTTGGGGCGATCTCTTTTTAGAGAAATACAATGCCTCCGATGCTGAGCGCTCCTATCAGGAAGCTATAGATATTAATGGCCGCTATGTACCTGCTCTTGTGGGGATGGCGAATGTAGTTGGTGACGAGCGGGCATTGCAACGTGCACTGGCGATAAATCCTAATTCGATTCCAGCGATGGAAACCTATGGCCAATTGTTGATGGTCAATGGGAGAGAAGAGGAGGCGCAGGACTATTTTGACCGGGTACTTGCTCTCAACCCGGAGTCGTTGAAAACACTTAGCGTGCTGGCCTCACAGGCGGCATTAGAAGAACGCAGCGCGGACTACCAGGGTTATCTTGCGCAGGTTGAATCCTTCAGCCCAAATAATCCGATCTTTCTAGGCAATGTTGCTGATAGCTTCGGTAATAATTATCTATTCGATGAGGCGGTGGAGTTCGCTCGTGCCGCAATTGCAGCAGATCCTCAGTATTGGCAGGGATACACTGTGCTAGGAAGTAATCTAATTCGTCTGGGCGAAGAGGAAGAGGGCAAGACCAATCTCGAGATAGGCTACGAGAACGATCCCTTCAATGTGATGACCTCAAATATGCTAAAGGTCTTCGATACGTTGGAAACTTATGCGACCCTTGAGAGCGAGCACTTCAAGGTGCACATGAGCGAGAACGATGCTGATGTACTCTGGCCCTATCTTGAGCCTCTGCTAGAAGAAAGCTGGGTCACGCTGACGGCGAAGTATGGCTTCGAACCCGAAGGGCCTATCCTGATCGAGGTGTTCGAAAAATCTGAAGATTTTGCTGTGCGCTCGGTAGGACTCCCCGACATCGGCCCGCTGGTGGGAATCTGCTTCGGTAAGGTGATAACACTGATCTCGCCCGATACACTTTCTGCAAATTGGCAGGAAATCGTCTGGCATGAGTTCATGCATGTAATCACCTTGCAGATGACAGGCAATAGGATGCCCCGTTGGCTCTCCGAGGGGATTTCAGTCTATGAAGAACGCGAGGGCAGACCTTATTGGGGCCGAAGCCAGGGGCTGGATCTAGTACGCGCCTCAGAACAAGACAAGTTGTTGCACGTAGCTGATCTGAATTCCGGATTCTCCGGCGCACAAGACAGTGCCGATCTGGGCTTCGCCTATTTTCAGGCCTATTTGGTGGTTGATTTCATAGCCGATGAGTACGGGTTTGAGAAGCTGGTTGAGCTGGTTGACCAGTATGCCTTTATAAAAGAAGAAGAAGAGCGGTTTGATGAAGTTTTCGGTCAAAATTTAGGGCAATTCGATGCTGCTTTCAGAGGCTGGATCGATCGTCGTGTCGCCGAGATTAACGTCTATGTCCATAGCGAAGATCTGCCCGATGAAGGCGATGGACACGGTCATGGCGTGCGTGAAAACTCAAGCGCGATACTCGCCGAACTCTACAATAACGTATCGCTGAAGCAACATATGCGCGCCCGAATTGAAGAAAATGATCGCGACTTCCAAGCCTACTTGCAGCTGGGCATCGTTTTGTTTAAGGAAGAGAGTTTCTTTGAGGCGAAGCAGTATCTGAATCAGGCGTATGAACTCTTGCCATCCTATACCGGTTACCCGAGTCCTCCTCTGGTGCTATCGCAGATTTATGAGCAGCAAGGCAACCGCGAGGCACAACTACAACAATTGGAATTACTCCTGCAGAATCTCCAACACGACTACGCATCAGCAATCATCTTGGCCGAGGCGGCCTTAGAGGAAAGTAACTTCGAGCGTGCTGAGTACTATATCGACCGTGCGATCCAGGTAGATCCGTACAGAGCTGACGTGCATCAGTTGAAGGCTAGTTACGCTGAAACAATTGGTGACAGCCAACTGGCAGTTACTGAATACGAAGTGCTACTGAAACTTGAGATCAATGACCCAGCAGAAGCACAGACGAATTTGGCGCAGGCCTATTTGAATAATGGGCAGACTCTTCAGGCGAAGGAAAATATCTTGAGAGCGCTGGAAACGGCACCTAGCTATCAGCGCGCGCAGAGAATATTGCTGCAATCAATCGATGGAAATTCGGATTAAATTGACGATTCTCAAAAATTTCTTGTTGCTTGTTTCCACATTCTTGCTGTTTGTCAGCACGACTGTGGTTGCGCAGGTTTTTCAGTTCGACAATGAGGGTGACTCTGAAATCTACGGAAATGAGATTACCGATTTTCAGTGGATAAGAGGGCAGTATACGAACCATGCCGGTGGAAGTAGAGGTTTTGGCAGGCGTGGTGGCGGCTGGTGGGATACGGATTATCCAGACTCGGATGAGAATTTTTTACGCGGTGTGCAGCGTTACACCAATATCGATACCAACCCACGCAACCATGAAATTATTGCGCTAACCGACCCTAGCCTATTCGAAAATATATTTCTCTATATGAACTGGAAACGAGTGCCTATTGGCTCATCCTCTAGCGGGCCGAACTTCTCTCCCGCGGAAATTGAAGCGCTTCGGGAGTTTATGTTTCGTGGCGGCTTCGTCATGGTAGATGACTTCTGGGGACAGCCGCATCTCGATGACATGTTTGCGGAGATGGGTAAAATATTTCCCGAACGTGAAATCATAAAGTTGAACAATACTCATGAAATATTCCATGTGTTCTTCGACATCGATGAGGTCGCTCAGGTTCCTGGCCGTATGGTGACATGGGACTTCGGAGGGTTCATGAAACTTGATGATCCCAGCTACCCGCCCGAGGTATATGCGATTCTAGACGACGATGGCCGTGTCATGATGGTGGCAAATTACAATACGGATTTGGGTGATGGCTGGGAGCATACTTTTTATAAGGGCTACCCTACAAAGGCGACGAATGATGCTTATAAAATTGGGATTAACTTTTTGATGTATGCGTTCAGTCATTAGTTTTGAGACGATTTCACTACATCAGTGCAGCACACAGAAAAATTGAGAAAACCGGAAGATAGGGATTAGACATGACAGACATTGAAGAAGTAGCTACAGACGCGGTCGAGGACGAGGCTATCGAAAGCCCGGATGACCTTACGCTCGTTAAGAAGATGCAGGATGGTCGCGATCAGATCGTCACCGAGATCAAAAAAGTTATCATCGGTCAGGATGATATTATCGATGAGCTGTTGATTGCTCTGTTCTCAGGTGGTCACTGTCTAATTACCGGTGTTCCCGGGTTGGCGAAGACGTTGCTGATCAAGACTGTCGCCGATATCCTACAAGTCGACTTTAGCCGAATTCAGTTTACGCCCGATTTGATGCCGGCAGACGTAGTTGGTTCTGAGATCGTTGAGGAAAAAGATGGGAATCGGGTTCTTAAGTTTGTCAAAGGGCCGATTTTTACCAATATCCTACTTGCGGATGAGATCAATAGAACACCGCCGAAGACGCAGTCATCCCTGTTAGAAGCAATGGAAGAGAGACAAGTAACTGCAGCGGGTGTTACCTACCCGATGACGGCGCCTTTCTTCGTGCTGGCTACGCAAAATCCGATCGAGCTTGAAGGTACTTACCCGTTGCCAGAAGCGCAGCTCGACCGTTTCATGTTCAAGATTGAGCTTGGCTATCTAACCGAAGATGAAGAGGTTGAAGTAGTGCGCAGCACCACGCAGACCAATAACACAACTTTATCGCACCCCCTCAGTGGAGAGGATATTCTGGAATTCCAACGTATCGCGCGACAGGTGCCTGCGGCTGAGGCGGTTATTCAGTATGCGGTTAGGCTAGTGCATGCATCACGACCGCAGACTGAAAGTAGTCCGCAGTTTATTAAAGACTGGGTGAGCTGGGGAGCGGGTATTCGAGCTTCTCAGAATCTGATTCTGGCGGGAAAGGTGCGTGCTCTTTTAATGGGCCGCTACAACGTATCCTATGGGGATGTGCGCGCACTCGCGCCTTCGATATTGCGACATAGGGTCTTGCTGAACTTTCATGCTGAAGCGGAGCGCATTACTACCGATCACGTGATTCAGCGTTTGCTTGAAGAAGTGCCCGAGCCGACCTCGGGCCTATAGTTTGATGCCCAATACCAATAACGTCGATTTGTACATAACAGAGTAAGAGCTTTAATGTCAGAATCGTTAAATTTTCTCGACCCTACCGTCCTCGCAGGTCTCGACAACCTCGAGTTGCGTGCGCGTGTGGTTGTGGAAGGGTTTCTTTCTGGGTTGCACAAAAGTCCACACAGGGGCTTTAGCGTTGAGTTCAATGATTATCGTCACTACCAACGTGGCGATGATATGCGGCACATAGATTGGAAGTTATACGCGAGAAGCGAAAAATTTTATATCAAGCAGTATGAGGATGAGACCAATGTTCGCTGTATGGTCGTGTTGGATACCAGCGCTTCGATGTCATACTCATCCGGCGGCACGAGTAAGATGGACTATGGCATCACTCTAGCTTCGGCGCTGGCCTATTTTATAAATAGACAGCGCGACGCAGTAGGCTTGATCACCTTCGATGAGAAGGTTAATGAGTACCTCCCTGCGAAGTGTCGACAGCCACATCTCATGCGCATATTACGGACTCTTGCGCAGATCAAGCCGGGCAAGAAAACAGATGCGGTTAAACCGTTGACTGACCTTGCCGCCTCGCTCAACAAGAAGAGTATGGTAGTGTTGATAACTGACATGCTCGACGACGAAGAACGTATCATAAAGACCCTGCAGACTTTACGTGGCATGGGGAACGACGTGATCGTATTTCATGTAATGGATGATGCTGAGCTGAATTTTACTTTCAACGAGGCCTCGGAGTTCGTTGATATGGAAAGTAATGAGACGTTTATTACTACACCTGCAGCGATTCGCAAAGCCTATCTCGAGAACCTGAATGAGTTTCTGTCGTTCTGTAAGAAACGGTGCCAGAGCAGTGGCGTAGACTACTGCCTTCTAAACACTTCAGAACCTCTAGATGCGGCCCTGTCATCCTATATGAGCAAAAGAGCGAAGAGCTTCTAGATGGTATTTTTAACTCCCTTATTCTTGCTTGGCTTGCTAGCGGCGCTTATTCCAATAGCGATTCATCTCATTCGCAAGGAAAAGCCACCTAAGGTGATGTTCAGTACTATTCGATTTCTGAAGAAAACTTCTAAGAAGCTCATACTATTTCAACATATTCAGCAGTGGCTGCTGCTGTTGCTAAGATCTGCTGTTATCGCCCTATTAGTTTTCGCCTTCGCTAGGCCGCTTTTCGATTCGACCGTGGCACGATTGTTAGACGCCGACCCCATGTCAGCGGTGATCATGCTCGACGTTTCGATGAGCATGCGCTACGAAGACAATTTTGAGCAGGCTAAACAGGAGGCCCTTGAAATTCTAGACGGGATGACATCGGGCGACGAGGTAGCATTAATAAGCTTCTCGAATGCCGCCGCCGTAGTTCGAGAGTTAAGCACTGATATTGACAGTGTTAGATCGCTTATAAATAGTCTAGATGAGCCTGGCTATGGAACGACACGCTACATGCCAAATTTGCGCCTAGCTGATCAACTGCTTGAAACTTCCCGCTATGAGAACCGTGCAATTTATCTGATAAGCGATTTTCAGGATGTCGGTATGGATAACTCGGAAGAGGATTGGAAACTGGCCCCTGGCACAGCCTTTAATGGTATTGATGTGGCGGCTATTGAGAGCAGCAATCTTGCGCTTACTGACGTGAGGTCACCTGAGCAGTTGTTGGAGGATGCGGCTGAACAACAGATTCTCGCTAGAGTCCGCTCCACAGGCACTCTTTATTTAGAGCAGGGCGATGTTAGTCTCTACGTCGATGGTGACATGATTGAGACAGTTCAAATAGATCTAGCGGATCGCTCCGAGCAGGTTGTTACCTTCACCGCCAGTTTTGATGCGCAGGGTACGCACAATGGCGAGGTGCGCGTGACTGGCGACAATTTCGTAGTCGATAACTCTTATTTTTTTACTGTCGATGTGCGGCCTAAGATTCGCGTTCTGTTGGTTAACGGTGAAGCATCGGACGATTGGTTTGATGATGAAGGGCACTGGTTTGGTCTTGCAGTAAGCAGTGCCGCTCAATCACCTTTCTTATTGCAGACTATCGAGCCGGCCGAACTTAGCTCTGCTTCGCTCAGACAGAATGATGTTGCCGTATTACTAAACGTAGGTGACTTGAGTGCCGGCCAGGCAGCTGCTATTGAAAACTATGTGCGCGAAGGTGGGAGTCTGCTTTTGGCACCCGCGGATAAGGTGATGCCGGAAGTATTCAATCGTCAGTTTGCTGAAATTACGCCGGCAATGATTCAAAGCAGAGGACAATTAGGACTTGATGACTATCTTGTGATCGCGGACTTCGACCGTCGTCATCCTATTTTGAGCCCGCTAAGTAGTGATTGGTCTGCGCGGTTTCAGAATCACTGGTCGTTGTTGCCAAACGAAGCGGCAGACGTGTTGATGCAGTTCGATAATACGGAGCCCGCACTTTTGGAGCGAAGCGTAGGGGAGGGCAATGTCATCTTGTTTGCCTCATCGCTAGATTTAGAGTGGAATAATTTAGCGCTGCAAGGATTGTTCCTTCCGTTCGTACATGAAACTCTCAGACACCTGGTACAACAGAATCCCAAGCAGCGTGCGTATCAGGTTGGAGATAGTCTGGACTTAGATCCCTCAGGCACAGCGCAGGTAATCGAAGCCGTTGATGCGGCCGGCAACACTATCCAATTCGAAAATGACAATTTCGTCACAACAGCGACAACGCCTGGCATGATTAACGCGAGGGTCGATGGGAATCCAGTCAACTTTGCTGTTAATGGAATTCCTGAAGAATCAAATTTCAATCGTGCGCCGGTCGCAAACTTGTATGATCAGATAATCAATCCAGATACGGAACCTAATCAATCGCGGGAAGTTAGGACTGCGCAGTTGCTAGAAGAGCTGGAGCGACCACAGAGAGTCTGGTGGTGGATATTGTGTCTAACAATGCTGCTTATTCTCACTGAGGCCTTTGTTGCCAACCGTACCTACCGGTAGTCACAAAGCCTTTCGATATTTGTGGGTCAAGTTTTAACTTATTGATATTTAATAGATTAAAATCTATTGCTGTCACATAAGTTTCATAATCCTGTAAAATTAGTTCCGATTCTGATTGAATAATCATTTTTTTTGCGCCATATTTAAACCATTGATGGCGCAGGAATATGACTAGGTTAGACGAACTAAAATCAGCTAATTATCCCCTTGACCCTCAGTTAGTAGTATCTCAACTACTAACGATGCTTCTTGTTATGTTCAGTATCGCGCTCCTGCCTTTTTACAGCTTTGCGCAGGGCTTGTCTCTCAATCTTACTAATGATTTGGTGCCTGCTATCGATCCGGCTTCACAAGCAATCATGACTCTCGAGTCTGACTTCGGTGCCTATGATCAGCGTCAGGTCGAGACGCTGGGGGATTTGGGCCGGTTGAATCAGTCTGTGGGCGAACACCAGCAGGCGTTGGTGCTTTTTAAGCAAGCTTTACACGTCGCTAGAGTCAATCAAGGTCTGTATCACGAAACTCAAATTTCAATCGTAGACGACATCATCTCCGCCGAAATTTCTCTGCAAAATTGGGAAGAGGTGAATAACTTGTATGACTATCAGGAGCATCTTTATCGTCGGCTTTACGACACTGACGATAGCCGCCTTGATGCCGGACTCAGGAAAGTCAGTGCTTGGCATATTACTGCCTTAAATGTGGGTCTAGCTGGTAATCGCATTGAGCATTTACGCAAGGTGAACAAGCTATTCAAGCTGCGCATGCTGATTGCAGAGAACACGCTGCCCTTAGATGACCCGAAATTTGCCATGCTGGCTCGAAATATAGAGATCTTTGAAAGTGAGCTGTTCCTCTCCTCTGATCTGCATCGTGAGATGTTGATTCGGCAGCAGAATAATTCCCTAGCACGACGAAATACCTTTCGCCAGGACGAGCGCAGCGTAGTCGTTACCAGCGATTAAAAGCGTCACACGTCACTTAGATCTAGATTTTCTTAAGTACAGTGTGCTGTAAAGTTCAGCTTGCTGACGTTACTGCTGGGTAGCTTATAGCTTAGTGGCAGAGTTACTCTGATAGCTTTAGCCTACGGGGTGATTGTTTGAAACGAAAGGCAAATACTGAATGCGCTGAAATGAAAGCTTGAAAGCAACTCGATGCTATAAGGAAAAGGAATGGGCGCCGGCGTTACTGTCGAAAATGTAATGCGCTAAAGTGGAAACTTGAAAGCAACTCGATGCTTTAACAAAACGGGGGGGAAACAAAGAAAAACTCCCAAGCTCCAAGCTTTAACTATTTACTATCTCGCCCTATATCCCTATAGCGCTAAATCGTAAAGTAGCAAAAGAATATCATAGGCTATTATTTAAATAACAGGCAGTGTTACAAATTATTACAGCATGTCTAATTGTCGCTATACCCAGGCTTATGGTGATCACTGAACGCTAGACATTGGCCAAATTTTTTTAGAAACGAACGAACGTTTGCTCGTTAAAATCACTGCTGATATTCATAACTCACATCCTATAGGTGCCAGATAGTTAGTCTACTCGTCAGAACCGCGAATCATCACATGTCATCTGTGGGTAGCAGTCCCATCTTCCGTGCACGTAATTCCCAGTTTTTCCGCGCTAGGGCCCGCATGTCCTCGTTGTTGTCCAATTCGTCGACTATTTCGATGCCAAGTAAAGTCTCGATAATATCCTCCATAGTCACGATACCTTCCATCCCTCCATATTCATCAACAACGAGGGAAATGTGCTCCTTCTCGGTGATGAATTTATCCAATAGATCTGGAATCGGTGTGGAGCTGTGTGAAACGATGATGTCGCGGCGCAGTGATTTCAATTGCTCATGACCTTTTCCCTCCACTAGGTTAAGAAGAATTTTATCCTTAAGAACATACCCCGTTACCTTGTCATTACTATCTTGATATACAGGTATGCGAGAGAACGGCAACTCGGAATTTCTGTCATGAAATTCTTTAATAGTAGTAGAGTCATCTGCGGCCACTACAACGATACGTGGAGTCATAACATCCTTTATAAGTATGCGATTAAAGCGCAGAAGGTTCTTGATAATCTTCTGCTCGCTTTCTTTAAGAATTCCGAGGTCCTTACCAAGTTCAGACATCACTACGAAATCGCTTCTACTGAGTACCGGTTTGTCTTTATCTTTCTTCAGGTTCTTAGTGATTAGCTGGCTTAGCCAGATCATGGGCGCGAGCAATATCATGAGTAAACTGATGGCCCGTATCGAGAAAGGAGTGAGTGCCTGCCAATTGTTAGCGCCCAATGTCTTGGGAATCACTTCCGAGAAGATCAGTATAGCCATGGTCATCGCGCCAGCTACGAATGCTTCCCAGCTAACAATAGCAAAGCCGAAGAATTCAATTTTGGATGCGCCGAACATAACAGCAGCCTGGGAACCGACGCCAATGGCGCCGACTGTGTGAGCTATGGTGTTCAGAGTGAGGATTGCAGCAAGCGGCCGATCGATATCTTCTTTAAATCGCGAGAGTTTTTTGGATATGGCGGTATTGCCTGTGTCCTGAGTTGCAACATAGGCAGGGGTGATACTAAGAAGTACCGCTTCCAAAATTGAACAGACAAAGGAGAAGAAGATACTGGCAGCGAAGAATGTGACTAAGAGCCCCATCAAGGAACCACTTTATTAGGATACGAGTTTGTATTCTCACACGAACACAAAATTCGGTACAGCGATTTGCTGCCCCAGTTAGAGTCTGTCTGAGAGCCCTAGCCTACCTACTGACTAAGGCTGGGCTCAGAATGATTCTGAAATTTAGGAGCTCTACCGATAAGTACGCGTAGTCGATCGGGCAGTGCTAGCATGGCAGGCGTTACTACCAGTGTCAGAATTGTTCCAAAAGACAGGCCGTAGACGATAGCCGAGGCGAGGCTAACCCATTGAGAGGTAATCGGACCGCCAACTTCAATTTCGGCTCCGATCAAATCCACAGATACGTGCATAGCAAGTGGAAGCAGTCCGAAACCCGTCGTAAACGTGGTTAGAAATACAGGGCGCAGGCGCTGTACGCCGGTTTGTACAATTACATTCTGCAGCGACCAATCCTTGTGCTCCACCCTCAGGTGATTGAAGGTGTCGATCAGCACGATATTGTTGTTCACGATGATACCTGCGAGGGCGACAATGCCAATGCCGGTTAATATCACACTGAAGGTTTGGCCGGTGATGAGTAAGCCTAGCAACACACCAGCGGTGGACAGTAGTACTGATGAGAGAATCAAGAGCGCCTGATAGTAACTATTGAATTGCGTCACCAAGAGGATCGCCATCAGTGCCATAGCTAGAGTGAAGGCCTGGCCCAAGAATGCGGCTGAATCGTCTTGCTCTTCGTTAGCACCGCGGAACTGATAGACCACACCTCGTGCTGGAGGATTCTCTTCCATGTATATCTCCAGCTCTGACACCTTGTTGTCCGCAACGAGGCCGGGCGCCGCGTTGGCGCGGATATAGACGACACGCTCCCCATCGACGCGCTGAATAGCACTTACTGCAGGCTTGGCAACTCGAGTAACGAAACTGCTAATTGGTACCAGATCGCCGTTAGCCGTGTTTATGCGAATCGTGTCCATCTGTTCCAAGCCGCGATATTCCGCCGGATAACGCACACGAATATCCACTTCTTCTTCGCTATCGGTAGGCCGATAGTCCCCCATAAACACGCCATTGGTCATGAGCTGAATAGCAGTGCCTATCTCAGTCATGTTGGCGCCAGACATCGCAGCTCGTGCACGGTCCACAACGATCTCCCACTCAATGCCAGGAACCGGAGCCGTATCATCGACATCGATCAGGCCCTCCATAGTGTTTTCCATGTAATTACGAATACGTGAAGCTTCTGCGAATAGCACGTCAAGGTCGTCGCCAGAAAGCTCTAGTTGGATTGCTTTTCCAACGGGAGGTCCCTGTTCAATAGTCACTACCTCTGCTCTCGCGCCGGGTAGGTTAGAGACCGCATTTCGGTATCTGTTTTCGACTTCGAAACCGTCTACATCTTGCCTGTCGCGTCTATCGGTCATTTCGATAAAGATCGTGCCTATAAGATCGGGTGCAGATTGCTGTCCCCCTCCCAAACTATTTCCAGATCCAGACTGAGTAACAATGCCCTTAATATACCCGACTTCGCGTATTCGGGATTCGGCATCAAGCATTACGTCTCTTAGCTCGGCAGGTGAGGAATTACCTCTAGCAAAGACCTGAACCTGAGTCTGGCTTGGCTCGACGCCAGTAAAGAACTCAATACCTTTTCCGTACTCAACATAGGCCATAACGATGACAACTAGGGTGGTAATACTAGTAAAAAATACAATTATAGGAGAGCGTACAGCGAAAGTAAGAACCCGCGCGTAAATAGCTGTGATGCCGCCAGTTTTTAGGGGATCACCTCCTTCAAGATTCTGAAGATAGGTTTTATCGGCAGCGCTGGATTTGCCAATGAGCGCGCCAATGGTCGGAGCAAACAAGAGTGCGTAAAATAGCGAGCCAAATAAGACTGCAAAGACAGTGATTGGCAGATAGCTCATAAACTGTCCAGCAACGCCAGGCCAGAACATGATAGGGAGGAATGCGGCGAGTGTCGTAGCAGTAGATGCCAATATTGGCCAATACATTCGATCTACGGCGGCTCTATAGGCGTCACGAGCATTCAGACCTTCGGCCATCTTGCGGTCAGCATACTCGACCATCACGATAGCGCCATCGATGAGCATGCCCAGGCCAAGGAGTAGACCGAACATCACCATGAAGTTGTAAGTAAAGCCTAGCAGTCGAATAATGATAAAGGCGAAGAAGAAGGAGAAGGGAACCGCCAGAGTTACCAGTAGGCCGGAACGTACCCCAACGGAGGCTATGACTACAATCAGTACTAGGATCATGGCTGTTGCCATGTTTCCCTGAAGTCCCATGTTCTGCTCAATAACCAAGGGTGCTGTGTTGTTGATATAAGACAGACTAACCGCAGGTGGCAAGCTAGGGCGTAGTTGCTGAACTACAATATCTATTTGCTCCATCGCCTCAGTTACGCTGGTGCCTTTACGCTTCATTACATTGAGCGAGATTGAGGCGGTGCCGTTGGCATAAGAATAGCGCGTCGCATCTTTAAAGGTGCGTCTCACGTCCGCGATATCTGAAACCGTCACTACGCCGTCAGCGTTCGAAGCGAGAGGCAAGTTGAATAAGTCGTCGGCATCTTCGATAAGCCCAGGAACCTTAATCGAAAAGCTTCCCTGGCCAGTATCAACCTGACCTGCCGGAATCAATCGGTTGTTGCTGGAAACGGTTTGTATTATTGAGGTGTTGGAGATTCCATAAGTCTCGAGTTTTGCCGGATCAATTACGGCCTCTAACAGTTGCTCTCTATTGCCAACCATCTCTGCCTCAAGAATAGTAGGCAAGATCTCTATCTCTCGTTGCAACTCTTCAGCGACCTGCAGCAATACGCGTTCTGGTACTCCATCGCCACCAATCGCGATCTGAACTACTGGCAGCGTTGCCGCTGAAACTTCTTGGATCAGTGGTTCTTCAGTGTCTTGCGGAAATCGCGCTTTCGCTCTATTTATGGCTTCACGCACTTCGCTTAGAGCGTATTGAGACTCGAAGTCGATATCGAATTCGGTAACGATTGTTGCCGCGTTCTCACTGGAGAAGGAGGTGATTTCGGTAATGCCATCGACAGTTTTCAATTCCAATTCTGCAGGTTTCGCGAGTAATCGCTCTGCATCCTCGGGCGATATGCCCTGATGTATTATCGTCGTGATAACGATAGGTACTTCAACATCGGGATTTAGCTCGGCGGGAATTGCGAGATAGGAAACAAATCCTGTAATCATAATAGCGACGAACACACTCAGCGTGGTTCGTGATCGCGATACGGCGGCATCAATATAGTTCTTCATGAAGTGAGCTCTCTTCAATACTGCAAATTATTAGTAGGACTAGCGAGACCAGTCGAAATTGCTTTCTACTTGCTGTCCGGGAAAGACAATTT
>Ga0307985_10000092_pt1 | contig 46141 bp, 45 predicted proteins | sample EllFjometageno80_FD_203155 | JGI IMG/M metagenome (GOLD analysis project Ga0307985, IMG submission 203155) | Marine microbial communities from Ellis Fjord, Antarctic Ocean - #80 | ecosystem: Environmental > Aquatic > Marine > Unclassified | place: Southern Ocean | collected 2014-10-09 | reverse complement strand
TCGGAAGCAACGTAAGTTTCATACTTCATGCTTTCGTCAATTGGACTGTCCCAATACCAACTGGTTCTACCTCCATCAGGGCAAACAATTATCACCTGATTAGCATCCGCATAAGCCTTCAATTGAGGAACTTGCTTGATCCAACCACTATAATTACCACCAGCTCCATGGAGTAAATAAACAACTGGAAATGCCTTGGTTCCATTGTATCCTTCTGGAATAATCACCACATTCTTTATCGACTTTGACATTGAAGCACTTTGTACTTGGATGGTGTCAACCTGTGCTTTTACGGATAAGCAAAGGGTTAAAAGAAGTACAGCAAAGTAAAATTTGAGATATCTCATTCTATTTTTATTTGTTCTCGATCACTAATATAAGTCCTTCTGCTTTTGGGACTTTTACGCGTTGGCCAATTGTAAATGCCTGTTCTGTTTGCATGAAATCTACAGCAGGGCTGTACATTTTAACACTAGCCTTGTCAATTCCGAGTTTGTTCCAATCAATATTCAATGTGACATATTCATCCTTGTCTGACCAAGAACCAATGGCAATTAATACTTTTTCATCCTTTAAGTAGGCCGTTGTCTTTATGTTTCGGTGATTCGTTTTGATTGGGTTGTCATCTACCCAGTAACCTTTCATTCTACTATCAGCAATTCCAAAGTCATCAAAAAGGTGCCATAAGTCAGAAGGGTCATAATTACCATAAACTCTAGTAGTCATGCCATATACCATTCCTCGGAATGGATGACCTCCCTTTTCTAGCATCTCACCTGTAATACCAAAAGGTAAACCTGCCACTTCAGTCATCCAATAATCTGGCGCTGCATCGTACTCAAAGTATTCACCGAACCAAAGTCTTGAGATGTATGGAATGTGCTCCATGTATAAGAATACACTGTTATTAAAACCATCTCTAGGATTGTATTGATTAGCAGAATGAAGGTCAATAATTACATCTTCACGATGGGCATTCATTACACTCGCAATTCTTTTTACCGTACCTCGACTAAAGGCAATGTCATCTAAATAAAGTCCGTCAATTTCTTGGTTCTTGGCCAACCAATTGAGCCCTTCTATATAGTAGTTGGTCCAGCGAGAAGTACCCTTATTAAGAATGGAAGCATCATTTACCCTTGTTGCATGCCAGGCAGAATGGTAATTGGCTTTCATGTGCTCCTGAAGCCAGCCATGCCCGCCTCCGTCACCATCATTTAGTATTTCATCTCCTAAACTTTTTAATGCAAAGAGCTCATGTGACTTATAAGTCAGCTCTCTGATGGTATTGTAGAGCTTAACCTTCAATCCTTTGGAATGCGCTTCATCGATATATGCTTTTTGTTCATCAAGTGCATAGAACGGGTAATTGATGTACGGATTAATCTCATTGGCGTGGTGTACATTGATGACCGTTCCTCCCTTAGCTGCTGCCGAATCAACAGGCACATATTTGTGTACAAACCGTGTTGAAAAATGTTCTTTTGTATCAATCAGTTTGAAAGGAGTAATCAAGAAGCGAACATTATAATTTAAGGTGTCACCGGCATTCATACTTCTTGTACTACTATAATTAGAAGCTGTGACGGAAGTATTTGATTGTGTGATTCGAATACCACCCTTGCCTTCATTTCCCCATGATTTAGGAAGGTTTAAGGGTTTGTTATGATAGAAGTTAGTGTTTAGTGGACGTTCGTAATTTTCATCGCGAAGTACATATTGTAAGCCTTTGTTTACTCCGCCTAGCCAAACTCCTTCTTGATGAAACTCTACATCCCAATTCCAATCTACATTAGTTGGGCGTTTACCACCTTTCCTTCCAAGACCAACCATATATTCTGCTGCTTTACGATCATAAACAACATTTAAAGCCGTGTTTCGAAGATTGATGTCCTTCTTGGCAACAAGTTGAATTTCATAATTAAGCATTCCGTCATATTCTAAAGCACCGCTAATTTTCATGTTGAAGTTTTGCGATTCATTATTGACTGTCCAATTGGCTTGACCTTTTGATTTTTGATTTGTTTCAAACGATAATTGCTTCCAGTTCTCAATTTCACCATCAGTAACAGTCACAATAAATTCAATAGGTTTTTTAAGAATTGGTTCAGGTTTTTCATTTAAAAAAGTAAGTTCTTGAGAAAAATAAGAATCGATTTTTTCAGGAAGTCCCGTTGGTCCTAATCGAACTTGGCGACCAAGAATGTTGTATGTATAGCCACTGACTTCAACGGGAGTAAAGGGAGCCACAATGAATTCCTCTTCTGTTCCAATCGTAGAATTTAACCAACGCATTCGAGTCATATTCTCAGCATTGTCATCACCATGGTTTTCAATTATTTCTTTAGTGACGTTAAGCACTAACTGAATACTGTCCTTGGATTGACCCTCAGGTTGGACATAGAAATACCCTTTGTATTCGCCTGTTTCGGCAGATAAAGGTACATCAATACCAAACCACAATGGCTGGATAAAACCAGCCTTTACATTCAACGTCTTCGTGAAAGCAACTCCGTTCAAATCAATTCCGGAAGTGTTGAAGCTGGTAATGTTTGACAAGTCAATTGCTTCACCATTTTTCTTTTCTAGGCTTGTAAAACTTATCGAAAGGTTGCTTAATTCCATATCGGGAGAATAAGTACCTATTTGGAAAGTGTAGTACTCACCTCGTTTTGCTTCATCCTTTAATCTAGTTTTTGGCCCTCGATCGGCCCATGTTTTAGGGAGGTAATCAGTCATTACAATCGGGTAGTTCCTGAATTCTGGAAATAGATAAAATGGCCGCTTGTTATTACTCATGAAGTTGCTGACCTCACTTTCGGTAGCAATGATTTCCATTGGGAAAAAGCTATTGAATTCATCAATGGATTGGGCTTTATTGATAATTGCTAAAGGGAGTTTTACAATGTCTACTTGTTCTAGGTATTGGTATTTTGACAACCAATCTTCATCAGCCGAATTGGAGGCAGGAATGTAGTTGACTACGGGGTAATAACTTCCCGTGGACTTATGAGGTAAATAGTAGATGAAATAATTAGCAGAACTATTTTCTGGTTGAAAAAGCAGATGGCCTTCTTCATTGTTAACACTTATAATAAATTTGTTTTCAATTACTTTATTGGTCTTAGCATTTACAACGATTACATCTTTGCCTTCAGGGTTGTCATCATGCCGTCTCCATGGTAAATGTACCTGAACCGCATCATGCCCTCCTTCAACCTCAACGACAAATCTATGATTGCCTAAAGTCTCAAAAGGATCAGTATAGTTAGGATGTTCCCAGTTTCCAGATTCGTAGACAATTCCATTTACATTGGTGGAAATAGCCTTGTCAGTCAGGAGATTTGAGTCTTGTTGATTACAAGAAATGAGTCCGAAAGTTAAAATGAGCACAAAACAGAAAGAAGAAGAGACCTTCATAAACATTAGTGTTATTAAGTATTGATTAAAAATAAAGCAAATAATCGCAAATTTATTTAGTTCTTGTTCAAGCGGTTAAATACAATTGATGCCAATGTTTCATTTGAATTTCCATCTTGGTTTTCTAGCTCCTCAAAAGCTTGAACCACCCATTTTATATGTTCTGAATCAGGTAATGCCTGAGAACGTTTGTTAAGTAAATCTCTAGCAGCTGACTTGCCTTCTTTTTTCTCTAGCGCCTTGGCTTGAAAAATGAGGTTTTCGGATTCAGGTAAAAATTGATTGGGTTGGTGTTGAATAATCTTATCGAAAAATGAGTTCGCATTTTCCTGATTGTTGAGCATCTCATAAGCCTTAGCAATTAAATAATTGTCAAGTCTTTCATCAACATCATATGGTTTGCCAGCGCCAAGGTTCCTAGGCCATAAAAGTGCTTTTTGTCCATATTCTAGAGCAGCCTTGTGCTTCTTATTTTCGAAAGCTTCAAGGCCAGCCATGATTGCTGCCTGATGGTAAAATCCTCTTCCTGCATTCGCCCCTTCAAATGGTAGGACGACAAATTTCTCTAAAAATGCAACGGCTTTTTTATAGTCTTCAAGGCCAATTAGTGATTTGGCATAAAGCATACCTACAGCTGTCGGAGCATCCAAGAAAGGCTTGGTAAGTGCAGCAGATTCCTTAAAGTCTCCTTTTTCATAATGATGCAGTGCTAAAGTATAATTTGTTCTCCATTTTTTTGGTGAGAGTGACTGGGCCTTTTGAATTGAAGTGGTTTTGATTAAATCATTTTCACTAAAAAGGGCTGCTTTAGTAGAATAAAAAGGAGCGAAATCAGGTGTGTTTCCGCATGAATCAAATAACGCCTGTGCCTTTTCTAAATTTCCTTTGTACCAATAAATCAATCCTGCATAATACTTAAATTTCCAATGATCTGATTTTTCCATCATCGCTTCAATCATATTCAAGGTTTCTACCCTGTGTGGATAAACCAATAGCGGAGTGACATCAACTGCTGATTTTAAAAGAGTATCGTCATCTTCTAAATGAGCCAGCCAAAGTGCAACTATTGCATGCTCGGGAGATTGTTTTAATACTGTTTTAGCAGAAGTAGTATAGCCCATCGAGAAATATTTAATGGCCAATTCTAAATAGGTTTCATGCGGCAATTCATTTGAGATTAGTGGCTTTAAAGTTTGGACGCTAAATACACCATCATTTTCTGAAGCAGCCAATGTATTGGTGGCATCAATTGATTGTATTCGTTTAACGGCAGATTTAATAACCTCTTCGTCATCAGAAAAGCGTTCAATTAATAGTTTCATTTCTAAAGCGACTACATTTCTTTGATTGAACTGAAGTGCCTTTTCTACATACTTATCTGCTGTTTGATAATCATTTTCTTTGAGATGCATTCGCGCAAGAGCAACATATCCTGGAACTCTAAATGCTGCACTTTGCGTTGCTATAGAATATGCACTTTTAGCATTTGTGATAGCCCCCATTTGCTCATTAACTAAGCCATAAATATAATTGGCTTCTGCATCGTAAGTGTTTATGGCTAAGGATTTAGTGACGTATTCAAGTGCAGCAGTGTAATCCATTTTTCGATAAAAACTCAATGCCAATCGATTGAGGGCAGGAGCAAAGCCAGGTTCCTTTTCGAGGCTATTTTGATACTCAAGATGTGCTCCATTATAATCTCTTTGCTTTTCTTTTTCCAGCCCTTTGGTAAAAAGACCATAGGCCGAGGTCCAATCAAAATCTTCGTTTGGAGCCAGAGGCCGATCAACAATTTGATCTTTTAAGTCAGAAGAGTAATAGAGTAATTTATCACCTAACTCAATCGTGTAATGTGCTGATTTAGGAGCAGTGAATGAAGTACTAAACAATTCGAGAGGGGAAAGGTCAACCAAAACCGACTTGATAGTTTCACCATTAATTTTTACGTCTAAGTCCTTATAAACCCTTTGTAAAGCACTAAATCTAATTTCAATTGTGCCATCTTCCTTTTCAATGGTATTTAAAACACCATATTCCGAAGCTGCAACCATGCCTCCGGTACCTTTTACAGGAAACCATCTGTCGAGCATATGATCCGAATCATAAGCAGAAAATTCTTGATGTTTGAAAGGCGTTAAAGTGCTTCCCTGTGCAGCTTGATTGAAGAGCTTTCCAGATTGGTACTCTACATATTGGCCGTCATTATCTGTCAATAAATCTTCCCAAATCATACCTTGATCAGACAGTCCCCAGATCCATATTTTTTTACCGGGCTTGTCATCATAATCAGCCATATGACCAAAGCCAAAATCATCATCATGCCAATAGCCACCAAAAAAGTTGGAATAGGAGTTAAGCACATGATAGGATTTGTAAGGTCCAAAATCATTGTTCTCATAGAAGGAGATGTCTCTTTCTCCATCAATTGGGAAGTCTCCAATTTCACCACCATGACCAATACGAGCAGCTCCAGGATATTGAAATTCCAGGTTGCCCCTTGCCTTGGCAGCAGCATTCATCCAATGGTAATATGTAACTGGTAAAGGAGTGGAGTTTTGCCAAGTGATTTCTGTTTCTAAAAATGCTTTATTTGCAGGCAATCTGATTTCTACATTCCATTTGGTTCGCGAGGGTAAATCTAAGGCACCAACAATACAGGAAACACTCCCGTCTGCATTGTTTTTTATCACATAATCCACTGGTGAAGCCCCGGTTGGTATATGTCCGATGTCACCGAAATTGTATTCCAATCCACCAGAAGTCCAAGGGCCTCGCATGGCAATGTCTCTAAATTTTACGACCTTATTGTAATACAAAAACTCCTTCCCTGTGGTTTTGTCAATGGCGGCCCAGACTTTACCGCCAATCTCTGGAGCTACTAAAACTTTGATGTACTCATTTTCAAGGACCACCATTTTCCATTCCTTTTCTATGCCTTTGTCAGTATAGCCATCAAACCTGTAGTAGGGGTAAATATTCCCCATTTTTGCCGCAGGGTCCGGCTCAGAAAAGGGATAAGTGACCATGGTCATGTTTTCAACTTTGATGGTTGCGTTTTGAGCATTGGTATTTAAAAAACCAATGCATAGAATTAAAAATGGTAAGAGGATTCTCATAAGCGAGGTTGCTGCTTGATTATAAAGGTAAGTTAATGAATTGTTAGTGCTTGATCAGGTATTTTTATTTGGAAGCAGGCAAATTTACATAGATATAAAAAAAGCCTACTAATTTCTCAGCAGGCTTCCAGTTAGTTTTATAGTAATGTTTTATAAACCTGAAAAATCAAATGTATCTAAAAAAGCAGTTGTAAAATTACCAGATTTAAATCCTTCATCATCCATTAGTCTAATATGGAATGGGATAGTAGTTTTTACACCTTCAATTACAAATTCCTGAAGTGCTCTTTTCATCCTTACAATTACTTCTTCTCTAGATTGGCCACTCACGATAAGTTTGGCAATCATTGAATCATAATTTGGAGGGATAGTATAGCCAGCATAAACATGACTGTCTATTCTAATACCTCTTCCACCTGGTAGGTGTAAGTTTGTTATTTTTCCTGGATTTGGTCTGAAATTATGACCAGGGTCTTCGGCATTGATCCTACATTCCATAGCAAAAAGCTTAGGATAATAATTTTCACCCGAAACAGGTTCTCCAGCGGCCACTTTAATTTGCTCTTTGATCAAATCAAAATCAGTTACTTCTTCTGTGATAGGATGCTCTACTTGAATTCGAGTATTCATTTCCATAAAATAGAAATCTCCATTCTTATCAAGAAGAAATTCCACCGTTCCCGCACCTTCATATTTGATGCTTTCTGCTGCCAAAACAGCTGCATTACCCATTCTTTCTCGTAATTCGTCAGTCATTGCAGGGGAAGGTGTTTCCTCTACGAGTTTCTGATGTCTTCTTTGAATGGAGCAATCTCTTTCAGATAAATGACAAGCATGGCCATCGCTGTCTCCTATGATTTGGATTTCAACATGGCGTGGCTCTTCAATAAATTTTTCTAAATAAAGGGCATCGTTACCAAAAGCAGCTGCAGATTCTTGACGTGCGTCATCCCAAGCTTTTTGAAAACCAGCATCTTCATGAATGATTCGCATCCCTTTGCCTCCACCTCCAGCGGTGGCTTTGACAATTACCGGGTACTTCATCTCATTGGCTTGTCTAATTCCCTCTTCAACAGATTCTAGTAATCCGTCAGATCCTGGAATAGTAGGCACCCCAGCATTTTTCATGGTCTCTTTGGCAGTAGCCTTGTCGCCCATTTTGTCAATCATGTCAGCACTGGCTCCAATAAACTTGATACCGTACTCATCACAAACCCTAGAAAACTCAGCATTTTCTGATAAGAACCCGTAACCTGGATGAATAGCATCGGCATTGGTTATTTCAGCTGCAGAAATGATATGGGAAATTTTTAAATAAGATTCTGAACTAGGAGCAGGGCCAATGTTTACCGCTTCATCAGCAAACCTGACGTGTAAACTTTCTTTGTCGGCAGCAGAATAGACAGCAACTGTCTTGATTCCCATCTCTTTGCATGTACGAATTATTCGCAATGCAATCTCTCCTCTATTGGCTATTAATATTTTCTTAAACACGGTGCTTCGGTTTTGTTAAAAGTAAAAGCCTGATTATGAAGGATCAACTAAGAATAATGGCTGATCATATTCTACAGGAGTAGCATTTTCAGCTAATATCTTTACGATAGTTCCTGAAACTTCCGATTCGATCTCATTGAACAATTTCATTGCCTCAACGATGCATACTTTTTGACCTACCGAAATAGTGTCTCCAACTCCAACAAATTCTGGATCATCAGGTGAAGAAGACCTATAGAACGTACCAATCATAGGAGATTTAACCTCAATATAATTGTTTGACGGTTCTGCAGGTGCCGGTGCATCTTGTGCCGGAGCAGCAACTACAGGAGCTGGTGCCAATGCTAGAGCTGGAGCAGCAATTGCAGTTCCTTCAGCATTCCTTTTTACACTGATCTTAAACTCTTCAGTTTCAATGTTGACTTCAGCTAATCCAGATTTGGATATGAAGTCGATCATGTTTTTAATTTCTTTAGGATTCATAGGATAATGTTATTTAACTCTTTCTCCGTAAGAGTTGGTTCTTGTATCAACCTTTATGCGGTCGTCTTGATTTATAAAAAGTGGTACTTGAATTTCAGCACCTGTTTCTAAAGTGGCTGTTTTGGTTGCATTAGTAGCCGTGTCGCCTTTAATTCCTGGCTCTGTATAAGTGATTGCTAATTCAACATAAGTGGGCAGTTCACAAATTAAGGCTGTTTCAGTTTCAGCATGAAAAAGAATGTCCACTTCTTGGCCATCTTTCATCAATTGCGGTGCGTTGATCAAATACTCTTGAATAGCAATTTGCTCATAATTTTCATTGTCCATAAAATGATATCCAATATCATCTTTGAAAAGAAATTGATGCGCTCTTCGCTCAACTCGTGCCGTAACTATTTTGTGACCAGCAGTGAAAGTATTGTCTAATACTTTCCCCGTTTTAATGTTTTTCAGTTTCGTCCTCACAAAAGCAGGGCCTTTACCTGGCTTTACATGTTGAAACTCTGTGATCATATAAAGTCCATTGTTGTATTCCAAACAAAGTCCATTCTTAAAATCTGATGTTGACGCCATTCTTTAAATTTGGTCTAATTTACAAATATTGGCTTGAAAAAAACTACTTTTTAAGCAGGATCGTATGCCCATTTAATCCAAATAGCTCCCCAAGTAAATCCACCTCCAAATGCAGCAAGGATAATGTTGTCACCTTTTTGCAGTTGGTTTTCGTAATCAGCCAAGCACAATGGGATTGTTCCGCTTGTTGTATTGCCGTATTTATGAATGTTAAGCATTACTTTTTCTGATCCAACGCCCATTCTGCGTGCCGTAGCATCGATAATTCTTTTGTTCGCTTGATGTGGGACTAGCCATGCGATGTCATCTCCTGTGAGATTGTTCCTTTCCATGATTTGAGCAGATACATCTGCCATATTCGTCACCGCAAATTTGAAAACAGATGACCCCTCTTGATAAACGAAATGCTCACGATTGTCAATTGTTTCGTGACTCGAAGGTTTTCTACTACCCCCGGCTTTCATGTGTAAATGTTGTGCTCCTGAGCCATCTGAATGTAATTTCGAATCCATGATTCCCATTTCATCTTCCGTTGGTTCGAGCAGTACGGCTCCGCCACCATCTCCAAAAATAATACAAGTGGTCCTCTCCGTGTAATCTACAATTGAAGACATTTTATCCGCGCCTACAATGACTACTTTTTTATACTTGCCTGTTTCTATGAACTGTGAGCCCGTAGCGAGGGCGTATAGAAACCCTGAGCAAGCAGCCTGAAGATCGTAGCCAAAGGCATTAACAGCCCCAATCTCATTAGATATAATATTGGCAGTGGCAGGAAAAACCATGTCTGGCGTAGTTGTCGCACAGATTAGAAGGTCTATTTCTTCTGGTTTCGTATTGGTCTTTTCAAGCAATCCTAAAACTGCTTGAATTCCGATTACCGAAGTGCCTTGGTTTTCACCTTTTAAAATTCTTCTTTCCTTGATACCGGTTCGAGAGGTAATCCACTCATTGTTGGTATCAACCATTGTTGCTAGCTCATCATTGGTTAATACATAGTCTGGGACATATCCATTAACACCAGTGATTGCTGCTCTAACTTTGCTCATAAAGTCTTATTTGGAGTGTTATGTGCTGTTTTTGTAAAATGAAGGTACCAATATACGGCATGCACTGCCACTTTCATAATTTCCTACACGACCGGTAGGAAAGTTATTTAGAAATTAGTGCCTATAAATGAATATTGCTCCTGAACGAGATGTCCAGGAGCAAATAACTTCATTAACATAGACCTAAGGTCTTATGCTAAAACTTCTTTTTCCATTACTACTTTTCCTTTGTAGTAAAGTTTTCCCTCATGCCAGTGGGCTCTATGAGGAAGGTGCAACTCACCAGTTGCTGAACAAACTGTCAATTGTTTAGCAGTACCTTTTATGTGGGTTCTTCTTTTGTCCCTTCTGGTTCTGGAAATTTTTCTTTTAGGATGCGCCATCTTTCTTTTAATTAAATAATGAGCAAGCTCATTAATCTTTATTTTTTAAATTTTTCAGAGCCGACCATCTTTCGTCAGGCTCAGGGTTTTCTTCTTGTTCTGTTTTAGATGCTGAAGAGAAAATTAACATCCCTTCATCATCATCATCCAAATTTTCCTCTTCAACCTGAAATCTAGGGTGAAGTTTTTTCATTGGTATTTCTACTCCTATGAACTCAAAAATCAATGATGCTACATTAATTGTTTGCGAATCACGTGAAATTACCAGGACATCTTCCGATAATTCTTCTTCGATGTCTCCCAATTTATAAAGCATTCGCTTTTCAAAATTTAAAGGGTAATCGAACAATTCTAAACTCCTGTCACATTCCAGCTCTACGGAGCCTTCAATTTGGAAGTTCATTTCAATAAGTGCTTCAGACCTTCTTAACTCAATTGCGGCTTTTAAACGGCCTTTCTTTACAATATCATTGTCGAAAGCTTCAAATAACGTTTCATCAATTTCAAACTCAAAGGTATGATCACCAAAGGCAAGATTAAAGATTTGTATGTCAAATGTTCTAAGCGCTTTCACTTCTCTCCCAAAAATCAGGAGTGCAAAGGTAGAAAATGTTGTTGTAATTATAAAGCCTAGGATAAAGAAAAAAGCACATCGGTTAAATGAAGAAAAAAGAGCCTTAAATCGTTTTGATTTAAGGCTCTAAAATTAATGAAATTTAATTTTCTAGTCTAATAATGACACCTTTCCAGAAGCAATATCATACATAGCGCCAACAATTTTTACAGCGCCAGTTTCTTGCAATTGTTTAATAATTGGACTTTGCTCTAGCATGTTGTTGATTGCCATATGAACATTCGTCTCCGCTACTCGGTTTGTGAAATCTGGATTAGCAGGGTCATTTTCCATATCTTTTTCTACAGCATCAACAGCTGGAAGAATGTTAGAAAGCAAATCGGTTATATTTCCCAATTGTACTCTGAGACATGCACTCTTTACCGCTCCACAGCCTGTGTGCCCTAAGATCATGATCAATTTGGATCCGGCTACTTTAGTAGCGTATTCTATACTTCCTAGGATATCAGTGTTCACAAAGTTTCCAGCTACTCTCGCAGTGAAAATGTCACCTATACCTTGATCAAATACAGTTTCAACAGGTACTCTTGAATCAATGCAAGCCAAAACAGTTGCGAAAGGCCATTGTCCTTCGGATGTTGAATTGATACTGTCAGTATTATTTCGCTGAAGTGGCTCATTATTTATAAACCTTTGGTTTCCCTCCATCAAGATGTTAAGCGCATCATCAGGGCTGATTGAATCCTGTGATTCTTTATTTTGTGCAATTGAGTTATAGTAGTTAAGCTAGTTTTAGTTCTTTTTCATTTGGCATCTTGAGTTGCTCCTCATTAGATACAATTAATTGACTTAATGATTGGGTATAACCATTCAAGTCAAGGTGTTTTGTGCAACACATTTTCAAATCTATTTCCTTGTATTTTGCACTTTCTTTGAAGTCATGAATGATCTCTAACACGTCATGGTCAATGTGGACAGACTTAGTCGCATCGATTAATAGTTGGGAGTTATTAGGGATTTTCGAGAGTGCTTGTAGAATTCGACCTTTATTAAGAAAAGTCACATTCTCCGCAAGCACCAACCTAATATGTTCATTTGTCTTGTCACTTTTCCTTTTAACAATATATGGGTTCCGAAAATTGTTAAGTAAAATGTAAAAGACAGCAACAGACAGTCCTATTCCGATACCTACTAATAAATCAGTGAATACAATCGCAAGAACAGTCACAGCAAATGGTATGAATTGCTTCCAACCGAGATTATACATTTGTTTGATCACTGCAGGTTTGGCCAATTTATAACCTACTACAAATAGTATGGCTGCTAAACTTGATAATGGGATCAGATTAAGCATGTTTGGAATAATGAGTGCAGAGATCAAAATTAATAATCCATGTATAAGCGCAGACGCTTTACTTTTCCCGCCTGACTGAATATTTGCCGAACTCCTTACAATAACCTGGGTTACTGGGAGGCCACCGATGAGACCAGAAACTATATTACCAATTCCTTGAGCTCTTAGTTCTTGATTGGTAGGAGTGATTCTTTTTTGAGGATCTAGTTTGTCAGTGGCTTCTACACAAAGTAAGGTTTCCAAACTAGCCACGATAGCAATTGTAATACCTAGAATCCATACATCAGGGTTAACAATTTGGTTAAAATCTGGCAACGTGAATAATCCAACAAAACTGTTGAAGTCATTCGCCACAGGAATACTGACCATTTGTGCTGGATTCAATGCCAAAGACTCACTTCCTTGAAATGAAATTGCCAGCAGGATACCAGTAAAAACAACAATCAAAGGTCCTTGTACGATTTGGAATAACTTTATCCGTTTCATAAAAGGCTGTTCCCATAAGATTAAAATGGCTAATGCTGATGATGAAATTATTACTGCCCCTGGAGTAATGAAATTGAGCATATTAATAAGTTCAGAGAAGGTGTTTTCGCCATCAGCCTGAACGAAGCCAAGGTCTCCTTCGAAATCAGCATCATAACCAAAAGCATGGGGAATTTGCTTTAATACTATGATTATTCCGATTGCCGATAACATGCCTTTTATAACTGAAGAAGGAAAGTAATAACCGATAATTCCGGCTTTTGCAATGCCTAGTACGATTTGTATAACACCACCAATAACGACTGCTAAAAGGAATGTTTCGAATGCACCCAATTCTTGAATGGCACTCAAGACAATTACTGCTAGACCTGCGGCAGGACCGCTAACGCCCAATTGTGATCCACTAAACATGGTGACCACGATTCCGCCTACCATACCAGCAATTATGCCAGAAAATAGAGGTGCTCCTGAAGCAAGGGCAATTCCTAAACAAAGGGGGACAGCTACAAGGAAAACCACCAATCCTGCGGGGCCATCTTGCTTGAGATTTTTGAAAATATTATTATTCATTTCTTATATAATGTTTTGATAAGCTAGAAATAGCTTGATTTTTCAATTCTCTAATGAGATTTGAAGATGATAGTAGAAAAAAATGCGGTGGAACTTATGCTTCCGGTGGAGGAGAAAAGATTTCTTGAAAATCCTCTCTTAAATGACCTTCAATAAAGGCGTTGTATTGTGAAATGATAGCTACACTTAAATCAAAAAGACTTCTACTTGATGCAAGCTTATCCTCGCCAGTTTTATCTCTTTTTTCGCCTTCCTGTTCTTTTTCAGATTCCTTTTCAGAATCCACAAGCTCAATCGCTACTTTTTCTGACGAAAGCTGATGAAAATTTTCAAAAGCAAAGGCACTAAAAAAAATGCACATGCATACCACAGCAATGAGCTTGCTAGTAATTATTGCATGGTCTTTGATTGGCGAATTCATCGGTTATAAAGGTAATTTGACTCAAGTAACGCTGCGCAAAAAGAAAAGTTCAAAATTTTGGTATTTAAATTTACTTTCTTCTAACAGACTGAAATTATGTCAGTTGTTCTCTTCTGTTTTTAATAATGTCAATGGCCATATATAATGCTGCTCGAAAACTAGTCTCATTCGCTACCCCTTTTCCGGCTATATCGAATGCTGTTCCATGGTCTGGTGATGTGCGAACGATCGACAGGCCAGCCGTGAAATTAACGCCCTCCTCAAAGGCAATGGTTTTGAAAGGAGTTAAGCCTTGATCATGATATTGAGCTAAAATGCCATCATATTTTGAGTAAGAATTATTACCAAAAAATCCATCAGCAGGAAACGGACCATAAACTAAATGCCCTTGCGCCTTAAATTCCTCAATCACTGGTGAGATTACTTCATTTTCTTCTTTACCCAGTAATCCATTTTCACCAGCATGTGGATTAAGTCCTAGAACGGCAATTTTGGGCTTTATAATACCAAAGTCGTTTTTGACGGATTTGAGCATTAGATTGATCTTGCTCTTTAGCCTGTCTTTTGTAATGGCATTTGGAACTTCTGATAATGGGATGTGACCTGTGGTGACTCCAACCCTAATGTTTTCAGTACAGAGAAACATAAGGCTGTCTTTCGCTTCAAAATTTTGAGTTAAAAACTCAGTATGACCTGGGAATTTGAATTCATCATTTTGGATATTCTTTTTATTAATGGGTGCTGTAACAAGCCCATGAATAACCCCATTCTTTAAATCTTCAACTGCCTTGGTTAAACTGGCCAAGGCACATTTCCCACCTTCAGCATTGTCTTCTCCCGGTTTTACGTCAATATGGTCTTCCCAGCAATTTATCACATTCGCTTTTTGCTGGTTTAAGTGATCACCTTTTTTATACTGGTAAAAGTTAAAGTCTTCAATATTAAGAATTTTTTTATAGTGAGAAAGCACCTTCCCATGACCATAAACTACGATGGTGACGTTTCTAATAGACTTTATACTCACCAAAGTTTTAATCACAACCTCAGGTCCGATGCCATTGATATCGCCTAATGTGATGCCTATTGATATATTTTGATTTTGTTCAGAAGATTGGTTCATATTTGCAATTGTGATGACAAGGTTTTAACGACTTTTTAAGAATTTCCATTACAGGAACGCAAATTAATCTTTTAATTTCTATAAGTTGGCGGTATGAGCGGAGTTAGGCCTAAAAAACGTCTTGGACAACACTTTTTGAAAGATTTGGGTATCGCTAAGGATATTGCCGATGGCCTCACCGGACACGGTGATTATAAAAAGGTCCTTGAAATAGGTCCCGGTACTGGAGTACTGACTCAGTTTTTAACAGATAAAGATTTTGAGCTGTTTTTAATTGAAGTTGACAAGGAATCTGTACAATACCTTAAACAGAATTACAGTCAATTTGGAGATCGACTGATTGAAGGAGATTTTCTTAAGATGGATATACCAGGCTTGGCTGATGAGAAGTATGCCTTGATTGGTAATTTCCCATATAATATTTCCTCTCAGATATTTTTCAGAGTACTTGAACATAAAAATAATATACCAGAAGTGGTTTGCATGCTTCAGAAAGAAGTGGCTGACCGATTGGTTTCATTACCGGGAAAAAAAGCTTACGGAATATTGAGCGTTTTGCTTCAGGCCTATTTTGATCTGGAGTATTTATTTACGGTTCCTCCAAATGTGTTTAACCCACCACCAAAAGTTAATTCTGCTGTTATTCGGTTGAAAAGAAACGGAGTAGCTTCTTTAGGTTGTGATGAGAAGTTATTTAAAAGGGTAGTTAAGCAGTCTTTTCAAATGAGGAGGAAAACGTTGCGGAATGCTTTAAAACCGATAAATTTACCTGAAGAGATGCAGACTTCTCCTGTTTTGAACCAGCGAGCAGAACAATTGTCTGTTCAAGAGTTTGTTGACTTAACTAACGAAATAGCGTCATGGCAACTGAAAGAATGATATTTGAGCTTTCCAAAGAATACCTCGAAGCGGTTCATACTGCTTTTGAGGCTGGAGATGCCATGTTCATTCATGACACCATGGAAGGTGTTAATTCAGCTGATATTTCTGACTTACTCGATGAGCTAGATTCAGATGCTGCCAAGTATGTGATTGATCTACTGAAGGATGATGTTGGCGCAGAAGTCATTGAAGAACTTGAAGAGAACACGCGACAAAAATTTCTGGAAAAGGTTGAGCCTGAAGAGCTCGCAGACTATATCGCTGAGATGGAGTCTGATGATGCCGTGGATGTGATAAATGAGCTGCCGTTAAAAAAGAGAGAAGCCGTCATTTCGTGCCTGAAAGACCCTGAAGCTGCCGATCATATAATGGAGTTGATGCGCTATGAAGAAGATTGTGCAGGTGGATTGATGGCAAAAGAAATGATCGTGGCCAATATTAATTGGACGGTTGTTCAGACCATTGAAGAAATTAGAAGACAGCGTGAAAATGTAGAGAAAATTTATTCCATCTATGTGGTGGATGACTTTTATAAACTTAAAGGAAGAGTATCAGTAAAAAACATACTCTTGGCTAATGGTAAAACTTTAATTAAGAATATTTTTGAGGAAGAAGCGATCTCTGTAGAAACCTTTATGGACGAGGAGGAAGTGGCTGATATCATGCAAAAATATGATTTGGACGCTGTACCGGTTGTCAATTTGCAAGGGAAGCTTGTGGGTAGAATTACAATTGATGATGTTGTTGATGTAATTACTGAACAAGCCGAAGAAGATATGCAGCTGATGGCTGGTATATCAGCAGATGTTGAGGAAGACGATAGTGTTTGGGCAATATCCAAAGCACGCTTACCCTGGTTGATTATTGGACTAGTCGGTGGGGTGCTTGGGGCCTTTGTTATTAGTGGGTTTGAAGAGGATATAAAAAGTGTAGCTGGGTTGGCTTTGTTTATTCCATTGGTCATGGCAACAGGCGGTAATGTGGGGATTCAATCTTCAACCTTAGTCGTCCAGAGCTTAGCTAATAAATCAGCTTTCGAGGAATCATTATTGAATAGATTACTTAAGATGTTTGTTGTTGCCATTATGAGCGGATTGGTGCTTGGTGGACTAAGTTTTCTGATCGTTTATGGGTTTGGCTATAAAGAACTAGGATTTTCAATAGCCGTGGCACTTCAGGCTGTAGTAGTACTAGCCTCCTTTATGGGAACTGTCACACCATTAGTTCTTGACAGAATGGGGATTAACCCTGCATTGGCTGCGGGCCCATTTATCACTACTACAAATGATATTTTGGGCATTGCCGTGTATTTGTTTGTAGTGAATTTAATGCTTTAGCAATGAGAAAGGGATGTTTGATAGCCGATGAAATGCATGAGAGCATTTTAGAATTGTTAGATGAATTAGGCTTTGTTGTTAATTACCAACCAAAAATCAGTAGGCAAGAATTATTAGAGGTAATTGGACCATACCATGGTTTAATAATTCGAAGCAAGACTTTGGTTGATAAAGAAGTGGTTGATGCAGCTGCGAACTTGGAATTTGTGGCTAGGGCAGGAGCAGGATTGGATCTAATTGATGTACCCTATTTAGAGTCCAAAGGTATTGAAATGCTCAATGCCCCTGAAGGGAATCGAGATGCTTTGGCGGAGCATGCTATGGGCCTTTTATTGTCATTACTTAACAATATTGTTTCTGCCGATGAAGAAGTAAGAAATTGGAAATGGCAAAGAGAAGCCAATAGAGGGGTTGAGTTAAGTGATAAAACGGTTGGCATTATTGGTTTTGGAAACATGGGGCAGGCTTTTGTACAAAGATTACGAGCTTTTGACTGTCGTGTATTAGTATATGACAAATACAAAAAGGGTTTTGGCACCAAGAACGTTGAAGAAGTTACCTTAGAAAAGCTGTTTGACAAGGCCGACATATTAAGTTTGCACATCCCTCTGACGGAAAAAACACGCTCATGGATAAACAAGGATTTCGTTAACAGTTTTTCAAAGAATATTTTTTTACTAAACACAGCAAGAGGCGAAGTGTTGCCAACCGCGGATTTGCTGGAACTGCTAGACTCTGGAAAGGTAATTGGTGCTGCCTTAGATGTCCTAGAGATAGAGAAATTTGATGAATTATCGATGGACGATAAAGAACTATTTGATAATTTGTTTAGCAGGAAAAATGTGATCCTTTCTCCACATGTTGGAGGCTGGACTTTCGCGTCTTATAAACGTATTAGTGAGGTGCTAGTGGGCAAAATATCGAACCTTTATCGCATAGGTTGACCGTAACCTTAAGTATACTTAAGGAGTATAAGTGTTTTGAACAATCATAAAAATTCGTAATTTTGCATATATAAATCGCCCAAAAGGCGATTTTCTGTTTAAAAAAGGGGCTGTGGTTTCAAACGAAATCAGGCTTTTATTTTTTAATGTAGATGGGGATTAAAAATTAGAGAAATGGCTGGAGTAGCATACTATACAGAAGAAGGATTAAAGAAACTCAAAGACGAGTTGTTGAATTTACAAACAAAAGGAAGATCAGACATGTCGAAGCAAATTGCTGAGGCGCGTGATAAAGGTGATTTGAGCGAGAATGCGGAATATGACGCAGCAAAAGATGCTCAGGGCCTGATGGAAATGAGAATTGCTGAATTGCGTACAATCGTAGGTGATGCCAGAATAATGAAGGAAGAGAATGTTGATACCTCCAAGGTTTCAATATTGACCACTGTTAAGATAAAGAATGTCAAAAATGGCATGATAGTAAAATATACGTTGGTAGCAGAAAATGAAGCTGACCTTAAGGCCGGTAAGATTTCATATGAATCTCCAATTGGAAAAGGACTTTTAGATAAGAAAATTGGTGATGTTGCTCAAGTAGAGGCGCCAGTAGGTAAAATGGAATTTGAGGTATTAGATATCACTTTAGACTAATAAATGCCTAGCATTTTCACTCGGATTATTAATAGAGAAATACCAGGGTACATTGTTGCCGAGGATGAAAATCATATTGCTTTTTTGGATATCAACCCATTGAATGAGGGGCACACCTTGGTAGTGCCAAAGCAAGAGGTTGATAAACTATTTGATTTGACTGAGACTGCTTATTTAGATCTCCAGTTGTTTACTCATAAAGTTGCCAAGGCCATTGAAAAAGTCATTCCTTGCTTGAGGGTTGGAGTGGCTGTGATTGGTCTTGAAGTCCCGCATGCGCATATCCATTTAATTCCTCTCCATGGTATGCATGATATCGATTTCAGTAGACCTAAGTTGAAATTGAGTTCTGAGGAATTCGAGGTAATTACTAAAAAAATTGAATCAGGATTAACTTGATTATAAGATTTTGAAGATTTTATCTTAGGAATTATTGCTTTTTTCTCGTTCTCTCGGCCTTTATTAGTGTTCTTCACCAACAAACATCAGGTGCTTACTTCACCCTTCCAGGATTTTCTGCAACAAACGATTTCCAACTTTTCTTTCCCCCCTCTTTTACTCCGCCTTGAAAATGATGACAAATCGCAACTGCTAGTGCATCAGTAGCATCAAGTAATTTAGGAATCTCATCAAATTTTAATAGCGACTGTAGCATGCCTGCTACTTGTTCTTTAGAAGCATTTCCATTTCCCGTTACTGACTGTTTTACCTTTTTAGGCGCATATTCAGTTATAGGAATATCCCTGGCCAATGCTGCGGCCATTGCCACTCCTTGCGCTCGGCCTAGTTTTAGCATTGATTGTACATTTTTGCCAAAGAAAGGTGCCTCTAATGCAACTTCGTCTGGGTGAAAATCTTCAAGTAAGGAGGTGACCCGCTCAAAAATCTTCTTCAATTTGAGTTCGTGCGTTGAGTACTTCTTAAGATGAATTACACCATATTGAAGCAAAATTAGTTCCTTCCCTTTGATGTGAATCACACCATAGCCCATAACACTTGTGCCTGGGTCAATTCCGAGAATGATCTGATCTTTTGGTTGCTTCAAGGCCATCACTGCAATATACTAGTTATACCTGATTCAGTATGGGTACATTCTCATTAATCGGATGCTTTCTTTTATCTCTTATTGCTTATCTGAATTCTTTGAAGTTCCTTCGTGAATGCTCATGCTGCTTTTTGTCATTTGGGGGATTTACTTTCTTTTTTTGGGTATTATGATCTTTGGTTGGTGGAGCAATTCAAAGCCGACATTAAATGCTGAACAAAATTCAATAGGAGTGATTGTCCCGTTCCGAAATGAGGCTAATAATTTAGAGAAATTGGTAAGTAGTCTTCAGGTACAGACCTACCAGAAATTTGAAGTAATCTTTGTTAATGACCATTCTGAAGATGATTCTATAGAAATAATCAAGCGCCTTGCTGCTCAGACTGACTTAGAATGGCATTTGATCAATTTAGAGGAGAAGGAAGGCAAAAAGGCAGCAATAGAAGCAGGGATTGAATTTTCCAATGTGGAATTAATTGTGACTACAGATGCAGATTGTTGGATGGGGCCGGATTGGTTAACGCATATAAATGAGGCTTTTGACAAGAACACTAATATGGTGGCGGGACCTGTTACGCTAGCAGGAGAAAAGTCACTTTTTGATGCTTGGCAGCAATTGGAATTTTCAACCTTGATCGGAACTGGTGGAGCAAATGATTAATTTGAATAACCCTATGATGTGTAATGGGGCTAACTTGGCTTATCGGAAACTGGCATTTGAACAAGTTAATGGGTTCGAAGGGATTCGTCAAACACCTTCTGGTGATGCTGAATTGTTAATGTCTAAATTCAAAAAGGCGTTTTCTTCTAGCATTAAATTTCTAAATTATAAGGAAGCGGTGGTCGCGACAGGTCCAGCAGAGGATTGGGGTCAATTCAAACAGCAAAGAAAGCGTTGGTCGAGCAAGTGGAAAATCAATAAAAGACCAGGAACTATTTTAGTGGCATTGCTGATAATGATTTTTCATTTAACTTTCATTTTTACAGTTGTGGAAGTATTCAAAAGTGAAATTCCAATAAACACACTGATTGTGCTTTTAGGGATTAAATTTTTACTTGAGTTTATCTTTGCAAAGTCGGTGGCTGTAAGGCTTGGGAATAGATTTGGAATGACAGCGTTTTTATTATGTCAAATTATTTATTCTTTTTATGCCATTATTTTTTGTCTCTTGGCCAATTTTGGAAAGTATGATTGGAAAGGGCGTACCTATAAAATTTAATACAATATTATGACAGACGAAGAGTTTGATCTTTTGGATGAGTTGTACTTCGTTTATTCCTTCGAACATATCAAGGTTGAACTTGAATGGGAAACGGAATCGCTTAAAAAGGCGCTTAAAGTGCTAGTAGATAAGGGATGGGTAAATTGTTTTAAAACCGTTCACGAAGTGTTGCCAAAAGAAGAAGTGGAATTTGAATCAAATTACGATCAATACTTTTACCTTGCTTCTAAAGCAGGATTGTTTGCTCATAATGAGCGTTAATATATGTCAATAGCAGTAGACCAAAAGAAACTTTATCAGAAAGAGTTAGAAGTGAATTCACTTCTGGAGATCACTCAGGCTATAAATAATAACCTTGCAGAAAAGGATTTATATAAAATTTATGAGTTTACTCTAAGGGCAAACCTTCAGATTGGCAAGATGGCCCTCTATGTAATGGAGGAGGAATGGGAATGCAAAGCTCAATTTGGCAATAAATTAGATTTTAGCACACATGCCCTAAGTGCAGATTATTTTGACCTGAAGGAAATCACGAAAACAGACTTGGTCCAGCCTGACGGATCTGACTTTACCGCATTTGATATATCAATACCGGTGATGCACAAAAGCAAATTGTTGGCAATCGTCTTTGTTAAATCTTTGCATAAGGATGCCCAAGTATTAGAAACTACATTCCTTCAAGCAATAAGCAATATTATGCTTGTAGCGATTGAAAACAAGCGACTAGTCAGAAGGCAACTGGATCAGCAGGCCTATGACAGGGACATGGAGATTGCTAGTAATGTGCAGAACTATTTATTCCCTAAAGAACTTCCGGATACTGAAAAAGTAGAGATAAAAGCCTTTTATCAACCCTGCCAGACTGTAGGTGGAGATTACTATGATTATATTCCATTGGAAGATGGCAACCAGTTTTTAGTCTGTATAGCAGATGTGTCAGGAAAGGGGGTGCCAGCAGCGATATTGATGTCCAATTTTCAAGCATCTCTCAGGACAATATCTAGAAACACCGTAGGGCCTAAGGTGGGAATGCACGAATTGAATTATCATTTGTATAGAAGTGCCAATGGTGAAAATTTCATCACTTTTTTCATGGCCATTTACGATTTCAGGACCAAACAATTGAGGTATGTTAATGCAGGGCATAACCCACCGGTATTGATGGATGATAAAGGTGAAGTGACATTGCTTACTGAAGGAACAACCGTTTTGGGTGCCTTTGATCCGCTACCATTTTTGAATATGGGAGTCATTGAAGATCTTGAAAAATTTACCTTGTTCCTTTTTACTGATGGTGTTACTGAAACATTTAACGAGGATGAGGAAGAGTTTGGATCAGACAGACTTGAATTGTTTTTAGCCAGTCATGCTGAAGAAAGCCTCGACAATACTCATAAAAATTTGCTAAAAGTTTTGAATCAGTTCAAAGCCACAAAAGACTTTACAGATGACTTGACTTTCTTATCTTGCAAAGTCAACAATGTTTCTTCATAAAAACCCTATATTTTTTCGCTGGCTCTATCCTTCACTTAAATGGAAAGTCAAGACAGAACAGAAAGAACTATACATCACGTTTGATGATGGTCCTATTCCCGAAATTACTCCTTGGATTTTAGAGCAACTTGAATTTTATAATGCCAAGGCTACTTTTTTTTGTGTTGGTGAAAATGTTAAAGTAGATCGAGAAATATTTGATTCAATAGTGACATCAGGTCATTCAATTGGTAATCACACTTATAATCATTTGAAAGGTTGGCGCAGCACTACCGCTGATTATTTGGCCAATTATGAGAAGGCGAAAAAGGTCATTGGTGCAGAAGTTAATCCAAAGGCATTGTTTAGGCCTCCTTATGGTAGAATTAATGGGCAGCAAATTAAAGCGCTTTCAAATTGCCAAATAGTAATGTGGGATGTGCTTTCTGGTGATTTTCATCAGACGCTTACTCCTAAAAGGATTTTAGCTAGGAGTATTAAGGCGACACAAAAAAGGTCGATTATAGTGTTTCATGATAATATCAAAGCATTTGAAAATCTTAAAGTGGTGCTTCCAGAATACTTGAGACATTTTTCAGAATTGGGATTTAAATTCAAGGCGCTATGATCTGGGTGTTAGTAGCGATCATATTAGTGGTGGGAATTCTTGAATTGGCCGCCATCTTTATGTTCCATTTCAATTTTAAATCCTTTAAAGTTGATTTAAACCAAGAACATCTTCCTTTTGTGTCCATTCTTGTTGCAGCCCGAAATGAAGAAGTTAATCTGGAGATATGCCTGACCGCCCTTTCACGATTGAATTATCCCAGAGAAAAATTGGAGATCTTAATTGGCGATGATGCTTCTGATGATTCAACAGCCGATATCATAAATAGATTTTGCAATGCAGATGAGCTATTTGCAGCTATAAAAATTGAACTGGCCTATCAAAACCTTGTCACCAAATCTAAAGTGCTTGCTCAAATGGCTAATATTGCCAAAGGTGAGTATGTGGCATTTATCGATGCGGATATGGCCGCAACGCCAGATTGGCTTTTGAATATGACGGCTCCTTTGAAAGAGGGTTACTCGATCGTAAGTGGTTATTCTAAAGTTATTGCATCAAAACCATTTGAAAAATTTCAATATTATGATTGGCTGAATGCTTTGCACTTTTTAAAATCGCTCTCGGATACGTTCAAACCTGCCACTGCATTAGGAAACAATATGATCGTTAAGCTCAGCGATTATCAAGAGGCAAGTGGTTTTGAGGCTATTGGGCCTAATCTTGTTGAAGATTTGGCGTTGCTTAAATCATTGCAGCAAAAAGGAAAAAAGGCAATACAGATTGTTGTGGAGAAAGGTAGGGCTGAGACATTAGCGGTGACTTCTTTTAAGTTTTGGATCAGCCAACGCAAACGCTGGATTAAAGGCGCTTTAAATGGTCCAATTTACGAGCGCGTATTTTTAATTGTTCAAAGATTAATGATTCCTTTGGGAATAGTTATGGCTTTTTTTCTACCTCTAATTGGTTTGGCTATTGTTGGATTGAAAATTTCGATAGAGATTTTTAAATCATTACAAATGCACGGTAAGACGAATAAGCAGAAAATTGAGTTTTTTTTAATAATTAGTCCTTTGATAAATAGCGTAATGGATACTTTTGCACTGCTCGGGCTTTTTTTAATAGCTCAGTTAAGTGGAAGGAAAGAAATTATTGAACAATGATTGAAACACATGCCCATATTTATGCAGAGGAATTTAAAGCCGACATTGGTGAAGTGATCGAAAGAAGCAGGGAGGTTGGTGTCGGGTCAATTTACATGCCTAATATTGATCATACTTCTATTGACGCCATGCTGGAATTGGAGTTGAAGGAGCCAGATTATTGTATTCCGATGATGGGTTTGCATCCCTGTTCTGTGAAAAAAGACTTTCAAAAGGAATTATATATCGTAGAAGAATGGCTGGCGAAACGGAAATTTGTGGCTGTTGGTGAAATTGGTACAGACCTCTATTGGGACAAAACATTTGAAGCGGAACAGGTTGAAGTATTTAAGATTCAATGTAATTGGGCAAAAGAGTACAACATTCCCATTATTATTCATTGTCGTGAATCGCTTGATATGACAATTGATTTAGTTGAAGGGATGAATGATGAGGATTTTAAGGGTGTCTTTCATTGTTTTAATGGAAATGCAGATCAGGCGAAGAGAATACGTGACATGGGTTTTTACATTGGCCTAGGAGGAGTGTCTACTTTTAAAAATGCGGGCATGGATCAGGTCATCCCTTTCCTTGAGATGGACAATGTCGTTTTAGAAACGGATAGTCCTTATTTAGCGCCAAGTCCAAACAGAGGTAAAAGAAATGAGCCGAGTTATTTGAAATTGATAGCACAAAGAGTGGCAGATTTAAGGGAAATCGATGTTGAAGTGGTTCAAGAAATGACGACTATTAATGCACAAAAACTATTTAGGACAAATGAATAATTTTGAGCCAAAGCCTATTCATTTTGATTTTGATGGAGAAGAGCGGGCAGCTGTATTAATTATATATACCGGAGGAACGCTGGGTATGAGTTATAATTCAGAAGGTGCATTGGTACCTTCTGGCTTTGATCATATTCTTTCAAAACTTCCTGTTTTGGAGGAATTGAAATTGCGACTTTCTGTCATTTCATTTGACCCACCCATTGATTCCTCTAATATCCGAATTGAGCAATGGGGAGATATCGCCAACATTATTAAGGCACAATACACCAATTTCGATGGTATTGTGGTTTTACATGGAACGGATACAATGGCTTATTCGGCATCTGCACTTAGTTTTATGCTAGAAGGCCTGAACAAACCCGTAATTTTCACTGGTGCTCAATTGCCTATTGGTTTACCGCGATCTGATGCCAGAGAGAATTTCATTGGCGCATTGGAAATTGCCTCAGATTATAAAAATGGAATTCCAATCATCTCTGAGGTATGTATATTTTTTAATAATATCCTTATTAGAGGTAATAGGGCTAAGAAGGTGGAATCAAATCATTTTGATGCATTTGAAAGTGAGAACTACCCTGTACTCGCTGAGGCCGGTATATCCATCGATTATAATTATAGTGCATTAAAAAAACATAAAGGCGACTCTTCATTAATTGTAAAAACAGCAATGGATGATGCGATAATAATATTAAAGCTGTTTCCTGGGATCAATAGGAAAACAATTTCGGCCATGCTTGATACCGATCATATAAAGGGTGTTGTACTAGAAAGCTATGGCTCAGGTAATGTGCCTCATGAAAGATGGTTTCTTGATTTACTAGCTCAAGCCACCGCGAATGGGAAGATCATATTGAATATATCACAATGTCTAGGAGGTAGAGTGATTCAAGGTAAGTATCAGACCAGTAGTGCGCTAGAGAAAATTGGAGTAATTGGAGGCAGTGATTTAACAATAGAAGCTGCTACGACTAAGTTAATGTATGCGCTCGCCAACCATCATAATTTAAAAGATATAAAGTCCTGGTTATCAACGGATATTTCGGGAGAATTGACATAACTATAAAGCTTGTGTAAAAAACAGATTCAGGCTTGCATATGGCTTTATTTATTAATTTATTTGCCTCGCTATAAAAGCGGGGATCGATAGGAGAGGTGTCCGAGTGGCTTAAGGAGCACGCTTGGAAAGCGTGTATACTTGCAAAGGTATCGAGGGTTCGAATCCCTCTCTCTCCGCGGAACTGTAAAGAAAGTATTGTGATTTAATGAATTTTAAAAGCGATAATCACAGACAATCGGAAGTATCAACTAAAAACTTAAGTATAAGTTTCTTTTAACAGAATATTATTAATAATTTAGAAATCGTTTTAACCTTAATTAATCAAAATTAGACTATGAAAAAGTTATTCTCATTAATGATGATCCTTAGTGTTATGGCACTTGGATTCAACGCTAATGCACAAGATGGAGCTGCAGGCGACTCAACTCAGGTGGAGGAAGCAATTCCAGTAGCACCCGATTATTCCGCTGAACTTGAAGACGAAGAAGTTCAAACGTTTGATCAAATTATTAAACAAAAATTTATTGAAGGTGATCCAACCTTTATGTCTCCAGTATTAATTTGTTTGATCTTAGGATTGGCAATTGCTATTGAAAGAATCATTAGCTTAAACTTGGCGACAACCAACACTCAAAAGCTTTTAACTAAAGTGGAAGAGGCTTTAGAGTCTGGTGGTGTAGAAGCTGCTAAAGACGTAACTAAAGGAACAAGAGGGCCTGTTGCTTCAATCTTTACGCAAGGCCTAATGAGAATGTCTGAAGGCATTGAAATGGTTGAAAAATCTGTTATCTCTTATGGCTCTGTTGAAATGGGACGTTTGGAAAAAGGTTTAGTTTGGATCTCGCTTTTTATCTCTCTTGCACCTATGTTAGGTTTCATGGGAACTGTAATTGGTATGATTGGAGCATTTGATTCAATTCAAGCTGCTGGAGATATATCTCCATCATTGGTAGCTGGAGGTATTAAAGTAGCATTGTTAACAACAGTTGCAGGTTTGATCGTTGCGATTATTCTTCAATTGTTCTACAACTACTGTGTATCTAAAATTGATTCTATTGTAAACTCTATGGAGGATGCTTCTATTTCACTTGTTGATATATTAGTGAAGCATAATCTTTCAGCTAAATAAACTGAAAGAGATATGGATAGCGATCAGTTAATCAATATTGGACTTTATGGCGGCTTTGCTTTAATTGTTATTGCAGCAGTTTCAGCCATAGGTATGAATTTGTACAGTGCGTTTTCCAACCCAAAAGTGCTTATAAAAGCAGGTATAGGAGTTGGGGCGCTGGTAGTTATATTCTTTATTAGCTACTCAATAGCACCTAGTACGTTTGATGGTATTTCAAGAGAGGCATTTATTCTTGCCGAAATTGATGTTGATGCCGAATCTACAGGTGAAACTTATAAGTTAGTTGGTGCGGCGATGACCACTACATTAGTGCTTTTTGCACTTGCAGTAGCAGGTTTGATTTATTCATCAGTTGCGAAAATTGTAATGTAAAAATTATGGCTAGAAGTAAAGATAAAGGAGGAACAGAAGTGAATGCCGGCTCTATGGCCGATATAGCATTCCTACTATTAATCTTCTTTCTTGTAACGACCCAAATTGCAACTAACAAAGGTTTGACACTCTTACTTCCTCCAAAACAGGAAGAAGATGAGCCTTTAGAAGTGAAACAACAACAAAGGAATATTTTCAAAATTCTGGTGAATTCTCAGGACAAAATTCTGATTGAAGATGACCAGGTAATTGATGATGTTTCTGAGATAAGAGGTATGGTTTACGACTTCGTTCTAAATTTTGGCGCTCCTGGAGATGTCAAAAGAGGAGCGGCAGATGTTAGCGATAAGGAAACTTACGCTGCATTAACACCAGCCATGCGTGCTTATGTTAATAGTAACCTTGGTAGTTCAGAGTCATCTGATGGACCTAGTAAAGCTATTGTTTCACTTAAAGCAGATAGAGGAAGTAGTTATGAAATATTCATTCAAATACTGGATGAATTGAACGCAGCCTATAACAAAATATATGGTGATAGAGTTGGGTTAACAGATGAGGAGTTCAGAAAACTTAAAAAATCAGATCCGCGACAAAAAGCGTTGTATGATGAAGCGAGAGCTGGAATTCCTAAAGCGATATCAATTGCAGAACCAACTAAAGTAGGAGGATAATATGTCAAAATTTAAAAAGAAAAGTGAATCGACTCAGGAAATTCCTACAGCGGCACTTCCGGATATTATTTTCATGCTATTATTCTTCTTTATGGTTACGACCGTATTGAGAGAGACTACTGTGCTTGTGGAACAAAGAATTCCTAGAGCAGAACAATTGGTTAAGCTTGAGAAAAAGAAGTTGGTGACCTATTTGTATATAGGAAAACCAAAAGATGCGGCGCTTGGTGTTGAACCATTAATTCAAGCCAATGATGCTTTTGTTTCCATAGACGGTATTGTCCAATGGGTCAATGTTGAAAAGGATAAGTTGAGTGAAGTAGAACGTGATCAGATCACAATCTCACTGAAAGTTGATAATGAAACCAAAATGGGAATCATTGTTGATGTTCAGACGGAATTGAGAGAAGCAAATGCTAGAAAGATTATCTATGCTGCACCGACTAAAACAAATGATAATTAGAGAATAACTTTTATTTTATAAATTGAGAGGAAGTCCAAAAGGCTTCCTCTTTTTTTTATGTCTAAACTAGAACTAAACAATAAACGTGTCACTAATGGTTGGTGCATGTACGATTGGGCCAACTCGGTTTACTCTTTAACGATCACCACTGCTGTATTCCCCATTTACTATGAAGCCGTCACAAAGGGCGTAAATGGAGATGGGATAGTTGCCTTTTTTGGCTGGGAGTTGCCTAATACAGTGCTTTATTCTTATGCGCTTTCCTTTTCATTCCTATTAACTGCAGCCTTATTGCCGTTATTGACTGGGATGGCCGATTATGGTGGTAAAAAGAAGTTCTTTTTAAAATGCTTTGCATATTTAGGTTCAACGGCCTGTGCCGCTTTGTATTTTTTCGATGGCAGTAATGTAGAGTTTGGTATACTTATGTCGATCCTTGCGAGTATTGGTTTTTCTGGTAGCCTTGTATTCTATAATGCATTCTTACCCGAGATTGCAAGCCCAGATAAATATGACCGATTAAGCGCTCGAGGGTTTTCATTCGGATATGTTGGATCTGTAATCTTGTTAATTCTGAACTTAGCAATGATTGAATCACCAGACACTTTTGGGCTCGAAGAAGGATCAATGCCCGCTCGACTTTCTTTTGTATTAGTAGGCCTTTGGTGGGCCGGATTTGCTCAGATTCCTTTTAAGAGATTGCCAAATAATGTATTTGAGAAAAACTCAAATGAAAATCTTGTTCGAAAAGGATATGAAGAAATTAAGAAGGTATACCAAAGCCTGAGTGGTTTGCCGAATCTTAAAAAGTACTTGATTTCATTCTTCTTTTATAACGCAGGTGTGCAAGCTGTCATGTATTTGGCAACACTTTTTGGAACTACCGAATTGGAGATGGAAACGAGTGCTTTGATTATGACGGTGCTTATCATTCAAGTAGTAGCAATCGGAGGAGCTTATTTATTTGCTCGTGTCTCGGAAAAAAGAGGTAATATTTTCTCATTGTCTGGTATGATAATGATTTGGGTAGTGATATGTGTTGCCGCCTTTTTTGTCAATTCTCCAAATCAGTTTTTCGCCTTGGCTTTTGTAGTAGGTCTAGTAATGGGGGGAATTCAATCTTTGTCACGTTCTACTTATTCCAAATTAATGCCAAGGGATACCGAAGACCATGCTTCTTATTTTAGTTTTTATGACATCACCTACAATGTCTCAATTGTAATGGGAACCTTAGCGTTTGGTCTGATTGAACATTTTTCAGGTAGCATGAGAAATAGCGCACTGTCCTTGAGCGTGTTCTTTATTATTGGATTCATCGTACTGAGAGGCGTGATTGTCAATAATACTAAAGTAGAAAGTTCAATAGCCTAATAGACCTTTTTACCTGCGACAAAAGTTGAAGTCACCTTTAAGTTCCTGAGTTCAGATTCTGGAATTGTCATAAGGTCTTTTTCCGTGGTCACGAAATCAGCAAGCTTCCCTACTTCTATACTTCCTTTTTCATTCTCTTCAAAGTTGGAGTAAGCAGCCCAAATAGTCATGCCTCTTAAGGCCTCTTCTCGCGATAGTTTGTTCTCAGGTTGCCATCCGCCTTCTGGCCAATTGTTATTGTCTTGACGGGCTACTGCTGAATGAAATCCATACATCGGATTAATGTTCTCTACAGGAAAGTCAGATCCCAAGGCGATATAACCATTTTGATCTAACAAGTCTTTAAACGTATAGGCTGTTTTTACTCTGGGCTCTCCAAGTCTGTCTTTGGCCCAATACATATCAGAAGTTGCATGGGTGGGCTGAACTGAAGCCACGATATTGTATTTCCCAAATTTATCTACATCCTCCAAACCAACTATTTGTGAGTGTTCAATCTTCCATCGCAAGTCATTTCCTTCTGGTAAGTGCTTTGCATAAACATCTAAAATAGTTTTGTTGGTAGAATCGCCAATAGCATGGGTGTTCATTTGAAAACCCATTTCAAAGAGGGTTTTGGCCAATTCATTGTAAACATCCGGGCGTTCAAGTAGAAAACCTGAATTACCAGGGTCATCGGAGTAATCAGCAATTAAATTCGCTCCTCGGGAACCCAATGCACCATCACCATAGACTTTGAACGAACGCACATTTAAGAAATCAGTTTTAATTTTTCCTCTTGTCTTAAAGTAATCTAAACTTTCACGCGTTGGAGTAACCATTACATACAAGCGCATTTTCAGATCACCAGTCTGGTTGAGTGAATCAATTAGATTTATAGTGTTCACACCTAGTCCAGCATCTACTATTGTAGTAAGTCCTACCTCAAAACAATTTGCCTGGGCTTTTATTAAGGCATCAATTCTGTCGGCCTGAGTTTCTCTTGTGATGTAACGACTAATTAAATCAATGGCATTGTCAACAAGCAGTCCTGTTGGATCTCCATTCTTGTTAAAATAGATTTTGCCTCCATTAACTTCTTTAGATTTAAAGAACAATTCGCTTTGATTCATTGCAGCCGAATTGGCTAGCGCAGCATGTCCATCTACTCGAGTTATTAATACAGGAACATCTGGAAATAGAAAATCTAATTTATCTTTTGTAGGGAATTCCTTGTTCTGCCAATCATTTTGATCCCATCCATTGCCTATAATCCATTTATCGTCAGGATTATCTACCCTGTGCTGTTCAAGTATGTTAAGTATTTCCTCAAAGGAAGAAGTACCCACCAAATCAGCATTTTTTAATCCCAAACCATAACGGTAAAAGTGTGCATGGGCATCGATATACCCGGGGTAAAGCGGAGCACCTTTCATGTCACGGATATCCTCGCTTTCATAATCTGCTAAAATGCTTTCACTCGATCCCACAGCAATAAATTTCCCATCTTTTATCGCAACAGCTGAGGCCATTGAAAATTCATCATTGACAGTATATATTTTCGCATTATGAACGATTAAATCTGCCTGATTGCTATTTCCACATCCGGTGATAAAAGCAATGAATAAAATAGTAAGGAATAAGTTTTTCATGGATAAATGTTTATTCGAAGCGCATATGTTTTACAGAATCACCAGAGTCTCTTAATTCTCTGAGCGAATCTATCCCTATTTCTAAATGTCTGTTGACAAAATCTCCAGTGATTTTCTTATCACTTGCCTCCGTTTTCACACCTTCTGGTGTCATTGGATTATCAGAGACTAAAAGTAAAGCGCCTCTAGGTATTTGATTCATGAAACCAACTGTAAAAATGGTTGCCGTCTCCATATCGACGGCCATTGCCCTTGTGCTTTTCAGGTATTTTTTAAATTCTTTATCATGCTCCCAAACCCTTCTGTTGGTAGTGTAACAAGTGCCTGTCCAATAATCACAATTGTAATTCTTAATAGTTGAGGAAACAGATCGTTGGAGACGAAATGAAGGAAGTGCAGGGATTTCAGGCGGCATATAATCGTTACTTGTACCTTCTCCTCTTATGGCTGCAATTGGCAAAATAAGGTCTCCTAAAACAGTTTTCTTTTTCAAACCACCACATTTACCCAAAAACAAGACTGCCTTAGGATGAATAGCAGATAAAAGGTCCATCACTGTAGCTGCCATTGCACTGCCCATACCAAAATTGATGATGGTGATGTTTTCAGAAGTAGCTGATTGCATTGGTCTGTCTTTTCCATCAACATTTACGTTAAATTTCTCAGTAAACATATAGACGTAATTGCTAAAATTTGTCAGTAAAATGTATTCGCCAAAGTTTTCTAACTCGACTCCGGTATAACGTGGTAACCAATTATCTACTATTTCTTTTTTGCTCTTCATTCGATGGGTTTAAAATGGATTTTTATATTTGTTTGATGGACACGCTGAACTTACCAAAGTATGAACCACGCATCGAAAAACGGGATGGCAAATTAGTCATTTTTGATCCGATAAGAAAAAAGTTAGTGGTGCTTACACCAGAAGAATGGGTGAGGCAACATTATTTAAACTATCTCTTGACAGAATTGGGTTATCCGAAATCAAAAATTCGAGTTGAGTCTGGCGTCTCCTATAACAATTTGCCCAAGCGTTCTGATATCGTTTTCTATGATGAAAACCTCAAACCACAAATTTTAATTGAATGTAAAGCGGCTTCCATAAAAATTGACCAAAAGACTTTTGACCAGATTGGAATGTATAATAGGACTTTAGGCGCCAAGTTTATGGTAGCCACAAATGGTATTACTCATTATACCTGTTGCAAATCCAAGAGTTCAGAAGGATTTGATTTTTTGGATCAACTCCCCGCATTTAAAGATTTAAAATAAAATTAGGCCTTGTTGGAGGCCATTCTTTTAGTGTGATTTTTACGTTGGATGTTACCAACCATTTTTGCCACAATTTTTCTAGGTAACAAGCGAGGAATAAAAGCGCTTAATTTATTTACAAATCCAGGGACAGCAATTGGTTTTCCTTTTTCCATCATCCCATACCCATACATGGCCACATCAAAAGGAGAAGCAATGTTCATTTTAATGTCTGGATCATCGTTACCGTTTGCTTTAGCAAATCCAGTTTTAGTCATGCCTGGGCATAGCGTTGTAACCGTTACACCTGTACCTCTTAATTCATCAGCAAGAGCAACGGAGAAATAAAGTAAATAGGCTTTGGATGCATGATAAGTCGACATTAATGGTCCAGGGACAAATGCTGCAACTGATGCATTATTAAGGATGCGCCCAAAACCTTGATCAATCATGTCGGGCAATAACATTTTAGTGAGATTTGTGGAAGTAACCACATGCACATTTAACATGGCTTGGTCTTTAGCTAAATCAGTCTCATTAAAGTATCCGAAATTACCAAAGCCAGCATTATTAAATAGCAGAGAGATTTTAATACTGTTTTGATCTAAATAAGACTTGATCGAACTGGCTGCAGATGGATTTGACAGGTCTTCGACTTTATAATGAGTGTTTACCTTAAAATCATCTTGAATTGCCTCACTAAGACTTACAAGTCCATCTTCGTTGATGTCAATAAGCACTAAATCATAACCTTTGGCAGCAACAATCTTTGAAAACTCGAGCCCAATGCCGTTAGCCGCTCCAGTTATTAACGCTACTTTATTCATAGAAAATCAATTTAAGGTATTATTGACTAATTGCTTAAAACGACAAAAACCAACTTAAGATAAGTTGGTTTTTGAAACTAAAGCATTTGATGCTTAAGATAAATATTGGTCAACAGGAGTATATGGTAAATCAAAAGCTTTAGAAACCCCTTCATAAACCACATCGCCATTGATTATATTCAATCCTAGCGCTAATTCTTTATTATCATTGCAAGCTTGCTTCCATCCCTTGTTAGCCAATTGAATAGCGTAAGGTAAAGTAGCGTTGGTCAATGCGATAGTTGAAGTATAAGGTACAGCTCCCGGCATATTCGCCACGCAGTAGTGCACGATATCATCAATAATGAATGTAGGGTTTTCATGGGTAGTTGGCCTGCATGTTTCAATACAACCTCCTTGGTCTACAGCTACATCAACTAATACGGTTCCTGGCTCCATGTCCTTTAGCATGTCTTTGGTAATAAGATTAGGCGCTTTCGCTCCAGGAATGAGCACTGCTCCGATAATTAAATCCATTTGAGGAATTAACTCCCTAATGTTGGTTTCGCTAGAAAATCTTGTTATTACATTAGCCGGCATCACGTCATTTAAATACCTCAATCGGTCTAGATTGACATCCATGATAGTAACAATTGCACCTAAGCCAGCCGCCATTTTGGCTGCTTGAGTTCCAACAACACCACCACCCATAACAAGTACTTTCCCTGGAGGGACACCAGGAACACCACCAAGCAAAACGCCTTTTCCCATAATCGGCTTTTCTAGGTATTTCGCTCCTTGCTGAGTAGCCATTCTTCCAGCAACTTCAGACATAGGAACTAATAATGGAAGGCTTCTGTCTGCTTTTTCAACAGTTTCATATGCCAAACAAATAGACTTTCTAGCAATCATTGCCTTAGTCAGTGGCTCATACGAGGCAAAGTGAAAATAGGTAAATAGCAACTGGTCTTCTTTAATCAGGTCGTATTCAGACTCAATTGGCTCTTTTACCTTCATGATCATCTCAGCGATTGCATAAATTTCTTCAATAGTCGGTAAAATTTGAGCACCAGCTTCCTGATAGAGTTCATTAGTAAAGCCACTATTAATACCGGCATTGTCCTGAACGTATACAGTATGCCCTCTTTTAGTCAGTTCTAGTGCCCCTCCAGGGGTTAGCGCTATTCTATTTTCATTATTTTTTATTTCCTTTGGAACACCTATGATCATGGCTATGATTGTTTATTTTTAATAAATGTGAGCTAAATATAGTAACTCAATTTTAAATTTAAATGCGTTGAAATAAAAAATAAACAGACTGTTATGAACTGTAAGTCAAGAATGGATCGGTTGAGAATAAAATTATGTTCTTGGCATGTGATTTTTTGAAAAATTATATTCTGTTTTATTCGTATAAACAAAATATAAAATTATTATGAAGTGTTTTTTTGACTCAAAATATCGAAAAAGCATAGAATATGTTCAAAAACCAAATTTGATTTTTATTTGATTTTTCTTATTTTTGTATCCCTTCGGAAGGAAGAGACATTGTGAAACTTAAATTTGGAACAACATTGGGAGCTACAAAAACTGCTAAAATAAATCAGCTTATGGTTGATGAAGTGCTGAATGATTATCGTCTTATATGCGAAAGTCGTGAGGCGAGTTTAATGGGCAGAAAAGAAGTTTTCATGGGTAAAGCCAAATTTGGCATTTTTGGTGATGGTAAGGAGCTTGCTCAGATTGCCATGGCTAAGGTTTTTCAAAATGGTGATTTCAGGTCTGGCTATTATAGAGATCAGACATTCATGATGGCCATTGAGCAATTGAGTATTCAAGAATACTTCGCTCAGTTATATGCTCATACTGATGTCAAGGCAGAACCGGCATCTGGTGGTCGTTCAATGAATGGTCATTTCAATAATCGTTTGCTAAATGAGGACGGAAGTTGGAAAAAGCAGACGGATATGAAAAACTCTAGTGCTGACATTTCTCCTACTGCTGGCCAAATGCCTCGATTGGTTGGTCTCGCTTATGCATCCAAATTATATAGAGAGAACCCTGCGCTAAAAGAATTCACTGATTTCTCAATTAATGGTAATGAAGTAGCTTTTGGCACAATAGGAAACGCATCTACCTCTGAAGGTCCATTTTTTGAAGCGATTAATGCTGCAGGTGTATTGAAGATACCGATGGTCATTTCTGTTTGGGATGACGAATACGGAATATCAGTTCCTAAGGAATTTCATACTGTAAAAGGTAGTATTTCTGACATGTTAGCCGGACTTCAGCGAAAGGGTAAAGGTGACGGTTATGAAATCATTAAAGTCAACGGCTGGGACTATGAAGCGTTAGTCATTGCCTATGTTAAGGCATCTAAAATTGCAAGAGAAGAACATGTGCCAGTTCTTGTGCATGTGGAACAAATGACGCAACCTCAAGGCCACTCTACTTCTGGTTCTCATGAAAGGTATAAATCCAAGGAACGTTTAGAATGGGAAGCTGAATACGATTGTAATAAACAATTTAAGAAGTGGGTTCTTAACAAAGAAATTGCAAGTGAAGAACAACTTGATAAAATTCAGAAGGATGCGAAGCAATTGGCTAAAACCTCCAAAGAAGCTGCTTGGAATGCTTTCAATATGGCGATTGCCAAAGACCATGATGTAGCCATAAACTTATTGGAGTCACTTGCCGCAGAAAGCGAGCATACCGGTGCCATTTTGCAGTTTGTTGCTGTATTGAAAAAAACATTGCATCCAATTAGGTTAGATAGTATTAAGGCCATTAAACGTGCATTGCGTTTAGTTAAAAATGAACAAAGTCAGGCCAAAGCGAATCTATTAAATTGGCTTGAAGAAGAATTAAGAACCAATGAAGAACGCTATAGCTCTAAGCTTACTAGCGAATCGGCCGAAGCTGCATTGAGAATTAAAGAAGTTAAACCAGTCTTTACAGATGATTCACCATTAGTAGATGGCAGAGAAGTGCTACAAGCATGCTTTGACGCAGCTTTGGAGAATGACGCTCGTGTATTTGCCATAGGGGAAGACGTTGGTAAAATTGGTGATGTAAATCAAGCTTTCGCAGGACTTCAAAATAAGTTTGGTGAGATTAGAGTCACCGATACAGGGATTAGAGAATGCACAATTATTGGTCAGGGAATTGGTGCCGCAATGCGTGGTTTGAAACCAATTGTTGAAATCCAATATTTGGATTATATGCTTTATGCGATTCAAGTGCTGTCTGATGATTTAGCAACATTACAATACAGAACTGCTGGAGGCCAAAAGGCGCCTTTGATAATCAGAACAAGGGGCCATAGATTGGAAGGTATCTGGCATTCAGGTTCTCCAATGGGAATGATTCTTAACAGTATTCGCGGAATCCATGTTTTGGTTCCAAGAAACATGACTAAAGCAGCTGGGTTTTATAACACCATGCTTAAGTCGGATGATCCAGCTTTAATAATTGAGTGTTTGAATGGCTATCGCCTAAAAGAGAAAATACCAAATAACATTGGAGAATATACGCTGCCACTTGGCCTACCTGAAGTTATTAGAGAAGGAACTGATATAACCATTGTAACCTATGGATCGATGTGCAGGGTTGTAATGGATGCTGCAAATGATTTGGCAGAGGTTGACATTTCAGTTGAAATAATTGATGTGCAGACATTACTTCCTTTTGATGTTCATCATAAGGTTGTAGAATCAATTCATAAAACAAACCGCGTCATTTTCGCAGATGAAGATGTCCCAGGCGGAGCTTCAGCATATATGATGCAAAAGGTGGTAGAGGAACAAAATGCATATGTCCATTTAGACTCGAAACCTGTTACCATTTCAGCAAAGGCACATAGACCTGCTTATGCATCTGATGGAGATTATTTCTCTAAACCCAACCCAGAAACTATTTTTGATAAGGTGTATGAAATAATGAATGAGGTTAATCCAAAACAATACCCAGCTATCTACAAATAGGGGTTAATTACCTTGTAATTCCTGCAAAGTAAATTCTGGAGTTCCTACTTCATTGCTTTTGTGCAATGCGCGATCCTGTACTTTAACACGAATCATCATCGTATCTGTTCTGAAGATTGGTAAAAATAGTGCAGACTCCATATTATAGTTTATGGTGCCTTTAATAGGTCGCTTATTCTCTCTAATGTAAGTACATGGATCTTCTTCAGTAGATAGGCATGGGAACCTGCCATCAAATGATTGTCCACATAGAGTAGTTGAATTTGCACTCCCAGGGGGTTGTGCTCTGATCTCTACTTCTTCAAAAACACCGTTTACCTTCCTGAAAAAGTCAACGAAAATATTGTATTGGTCTTCATTAAAGTCAATAAGAATAGTATCTAATAAATCTCCATCAAAATTTAAGTCGGTGTTTTCTCCAGCTTCAACAGCATAGTCGAGACATGTGAATGCAGGGTCATTTGGATCATCACCAAATTCAACTGGCCTTCCTTCATTATCTACAATAACTACAAAAGGCTGGTAAGGGAAATTATCTTCATTTCCGCTTAGGCCTAAATCTCCATCTCCATCTTCAACATTTATTGATAAAGTGAGGATAGTGGATTCCAATAGCGGATTTCCTTCGTTGACGACTTCAAAAGCTACTTTCTCAAATTCAATGGCAGGAGTGACAGGCAAGTCTGGAGGCCTATTACATGCCGCCAATACCAAGGTAAAAGCGAATAAAATGAAGAGAGATTTGTTTAATCTCATATTGTTATTTCTTATTAAATACAATTATAATAATATTTGCCCTAACCTAAGCTTAGACCTGACACAATAACGCATGAATGTTTTTAAAAGTTTATTGGAGCAAATATTTTCATTTAAGAATGGAGACTTTGAATCCCTTGCTTTAAGGATATTTAAGTTTCAAGCAAAGCACAATAGTGTCTACAATGCTTATATCCAAAATTTGGGCGTGGCTATTGAAAATGTAAATTCGCTAGATCAAATTCCCTTTTTACCGATTGAGTTTTTTAAAACGCATGAAATAAAAAGTGGTAATTGGGAAGCTCAATCTTATTTTGAAAGTAGTGGGACCACTGGAGTTGCTACAAGTAGACATTATTATCCAAACCAAAGTTTTTATTTAAAGAATTGCGAGCAAATCTTCTCGGAATTTTATGCTGAGCCGTCAAACTATGTGTGGCTAGCACTTTTACCTTCCTATTTGGAAAGGGATGGTTCTGGATTAGTTGCGATGGCAGATCACTTTATAAAGGGTGGAGGAAATGAAAATTCTGGGTTTTATCTAGATCAAGATGATCTACTTATTGAGAAACTCATTGCACTAGGCAAACAGAAAAAACAGGTTGTACTCTTGGGAGTCACTTTTGCATTGCTTGATTTAAAATTGCAGAACGAAATTAATTTTCCAGAATTGATCGTTATGGAAACCGGAGGGATGAAAGGCAGGAGGGAAGAATTAGTTAGAAATGACGTGCATGGTCTTTTGAAATCAAAATTTGGTGTAGATACAATCCACTCAGAGTATGGTATGACGGAACTTTTTTCGCAAGCATATTCGAGCGGTGAAGGAATCTTTTACCCTGCGGGTACTATGAGGGTGATGACAAGGGATATTAACGACCCACTTACCATTTCAAAAGATTTAAAAAGTGGAGGCTTGAACGTTATAGATTTAGCCAACGTACATTCTTGTTCCTTTATAGAGACCAAGGATTTAGGGAAAGTCTACGAAAACGGCAGTTTTGAAGTGCTAGGCAGGATAGACAATAGTGATATAAGAGGGTGTAATTTGATGTTGACATAATATAATGACCGATTAACATCGTTTTTGAAAATATAACCCCTTGTTTTTAAAGGAGAAATAAAAAATTCATAGATTTGAAAGTTCAATGAAAAAAATAAAAATTATAGTAGTACTGTTAGCAATGTTCATGTTGGGCCTTTCTTCATGCATGCAAAAGCCTTGTCCTACTTATACAAAGGTGGATGTGAAGCAAGAAAAACAAGGTAAGTGGTAATTAAACCAGGTATTTAATTACGTCCTGATCCGTTATCTCATCGCCACACATAATCACTAATCTTTCCGTAACATTCCTTAACTCTCTGATATTACCAGACCAATTGTATTCCAACAATTTGGCAATTGCCGCTTCTTGAATACTTTTCTTTTTAGTCCCATATTCAGTTGCGATGTCTTCTAAAAATTTATCGACTAATAGATGTATGTCTTCTTTCCTTTCTTTTAAAGCGGGTACTTGAATTAATATCACTCCTAATCTATGATACAGGTCCTCTCTAAAGGCCTTTTCAGCAATCTCTGATTTAAGATTCTTATTGGTTGCTGCCAATACCCTAACATTGACATTAATGTCTTTATCACCACCAACACGAGCAATACGGTGTTCTTGAAGTGCTCTAAGTACTTTGGCTTGAGCAGAAAGACTCATATCTCCTACTTCATCTAAAAATAATGTACCACCATCAGCTAACTCAAACTTACCGATGCGTTGTTTGACCGCTGAAGTGAAGGCACCTTTTTCATGACCAAACAATTCACTTTCGATAAGCTCTGTTGGTATTGCAGCACAATTGACTTCAATAAAAGGTGCTTTAGCACGGTTACTTCTTTCATGAATGCCTCTTGCTACTAATTCTTTTCCTGTGCCATTCGGTCCTGTGATTAAAACCCTAGCATCTGTTGGGCCGACCTTATCCATCATTTCAAGCACTTCTCGTAAAGCTTCGGACTCACCAACCATTTCATACTTTTTGGATAGCTTCTTCTTCAGGACTTTGGTTTCTGAGACCAATGAAGATTTTTCCAATGCATTCTTAACAGTCAGCAATAATCGATTCAAATCCGGTGGCTTAGGGACAAAATCAAAAGCGCCCATCTTAGTAGCATCAACGGCCGTTTCGATGGTGCCATGAGCTGAAATCATAATAAGCTGCGTATCCAGTCCGGCCATTTTCACTCTTTCGAGCATCTCAATGCCGTCCATTTTTGGCATCTTGATATCGCATAAAGCAATGTCATAATCCTCAGAGATCAGTTTTTTAAGCCCCTCTTCTCCATCTTTAGCTTCATCAACTATGTATTTTTCGTACTCAAGAATTTCTCTGAGTGTACTTCTTATACTTTGCTCATCATCAATGATTAAGATCTTCGCCATGTTTAGTCTATTAGCAAATAGTGAACCAATTCAATAAAAAAATAGATACAAGCCTATAAGCCGGGTTCTGTCTTCCAATAAATTGAAAGTCTTATCATTTATCTAGTTCCGAAGTTACCCTCGGAATCAATCTGCCTACCCTCCTGCATTGGGCGGGAACCCTTAAGCGCAGGTATATGTGACATTTCACCGCATAGAGTTTACCTGATTTCACTACAGCATTACCTGTACATCCTTTCTGTTGCACTTGTCCTATCCCGATTGCTCGAGATGACGGTAGTTATCCGCTATGCTTCCCTGTGGTGCCCGGACTTTCCTCTCTCTCAATAAATTGAAACAGCGATAAGACGGCTTGTATCAGCTGCAAATATAAATTGAATTACCACAAACCGACAATTTGATTTGAGGTTAAACTACGAAAGGCTAATTTTAGGAGGTTTAAATTTTTTATAGGACCACCAAAGCATTAAATCGCTTTTCTAAACATGAGAAATATCAAAACGTATTTGTGCCTGTTGATCTCATTGCTGGCTAGCTGTCAAGGGAACAAGGAGCAGGTGGTTTTAAAAATTGCCGTTGCTGCCAACATGAACTTTTCCATGACAGAAATCGCCCGCTCCTTTGAAATGGAGTATAATGTGAAAGTCGAAATGTCTACGGCCAGTTCAGGAATGCTAACTTCCCAAATTATTAATGGGGCGCCTTTTGATGTTTTTATTTCTGCCAACATGGATTACCCTTTAGCATTATACAGCCAGGAATTGGCTAGTTTACCAGAAGTATATGCTTTTGGCAAAGTTGTAATGGCAGTTCCTTCAGGAATTGCCATTGCAAAAAACTGGCAAGAACTATTGTTGAGTGATGAAGTAAAAAGGATTGCTATAGCCAATCCAGCATCAGCTCCTTATGGGATAGCGACTTTAGAGGCGCTCAATAAGGATGGGAGCTACGAATCATTAGCCTCGAAAATTATTCTAGGAGAAAGTGTCGCTCAGGTGAATCAATATTTGAAAATAGGTTCAGTAGATGTGGCATTTACTAGTAATGCCTTTCAGGCTAATTTCAAGGCTGACTATGCTTATTATGAAATCCCAAGAGAACTCTATCAGCCCATCAAACAAGGTGTATCCATTATCAAGCAAAAATCGAATATGCACAAGGCGGCTTCCGAATTATTTCTAAATTACCTGAGATCTGAAACCTGTCAAACGATTTTATTGAATCATGGCTTTAGCATAAATGACTAAGAAATCAATCATAACGGACAAGCGATTACTTTTACTTTTGATGGCTACCTTTGTGGTTGCCTTAATTGTCTATGTAGCTGATTATAATTACACCCCTTTTTGGATCACATTTAAATTGGCTTTTTTAACTACTTCCATTTTGTTGGTAGGGAGTATTCCAATCAGTTATTTCATTAGTTTCTCTAAAAGCAAATCGAAGTTTTTATTAGAAAGCATTGTATCACTTCCAATAGTGCTGCCTCCAACGGTACTGGGTTATTATTTTATTGTTGCCCTCGGTCCAAGGTCTTCCATCGGTCGTTTCTTGGAGGATAACTTGGGTTTGTCCTTGATATTTTCATTTGAAGGTATTCTGCTTGGATCAATCATCTATTGTTTGCCATTCATGGTTTATCCTATCGTCAATGGTTTTCGGAACCTGCCAGGTAGTATGATTGAGTCGGCTCAGCTTTTGGGAAAAAGTAAAAGGAGTATTTTGTGGAACGTGATTATCCCGAATAATAGAGGATCTATTGCCAGTGGGGTGCTTTTAAGTTTTGCGCATACGATTGGAGAGTTCGGTGTAGTACTTATGATTGGAGGTAACATACCAGAAACGAGAGTAGCGTCTATTGCTATATATGACGAAATGAACCAGATGAATTATGAAGCTGCGGATCACTTGGCCTTAGTATTGTTGGCTTTTAGCTTTATCCTCATCTTAGCCATTCATTTTATAAGGAATTCAAAAAAGAAACAGTTTGCTTAAAGTAGATGTCCATAAGAAATTTATAAGTAAGCGCAGAAGTACTGATGTGAGTTTTACTTATGACTTCCCTGAAGAGGGGGTTTTCGGTGTGTATGGAGCTTCTGGTATTGGGAAAAGTACAGCTTTAAGAATGATCGCAGGCTTGACAAAACCTGATAAGGGAAGTGTTTTATTCAAAGATCAAACTTGGTTCGATCATGATGCATCCACAGACTTGCCTGTAGCAGAGAGAAAGGTGGGTTATGTATTTCAAGATTACAACCTGTTTCCCAATATGACGGTGCACGAAAACCTGATTTATGCAGCTCCTGATGGAATCATAACTCCTGAGATTTCAGATTTGCTATTGGCGACCCAGTTAGAAGATTTATTAGAGAGTGTTCCCGAAGAGCTTTCGGGAGGTCAGCGCCAGCGCGTAGCAATTATAAGGTCCTTGGCCTCTCAACCGAACCTCTTACTCTTAGATGAGCCTTTCTCAGCTTTGGATGACGATTCTATTGAAGCCGTCATTAGTGAGCTAAAGCGGATCAAATTGAATAAAGGCATGTTGACCATTATGGTCAGTCATAGGAGGGATGTGCTATCAGCAATGTGTGATCAAATTTTACATTATAGTGGACAGGGTGAATTAGTATCTTATTCTCCCCAACAAATGAAAAATAAGGGATTTGAAAGTTCGAATTAGTTGCCAATTACTAAATGGTGGAATTTTTAGTTCGGAAATTCATGTAAAAAGAAACCCTTCTAATGGAAGGGTTTCTGAAATTTAATTATTTATACTAAAATTATCCTCTTCGCCCTTTTCTATTCTCGATTGTTACAGTTTCCACCGTACCATCAGGTCTTGTGATAGTAACCTAATTGTCACAAGTTCCTAAACCATAATCGATGGTAGTTGTTTCACCATTCTTTACAAATTCGCGAATACCCGAAGCAGGTACTTTGACTCCTTCTTGTTTACATGAACTCAAGTAAATTAGATCCTGAATAATTGTCATACTAAAAGCTTCGTTTTCTCTATTGGTACCTGATCTACTGCCAGTCACTGTTACGGTTAATTCTTCCTTAGCTTCATCCAGCACATGTGTTCGAGTTCTGCTACTTTCAAAAGTTTTTGTAGTACCGTCCTCAAAAGTAACCTGACCACCAACTACACTTACTTGAAAAGCCTTTTGATTTACTGTTCCATCAGAGATGTTTGACAAAGTCCTGACACCTTCAATTTGATTCCCATTTATGAAGAAATTGTTAAAAGTGGTTGTTATTACTGCACCAGGTTCATTCCTTCTATCGGTATATGAAATTAAAATTTGACCACTCCTGATAATACTATCACTGTTTTCACAACCTACGCCAAAATCTATCACTATTGTCTGAGCTTCTAGGTCTTTTGTTACGGATGCGCAATCGTCCCTTCCTGAATATGGATTAAATCTTTTACCTCCATTTGCCTCGCCAGTAACTCCTGAAGTAAATAAATCACTCATATTGTTCAAAACGATATTGTCAATATCATCACCTGAAAAGTCTAAAACAGCTTCAGGTGCTACCTCATCAAAAGATACATCTTCACTTACCAAATCGCCTTCATCACTACACGCGCTCATCATTAATACAATTCCTACTAAGTATGCGCTTACCGTACTTTTTGTTTTATTCCACATAGTTTTAAAAAATTTGTTTTTGTTTTGATTAGTACAAATTGCAAAGCTTTAACCCTACTTAATTAAAATTATTTTTGGCAATCACATGTTTATGAGGTTCTTATGAACTATTCGTTCGCTCAGATCAATAATAGAAAAAATGAAATTTGGATCCATTTTTGGAGAACTCTAATGCTGGAGCGGGGAGCTTAAATGCATCTAAGATGAAAAGTGTGGTTTTAAGCCATTTTTTACTTGTTTTAATTGCGGTCAAATCAAAATCAATCCCGAAGTAGCCTTGACGGTGACTATAGAAGCCTTCTATGTTGTTTTCGACCTCTCTACCTCTGACCATCTCATGAGCACTGTAGCCAACTGCTAAATTCAGCTATTTAGGGGATTTGGATTTTTTCGCAAATGCATGTACATCAAATGACAGCCAGTAAGTTTGACCATTGTAATCTTTAATGAATTCTTGTGCCAATCCATCACCCAACAAATCAGGGGAAACCTTAGCCAAAGAGGTTTGATGAAAAGAATACTTGGCTTTGATACGTTGTTCATTCCGAAGTAAATCTTGTCCCAAATAAAATGCCGACCCAGCTAGGTTGGCGATCATGTCGCCATAGGAAAATCCGTCCAGAATTTTAATTGGGATTAATATTGCCGTGCCAATTATACTGCCCCACAAAGCAGCCTTTTTACCCTCTACGCCAGACCATCTTAGTACATTATCACCTACCCTTGAAAGCTGATAGGTTGTGAAAAAATGCCCAGCCTTATCCATTTGGTTCCACTGGGAATTGTCATTAAAGAAGTGAAATGAAGTAAAGCCTGAATCTTTGTACCAAAGCTGACTCAAAGCAATAACGGAGGCTCCATATCCAATAGCACTTACAGTTATCACAGTATTTAGCCGTTTGTTTCTGGTAGAATCAGCTTGTCCAACTGCATTCAGGCAAAGGCAAATCAGACAGAAGGAGATGACCTTACGCATGGATTATTGATTTACCCCATTGTTTTGTTTAGCGGCTTTTGCCTCCTGTTTTTTGTTTCTCTTTTCTTTTCGCTTTTTACCAACAGTATTAAAGAATTCGGAGACAGTATTAAAGCTAGTAGTTTGAGTAATACTTGCGCCAGTAGTAGTACTAGTAGCGTTTGTTGTAATGGCCGATGTTGCTAAGTCATAATTAGTACGACTGTACACTTTTACTTTATACCTTCCGTCCGAAGTCAATAAGTATTCAGCCGTCCAGTCTCCAGCAATAGTGTTAATATCAACAAAATTTGTAATTCCACCTTCTCGTGTAACACGCAGTCGTCCATCAAGAAAAGTATATGCAAGTCTTACCTGAAAAGTATCCCAAGCCTCTTCGCTTAAATCAGCTAAGTCAAAGTCTATTTCTAAATTCTCATCCAATTCGGTCACAAACTGACTCAACTGATTGGAGAGCAATTGACTTACATTTTGTGTAGCAGTTTGTC
>Ga0307985_10000089_pt1 | contig 47034 bp, 44 predicted proteins | sample EllFjometageno80_FD_203155 | JGI IMG/M metagenome (GOLD analysis project Ga0307985, IMG submission 203155) | Marine microbial communities from Ellis Fjord, Antarctic Ocean - #80 | ecosystem: Environmental > Aquatic > Marine > Unclassified | place: Southern Ocean | collected 2014-10-09 | reverse complement strand
ATCTTCCATCGACGGAGGCTTTGATGTAACCGTCCTCGACATTGATGTCCGCGCCCATCGCCTGCAAGGCTGAAATATGTAGATTCACAGGTCGGCTACCGATCGCACAGCCACCTGGGAGTGCAACTTCTGCCTTGCCATAGCGCGCTAACAATGGCCCCAATACCAAAATCGATGCCCGCATTGTCTTAACCAATTCATACGGGGCACTAAAATGTTTGATCGTGCTGCTATTCACTTCGACATTCAATTTCTCGTCGATTACAGGCTCCACGCCCATACACCCAAGCAACTCGATCATAGTAGTGATATCGAACAAATGCGGCAAATTACAAATCTGTACCGTTTCGTGAGTAAGGAGAGTAGACGCCAGAATAGGCAGAGCGGAATTCTTCGCGCCTGCGATTCGAATCTCGCCCTGAAGGCTCACGCCTCCCTTGATTAGTAATTTATCCATTGATTCTCTCGGCGGGAAGAAGGTGTGTTCAGGAGGCCTGACTTTCGTTGGCGGTCATCAAGTTCATAGTGACCGCATGAATGGCTCCGCTGGTTATGTGCTCGTTCAAAATCTTGTAGATGGTTTGCTGCCGTTTTACGGCATTCAATCCTTCGAACACATCACCTACGACGGTTACAAGATACTTGCCATCACCGCCATCAACGGTCACCTGACATTCGATAAGCTCTGCATTAAGCTCAGTGGTAATCTGATTCGCGTCCAATCTAATACTCCGACTTACTTCCAGTTGTCTAACACGGCATCGATGTCATTATCATTCTGACCCATCAGCGCAGAAAACTGAGTAAAATACTGTCTACCCAGATTAATGCCAACTAGGCTTAGATTCTTAAGTTTCCACTCTTCGTTTTCGTTAAGAAACATTTGATATTGCAGCTCTAGATTGGAATCACCGCCACGCAGCTCCATACGTACTATGGTATCGGCACGCGGATCGGCATCTGCATTATCCGATGGAATGAAGGCTAATTCTTGCCCTTCGTAGGAAACCAAGGAGGCACCATAGAAACGCGTTAACGTTTGTCTCAAAATTTCTGCAAAACGCTCCGTCTGAGCATCGCTCGCAGATGCGGCATAGCGATTCATAACAACCACTGCGACAGCATTAAAATCCACTATTGAGTTGAGCACTTCTTCAATTGCCGCAAAGTAGCTATCGCGGTCCGTGAGAAATAGCCCGCGGGACTCCTGAACTGTGCTCAATAGGTTCTTTACTCCAATTTCAGCAGTCTCCACAGCCGTATACTGCTGGCCATAGCTGAGAACTGGAAACATGCCTATCAAGGCAAGAACAACTACATATTTATTCAATGATTTCATTTGCTTATCCTCAATCGTTACTCGAAGCCAAGTCCTTAAACCCACTAAGTGGATACCTACAAGCGCCAAAATACAGAAAATGAGCTGAATGCGGACTGAACCCCTATAGAGCAGTGGGGCAGTTTACATGAAATAGACAGTTCAATAAATTATTACTTGCAAAGCCCTCCAAAGAATCTTCTAATTGGCCGCTTCTTCTTGGCATTAAGAATACTTCGTATATGTTCCTCGACACGGTCATTATCGCTCTCGGATTTATTGGCTTAATCTGGGGAGCGGACAAGTTTGTGTTTGGCGCGTCCGTTCTTGCGCGAAACTTTGGGGTCTCCCCACTGATGATCGGCCTTACCATCGTGGCGTTTGGCACTTCGGCGCCTGAGATTTTTTCTTCCGCCGTTTCCGCGTTCAATGATAAGCCCGAATTAGCCGTCGGCAATGCACTCGGCTCCAATCTTTTCAACATAGGAGTGGCTCTCGGCGTTGCCGCAATGATTAGCCCCCTCAAGCCCCCCGAGTCGCTAGTCAGCAAAGAGATTCCAGCACTGCTTCTTGTCACCTTCGTTACCGGTGTTTTGTTTTTAGATCTCTTCCTTGGTGTATTCGACGCCGTGATACTAATAGTCATTACCGTTTACTTCGGCTACAGACTATTCCGTAAGAAGGTTAAAACAGGACCACAACCCGAACTCGTTGATGAAAACCTCAGCGAAGTAAGCAGCCTGCAATCTGCCGCTTATATGATATTAGGGCTCGCGCTCTTGGTATTGAGTGCAGAAGCACTCGTGGCAGCGGCGACATCAATTGCCGAATCTCTTGACGTTTCTACAGCGATCATCGGCCTTACCGTCGTCGCACTTGGCACCAGCCTTCCCGAATTAGCTGCATCGGTAACCTGCGTTCTGAAAGGGCACCATGATCTTGCGATAGGCAATATTGTTGGATCGAACATTCTAAATTTACTCGCAGTTCTTCCTTTTCCTGGCTTGTTTGCCGCAGGCGCGATCGAACCCGCCCTCCTCTATCGAGACTTTACGGGGGTACTAATACTTACTCTCATGCTGGCCTACTTCTGCTATACGGGCGTCAAGAAAGGCAAGATGATCAGCAGATTCAATGGCGCCGTTTTCATGTCGCTCTATCTTGGTTGGTTTGGCGTCATGCTTTACCAGATTTAAGCAGCCTCTCTCCAAAGTAGTCTGACGCACTCGTGTAAGGTATGATCTGATCACTATGAACTCCGATTCCCCCTTCATTTCCAGCGCTCTTAGAACCATAGAGATAGAGAGCCGAGCCGTCTCCGAATTGCTCAATCGTATCGATGCCGATTTCGTGAAGGCCTGCGAGGTAGTATTAGCCTGCGAAGGGCGCGTAGTGGTGATCGGCATGGGTAAGTCCGGTCATATTGGCAAGAAAATAGCCGCCACTCTTGCTAGCACCGGCACAACAGCCATGTACGTACACCCAGCTGAGGCAAGTCACGGCGATATCGGCATGATAACGGCTCAAGATGTTGTGCTTGCGATATCCAATTCGGGCACCACAGAAGAAATACTATCCCTGCTCCCAGTACTGAAACGAAAGGGCATTCCCCTAGTTAGTTTAACAGGCGACAAGCAGTCCGAATTAGCGAAGGCCGCATCAGCAAACCTGGATGCCAGAGTAGATGAGGAAGCCTGCCCGCTCGGGCTAGCTCCAACATCGAGTACAACCGCCGCACTAGTGCTTGGCGACGCATTGGCCATGGCCTTGCTGGAAGCTAGAGGCTTTACCCGTGATGACTTTGCCATCTCTCACCCAGGTGGAAATCTTGGCAGACGCCTCTTAGTAAAAGTGCGAGATGTTATGCACTCTGGCGATGCTATTCCGAGAGTCATGAGCGGAACGTCTCTCCCCGAAGCACTACTTGAAATGAGCAGCAAAGGTTTTGGTCTAACAACCATAATAGGTGAAGACGGAAATCTTCTGGGCGTTTTCTCCGATGGAGATTTACGGCGCACGATAGATTCCGGCAAGAACATACAAGAAATCATCATCGACGAAGTCATGTCGCCAAGTTTTAAATACATAGACGCCAATGCCCTCGCAGCAGAAGCCGCTAGGATAATGCAGGAGTCGAATGTGTATGTGCTCATCGTTAAGAGTGAGTCTCAGCCTGTCGAGGGCATGCTGAAAATGCATGACCTACTCCAGTCGAATGTAGTCTAACCTGGAGAAGCCCATGCTTTTTAGTGACAACGAAGAACAGGCAACCGAATCAGCTAGCAAGATCAGACTATTACTCCTCGATGTTGACGGCATCCTCACCGATGGAAAACTTTATTTCTCCAATTCGGGCGAGGAAAGCAAGGCCTTCCACAGTCTAGACGGCCACGGCATTAAAATGCTGATACACGCAGGCATTGCGGTCGGAATTATCACCGGAAGAGAATCTAATATCGTTACCAAGCGTGCCGCCGACCTGGGCATAGATATCCTTTATCAGGGCCGCGAAGATAAGATCGATGTCCTCAAAGAAATAATTGTAGATAAGGGAATCACAGCGGACGCAATTGCGTATGCAGGCGATGACCTGCCTGACCTACCGGTGCTACAAGCCGTTGGATTAAGCTTCTCCGTTCCTAGAGCGCACGCCGACGTGAAAGACGCGGTGAATGCGATCACTACACGCCTAGGCGGCGAAGGTGCTGTCAGGGAAATCACCGATTTCATTTTAAGCTCACAAGCCAATCACTAGCCTTTTCTCAGCGCTAGGGTCTAATGACTCGCCCGACAATTTGGACCACCAAAGCAACAAATTCGTGTTAGGCTTCAACTACTTGCAACCAATTCCAAGCGCTAACAAATTATGCAAAGGATAGGCCTCATCATTGTTTCGGGAATAATCGCGATAGCCTTATTCGTCGGCATAAACTCGTTTGATATCTTGGGCAATGAAGCAGACGTCCCCGCCACAAGTTCAAGCCTAGACTTCAATGCTTACTCTGAAGGCATCAATACAATACTTTACGATGGGCAAGGCAATATAAATTACATGCTACAGGCAGAGCGCCAAGTTCACTACAACGATGACAGCACAGAGCTTGAGAAACCGTTTATCCGTCTGTTTCAAGATGGCGATTCGCGCTGGAACATCGTAGCAAACTCCGGCCGAATTCCTGCCGCCGAAACGATTATCGATGGAGCGCCTGAAAGGATAGAACTACTCGGTGATGTCCAAGTCTACAGCCTCGATGAGTTTGGTAATCGGACGTTGATGTCCACCGAATTCCTAACACTGAACACAGAGTCAGAAATTTTAGAGACTGATCAACCAGTATCACTTGTAACATCAGCACTACAGCTAACGTCTATAGGAATGATAGCTAAGCTCAGAACTGACGAAATCACCTTCCTGCATGAAACTAGAGGCCGGTATGAACAAGCGACAAATTAGAGGCACCTCGCCGTTGAAGTTGGTATTGATCATCACTCTTGGCTGCCTGCCTATTGCAAGTTCGTTCTCGCTAGAGGCCGATAAGGAACAGGAATTACTGTTTAGTTCAGACGGCGGCTCACACATGAGCATCGAAAACGGCATCCGGTTAATGGAGATGTCTGACAACGTTATAATTACGCGCGGCTCTATGGAAATTCGCGGGGACGCTGCCACAATCGAAAGCATCATCAGCAGCGGCGAAGTCAGCAAGGTTACCGTAGTCGGGACGCCTGTGTACTATGAACAGCAACTTGACTCTAGTGATGAGCCGGTGAAGGGCTCGAGCAATAGCATCACGTTTTACACAGACGAAGGTGATGGTGCTAGTGTAGTCGAACTCGTTGGCGAGGCAGTTATAGAATCACCTACCTCCAATTTCAAGTGCAGCGCGATCGTTTACATCGCCGAGCAAGACCTCATCCGTGATACACAAGGCCCTTGCAGCGGCGCGTTTAATACCTCGAATTGATAAGCCTATGTTAAAAGCGCAAAACCTTGCCAAAAGTTATAAGAAGAGAGAAGTCGTGCGCGACGTCTCCATTTCGATACGTCAGGGTGAAATCGTAGGGCTGTTAGGCCCTAACGGAGCTGGCAAGACCACCTGTTTCTATATGATCGTGGGACTAGTAGCCGCCGACAAGGGGAAGGTACTACTTGGAAGCGATGACATCACAGACGCCCCTATGCATCAACGAGCCAGGCATGGACTCGCCTATCTACCACAAGACTCCTCCATCTTTCGTACGCTGAGCGTTGAAGATAATATCTTGGCCATTTTGGAGACGCGCAAAGACCTTAGTAGCGCTGAGAAACGAAGCAAAATGGAATCGCTTCTCGAAGAATTCAACATACAACATATTCGGCACAACATGGGCATGAGCCTTTCTGGTGGTGAGCGCCGACGAACAGAGATTGCACGAACGTTAGCTACCGATCCAAAATTCATCTTGCTGGACGAACCATTCGCCGGTGTGGACCCAATTTCTGTCAGCGATATCAAACAGATTATTCAACATCTCAAGGCGCGCAACATCGGCATACTCCTCACTGATCACAATGTTCGTGAGACCTTAGATATTTGCGAAAAGGCCTATATCGTGAGCGAAGGACAAATCATCGCCGAAGGAAATGCAGCAGCTATTCTTTCAAATGAAAAAGTTAGAGAAGTTTACCTAGGCGATCAGTTTCAAATCTAGATCTGCATCAATTCCATCTCAAAAATTCACAGTAAACTACTGTAATTCATCGTAAAATGAATGCGCAAATACTTGCCGAAAAGGCTATGTAAAGCAGGCATGAATCTTGCTATAATCGAATGCTGTATTGCTAGCTACTCGACTCCAAGAGTCTTAAAATATTACTAATCTCTCCACTCGGCCTTAAGATGCATTCTTCATGAAACTTTCGCTTCAGCTCAAGCTAGGTCAGCAACTGACCATGACTCCTCAGCTGCAGCAAGCTATTCGACTTCTGCAACTCTCAACACTCGACCTTCAGCAAGAAATTCACCAAGCGCTTGAATCAAACCCGATGCTGGAGCTAATCGAAAGTAGCGAAGAAGATGAAACCCCGACCCCGGCAGATAGCTCTACTACTACTGACCCGAAAGCTGCCACAGACGCTGAATCTGGCACAACGACCAAAGACGACGCCGAATTAAATAGCGACGACACTGATTGGCAGAGCGACATCTCCAGCGATCTCGATGTGGAAACCAGCTGGGATGACATCTATTCGGGCACTTCGTCAGCATCGAGTTCCTTCGAAGGAGACTCCTCTGATTTTGAGTCTCGCACTAGTGCTGAAGGTACACTGCAAGACCACCTACTCTGGCAGCTCAATCTAACCCATATGTCTGAACAGGACGCGTCGATTGCACTCGCAATTATTGATGCTATCGATAGCAACGGCATGCTCACTGTCGATCTAGAGTCCATACACAGCGGCTTCGATAGCGACTTAGAAATAGAAATAGATGAAATCCTCGCCGTTCTTCACCGCATCCAACAATTCGATCCTATTGGCGTCGGTTACAGAAACCTCTCCGAATGCCTCATGCTACAGCTCGCGCAGATCGATTCTCCAGAGATTGCGAAAGCCGTCAGCAATGCCAAGCTAGTGATTAGCGAGCATATAGATCTTCTCGGCAATAGAGACTATGCGCAGCTCATGCGACGAACGAAGCTTAAGGAGAATGAGTTAAGCGAGGCAATTACCATTGTAGAGAGCTTGAACCCCAGGCCAGGGTCGAGCATCTGTCCGCCTTCAACCAGCTATGTCGTACCCGACGTGATCGTGAGCAAGGACAGCACTTCTGGGAAATGGAAAGTCGAGTTAAACCCCGAGACAGCCCCAAAAATTCGCATCAACAGCGGATATGCCTCTCTCGTAAAACGCGCCGACACCAGTGACGATAATAATTATTTGCGCAACAATTTGCAGGAGGCCAAGTGGTTCATCAAGAGCCTGCAGAGTCGCAACGAAACATTGATGAAGGTCTCCACGCGCATAGTCGAACACCAAAAGGGTTTCCTCGAATATGGCGAAGAAGCGATGAAGCCGCTAGTGCTCCACGATATCGCCGAGGCTGTTAGCATGCACGAATCAACAATTTCGCGCGTCACTACTCAGAAATACATGCACACACCTAGAGGCATCTTCGAGTTAAAATATTTCTTCTCGAGCCATGTTTCTACTAAGGGCGGTGGAGAGTGCTCCTCCACGGCAATTCGCGCGATAATACGTAAGCTGGTCGCTGCGGAGAATACAAAGAAGCCACTGAGTGACAGCAAGATAACCAACCTCTTAGAAGAGAAAGGCATCAATGTAGCTAGGCGCACTATTGCCAAATATAGAGAGTCGCTCTCTATTCCTCCATCTAATGAACGCAAACGACTTGCAAGCTAAACAACCGAATCAGAAGTTCTGCCCAAACCAAAGCAGCAATCATCAATTACCAAGAACTAGAGAACGTACAGCAATGCAATTGGAAGACATACTCAGCCCTGAACGCTGCCACTCCCGAATCGAAGGCGTAAGTAAGAAGAGAATACTAACCAAGATTAGCGAGATCGTTTCAGAAAACATTGACTCATTGGAGGCCGCCGAAGTGTTCGACGCACTCCTAGCTCGCGAGCAGCTTGGTACAACTGGCCTAGGAAATGGTATAGCCATTCCTCATTGCCGCCTTGCTCCCTGCGAAAATATTATTGGGGCACTAATAACCCTAGATCAGCCCGTTGACTTTGACTCTTTAGACAACAAACCAGTGGACATTCTGTTTGTCTTGCTTGTTCCTCATGAAGAAAACGATGAACACGTACGCACTCTCGCCGGACTCGCCACCTTATTCAACGACGAGGATTTTTGCTACACAATACGACATACTAACGATAGCGAAGACTTGTACAATATTGCGATAACTTACTAAGAGCCTCAGTATTCACCCGAGGTTCCTCAACACTACAACGCCTTACCCAAAACGGGCTAACTTTGATGAAGCTTACGATAATCAGCGGCAGATCGGGCTCTGGAAAAAGTACAGTACTGCATATCCTTGAGGATCGAGGCTACTATTGCATCGACAATCTACCCGCTAGCTTATTACCAGCCCTCGCGGATCGCATCAGCAATGACGATACCCACCTTCCCAATATAGCCGTCAGTATTGACGCGCGGAATATTTCCGCCGACTTACAACAAGCGCCTGAAATAATCAGCGAGTTGCAGGCGAGAGAATTACCCACAGAAATAATATTCCTCGACGCCAACAGCCAAACCTTGCTGAAGCGATTCAGCGAGAGCCGTCGTAAACATCCTTTAAGTAACGAGTCTACAGATCTGCGCGAAGCAATCGATATCGAATCAACTCTGCTGGAATCGATTGCTATGATGGCAAACTTCGTAATCGATACGAGTAATATGTCTCTTCACCAACTAAGGGACATGGTAAAGAACCGCCTGCTGGAGAACAACGAAACCAGCATGGCGCTGCTCTTCCAATCCTTTGGGTTTAAGAACGGCGTCCCTGTAGATGCAGATTTAGTCTACGATGTTCGCTGCCTACCCAACCCTTATTGGGACACAGCACTTCGATCACTGACTGGGCGGCACGATGATGTTGCTAAATTTCTCGACTCTCAAGAAGAGGTTCAGGAAATGGCCAATGACATAAGAGATTACTTAGAGAAATGGCTACCGAAGTATGAAAGCAATAATCGCAGTTATATCACCGTTGCTGTAGGCTGCACCGGAGGCCAACATCGTTCTGTCTACATTGGTGAGAAGTTGGGAAAGCACTTTTCATCCAAGATCAAGAATGTGCAAATACGTCATCGCGACCTTGGCTGATAGCGGAAGCAGCCTAGGCGGTACGATTCAAAACAAAACATGCTAAAAGAAACGACTACAATCATTAACAAAGCCGGATTGCATGCGCGAGCCGCGGCCAAGTTAGTTGAGCTCACTGGCGGCTTCGCGAGCGCGGTCCAGATCGGCCATGAGAAAATGGTCGATGGTAAAAGCATCCTCTCTCTAATGATGCTCGCTGCCGTTCAGGGCACCGAGATCTCGATCGAGGTCGACGGCCCCGATGAAGAGCAAGCTATGTCCGCCATACTCGCTCTGATCCAGAATCGCTTTGACGAGCCCGAATAGCAATCCATCCTCACCCTAGACTCTACCCTTTCTACCACTACACCCTCTGAAATCACAGACATAGCCATTCTTCCAAGCTTGTTTAAGTTCTATTAGGCCGCGTTTGGCTGTAGAATTGCGCAATCCCGCGTTGGCGCTAGCGACGCCCGCGGCTATCGCTTGCCATTTGGGCCGGATTCGCACTCACTTAGCGAACCTCAAACTGAGCATAGGGCCAAGCAATACGATGTCTCAAGCCAAGGAATCTCAATCTCAGGAAACTGTCGCACTTGAACTCAATCAAGCGTTAGACAGTGGTTCCCTCTATGAGGTTCGACAGCTCTTAAAATCGCTGCCCAGCGCTGGCATTGCCCATCTTCTCGAATCTTCTCCCCCGAAGACACGTAACGTCCTCTGGCAATTAATCGACAAAGACGCCGAGGGTGAAGTCCTACAGGATCTGAATGAGGACCTGCAGTCCGAATTTCTCAGTGAGCTAGATGCCCAACAAGTCGTAAAGCTTACCGAGGGTCTAGAAACCGACGACCTAGCTGATATTCTGCAGCAGCTGCCCGACCAGGTGACGGTAGAAGTATTGCGAGCGATGGATGAACAGGACCGGCAGCGCGTCGAATCCATTTTATCCTTCAATGAAGACACGGCAGGCGGCTTGATGAACACGGATACGATCACCGTGCGCCGTAGCCACACTCTGGAACTCGTACTGCGTTATCTAAGACGCCACGAAAGCCTCCCGGAGATGACTGACAATATCCTTGTTGTAGACCGAGAGGACAAGTTCTTAGGCATATTGCCGCTTAGAAAACTCTTAGTTTCTGATCCGAATACAACTGTTAGAGACATAATGCGCGAAGATATCGATGCCATACCAGTCGATATGGAAGCGACTCAGGTAGCGCAATTATTCGAGCGACACGATTGGGTATCCGCTCCCGTTGTTGATCCGCATGGCAAGCTTGTCGGTCGTATCACCATCGATGATGTTGTCGATGTCATCAAGGACAACGCCGAGCACACCCTGATGAGCATGGCCGGGCTCGATGAAGAAGACGATAGTTTTGCACCTATTCTGAAAACCGCGAGACGCCGCGCCCTTTGGCTCGGTGTGAATCTAATGACGGCGGTATTAGCCTCCGGTGTAATCTTTCTCTTCCAGGACACCCTCGACCAGGTTGTTTATCTCGCCGTGCTCATGCCCATCGTTGCCAATATGGGTGGCGTAGCTGGCACACAAACCCTTACGCTAGTTATCAGGAGCCTTGCTCTGGGGCACATAAGCCAGTCTAATAGTCGCTGGTTATTAGTGAGAGAACTTGGTGTAGCCGGCTTGAACGGAGCGGCATGGGCGATCGTTATCGCCGCGATCACCTTCGCTTGGTACGGAGATTTACCACTCAGCTTAGTTATAGCCGCAGCCATGATGATCAATCTCGTCGTAGCGGCTCTGGCCGGCGCCTACCTTCCGCTCTTTCTAAATCGAATCAAGATCGATCCGGCCCTTGCTGGATCCGTCGCACTAACCACAGTAACCGACTCAGTTGGTTTCTTCGTGTTCCTCGGCTTAGCACAGCTATTTTACTTATAAAAACCCTATGTACTTATTGAAACTATGAAATTCGAACCTAATACAGAGTTAGATCTACCGAGCAAGACACGGCTCAAGCAAGATGCTACCGATTTACAGCAACTCGGGCGGCAACTGACCAGTTACAGCTCTGCAGTCTTGAGAAAGCTACCGTTGAATGAGGTATTGATATCTTCCATCGAGGAATACAATCGACTACCCAATAGCCATGGAGCACGACGTCGCCAGTTGCAATTCATTGGCAAGCTGATGCGTGATCTCGACTATGACGCGATAATCAAAGCCATAGAGGATTTGGAAAATGGCCACCTAAGGAAGAAAAAAAAGCCGACCGCGATCAAACTTCTGTGCGACGCCATATTGGAATCCGGTGATGCAGGAATCAATGCGGCGCTGGATAAATACCCTCAACTCGAACGACAAACCATGCGCCAGCTCTATCGCGAACACAACCGCGCGGCGGAAACGAGTCGTGGCAAGCTCAAGACCAAGCTGCAAAATTACCTGCAGCAACAGATCAGCAGCTAATTTCGGCACCGAAATTCAAGGCCAAAAAGCGTCCTAGCGCTAGAATAGGAGCGCCTATACGGTATCCGTATTAGGTGATAAACTCTTTGCAAATTAATAGGCTACGCGAGCTCGCCTTTAGAGCCCTAGCACTACAATAACAAGAAGAGGATGCCCATGTCTCACTCCAGCGCCAATTCCTACTGGAAAGCCAATATCCGTTTAGTGCTCTCCCTACTCTCTGTCTGGTTCTTCATTTCTTTCGGCTGCGGGATTCTATTTGTCGACGCGCTAGATACGGTTCGATTCGGCGGCTTTAAACTAGGCTTCTGGATCGCTCAGCAAGGCTCGATCTTTGTCTTCGTGGCACTCATACTTATCTACATTCGAGCTATGGATAAGCTCGACAGCAAGTACGACCTTGATTCTTCTGCCGAGAGCGCGACACCGGCTCAGGAGGAGTCGCAATGAGCGTACAAGTATGGACCTATCTTTTCGTCTTTCTTTCTTTCTCTCTCTACATTGGCATCGCTATCTGGTCTCGCGCCGGCTCCACTAAGGAATTCTATGTTGCCGGAGGCGGAGTTACGCCGCTCGCAAATGGCATGGCGACAGCCGCTGACTGGATGTCGGCCGCGTCCTTTATTTCCATGGCCGGACTCATCTCCTTCCTAGGCAGAGATGGTACATTCTATTTAATGGGCTGGACCGGCGGCTATGTGTTGCTCGCCCTACTCTTAGCACCCTATTTGAGAAAATTTGGCAAATTTACTGTGCCGGATTTTATCGGAGATCGCTACTACTCACAGACTGCTAGGCTAATCGCTGTATTCTGCGCCATCTCTGTCTCCTTCGTTTATGTTTGCGGCCAGATGCAGGGTGCCGGCATCGTGTTCTCTCGCTTCCTTGAGGTCGACTTCACGACCGGCGTGCTCATCGGCATGACGATCGTGTTCTTCTATGCCGTACTCGGTGGCATGAAGGGGATAACTTACACTCAGGTTGCCCAGTACTGCGTTTTGATCTTCGCCTTCATGGTGCCAGCGATATTCATCTCCATCATGATGACTGGGCAAGCCGTACCGCAGATCGGTTTCGGCTCTGAACTCACCGAAGCCTACGGCGGCGGTTACCTGCTGGATAGACTCGATGGTCTTAGCGAACAGCTTGGATTTGCAACCTACACAGAAGGTCAACGCAGCACCCAAGACGTGTTCTTCATAACCGCTGCGTTGATGTTCGGCACTGCTGGACTGCCCCACGTCATCATTCGCTTCTTTACGGTACCTAGCGTGAGAGATGCCCGGAAGTCGGCAGGTTATGCACTGGTTTTTATCGCAATCCTCTATACCACTGCACCAGCAGTTGCCGCCTTCGCTCGCACCAACCTTATCAATACAGTCAGCAATGCCGAATACGTATCAATGCCGGAATGGTTCAGTAAATGGGAAGACACCGGACTCATCACATTCGATGACAAGAACAACGATGGCATCATTCAATACGTAGGTGATCCGGAGACTAACGAGTTGAATGTAAATAGAGACATCATGGTACTCGCCAATCCCGAGATTGCGGAGTTGCCCGCTTGGGTGATAGCGCTAGTAGTTGCAGGAGCGCTTGCCGCCGCTTTGTCGACGGCAGCGGGCTTACTCCTAGTAATCTCGACCTCGGTGGCGCATGACATGTTGAAACGAACCTTCATGCCCGATATTACCGAGAAACAGGAGCTTGCCTGTGCGCGCATATCGATCTTCGTGGCCGTGCTGATTGCTGGTTACTACGGCATCAATGCGCCTGCCTATGTGGCACAGGTAGTCGCCTTCGCGTTTGGGCTTGCTGCAGCGTCATTCTTCCCTGCCATAGTCCTAGGAATTTTCCAGAAGCGCATGAACAAGGAAGGTGCAATCGCCGGAATGGTAGTCGGTTTTGCTTTTACTGCGGCTTATATTATCTACTTCAAGATTATCAACCCCGCTGCAGACAGCGCTGAAAATTGGTTTTTTGGAATCTCGCCGGAAGGAATAGGCTCTCTAGGCACAGTTGCAAATCTAGTAGTAGCGCTGTCCGTAGCGAAGTTCACGCCAGCGCCGCCATCCGAAGTGCAGGAAATCGTAGAAAATATCCGCCTGCCAGGTGAGGCGATTCCTCGCTAGAAATAGTTTGTAGATAGTAGTAACAAAAAGGCCGAGAGTGATGACACTCTCGGCCTTTTTGTTATGCCGCATTGTAGTTCTTAAGTCCTAGGTCTTATGCTTGCCGTGCTCGGTTTCTTCCCAATACTTCTTCACGGTCTGCTTCATCTCTTTGTGCATGAACAACATGCCTATCAGATTCGGCACAGTCATCAATACGATCGTAATAAGCGCTATATTCCACACGACGGTCGTATCCGCCAACGCCGCATAGAAGAAACCTAGTACGTATACAATACGATACGGCAGTACTGACTTCGGACCTAACAAGTAAGTCATAGCCCGATCTCCGTAATACGACCAGGCGATTGCTGTAGAAAAGGCAAATAACATCAGGCCAATAGAAACTATATATTTACCGAAATCTCCAAACAGGCCTTTCGTATAGGCCATCGTCGTCAGCGGAACAGAATGCAGTAACGACTTGCCGGACACCTCCACATCGGTATCATCCAGCCTGCCTTCGGACACTGCAACATCACCAGTAATAGGCTCTCCATCTCTAGAATAGAGGACATCCTCGGCAAAGGATCTTGAACTCAGCAGCGTAAAATCTTGATTGCTGTCGGCGACGCGTCCATCTAAGAGAGAAATATCGCCAGAAAAACTGCTCGCTTCAGATTCATCACCGTTGAGAAAGGCGAATAGCTGAGTAACATCCTCTGCATTCGATTCCTCAAAGGAGCCAGCCACGAACCGCATATCTGCGCGTTGAAACTCGTTATCGAATTTTTCCTTCCACACGCCAGACGAAAGAATCACCAGTCCGGTAATCGTACAGATAACAATTGTGTCGATAAAAGGCTCGAGAATGGAGACCATGCCTTCATCGGCTGGCTCATCTGTTCTAGCCGCCGCGTGAGCAATAGGAGCAGAACCCTGACCAGCCTCGTTGGAGTACAAACCCCGGTTTACACCTCGGTCGAACGCATAGGCGAACGTGGCACCAAGGAAGCCGCCGGCAGCGGCGGAGCCAGTGAACGCGTCAGAAAAGATAGACACAAATGAGGGAATGACATTCCCCATGTTTGGCAAGATTACTGCGAACGCACCTACTATGTAGATGATAGCCATAGTAGGCACGATAGTAGCGGCAACTTTTGCAATTCGGCTAATGCCACCAATAATCACAAGAGCCAATAATACTGACAATACGCTGGCGGTAACAATCGGTTCAAGATCAAACGTGCTCTGTAGGCCAGCGGCGATGCTATTTATCTGCGGCAGATTACCTGTACCAAATGAACTCAACACCGTAGCGATCGCGAATAGGATCGCTAACCACTTCGCATTAAGACCCTTCTCCATGTAGTACATCGGGCCACCCGCCATGGTCCCATCGGCGGTCTTAGTGCGATACTTGTGAGAGAGAGTTACCTCGACAAATTTACTGGTCATTCCGAAGAACGCGGTCATCCACATCCAGAACAACGCTGCTGGGCCACCGAGGTGCAAGGCCAAAGCCACGCCGCCGATATTGCCGGTTCCGACAGTGCCGGATAGTGCCGTTGCTAACGCCTGAAAATGCGTCGTGTCACCCTGCGCTCCATCCTTATCGAATTTGCCCGTGGTTATACCGATGGCGTGCTTGAAATAGCGTATCTGAGGGAACCCCAGATAGATTGTAAAAAAGATACCGGTGGAGAGAAGCAAAGCAGGAAACCAAAGTGCGCTCCCCAAATAACCGTCCATGAAAATCAGAAAATCATTAACCGCGTCCAATGTAATACCCCACTAGTGTTATGTTCACTAATTTTCAATGCTGACTTTATCGCGACTACTAATCGTCGCTTATTGTAATCTTTGGCCCCGCGCTATTATTCGATGCTAACGCTTGCAACTGCTGCTCAACATTTTTGGCTAATTCAATATAAGCCTTCGTGGCAGCGTGATCAGTTTTCGATGCTACCACAGGATTGCCTGCGTCCGTTGTTTCTCTGATGGTTATATCCAGAGGCAGACGACCTATAACCTCAACACCGTATTCAGCCGATAGCGAGTCCCCTCCGCCAGTACCGAAGATAGCCTCTTCATGCCCGCAATTAGTGCAGGTATGCATGCTCATGTTCTCCACTACGCCCAAGATTGGCACGTCTACCTTCTTGAACATTTCGATACCCTTGCGGGCGTCAGACAATGCAACATCCTGAGGCGTCGTGACGATAACCGCACCACTCACCTTAACGGACTGTGCGAGGCTCAGCTGTATATCGCCGGTGCCAGGTGGCATATCGACGATTAAATAATCCAGCTCGGACCAGGCCGTATCGTTCAACATCTGGTTGAATGCAGAAATAATCATGGGGGCACGCCACACCATCGCGGTTTTCTGATCGACCAGGAAACCCATGGAATTACATTCTATGCCGTGAGCCAACAACGGCAGCATAAATTTCTTATCATGGATTTTTGGCCTCGTGCCATCCGGGACTCCCAGCATCAAAGGCAAGCTAGGCCCATAAATATCAGCATCTAAGATGCCAACTTTGCGCCCCAGCTTGGACAGAGCCAGCGCGAGATTCACAGCGGTTGTGGATTTTCCTACGCCACCCTTGCCTGAAGCCACACAAACAATGTGGTTAATCTTTTCAATACTTCTCACAACTCTTCCCCCTGTTTCATCGGTTACGACTGGTTACTGTGGCGTGCTATGTATTCTATCGCTCATCTCTGCACTCGACCTATAATCGACAGAAGCGATGACCCAGCCAAACTTCAGCTGATTATCTTTGATTCGCTACGAAAAATCCAAGGATGCGGCAGTCATCTGAGCACGCCAAGCCGATTGTGCTTGTTTAGCCAACAAATCCTCCATCTAAAGAACTTCTTCAGCAAATTTCGACGAGAAGACGGCAATCTGTGCAAATTGAGAATGACAGCCTAGCGGCTTGACCGCTAGAATCCAGAACATGCGAAGAGCGTTAACTGACTCCTCTTCCTTCTCATTGATTGACTGTGCGGCATTACCGCTAGAAACTAGACCATGCAAAAAACACTCACACTCTCCTCCGTCCTCATGTTCTTAGGCGCTGCGGCCCTACCTTTCTATGTAGCTGCTGAGCAACAGGAAGATACCGAGATCAAATTCGCGTTCTATTCCTCAGCTTGGGGAGAAAATACCGATGACGGATTGCGCCTTGTCGCGTTCAATCAGACCCCTGCTCGAATCCGCTTGAACAGCATTGAATTGCATGGCAGCGAGGAGGCAACTAAGTCTATACATATCGACTTGGATTTAGAGGTTCCTTCCGGAGGCTATGCCGATAAGGAGTTCGATTATCTCGACCTGCTCTCGGACGATGAATGTATCGATCGAACTATGCAGGACAACTGGAAGCTCGTAGAAATATCGAACTACACATTAAACCCATCGGTGCGAAACCTCATTATCGAGAACACGGATTCGTTTCGGATCTATCAATGCGTGAAGACTATCTCCACCTCTTGGACCGACCTCGATAGCAATCAGCTATTCGAATATGACGAATGGGTCCTGTTTCATTTCGAAACTCGCAGAGACTTATAGAAATCTCCAGGCAATAAAAATGCAGATCTAATCTGAATTTCACCGCCTACCAGTAAAAACACAGCGCCCAAAACGAAAAAACCCCACTTAAATAGGCGGGGTTTTTTGTTAGGCTTAGAAGAACTGTTTTACACAGATTTCAGAAGCCTTTTTTTCAAACGTTTTTACTCTTCCTACATCAAGATGCCGCCGTATTGAACGAAGAATGGAGCAAACACAAGGCTCAGAATCGCAGATAGCTTGATCAGGATATTCAATGAAGGACCCGAAGTATCTTTCATTGGATCGCCAACAGTATCACCAACAACAGCCGCTGTGTGCTCATCCGAGCCCTTTCCGCCATGGTTGCCTGCTTCGATATATTTCTTAGCATTGTCCCAAGCGCCGCCGCTATTAGAGGAAGCGATCGCGAGGACACCACCTGTAATCAATGAACCGATCAACATGGCCGCAACTGCTTCAACGCCGAACAGATAGCCCACAACGATAGGCGAACCCATGATCAATACGCCTGGCGCTATCATTTCTTTTAGCGCTGCTTGCGTTGATATGGCGACGCATTTCGCATAGTCAGGAGTGCCTGTACCTTCCATGATGCCTGGAATCGTCTTGAACTGATGACGTACTTCTTCAATCATCGCAAATGCCGCTACGCCAACTGATTTCATGGTCATAGCGGAGAACAAGAAAGGTAAAACCGCACCGACAAACAGGAAAGTGAATACAAGTGGCTCTAGCAGGCTCATAGAAATCGGCTCACCGCGCAGTTCTTCGGCAGTTAAAATAAAGGCCGCGAACAAGGCAAGTGAAGTTAATATCGCAGCACCGATAGCAAATCCCTTACCAATGGCTGCAGTAGTATTACCTGCAGAGTCTAGGATATCAGTTCTACGTCTAACTTCTGCTTCCAAACCTACCATCTCCGCAATACCACCGGCGTTGTCAGCTACAGGACCGTAAGCATCGATAGTCAGGGTTAGCACAAGGCTTCCCAACATACCCAATGAAGCGATCGCGATGCCGTACATGCCCGCAAGTTCCCAAGAGATGAAGATGCTTATCGCAATGGCGATATAAGGAAGCACGGTACTCTTATAGCCGAGTGCAAGGCCGTAGATGATGTTAGTAGCGACACCAGTCTCACAGGACTTTGCGACTTCTTGTACAGGAGCAAATTTTTCAGATGTGTAGTAGCCAGTCAATAAGCCAACCGCCAACCCTGAAACCAAGCCTGCCAAGAAGCATAGGTAAACACCGACATTCGTATACTCTGCACCGTTCAACACAAAGTCAGCTGGAATTAGCGCAGTAGTAAAGAAATACATAACCACAGCCATAATGGCGCTGGATATGATTAGTAGCTTCATCAGAGCTGGCGCTACGTCGTCTTCAGTCTTTACGCCGACTAACAGCTTAGTGAGTAGTGCTATTGGAATGCCTACAGCACTGATCAAGATCGGGAATAACAATGCATCCGGGTTACCGGCAAAAACGACCGCACTAATAACCATTGCAGCACAGGTGCTTTCCGCACAAGAACCGAAAAGGTCAGCGCCCATACCAGCAACATCGCCCACGTTGTCACCAACGTTGTCTGCGATTACCGCTGGGTTACGTGGATCATCCTCAGGGATGCCCTGCTCAACCTTACCTACCAGGTCAGCACCAACGTCTGCAGCCTTAGTGAAGATGCCGCCGCCAACTCGTGCAAATAGCGCAATTGTAGAACCGCCCAGTCCAAAGCCGGCAATCACTTCCATAAGGATGTGATTGTTCTTAGGACCAAGGTCAGCGAGCAACCAGCTCATCACCACATAGATGATAACCAGCCCAAGCGTCGCAAGTCCGACAAGAGCAAAGCCCATTACAGCGCCAGAGTTAATCGCTACATCATACGCTGCGGAAATGTCCTTCTTTGCAGCAACCGTAGTTCGTGCGTTGCCTTGAGTCGCTACCTTCATACCGATATAGCCAGAAGCTATTGATATCGCACCACCAAACAGGAAGGCGATAGCAGTATAGATACCCTCATGGATATCAGGGGTATGAGTATTGTCGATCAGAATGGCGATAATAGCGGCGAATACCACCATGAAGATAGTCAGGACTTTGTATTCCTGCTTCAAGAAAGCCATCGCTCCATCGGCAATAGCGCCGTGGATGAAGGTTAGTTTCTTCGACTGCTCATCATCCAGCCCTAGATCAAGCGGTATACTTACAACCTTCTTCATGTAAAAGAAGGCTATCCCCAAGCCCATCAGCGACAGGATTGTAGTTACCCAAATTGTTATGCCTGACATCGAATTTCGTCCCCTTGCAATGGAATGTTTATTTTAAAGGCGCGCACTTTACCATAATGAACGCAGCAAAAAAAGGCGATAAACCCGCTGTGAAACCGGTATTTCAGTGCTTTTCTGGAGATTGGGAGAGAAGCTATAAATAGCCTGCTGCGCGGGGCATGGGGCGGGGACTTAAAACGGCTTGTTTAGGGCGTTATTTCTTAGATTTGCGGCGCTTCTTTTTGCCACTTGGACTCGTAGTTGCCGCTTTATCGGCCTCGCCGCGAGCGAGCCGGAAGGCCTGACGAATCGCGTCGATTTTCGCCTCCTTGCGCTTGTGTAGCTGGTTTTCCTTACCTGCTTGGAAATCGACGACTTTATCATTCATATCGAGATGCTAGCCCCAAAGCTGTCTATAGGGAATTGGCCTGGCGCACTAAATCATTCTTAACCGACTCTAACTCCGCTATTAATCCCTTTTCCAGAGGCTCTACTGTATTGCCCGCCTCATCGGTATTCTCGTACTTGGCCTGCTCTGCCGCCAATGTAGTCAACAGTTCTTCCGCGGTCTCAATAGCTCGCATCAACGTAGTAACTCTCGACTCTTCTTCGCCTACTTCCGTCTCGATCGAGGCAATCTGCTGTTCCAAAGCTGTAATTCTGTCTAGCCTACCCTGCCTCTGTGCTTCAGCTGCTGCTAACCTAGCACTTTGCTGACGTTCCGCTTGCTCGACCGCTTCCCGCTCTTGGCGTTCCGCATCTGCTCGGGCTCTGGCCTCGGCAACCTGCTGCTCTCTTGCCTCGGCCTCTCTTGCTCGTTCCGCAGCCACTCGATCTCGTTGCTGTTGAAGCTCTGCAGCTCGGGCACGCTCTTGATCCGCCACGACTTGCGCCGCCGCCTGCTCCACCGCCACACGCTCGGCTTCGACAACAGCGATCTCTGCATCCCTCGTGGCCTGAGAGGCACAAGATGCCAGTAGTAGTAGTAGAGTGGCAACGACAGCTCGAATTTTTGCAGCACTTAGGAATAAACGTGCTTCGCGCTTGGACAAACTATTTTTCATGACAATCTCCTTCAAACTGAGTGCCTAGCATTGAGCGCACTCTTTACCTATCAAGGGATACTAACTCCAAGCCCTTGATTAATAAATTATTTTCTATATATATCGTAGATTCTGTCGACTTTTTCATACTTTATAGCGATAAACGCGCTGTTTGTCAGTAAAATCGAGGTCTACGCCTGTTATCGGCAGGATCTGGATACTTTTCATCCTTCTGGCTTAATCCAGCGAGTAATACGAATTCATCACGAGCAGGCAAGCCACATTGGACTCTAGACCTTCACCACAACCGAAGCTCACACTACTGTTGCTGCGAACCATTGCAGTGCTGCTGCTCAGCGCGCCGATGATACTGCTGCTACTTTGTATAGAGACTTCACCCAGTCTCGTCGCTGAACAACAGTTTAGTGGTGAAGAGCTTTCCAGAATTGAAACCCTGCTGTTGGAAAGCACCCCACAGTCCCCGAGCTATGCGAGCCGGCATGAATTGCAGTTCAATTCTGAGGAGCTGAACTTACTACTGCGCTATGCGGTTAACATAATGAACCCCTCTTCCGACTGGGCCGCACGAACCCAGCTATCCCAAGACAATCTAAATGCACAATTAAGTGTTCGGCTAGGCGACGGGCCACTGCCCATGTACTTGAACGTAGAGGCCGACTTTATCGAGGATGACAATCTGCTAACGCTGGATGAACTGCGAATAGGGAAAATTGCGGTACCCAATAGACTCCTAAAATTCACCCTCCAGCGGCTACGGGGAGAGCTCACAACTGAAAATGTCGTCTATCAGGATTTCAGTGAACTAATCAAAAACGTTGAAAGTGTCGAGCTCGAGCTGAACCAAATGAGTGTTGCACTGCAATGGGACCCGAATCTAATTAGTCGCATCGGCAACCAGGCGCAGCAGCTTTTTATATCTGAGCAGGATCAGCAGCGCATAATCGACTACTACGCAATCATCACAAACATTGCCGCGGCCGTGCCCATCGACATTCGCGCCGTATCGATCAATGCCTTCCTGTCGCCACTATTTGCAGCGGCAGCGGAGAAAACCTTAGCGGGCAGTGACCCTATTGCAGAGAATCGATGCGCATTTCAAACCCTAGCCATCTATTTAAATGAAGAGTCGATCTCACAACTGATCGGAGAAGAAGCCGCCGCGGGGATCGAACCAGCCCCCTTTATAGAGGCAAGGCTGCTCAGACGTCAGGATCTAGCACAGCATCTCGTTTCTGTAGCTGCAATTACTGCTTCGGCTGGTGCGGATCTCGCACAGATGCTATCCACAACGAAGGAAGCCTATGATGCGCGCTATCGATCCGGGTTCAGTTTTTCTGATCTTACTGCCAATAGCGTAGGTGTCACGATCGCGCGATTTGCAACGAGGGATCCTGAAACTGCGAGAATCATGCAGGGCCTGCTCGCAAATCTACAGAGTGAATCTGACTATATGCCCGAGGTAGGCAGCAACCAAGATGGCCTCTCCGAAACTGACTTCAATGCAATGTATACGGACAGAAGCAGTCCGCAATACACACAGCGACTCACCGAAATTCAGACACTCATCGATAGTCGGCCGCTCTTTTCAGGATTGCTTCAATAGAAGATTCGTTCAACTAATGTAACCTTAAAGGCGGCAACCCCTTGGACCAGCTCACGCCCAAGCAAAAACAAGACCTACGCTCCCTTCTGCAATCCAGTAGAACCAAATTGGAGCAGCAGCTACTTGATGCTGAGTCGGCGACTGGGATTGTGACTCTTGATCAAAGCTCTGTAGGCAGAGTTTCTCGAGTTGATGCTATGCAACAACAAAGCATGGCGGTATCGACTCGAGCAAAAGCAGAAGCTAGTTTGAGAAAGGTCATCACTGCCCTGAAACGAATGGATAGAGAAGATTTTGGCTACTGCAACCAGTGCGACGAGCCAATACACTTCAACCGACTAAAAGTGCAGCCCCAGGCAAGCCATTGTCTGAAATGCCAAGATCAGCTAGATCAGGCCTAGGCTAAACGCTATCATGAGCCTCGCTAGGTCTCCTAGCTTCCAAATTCCAGAATGCTGGTGTATAACACCGCCAGCATTGCCTCCCTTGAACTCATTTGAGCCGCCATCATGACCAAAAAAGGCTTTAACACGACAAACCTGCACTCCGACCGCAGAGACAATCCGGAACATGGCGTATTGCATAAGGCCATCCATCCGTCGGTTGCCTATGGCTATGAAGATGCCAGAGAGCTGGCTGAAGTCTTTCAAGGGAAACGCGCTGGCTATAACTATGGTCGGCAGCTAAACCCGACCGTTACTGCTCTGCAGAATAAAATTACGTCCATGGAAGACGGTATCGCAACCGCGGTCTTCGCAACTGGAATGGCGGCTATCGCCTCAACGATGCTGTCACTCCTTAGACAGGGAGACCACATCGTCTCCAGCGCCTACCTGTTCGGCAATACAAACAGCCTGTTTGGTACATTCCAGAACCTTGGCATCGAAGTAACGTTCGTCGACGCAACTGACGTCAACGAAGTTAAGTCTGCAATCAAAGAGAATACCCGTCTGGTGTTCGTCGAAACCATCGCAAATCCAGTTACGCAGATCGCAGACTTAACTGCAATCGGTGCCCTGTGCAAAAGCGAAAAACTAATTTTCTGTGTCGACAACACGATGACCTCACCACATCTGTTCCGGCCAAAGTCGGTGGGCGCGAGCTTCAGCGTTAATTCCCTGACGAAATACATAGGCGGACATGGTAACGCACTCGGTGGCGCGATCACCGATACCGGCCTCTACGACTGGACCGACTTCGCGAATATCTACGATAATTACAAGAACCAAGACACCGCGTTGTGGGGCATTACTCAGGTGAAGAAAAAGGGGCTGCGCGACATCGGCGCCTCTCTAGGGCCGGAAGCCGCTCACCATCTGGCAGTAGGCTCTGAGACATTGAGCCTGCGTATGGATAAAGCGTGTAGCAACGCCCAGACAATCGCCGAGTTCTGCGAACAACATCCCAAGGTGAAGCAGGTCTACTATCCTGGGCTGCCTTCGCATCCGCAACATGGGCGTGCAAAAGAACTGTTCAAGGACTTCGGCTCAATTATGAGCATCGATCTCGTAGACGGCGTCGACTGTTTCGACATATTGAATGCGATGGAAAATATAGTCTCGTCCAGTAACTTAGGCGATACCCGCACGCTAGCCATTCCAGTTGCCCATACTATCTATTATGAGATGGGAGCGTCGCGTCGCGCCTCCATGGGCATCGCTGATTCCATGATTCGCTTCTCAATCGGCATAGAAGAAGTCGAAGATTTATTAGCAGATTTTGAAAAGGCCCTTGGTTAACTATTCGTTAGTGGAAGATTCATGATTAGTCTTATTAGCACAGATGAAATAGAAGAAGGCACCTCGAAAGGGATTGAGCTTAACAATCTCTATATGTTTGCCGTTAAGAAGGATGCTGAAGTATTCTTGTATTGGAATCGCTGCCCACATCTGGGCACTCCGCTAGAGTGGGAGGAAGATCGATTCCTAGATCCCGATGGCGCCTTAATCATCTGCTCCACCCACGGAGCACTTTTCCAGATAGAGGGTGGACGCTGCCTGGCAGGCCCTTGCAAGGGAAAACACCTGCAGGCAATACCGTTTATCTTAGAAAACGGTATGGTCATGGTCGAGGAATCGGCACTGCGCGCTCCGACTCCGCTGCAATAAGGCATCCCGAACACTTCTAGCTTTCGCCGAACCCTAACCTAGCAATACGGGCACACTTTCGCGCAGTGTGACTCGCGAATTTTGCAGATCAAAGTCCGCTCGGTAAGCGAGCACCTCCACTCCCTTCGACACTACCTCCCTAAGCAAGCGGCCATACTCGGGATCTATTTCATCTGCAGGTATGATGCGTTGTATGCCGCTGTGCTGCACGCAAAACAGCAACACTGCTCGATGCCCTAGTATATGCATATGCAGTAACTCTTGCAGATGCTTCTGACCGCGAGTCGTTACAGCATCAGGAAAACTGCCTAGCCCGTCGCCCAAGCCGAGGCTCACATTCTTTACTTCGACATAACACAGCGCATCCGAATCGCTAGCTGTTCCCTCGAGCAGCAAATCGATGCGACTCTTCTGCTCTCCATAGGCCACCTCCGTCCTTATAGACTCGTAAGCCGTCAGCTCGTCGATCCGATTCGATGAAATAGCTTCGTGTACAAGTTTGTTCGCCAATCCGGTATTGATGCCTACAATGTGCGTCGATTCGACCTCAACAAGTTCCCAGGTACAAGCGTACTTCCTCTTTGGGTTTTCCGAGTCGGAATACCAGATCCTGCTACCGGGCTCCTGGCAATTCTTCATAGAACCTGTGTTAGGGCAGTGAATCGTTATGGACTCCCCCTTCTGGGTCGTTATATCAGCCAGAAAACGTTTATAGCGCTTCTGTAATATGCCTTCCTGTAGCTTCTTTTGCAGCTGCATCGCAAAGATACCCATGGATTAAGAGAAAAATACTGTTTATAGCAAGGCGCTCTGAAGCCTCTGAACACCTAGCTCTAAACTGTCCATGTCTGTTGTAAAGGCAATACGCACGTGTCTCTTGCTTTCGAAATCACCAAAATCTGTACCTGGAGTCAGGGCGACTCCATGATCTTCTAACATGTCACGACAAAATTTCTCGCAGTCATCAGAGAACTTAGAAATATTGGCGTAGACGTAAAATGCCCCCTGAATATTATCAGAGAGAGAGAAGCCCATACTTTTAAGCGCCCCGGCTAGGAAGTCTCCTCTGAGGCGAAATGCCTCTCTGCGCTCCTCAAAAATGCATTTGGCTTCGGGGGTGAACGCCGCCAGAGCCGCATATTGCGAAATAGAGGATGCCGATATATACATATTCTGAGCAAGGATAGTGGCCATCTCGACATACTCTGGTGGCACTACGATCCAGCCCAAGCGCCACCCAGTCATGCCGAAATACTTGGAGAAGCTATTCACTACAAAGGCTGATTGATCTAACTCCAGAACACTTGGTAGGTCGTCAACGTAGTGCAGTCCATGATAGATCTCATCAACCAAGAGGTGCTTCTGCTTCGATGCCGCCCATTCACAGGCCGCCTTAAGTTTCGATCGTTCCAGTATCGTGCCAGTAGGGTTGCTTGGGGATGCCAACCAAAGACCGCTGGTACTGTCTGTACAGTATTCATTCAACTGCTCTAGCGTAGGCTGGAAATTCTGCTCGATTCCTACCGGAATTAGCTGTGGCTGCGCTGCCATCATATGAATGAAGTTGCGCACACAAGGATAAGCAGGATCGCTAAGCAAGATACCATCGCCAGCGCGTACTAGCAGATGCGCCAATAGATTTAGGCCGCCACTCGCGCCAGGCGTGATCAGTATGCGATCCGCGCCAACCTCAACGTTGTAGTTTTCCTGGTAGTGGACAGATAGGCATTCCCTTAACTCGGCAAGACCTACCGCTGCTGTGTATTTAGTCAGCCCGTCATCAAGAGCCCTCTTCCCCGCATCTATGATTGGTTGTGCTGAAGAGAAATCGGGCTCACCGACTTCCATATGCACGATGCGGCGCCCCTGGGACTCCAGCTGTTGCGCTCTGGCCATGACCGTCATCACACGAAAAGGATTCACCTTCGATAATGGGTCTTGATCCGCTATTCGGGCATTGGGCATGCTAGGGTTCCTGCAGAGACAGTGAGAAATAGAAGCGGACCATTATAGTAGATTAATTTTGAAGACAGCTAGGTATAAATAACCTCAAGATCAGCTCGAGGCCCTGCCTAACTAACTGGTGATTTTTATAGCATCCCCACAAAGAATCTGGTAGCTTACCCAGCTTTCTGAAAATTGCACATTTCCAAGGCGAAGAACACGCATTAAAAGCATGCAAAAGACCATCATCAAACTCTATTCATACACGTTCCAAAGAGTTTGTTTTATAAATGAAAAATCCTCATCTATGCGATAGCTTGTCTAAAAGCTTGCAATATAATTCGCGAAATAGGGATACACAGAGGCATTAGCGATCATGGCTAACTCTCAGAGCTTAGAATCACAACCGGTTCTAAAGAACTTCGTTCCATATAAGACAAAGAAAAACGAAGTGTACATGAACGAGAAACAACGCGAGCACTTCAAGGTGATATTGCTAGATTGGCGCGGGCAATTGATGCAAGAAGTCGATCGTACGGTGCATCACATGCAAGACGATGCTGCGAACTATCCAGACCCCGCCGATCGTGCAACTCAGGAAGAAGAGTTTAGCCTCGAGCTGCGCACGCGTGACCGAGAACGCAAGCTGATCAAGAAGATCGATAGCACCATCGAGCTCATCGCTCAGGATGACTATGGCTACTGTGATTCTTGCGGAATCGATATTGGTATCCGGCGCTTAGAAGCCAGACCGACTGCGAACAAGTGCATCGATTGCAAGACTCTAGACGAGATTAAAGAAAAGCAACTCGGTAGCTAAGCTACTGCCTTGTAGCCGTACGTGCTGATCTAAGAAACAGCGCGTACGGCCGATTTCGCCACCCGAATCTCCTCGGAATAAGCCATTTTCCGACCTCCTAATTGAGAGAGAAATACGGACCCAATCCGTACTAAACTACTACTCAATGCAAAAACCAACAGCTTCCCAGATCGACACCCAGTCCGGACGAGGCTATATCGGTCGCTTCGCTCCCTCGCCCACAGGCCCTCTTCACTTCGGCTCATTGCTTGCAGCATTAGCGAGCTTTCTCGATGCACGTGCAAACCAGGGTAAGTGGTTAATGCGTGTAGAAGACTTGGACCCGCCTAGGGAACCCGCTGGCAGCGCCGACCTTATCCTGCAACAGCTGCAAGATCTTGGCATGAATTGGGATGACGAAGTGCTCTATCAGAGCGCGCGCATGGATGCCTATGAAGAGGTTGTGGCATTGCTTCAAGATAAGGGCCTCTGCTACCCCTGTGATTGCACTCGGCCGCAGATCAGAGAAATGGGGCTGGTGTATAACGGCTCCTGTCGTGAACGTAGCATTCCCCCTGCAAAACCCTATGCAATACGTTTAAAAACTGACGCGCTAGAAATAGGCTTCGATGATGAGATTCAAGGCCGCTTTAGCCAGCAACTCGAACTTGATGCCGGCGATTTCGTAATTCGTCGAAAAGACGAGCTATTCGCCTACCAGCTAGCTGTCGTTGTAGACGATGAATTTCAGCACATCACTCATGTAGTGAGGGGCTGGGACCTGCTCGACTCAACTCCGCGACAAATCTATTTACAAAGAATGCTCGAATACCAAGAAATGAGCTACGCCCACATCCCGATCATTGTTGATGAAAAGGGACAGAAACTCAGTAAGCAGGCATTTGCGCCATCGATTGAAACTGATAGAGCATCAGACGCGATATACAAGGCACTGATTTTTCTTGGCCAAGCGCCACCGGTGGAAATTGCAATCGAGCGCCCCGAGTCGCAATTGCAGTGGGCTATAGAGAACTGGGACAGTCAGGGTGTCGCAAAAATCAGCAGCCTACCCCTAGAATAGCGAATCAATTCCATGTGGCTGATAGCGTAGCCATAGACTTAGATAGACGCTCCTTATAACATCCAGCAAGCGTTATAACTGTGAAGGAATCTCTGTGTACATACCCCGATCAATCTTGGTTCTGCTGCTAATAATCTATCTGCTTTTCTTACTGAGTGTAGATTGGATCAACCAGAGCGCTGGCGCCTGGTACCGCCCGTTCTTCGTGGGCTTCATAGTAATCCTCATCGCGAGCTGGTCTCATCGAGAACAGGATTCCGATGAATTTTGAATTAAGCACAATCATCGCTCTGGGCAGCGGCTATCTCGCGCTGCTGTTTAGCATAGCGTTCGTGACGGAGCGCGGCTGGATCCCCGAAAAAATCGTTCGCCACCCGATTGTCTATGTTCTCTCCCTCGGCGTATTCGCCAGCGTCTGGGCTTACTACACCTCCATCGGCAATGCCCTGCGTGATGGCTATGGTTATCTCGCCAGTTCTATAGGCATTTCGCTGGCATTCCTACTTTCACCTTTATTATTGCGCCCGTTACTAGAACTGACTCGCACCTACCAGCTGAGCTCTCTGGCCGATTTATTGGCGTTTCGCTATCGCTCGCCTTGGGCGGGCACCGTTACCACCCTAGTCATTCTAATCGCCGTGATACCGCTTATCGCGCTGCAGATCAGAGCAGCTTCAGATACAGCACTTCTGCTCTCTCCAGAAGCGGAGCAAGGTTCACTCGCAATCGGTTTCTGCGTGATAATCACACTATTTTCGATCCTGTTCGGCACTTCTAGAAGGGCTGGGAGGACACAGTATAACGGCCTAGTCATGGCGATTGCCTTCGAATCGCTTGTGAAGCTGATAGCATTCCTCGTTGTAGGAGCCTTCGCTGTGTATGGCGCCTTCGGCAGTTTAGATGGACTCGATCGCTGGTTGCAGGATCAACCTGAGCTAGTGGCCAGCCTAAAGAACACCGATTACTTCTCTTCCTTCCATGTCATGACGCTTCTGTTCTTTACCGCTGCGGTCGCGATGCCACATATGTTCTACGTGACCTTTAATGGCAATAATGGCCAGCGAGCGCTCTCGTTTGCGAGTTGGGGATTACCTCTCTATTTCTTATTACTTAGCCTGCCAGTCCTTCCCATTCTCTGGGCCGGCTTACAGTCCGGCAGCAGTGTGCAGGTGGAATATTTCCCGGTAGTTATCGGTGCCGCCTACCAGGCTCCTATGATCAGCCTGCTCGCCTATCTTGGAGGGTTATCCGCAGCGAGCGGTCTGATCATTGTCATCACCCTAGCGCTTTCAAATATGTGCCTGAATCATTTGATACTTCCCATCTATCAACCGAAGGCGAATGAGGACATTTATCGCTGGCTGCTCTGGAAGCGCCGCACCCTTATAACCGCAATTATATGGCTTGGCTTTCTCTTCCATTACCTGCCGAGCGAGCAAATAGGCATTCAGGTGATCGGCATTGTTGCGTTCACCGCCTGCCTGCAATTTATGCCGGGCATAGTCGCGATTCTTTACTGGCCAGCGGCAAATAAAAAAGGCTTCCTATGGGGCCTCGGCACCGGCGTGCTCATCTGGTTTCTGTTCCTAATGCTACCGCTGCTATCCGACGCTGACCCGCTTGCCATTGTTTCAGTCAACTGGCGTGAGATAACCGCCCTCTCACTCATTAGCAATTGCGCATTATTCGTAGCCGTCTCCCTATTCAGTACAAGCACCGACGCAGAGCGAAGCTCTGCCGACATCTGCACGCTCGATACAATTAAGCGCCGCAAGCGCAGCGGTCTGGTCGCGAAATCACCGCGCGACTTTATTAAAAGCCTCAGCAAACCGCTGGGTGAGAGAACCGCGAAAAGAGAAGTAGACCGAGCACTAAAGGATTTAAAGATTGACGAGAATGATCGTCGACCTTACGCGATGCAACAACTGCGCGGGAAGCTAGAAGCGAACCTATCAGGCTTACTCGGCCCTTCGATCGCACGAGAGATTATCGACGGCTACCTCCCCTACAGTATCGTCTCTGAACACGGCAGCTCGGATCTTAATGTTATCGAGAATCGTATCGAAGCCTACCGCAGCAACTTGTCTGGCATGGCGGCCGATCTCGACAACCTAAGACGCTATCATCGTCAGATCCTACTTGACCTACCTTTAGGGGTCTGCTCACTCAGTACCGACAGTGAAGTCATCATGTGGAATCGAGCGATGGAGCAGTTCACTCAGTTGAATAGCGCCGATGTCGTTGGCTCCCAACTTATCGATCTGTCGGAACCCTGGCTAAGCCTGTTTGCAAATTTTGTTGATGACGACGCCAATCACTCCTATAAGTATGCATTTGAATTAGATGGTCAGAAGCGCACCGTCAACCTGCACAAAGCTCTTATAGAGCAAACTAGCGACCCAGATTCTATTCACGAAGGCGTCATCATTCTTCTAGAAGACATTACCGAAATGGAAGTTTTGGAAGCGGGACTTACACATAGTGAAAGACTTGCCTCCATCGGTAGGCTAGCCGCTGGCGTAGCTCACGAGATCGGAAATCCAATCACCGGCATTGCCTGCCTTGCACAAACCATTCGAGACGAATACGACGACAAAGAGTTGCTTAACCTAGCAAAGCAAATTATCGAGCAAACCGACCGCACATCGACGATCCTGCAATCGTTAGTCAATTTCGCGCACGCCGGCACTAACAAAACTCAATACGAGAGCGAAATAGTAACTATTAGCGAATGCATGGCACAGGCTCAGACTCTGGTATCGCTCGATAGAAAGAGCAAAGAATTGATTCTCCGCATTGACTGTGACCCCAATGCGAAAATTCTCGGCGACTCACAGCGTCTCCTGCAGGTATTAATCAACCTAATCAACAACGCTCGTGATGCAAGTCAAGCAAATGACGAAGTCCTCTTGCAGGCACTCGTAATAGGCGAGATAGTCGAAATCGCTGTCGTCGACGAAGGAATTGGCATTCCCCTAGCGATAAGGGATCGCATCTTCGACCCCTTCTTCACTACCAAAGAGGCGGGAGAAGGCACGGGTTTAGGGCTCTCCCTCGTTTTCAGTATAATTGAAGACTTAGGCGGTGATATTGATATAATCAGCCCCGCAAACGAAGACACAGGCGGCACGCGGGTAATACTGCGATTTCCTTGCTACCATAGCGATTCCGCCACGCATTAACGCAGACGGATTTTTGATACAGCAGCAACAACCGAATTAAGTAATCACATGACAGCGATGCAACAAGTTTTAGTAGTGGAAGATGAGGTGGTTATTCGAACTGCTTTGAAGCGATTACTAGAACGCCACGAATACAAAGTCAGCGAAGCGGGAACAGTCAAAGAGTCGATAGACAATTTCGACATGGATGACTTCGACGTAATAATCAGCGACCTGCGCCTGCCCGGCGCACCCGGAACGGATCTAATCAAGGCTACTACCACGCCGGTTCTGATCATGACCAGTTACTCAAGTATTCGTTCTGCCATAGATTCGATGAAACTTGGCGCCGTCGACTACATCGCCAAACCGTTTGAACACAGCGAGCTTATCGAGTCCGTTGCCAAAGTTATTCGCGAACACGCTAAAGCGCCACGTCAATCTACTGATGCACCTTCCGAATTCGAACCACCCGTTCATGGAATGATCGGTAGTTGCCCGCAGATGATGGAATTGTTTCGGCGAATTCGTAAAGTTGCAGCTACCAATTCTACTGTCCTAATCAATGGTGAATCGGGAACGGGGAAGGAACTGGTTGCTCGAGCGATTCACAATTTGAGCAATCGCTATGCACAAGAAATGATCTCCGTAAATTGCGCAGCGATCCCAGAAAACCTAATTGAGTCTGAACTATTCGGCCACGAGAAGGGAGCCTTTACCGGCGCCACTGCAACCAGAACAGGCTTAGTCGAAGCAGCTAATGGCAGCACGCTTTTCCTCGATGAGATAGGTGAGCTACCGCTCGAGGCTCAGGCCAGGCTGCTCAGAGTCCTGCAGGAAAATGAGATTCGCAAGGTCGGCTCTGTGCAGTCCAAGAAAGTCGACGTGCGTCTAGTCGTTGCTACCCATCGCGACCTAAAGCAATTGGTAGTAGATGGCCACTTCCGCGAAGACCTCTATTACCGCATTAATGTGATGACACTCCTGATCCCGCCGCTTAGAGACCGCGGTGACGATATTCTGGAGTTGGGCGAAGCCATTCTGCAGCGAACCTGTAAGCGCCTTAAGACCAAGATGCTCAGCCTGAGTGACGGCGCCAGACGCGCCATATTCAATTATGGTTGGCCGGGAAATGTGCGTGAACTGGAAAATGCGATAGAACGCGCTGTAGTGCTAGCAGAAGAATCGGAGATCTCAGAAGAGCTTCTCGCTATTGACGACGAAGAGAAGCCAATGTCGGCTCAAAAGGCGAAATTACAGAACCCACAGAGTGTTCCTGAGCCTATCGAAGAACTCTCTTTGGAAGACTACTTCCAGCGTTTCGTTCTTGAGCACCAGGATGCCATGAATGAAACCCAGCTCGCGAAGAAATTAGGCATAAGCCGCAAGTGTCTTTGGGAACGTCGCCAACGCTTCGGCATTCCCCGCAAGAAGAAACACTAAGGCTAGAAAGAGGCACTGAAATTGCCATTTACTTGGCGACACGAGCCCCTCGAACAGCACGAACTAACTTTTGCTCAGCTCCTGCTTACCACTAAAACCCCAACTATTGAGCATCTCGCTAGCATAGGCTTTGCACTTACGTTAGGTCGTAATTTGTTACCGCTACCCTTTTACCCAACCAATCAGGGAATATCCGTAACAAAAGTGGGAATTTAGGATTGAGTTATTAATTCCTAAAAAGCTAAACTACTGATAAGAAAGGACTTGCCCAACTTGGCACAGTACGTGCTTTATATATAGAATAATAATAACAATAAATAATAATAATAATAATAAGTCTTAATAAAAACAAAAATAGCATTACTGAGTTAAAAAACTAAGGTTAGTGCACTAAATAATAAAAAGGTCGGGTTGTAGTCTGGATTTGACGATTGTCATCTAACTACATAATTATCACCTTAATACTTATGCAGTACCAATATGGGTACGCACTTAATAAAAATAATAAATAATAAAATCTAGCTTCCAAATGAGGGGTGGTTATCACCCCTCATTAATATCCCCGAACCATCAAAATCACCCATGCCGCTTGCAACCATCCTATTCTGCTTGTGCCGTGCCTGTAGTTTTCGCCGGTTCCGTGTATCATGCCGATTGATGTTTACAATCCCAATTCAGTTGAGGGGGCTTTTACAGCCGACCCAACACATGCCCACCTGTACTTTGCAGTGGTGCTACTAAAGAAAATAAGCCGTGATCAATTCCTCTAGCCACGCCAGACCAAGCTTCGCTTCGCTACCCTACAGCGCACCGGAGTGCGACCAACAATGAATCAAACTACCGCAACCACTGATCTCGTCGGTATCGAGAACGCAACCGTTCTAGAGCGTGACAATCACCCGATCTCACGCAAACAAATATCGCCGAATGCCGTAAAGGTGCTCTACAAGCTCGCCGAGGCTGGATTCCATGGGTTTCTGGTAGGCGGCGGCGTCCGCGACTTATTGCTCGGTAAAAGCCCGAAGGACTTCGACATAGCAACCGATGCGTCTCCGGAGCAGCTCAAGTCCCTGTTTCGAAATGCTCGAATCATCGGTCGCCGCTTCAAGATCATTCATCTGCGCTTTGGTCGAGAGATCATTGAGGTTACGACATTCCGCGCACCGCATGATTCAGAGAATAAGATTGACGACAACGTTCCAAGGCGACGCATTCAGAATCAGGAATCTGCCCATTCAACGGCTGGAATGATCCTCAGGGACAATGTCTACGGTAACATTGACGAAGACGCTCTGCGCCGCGATTTCACCATCAATGCCCTCTACTACACGATAAACAAGTTCCGCATTCTTGACTTCAGTACCGGCCTTGCCGATTTGGAGTCTAAGCAGATACGCATGATAGGCGACCCTGCTGAGCGCTATAAAGAAGATCCTGTAAGAATGCTGCGGGCAATTCGCTTTGCGGCGAAGCTAGGCTTCACCATCGAAGAGAAAACAGAGAAGCCCATAAATGAGCTAGCTCATCTATTAGAGTCCATCTCGACCGCAAGACTCTTCGATGAAACGATTAAATTAATGACTGGCGGCGATGCCGAAAAGACATTCGAATTACTACGCCGCTATAGACCTGGCGCCTACCTCTTCGGGCCAACGTTCCGCGCACTGGACGAACTCTCTGGCCCGCCTTGCAAACTGGTAGAACTAGCACTTAGAAACACAGACGGACGACTCGCAGAGGGCAAATCTGTGACTCCTGCATTTCTCTTCGCGGCCCTACTCTGGCCGGTGCTGCAGCTTCGCTTAGCAGCGCAGAAATCGGACCAAGGCAACCAGCTTCAGCTATTCCAACAGATAGCGCAGGAAGTGTTAATGGAGCAGATTCAATACACCGCCGTGCCCAAGCGATTCACTATCGCGGCAAAGGAAATATGGGAACTCCAAGCGCGGCTCATGCGCGATAATAAGCGCAGTATAGAAGGCTCATTCGGACACCCGCGTTTCAGGGCCGCCTATGATTTCTTGCTACTACGCGAAGAGGCGGGTGAAGATTTAGGCGGCCGCGGCGAATGGTGGACTCAGTTTCAGCTCGGTGATACAAGCCATATCATCCAAAATGCAAGTGACGAGGCCGAGGCGCCAAAGAAGAGACGTCGCCGACGTAGGCCAAAGCCAAAGACTGATGGTTAGTAGGAAGCCTCTGATCAATTTTATTGCCACTCTGTCATGCAGCCGAGCACACTGGCAAAGTGCACTTTTGAAGGCAGCTGCCGACCTGTCGAGAATGTACAACGCCGCCAGCGTTATCGGCTGCATGCCCCTTCGGGCAGGGCCTGTCGCGCACTACTGCCGCAGAGTAGCTATAAAATTGATCAGAGGCTCCCAACCATGACTCAGGGTGAATTCAGCAAGGCTGCTCCACGCTACATTGCAATCGAAGGCCCCATCGGAGTCGGTAAGACAACACTCACCAAGCGTCTAGCAGATTCCTTTAACTACGAATTGCTGCTCGAAAAAAGCGAGGAGAATCCGTTTCTCGATCGCTTCTATCAGAATCCAAAACAACACGCGCTGTCCACGCAATTGTTCTTCCTGTTCCAGCGCGCACAGCAGATACAAGACCTTCGTCAGAACGACATGTTCGAGCCGGTACGGGTAGCAGACTTCCTAATAGACAAAGACCAGCTATTCGCGCAACAAAATCTAGAGCCAGATGAGTTCGAACTCTATCTCAATGTCTATCGCCACCTCACCATCGATGCGCCTGCGCCCGATCTAGTTATCTACCTGCAGGCACCTACCAATGTACTGCTGGATAGAATTCAGAAACGCGCAGTCGAATCCGAGCAGCTTATCGAGCTTACCTATCTACAGAATCTGAACGAAGCCTATACCGAGTTCTTTCATTACTATGACAAGTCTCCCCTGCTAATAGTAAACAGCGAAGACATAGATCTGGCTAACAACGAAGATGACTATCAACAGCTGCTTAAACGGATAGCGTCCGCTAGTGCGGGAACTTACTACTTCAATCCCCGACCCTCACTTATTTAGGGCGCTGTCTTCGGAACAGGCATATCGCTAACTACATTTCGACCTAGCGCTGTCGCTTGTAGTATTGACGAGCTTTATGGCGTGATCCACACGTGCGCATAGAGCACCAACGCTTAGTGCGACTTCGGGTGGAGTCAAAAAATGCCCAGCCACAGCTTTCGAGCGCGCAACACTTAAATCTCGACCAACTGCCATCTGTCATGCTGTTATAAATGATCAACATCAATCGGCCCAACAATTTGTCACAATCGTCTCCTAACGGCTTTAGGTTAGGCGCTCCAGACTCATCAAATTCCATTGTAAAAGATAATGTGAATTGCAATTTTTCCAATTCCGTCATCTGATGTGAGTGCTGCACAGCCTGCCGGAGCAGATGACGAACACTCAAAATCCGCTGATAATTTTCGATTGTTATGTTCTTGCCTCCATCCCAAAGGAAAGAAGCCCGAAGCCATTGCTCCATCGCTGCGGGTGTAGCGAAATCTTCGATGCCTAGCTCTTCAGACCACGTATTGAGGAACCCTTGAAGCCGCACCAATTCCCCTGGCGCCGGATTCCCCTCGGTTCTATACAATCCTGACACTTCAGATCTAGATTCCATGTCATAAATTATATAACCATTTACTGATTACGATGGTGATAATTACTTATTACCATCTATACTGATAGCTAGTAACAGGAGCCCGTGAATGAATAACAAGGTATCAGTAAGCATAGATGTAGCAAACATGCGCCAAGCGCTGGATTTTTACACTCAGGCACTGGGGTGTGAATTAAAGAAAGAATATTCTGACGGATGGCAAGTCGTTGCAATCGCAGGAGTAGCTATCCATCTACAGCAAAAGGACGCCGGATCCGTAGCTGCAGGAAAGCATCTGCGGGACTATAAACGGCATTGGACACCGGTGCATCTTGATTACACCGTCGAGGACATCCGCCAGACGTGCCTTGCCATCGAAGAGCATGGAGGCAGCGTAGAGAGTCAGTCGTTTTCAGAGCAAGCCGACATTGCCAACTGTGCAGACCCATTCGGCAATGGCTTTTGCGTGATTCGGGAGTAGCTATACACTTCGCATAGTCGACTTTGTCACTACATCGTATTAGATGGCGGCTAATGAAGCTCTAGGGTGCGCATGTTAGACTCTTCGCCCTAATTTTAAGCAATAGAACTGGACCCAAATATGGGTAATGTAATTGTGCTAGGCGGGGGCGCGGCAGGTTTAATGTGCGCGCTGACTGCTGCCAAGCGCGGCCGTCAGGTACTCGTGCTGGAAAAATCTAACAAGATTGGCAAGAAGATACTGATGTCGGGCGGTGGACGCTGCAACTTTACCAACTACACTATCGAGCCTGAAAATTTCCTTTCCGCCAATCCACATTTCTGCAAATCTGCACTGAAGCGCTATACCCAGTGGGACTTTATCAAGCTGGTTGAGCAACATGGCATCGACTATGAGGAACGCAAACACCAGCAACTGTTCTGCAAGGATTCTGCTAAACAGATTCTAGAAATGCTCCAAAGTGAATGCGAGCAGGCCGGCGTGACCATTTGGAACCATTGTGAAATCAACAGCATCGGTAAGCTGAAATCATCGACTGATACGCAGATCAATCGCTATAAGTTGAATCTTTCAAAAGGCAAAAGTGAGCCGAAAGAAAACCTCTCTCTCTCCTGCGAATCACTTGTCGTTGCCACAGGTGCGCTATCGATTCCGAGCCTTGGTGGTAGTGGCATGGGCTATGACATTGCCCGCCAGTTTTCCTTAAAGCTTACCGAGCGCCGCGCCGGGCTGGTGCCATTCATGTTTAGCGATAATTTAAAGGCCGTCTGCGAACGTCTTGCCGGATTATCAGCAGAAGTTGAAGTCAGCTGCAACGGACAGCAGTTCAGTGAAAGCCTGCTATTTACTCATCGCGGAATCAGCGGACCAGCGATACTGCAAATCTCCAGTTTCTGGCACCCCGGCGATTCGATATCACTCAATCTTTTACCAGGTATAGAGGCCGATCAATGGCTTTGTGAATTGAAACTCGCGAAAGGTAAAAGCTTGTTAAAAACGGTCTTGCAGCAGAAGCTGAGTAAGGCTCTGGTAACAGAGTTACAGAACCTGTGGTGGCCTAATCAGGCGGAAACAATCTTGGCGGAATTCACCGACCAACAACTCAAGACACTTGGCAGGCAGCTCAACCAGTGGATATTAAAGCCATCGGCCACCGAAGGGTATCGCACTGCCGAAGTGACCTTGGGCGGGGTGAATACCGACGACGTCAGTTCCAAAACGATGGAAGCCATGCATCAACCGGGATTGTTCTTTATCGGCGAAGTGCTCGATGTCAGCGGCCACCTTGGCGGCTTCAATTTTCAGTGGGCCTGGTCCTCAGGCAGTGCTGCCGGGCAATATGTATGACTGCTCCTGGCCGAAAACAGCCATAGGGTGAGGGTTATTCCGAACCAAATGCTCATAGAAATAGTATAAGATCACACCTATTATTCAGAGCGTTATCTAGCCGAGCTAAAAATTGAATTCAATGTACAAAGTCATGGAAATTAGAGTCAATCACGCTGAACAGGGGTTAAGATGAGCTTAGCCAGCTATGCTAAAAAGAACTTCGAGCTGATCATTTCATTTGTCGCTGTTGCAATGGCAATTGCGGCAGTTGTCGTCGCCGTCTATGAGACAATTCTCATGCGGGAGTAGGCGATATTGAGTGTCAAACCATCAGTTTGGCTGGAAACAATTTCTAGAACTAGCAGTCAAAATGATGATACTGGCGAGTTCGAACTTGTTATCAAGAATAAGGGTCTTGGGCCAGCGACTTTAGAGTCGCTCTCGATCCAACACGATGGGGAATACTTACACTATTGGAAAGAATGGCTGTCCCACGTTCCTCTTGAAGGTGATGATGAACAAAGAATTTCCGGAACTAGCACTGCATCGGCACCTCAGCAATATGTCCTGTCGGATGGAGATGAATTGCCGTTCTTTTCGATCAGCGCGCCCAGCGATTTGATCCGGCAAATCACCATTGCCTCTGACGAATATAAATTTACAATCTGTGCCTGTTCGTTTTACAACGAATGCTGGATTAGTCTGGAGCTCAACACAGCTCCTCAGGTTATAAATGAATGCAAAATAGACCCGAACAATCAATTTCAAGGTACCAAGTAATAGATTTTGGTATTTCGAGGTATCTGCAGAATTGAAATCAAACCCTTCGGACGGAAACATCCTAACAAACAATAAAAGGCTAGCCGTCGTCTGAGAGCGGAAATCATAGCTACTAATATAAATATAAATATAATGAGATCTCGAGATGAAGTATTACAGAGCCAAATTGAAAACTTATAGAAAAATTATAGGCATCGCCTTATTACTGACCACTAGCTTGGCTAGCAATGCCCAACAATCACATCCAGAGTATGCCGCCGTGAAGCTGGTGATAGACCACTTCTTTGAAAGCATTAATACAGGCAATGGTGAATTGCTAGCAAGCCTTGAAGTTGAGGGTGCGCAGATATTAAACATCAGAGAAGATTCAGCGGGTGAGTACGAATTCGCAGAAAGAAGTTGGTTCGGTGCTGAGAATTTTAGTTCTGATAACCAGCTCACCGAACGCTATTGGGACGAGGAGTTGCTTATATCGGATGTGCTCGCCGTATTCTGGGCACCTTACGATTTTCACATTGACGGCGAATTCTCCCACTGCGGTATCGATGTACTAAACTTGATAAAGATCGACGACGAGTGGAAAATTGGCCACGCCATGTGGACGATTCGGCGACCGGACTGCGAAGCGTCACCGCTAGGTCCGTTGAACTAATCAAAGCGGTCAGAGTAACTTGATCGAGATAGAATAAAAGCGCCCCATAAAGCGCGCTATGGAAATCGATCAAATTAAACTTAATCCTGATTGGAAATAAATCCCTACTCCTTCTTCTTCACTCTTCCGTAGCGACCGTACCGGTTTCGGACAGAGGCGAGCCGTCGCCATTGAGCCCCATAGATTCATAGCGTCTCCAGCCAGCAAGAATGCCAACTAATCCATGATTACCCTCGTGGCAGGCGTATTCATAGAGTGGATCACCTGCGCGACGCAGCGGAAATTTTGCAGACCAGGTCACATCCCATGACTGGGGATCTTCAACCGTAAAGTCGTAGTTCAAAGTATCTGCATCTAATCTGCTAAAGCGTTCGGTTATCTGCGCCTGATCAGACATGCCAGCGTAGTTATAGTCGTGATAGTAATTTTGAGTATGAACAACAAGGGTGTCGTCTTCCCAGTGTGCGACAGAATCCCCCTCCCACTTGAGCTGTTTCGTGTGATGCTCACTATCGAGTCTAATTATGCGCGCCGTGTGAACCATTTCGTTCAAGATGACGATGTGATCTTCTGTCTGGACGAGCTGCACATTGTTATTGTATGCGCTAGGAATCATCGGTGGGCCGGCATTGAATCCCACGAGGCAGCGGTCAACCGCAGTGCGGCCTTCGGGACCGGCACTCTCGAATACCATCTGTCCATAGGCAGAACGGCGCTCTTGACCTAGCGCGTTAACTGCCGGTCGCCTGCCATTCGGTGGATCGTAAATAAGTGAAGTTCGTCTATCGGCGATCGTCTGCACGCCGCGCTCATACCAGAAATTATTGTAAGAGATAACACCAGGTGGATATCCAGCCCCACCTACAGAGTCAATAATCAGGTCTCGGTTCTGGCGACGATTTTCGAACTCCTCCCATTCCTTGGCCTGCTCAGGGGTGAGCACTTCGAAGTCTTCCAGTTCACGAGGTCGATTCAGAGGAGTAAGCGTTCGAAACGTATAAGTGCCCTGCAGATCTGGCTGGCCATACTCGGTACGTGGAAAACCATCATCCTGCGCCGATATTAGGGGAGCCGCCAAGATGCTGGCTAGTGCTAGGGTCAGTTTGGCATGAATTGCATTGTTCATTCGAAACTCCAATATTTTCTATTTTTACTACGTAACTAGATGCATATATCACTCGAAATTACGCCGGTTTTGATGATTATTCAAGAGAAAATAGTAAGCCAACCAAGCGAAGGCAGAGACAAATAACCGGCTCAAGCTCAAAGTCGGCACTGTATTTGATTCTCGGCCCCTATTTGCTGATACTGATAATGTTGCTTTTAAATCGACACGGAGGATGCGCAATGAATAAACGAAAACTCGCTGGGGTCTTGATCACAGCCGTATTAGTGACTGGATTGTTGAGTTGGATGTTCACGGCACCGTACCTCGGTAACGAGGGGCTTGCTCGTACGCCCGGTGTGATCATTGGAGGAACACCAACTCCGGCCCTAGATGACTTCACGCCGCTCAATGAGAGCTTCCCGGGCCCCATACGCATAAAGCAAACCGGATTCCCGCCTTTTGTTACCTATGTGTCCTGGGTGGGCACTGCTGACGGTGTAATCACCGCCACCCACCCGGACGGAGCATTGTGGGCCCAGCACGTGAGGGACCACGGTGGTGATGGATGGCTGCGGATTGGCGAAGCGACTTATACGATGGAGGCCATTGAAATATTCGGTGATGAGCGCATCGCCATGATGCATCAGTGGGCTGCCATGGCAGGGATAACGATAGATGATTCGATCTACGAGGGGGCAGAACCGCTGCGCAACTGGGAGGTCTTTTTCTGGAAGCCTAGATAGGAAAGATAGCTGTGCTGGATCAGAGTGTAAATACAGCAGTTTTTGGCTCGAGGGAAAGAGATGATGCCCATAGATAGAATAGGCCAAGCAGGCTCTGCCTGACTGTTTCCTAAGGGTTTAACGCTGACGCGCTCACTGCAAACTACTGATGCAGCTAGTAGAACTATCGACACGAGAATTTTCAGCACACGGTGTGACCGATTCCTTTTTGGAATCAATAAGTTAAAACCTAAAAAATCGGGGGCGCTCTATCGATTCACGAAATGAACGCACCTACATTCTCTGTTTTTTACTCTGACTCCATTCTTACCAGGCCGGTGCTTAACTTCGAAGAACTCATGGACTTAAGCTGAGAGACCCTCTATTCTTTTTCTATTCGTGTCCAGCACCCGCGAAAGTCCCATACGGCGAACGGATCTTGTTTGGTCCGGAATAGGAAGTCGGGTAAAACTATCACGTGTTCCTTCCTTCGCATCATTTACAGCTAGATGTTCTTGGAGGACTCACCATGCGCAATTTAACCACCTTGATTCTTGGCTTGAGCAGCTGCGGTTTTATTTTCACCGCAGCAGGTGTACAAGCCCAAGATAGTGTGATTGAAGAAATTACCGTAACAGCTCAGCAGCGGGAACAGTCAATACTGGACGTACCTGTAACCATGGATGTGATTTCGGGGGATTTTCTTGACCGCACCAGTACAACGGAGCTGGATGACCTTTCCAGATTCCTTCCCAACGTAGTCATTCAAGAGCAAGGTGTCAGCCTGCCTTCGTTTAATATCCGCGGCATTACCGACGATTCAGCAAGCGTCACAACTACACCGCGGATCTCTGTCTATCAAGACGGCATCGATATCAGCAAAAAAACAGTATCCAGCGTGGGGCTTTTCGATGTTGAACGCATCGAGGTTTTGAAAGGCGCACAACCGACGTTGTTCGGTGCCGCCGCAGCCAACGGTGCAGTAAGTATTATCTCTGCTCTACCGGAAGGTGAGTTTGATGCTAGTGCACGGTATTCAGTGAACAGCCTTGACGGAAAAGAATTCAGGGGCATGGTTAATGTGCCTATCAACGACATCTTTGCTTTCCGACTAGCAGGCATGGTTCGTGAGCAGGACGGTACTATTGATAATCTTGCCTGCGGACCAGGCTCTTACAACCCTTCCGGTCTGATTACAGACAAAGATGGAATAAGCAGATCCTGCGGGGGCGGGGAATTAAACGGAGTCTCGGTGGAGTCCTTTCGCGCCACCTTAAAAGCCGAGTTCGACAATACTAGCGTCGTGCTACGTGCGGCAATGGAAACCAACGAGCAACCAGGTATCTCCTTCAAGAGCGGATCAATTGCACCCCGTAGCGGCACTACCAATCCCTTTTCTAGTGCTGAGCTTGGACTAGGTTCCTTGGTAGGTATCGACCGGGATCTCGAATCATTCGATTTTGCTGTCGTTCATAGCTTCAACGATAGCCTGGAATTGACCGTTAACGCCTTTACCAAAGACGTCGACCTCGCTGAATATTTTGATGCCGACGGCACAGGGCTGCGTATTCAAGACGCCTTTTTCGAAAACAACGCCGAACTTTCCGGATTCGGAGCTCGTCTTGTGTACACCTCCGGTGACAAGTTCGAAGGCTTCCTTGGATATTCATCTACACAGGACAAATCGATCCTACCTTTTGTAGCATTAATTGACCCTGCACTACGTGGCCCTTTCGATGCGCGTCAGGCTGAATTGGCAGTGCAGTTTCCTAACATCCCTCTAAACAACGATGTGCGGACCTCTGCATCGATCGCGGAAACTCAGGCCGTACGTCAGATGCTAGTGGATGTCCTGTTCAATGCTGACGGCACTCCCATCAGCGATCCCGCTACATCAGAAACTTTTATTAACGGCCCTTTTACATTCGAGGGAGACCTTGAGATCAACTCCTGGGTGGCCGAGGGATCCTATTTACTCACCGATCAACTGACCTTGACTGCAGGTCTGCGTTATATCGATGAAACACGATTCTCTAAAGACACCTTCTTTGATACGTTCACTGCCTCCGCCGAACGTGACTTTTCCGCCACGCTGCCGCGCGTTGCATTGAACTATGCCTATAACGACAATCTGTCGCTGTATTTCAACTACGCCGAAGGACGGCGTTCCCCAGTAGTGGATGCCAACCCGTTCGGCGAAACCTCTGTCGTGGATCCCGAAACTGTTGATAGCTACGATATCGGTTTTAAATATTATAGCAGCCGGCTTTCCCTTACCGCTGCGCTGTTTGCTTATACCTATCAGAACTTTCAGGAAAGTTTTACTGACTTTCAGACCTTTGAAAGCGTCACGGTAACCGTAGGCGATTCCGATATGTACGGTTTTGAGTCCACTGTCGATTACATCTTTGATGACAGCTTACGAGTGGGCGCCAATATTGGCCTGCTGGATGCTGAGTTTGCCGGTAGCACGGAAACCGGTGCGCGCTTCGATTACGGCGGCAATACCTTCCGCCTGGCACCGGAAGTCAGCGGGGCATTGTTCCTCAATAAGTCATTCGCTTTTAATGGCTACGATCTAGAACTAGAATTAATCAGCTCCTACCAGTCGGATATCTTCTTCGACAGCAGTAATCGCCCCGAATTGGCGCAGGACGCTTATTGGATTACCGATGTTGCTGTCAAATTTGGCAACAACGATAGCTTCTGGCGAGTGGAGCTTTATGCGGACAATATATTTGACGAGGAATACCTAATTGATGCTGGTAACACGGGTGGTGGCTTCGGCATTCCAACTTTTGTTGCAGGCATGCCGTTTATTGCTGGTGTCCGGCTGTATGCGGACTACTAAGAGGTATTAGCCTATTAATGCGTTGAACAGGGAGACTACAAGGGGCACTCATAAATTAACAACTTATAAGTGTTACAAGTACGACTAATTTCTCAGGAATAAATTAGCGCAGGCGTAGGCTGGCCAAGTGGAAGCGGGCATGGGTCGCCAGCTTTTCCACGAGGCCAGAGCCTGCTTCAATCAGTTTTCATCTGCTGCTGATAACTTTTTGACCAAGAGAACCAGCCAAAGAAGATAATGACTATATACACAGCAAACAGCAGTGAGGTGAAATAGAGTTCACGGTCCATATAGAGATAGATTGAAATGGAATCGATCACCAGCCAATAGATCCAGTTTTCCAACACCTTTCGCACCACCATGAAGGTAGTGACAACGCTTCCCCATGTCGTCAATGAATCCAAATACGGTAATTGTGCATCGGTTCCAGAGTTAAGAAGATAGCCAGATATAAAGGTAAGCAGTGCGATAAGAGACAAGGCTATTAAATGCTGTCGCATACTCCACATCGAAACCTGCAAACTCGTCGAACCATCATTCGCAAGCCGCCACTGATACCAACCGAAAACTGCCATTGCAAGATAGTAAACTTGCAGACCAGACTCCATGTAGAGTTTAACGTCCCAGAAGATGTACAGGAAAATAAGGGTAGAAATTACGGCTGCGGGCCAGCAAAGAATATTTTCTCTGACCGCAAAAACTAGGTAGGCAACCGCAAACACAACAGCGGTCAATTCTAACAAAGAGTTGCGCAGGAATTGCTCACCGACAGTGTTAAGAAACTCAATCACTAGAGAGACCTCGAAGATCGTCTCTCAAGAATTTGATAACGAAAATACTCTTCCCGTACTTCTCCCAGCTTAACCTAACCTCGACCTTCAAAAGTTCCATTATCTGTTCATAGTCACCATACAGCTGCGTCGAGAGATCATTGCGTACCACCGCGACCTCCGGGTATTGCTGCACCCTATCGATAAATTCCTTGATGGCAGGAATAAATTCATCTGCCAATGGGTAGAGACTAATATCAACTGAAGCTTTCATAACTGCACCTCATAACTAACTCCGATCACTCGGGGTTCACCGAATTGAAAATAGGGCTCAGCTGCGTAGCCTTTTCTCGGATCATTGCCGAACTCCCCAAAGAAGAATCCTCTAACAGCATAGTCTTGATTGGTAAGATTACGCCCCCAAAAACTCAGGCTCCAGCGTTCGCCAGAATAGCTGAGGTTCATATTCAGCAGCTCATAGGGATCGCTTTGTACATTATGACTATCAGAAAAATAGAAATCGTCTTTCGCGTCCAAAGAAACAGAAAGAGACCAGTCACCCAGATTATAATCAGCCGCCAGATGTGCCATATAGCCCGGCGCATGAGCCTGGTCACGTCCGGACAGATCCTGATTCTCAGAATTTATAAAGGAGTCAAAAGTCGCATCCAACAACCCCAAGCTGGCTGTTAGTCCCAGCTGCTCAGAGGGATACCAAACCGCCTCAAATTCTACACCGTTATTTGTCCCCTCGGCCGCGTTGCCTATGAAATCGACGAACTCGGTACTCCCGTTGGCTCGAATTTTGCCAGTGGAACTCTTAACCTGTTGTTCGTGCCTGTCATCGTGAAACAACGCAGCTTTCAAGTGTAATTTGTTTTCAAGTAGATTCGATTTCACTCCCAACTCATATTCAATCAGGAACTCCTCGCCGAATTCTCGCAAATCCGCATCCAATGTACCGTCGGTGTTAAAGCCACCGGCCTTATAGCCCCGGGCGATACTTCCGTAGACCATGGTATTCGAATTCAGCAGGTACTTGGCAGCGATTCGACCACCCCAGAGAGTTTCCGCTGGCGAGAAGCCAAGCTGCTCTGAGTCTCGATAAATCGTGTCGCGCCTCTCGACTCTTAGCCCTGTTTCCAATGTCAATTTTTCACTAAGCGATGAATCCAGCTGAAAGAAGGCCGCCACCGTAGTAAAATCGTAATCGCTTTGGAAGTCTACCGACAGAAAGGTGTACTCTCGCCGCAATGACTCTGCACTGTTGAGTGTGTAGACACCGAACAACCAATCGGTTGAATTGGAAAATAGTCGGCTACTCTCATTCGATAGAAACCTCAGCTCCAGGCTCTGTGTTTCTCGATCACGGATATAACTGTCTCGTGACATATAACCATCCGGATGTATCCCTGCAAAGGTCCAGTCCTCGTCGTAGCCATATTCCATAGCAGAATCGGCGAGGCCCACGATGAGCTTTAAATCAAGACTATCCAGCTGCCAACTACTGTCGATTGCGAATGCGAGGGATTCCTGCTGGTCCCGCCCAGGCTCATCAGAAAGTGTCGTCCGTGAATTATCCAGAGTAAATGCATCGTAACCGTTGTCGATATCCACATGGGACAGAGAAAGATCCAGTCTCCAGTTGGCAGACATTTCCGCGCTTAATTTCCCGCGAATGGATTGCTCATCCTGCTCATTGTTTTTCTTTGTTTGCAGAAATGAGTTTTCATAGTGGCCATCAGATCGATGGCTACCCAAGGCCAATCGTGCGCTAACCGTTTCGGTCAATGGTCCGGTTACCATTGCCGAAACTATCTGGGTATTGTAATCCGCAGCGCCGAGCCTCAAATTCGCTGCAAACTGATCCTGGGGGTCATTAGTCTTGACGTTGATCAGTCCAGCTAGCGCATTGGCGCCGTATCTCGTTCCCTGAGGTCCGC
>Ga0307985_10000087_pt1 | contig 47327 bp, 43 predicted proteins | sample EllFjometageno80_FD_203155 | JGI IMG/M metagenome (GOLD analysis project Ga0307985, IMG submission 203155) | Marine microbial communities from Ellis Fjord, Antarctic Ocean - #80 | ecosystem: Environmental > Aquatic > Marine > Unclassified | place: Southern Ocean | collected 2014-10-09 | reverse complement strand
AACACTAAATGATCTATTAGGCATGGCAATCACTTTAGTCTCACCTAAAGCTTGCTTCTCAACTACCTCTCTTGCTTTATCAGTATCAAACTCATCATCAGCTATAGAATCATGTGTTAAATTCCACACATTCATGTATGCCTCGAGCTCCTCACTTACAGATTCCTCTGTAATAAGCCGTGATTCGAATGAAGTCCTCTCCTCCTTCGACAAATCACCAGCCAGATACCTTCCCATCAACTCTTCCATCGTCTTTTATCTTCTATCGAACAAATAACACTTATGACGTATTTTCCCCTTACTGTTTATTGACCTTTTTTATTCTAAATATATTCCTTCAGGCTAAGCCTTAGCATTTTTAATGCTTTTCCCATGTGAACCTCAACCGTTTTCTTAGAAATACCTAGCTCATCAGCTATTTCATGGTACTTTTTCCCCGACTCACGGCTCAATCTAAAGACGCGTTGGCATTGCGGGGGTAACGCATTTATAGATTCTGCGATCTTTTGTTTTAACTCAAAATCAGGTTGGTGACTTACATAGTCATGTTGAACAATCTCAATTTTATCTTGCTTTTTGACAACATAATTGGAAACCACCTTACGATGTTTGATATAGTTTAATGCAGTATTATAAGCCGCTCTAAATAAATAGGATTTAAAACTTATATCTTCTTGAATGAGTTTTCTTTTCTCCCATAAATTCACAAATGTTGCTTGAACTATCTCTTCAGTAGTGTCTTTATCTCGGATAATTCGAATCACATACCGACATGTAGCTTTATAATGAGCGTCAAATAACGTGGTAAATGCACGTTGGTCTCCTTCTGAAAATGCAGTCAATACTTTAGCCTCTTCCTCTCTCGTCACACAAGTTTTTGTTACAGGTTCACAAATTCGCTTTTGAAGATAGAAATAAAATTCTACTGATTAGTAATGCTACAAGAATGGATTCTCTTTAAGGATTTAAAAATGTATGGCCAATAAATATAAATACATCTATATCTTTGAATTTCCATAGTAGCAATAGGCCTTCAATTTTACAATAAGTGAACAAAGCAATTCAGGAATTCGAACAGAGATACAACGAATTCAATCTAAAAAGTATCAATCTAAAAAAACGCCACACCAACCTTTCTTGGGCACGAGTAATTACATTTTTGATTGCAATACTGTTATTCGTTTCCTTTGCTAACAATAAGGTATCTGAAGGCCTGGTAATCACTGGTGTCGTTTTTCTTATTGTTTTCTTCCTTCTATTAAAAAAGCACATCGCTGTAAAGAGAGAAAAAGAGTTTCAAGAAGAATTAGCCAACATTAATGCCGAAGAAATTAAAAGGTCGAATGGCGACTTATCAGGTTTTGATAAAGGAGAAGATTTTATTGATCCAATTCATTCCTATCATATTGACCTTGATATTTTTGGGAAAAACTCACTCTTTCAACTACTTAATCGTACTTCTACTCGTCAAGGCAGGTCAATGTTTAGCCAATGGTTGAGCAAACCTGAGGGCAAAGAACTAATTCAAAAAAGGAATGCTGCCGTTAATGATTTAGGACCAAAAATTGATTGGCGTCAGAATTTTGAAGCTTTTGGCAGAACTTTCAATGATGAACGAGACGGTGTCCAAGATCTTCTAGATTGGCTTAAAGAACCTAATTCAATTCTTCCGAAGAAATTCTATCGATTTGCTGTTATATTTTTTCCAATAGCTACTGTTGCCGTACTCTTACTTTGGGCTTTTGGAGTAATTCCGATGTCCTATATCAGTTTGGTGATCCTTATTAATATGGTCGTTTTAGGTTCAGTACAAAAACAGGCAAAAGACATCTTTGCAAAAACTGTCAAAGGAAATCAGGCACTTAAAGCGTTGAAAAATCAGATCGCCTTAATCGAAAATGAAACATTTGATTCAGCGCTTATGACTGGACTTAAAGGACACTTTAATCATGACAATTTAAAGGCCTCTTCAAGTCTTAAAGAACTTCAACTCGTATTGGACAGCTTACTTAATAGGGCAAATTTATTGTACTGGCCGCTCAATATAGTGTTTCAGCTGGATCTTATAACATTGATCTTGGCTGAAAAATGGAAGGAAAAAACCAAAGCGGATGTAGAAAAATGGTTTACTTCCATAGGAGAAATAGAATGTCTAAATAGTCTTGCAGGATTTCATTACGCAAATCCCGATTATAGTTTCCCAGTCATTTCTGAACAACCATTTACTATTGTTGGCGAAAGCGTTGGTCATCCATTAATCAAACCAGGAAAAAGAATCTCCAATGATTTTAATTTCTCTAGAAAAGGAGGAATATGTTTGATCACGGGATCGAATATGAGCGGTAAGAGTACTTTTCTAAGGACTGTTGGGCTTAATGCTGTTTTGGCCCTAATGGGTGCTCCTGTCTGTGCTAAAACGCTTAAAATTTCAAATCTACAAGTCTTCACTAGCATGAGAACGGAAGATGACCTTGAGGAAAGTGTTTCTTCTTTTTATGCCGAGCTTAAGCGATTGAAACAATTATTGGGATCTATCAATTCCGAAGTTCCAGTAATGTTCATGATTGATGAGGTGCTAAAAGGAACAAATTCCGAAGATCGGCATAAAGGTGCCAGTGCATTGATTCGTCAGCTTAATAAGGCACAAGCATTTGGATTTGTTTCGACTCACGATATTGAACTTGGAAAGATTACCAATGAACTTCAAGGCGTCAAAAATTACAGTTTCAATAGTTTAATTGAAGGAGACGAAATCATTTTTGATTATACACTCACCGAAGGTATTTGCAAGAGTTTTAATGCCACTAAGTTGATGCAACTTATGGGAATTGAAATTATTGAGTAAATTAGCCTGCATTCCATCAAAACCCATGTCTGCATTTTATCAAGATTTTAAATTAGGAGTTTTAGGCGGAGGTCAACTCGGCAGGATGATGATCCAGTCTGCTATTGATTTTAACATTGACGTCCACGTCTTGGATCCTGATCCAAACGCTCCTTGTAAAAATATTGCCACCACTTTCCAATCGGGAGCCCTAACAGATTTCGACACCGTCTATGAGTTTGGAAAATCCTGTGACCTCATTACCATAGAGATTGAGAATGTTAATACAGAAGCATTGCTTAAACTTCAATCAGAGGGCAAAAAAGTATTCCCGCAGCCTGAGGTAATAAAGCTCATCCAAAACAAGCTACACCAAAAACAGTTTTATAAAGACAATGGTATTCCAACCTCCCCATTTACTCCGACAGCCAACAAGGATGAAGTAATGTCTCAGAAGGGTTTTCTTCCTTTTGTCAACAAACTTGAAACTGAAGGATATGATGGTCGTGGTGTACAAGTGATCAGTTCAGAGCAAGACTTGGGAAAAGCCTTTGAAGCGCCAAGTTTTGTAGAGAAATTAGTCGAATTTGAAGTTGAAATTGGAGTGATTGTAGCTAGAAATGAGAAGGGAGAAATAAAAAGCTATCCAACAGTAGAAATGGCTTTTCATCCGGAGAAAAACTTAGTTGAATACCTTTTTTCCCCTGCTACTTTAGCACAGGATATTGAGAAAAAGGCACAAGAAATTGCTGCTACCATTATCGAAAAACTCGATATGGTCGGTCTTTTAGCCGTTGAAATGTTTGTAACCAAGGAAGGAGAAGTTTTAGTCAACGAAGTTGCTCCTAGAACGCATAACAGTGGCCATCAAACTATTGAGGGAAATGTCACTTCTCAGTTCGAACAGCATTTAAGGGCCACTCTAAATATGCCTTTAGGAGATACGTCAACTGTCATTCCAACGGCTATGGTGAACCTCTTAGGAGAAGAAGGGCATACTGGACAAGCTAGATATGAAGGGCTTGACAAGGTACTTGAGCAAGATGGAGTACATCTTCACCTTTATGGAAAAAAGATTACCAAGCCGTTCAGAAAAATGGGACATGTAACAATAGCCCATAAAGAACTGAACGGTTTAAAAGAAAAAGTTAAATTCGTAAAAGAACACTTAAAAATCATCGCATGAGCAATCCACAAGTGGGAATCATAATGGGCAGTCAATCAGATTTAAAAGTCATGAGCGAAGCCGCCAAAGTTTTAGAAGAATTAGGGGTTGCATTTGATCTTACAATTGTCTCAGCACATAGGACACCTCATCGTATGATCTCTTATGCAGAGGAAGCTCGAAACAAAGGATTAAAGGTGATCATTGCGGGAGCAGGTGGTGCCGCTCATTTACCAGGGATGGTCGCTTCAATAACAACGCTACCGGTAATTGGAGTACCGGTTAAATCTAGTAATTCAATTGATGGTTGGGATTCTATTCTTTCTATTCTTCAAATGCCTGGGGGGGTTCCCGTTGCCACGGTAGCTTTAGATGGCGCAAAAAATGCAGGAATTCTTGCAGCACAAATTTTAGGCGCGCATGACAATCAAATTGCCCAAAACTTGGCAGAATATAAAGAAACCATGAAAAATAAGGTAGAGGCTTCGATAAATGAAGTAGCTAATAAAGGCTGGAAGTAGGTAGGTTACTTAAAAACCAAAATCATATTCCTTTTTTAACTCCTTGCCAAAAACATCAAACCAATACTCATATTCACTGTATTGAACACAATCTTCAATAGTACGGGCTCCTGTACTCACATTGACAAGGCTGTTTCTTGAAATCCAACTTCTGAACTTAATAGATTGATTGAAGGGTAACTTGGATATTTGAACATATCCAATCCCTTGATTGATGTGAGGAAAGACCTTTTTCATACTTAATTAAAATTCTTGACCAAAATTACTTGACCACGCTATCTATGCTATGGTTCTAGTAAGAGGGTGTGAATGGCCAAAAAGTTACACCCAATTGAATTTTAATTATTTACCGCCAGTTCCTTTCTTCTTTTTCTTCTTTTTAAAAAGTCCCTTCATGAGACCTTCGGCTTTGGTTTTAATCAGTTTTTCTTCCGGTGATAAGCTGTCTAGATCAGCCCCTAATTGTTTAGAAAGTACTGAGTCAACTTGCGTTTGCACCAATGTATTCGCGCTATCCTTAGCCACTTCAACTACTTCATCAGCCTTCTCATTCACCGAATCTTTTACCGCCTGCACTTCAGCCTCAAGCTTATCCTCAAGTTCTTTCTTCTCTTCTTCTATCTTAGCTTCAATCGTTGCTGTGACAGTTTCATCCAACGCTTCACCATTCTTTGACTTAATTCCTCGAATACTAAATTGAGGTTTATTATATGTGCCAACTAATCCCAAATCCAGCACCAATTCTCTATCTATTTTCAATTGGTTGTTTGACAGATTAGCTAATATTCCTGACAGTTGATTCCCGATAGCATTCTCAGGAATATCCATTGAAATTGTATAGTCTATACTTCCATCAATTCCAGTGCTTCCTCCTAACTCAGCAGCATAATCACCAAACTTCAAAGGAAAAGGTTTTACAAAAAGTCTTCCCTGCTTAATCTCAGCCATCATCTTAACTTTTTCCAGCGTAGCTTGAGAAACATTACCTAAAGAAGTTACAGTTGCAAGGGCTTCTGTAATTGGTGTCTGACCTAAGTTGGCTTTAGCAATCTCAATAATTCCTGCACCTGATAAACCTTCATAAATAGGCATCATTCCAGCATCTAATGCTCCGTTAAGTTTAAAAGTACTGCTAAAATCTCCAGCCATGTTTTGAGCAATAGGTGCCATTTTTTGAACAACTTGAACAGAAGTAAAAGCTTGAGAAATTTCAAGTCCTTTCACGCCAAAATCCAAATCAAAAGTTGGAGATTCAGGAACACTGTTATAGTTGCTGACGGAAAATTTTTAATCAAAGAGACACTAAACTGATCTAAGTCAAAATAGATAGTGGCCTCGGTTGCTTTCTCAAATTCTTGAAAAATAAGGGCTTTGATTTGGTCTTTAAAAAAGACAGGAAGCAACAGTAATGCGATAAAAAAAGCAGGAAAATCCTGGCAAATATTTTTGCGAATCGCTTCATTATAATATTTCAATTAGACATCAAAGGTATCAAAATACCCCTACATTTTGATACTAATTTACATTTCAAACAAATGAATTAACAATCAGCGTTTGAGTTTTCGAATTTTCTTGGGGCCAAACCATAACCATAAACCAGAAAAAATTAGTACAAGTAAGCCTATGCCTAAAACATTCATAGAAGCCACCTTAAAAAATTCACTTATTATAGAGCCATCATGAATTTTTTCAATCCAATCGGAATTACGCTTGGCCAAAGACAACACTGCAGAGGTCGTGGCATCAACTTGTACTTCCCAACTTCCAGTATCAAAAATTACTTTGGCAATTCCTTTGGTCGGACGGTATTCAATTCTATCAATATTTTCCTGTCTAAGGCCAAGTGAATCGACTGATGCTAATGCTGACAACGCCAACTCTTCTGCACTTTTCCAATCATTCATGTTCACAGAAATACCCTTTAGAGTAGGGGGCTGAAGTATATCAAAATTCTTTTTCCAGCCTAAAAAAATACCCGTGACAGCGCTTATGAAAACGAGTAAAGAAATACTAATTCCGAAATACCTATGCCATACGCGATAACTGCGAACAGATTTTGATACTTTTTTTACTTTCTCTTTAATCATTCTTTAAGGAAATTTCCCATCTAAGTCCGCAAGTATATAAAATTATTGTTGTTGAACAACGACTATAACCACTTGAGGAGCAATTCGACATATTTCTTTACCTTTTCCGTATATGGAGGGTAAAGTACTTTTAAGGATGTATGCCCAATTCGTTGTTTTAAAACTGCTTTTTCATTGGAAAAAGATTTAAAGCTGAAGTAACCGTGTGATCGACCGATCCCGCTATTGTTGGCTCCACCAAATGGTAAATAATTATTAGAGAACTGAATATTGCCATCGTTAATACATACTCCTCCCGAACTTGTTGTTGAAATTACCCTATTAATCGAGTCCTTATCTCTGCTATAGAAATACAAAGCAAGCGGTTTAGGCTTTTCATTAATGAATTTGATGGCCTCCTCTAATGACTCGTATTTCAATATTGGTAGAATTGGACCAAAGATCTCATCCTGCATTAAAGACATTTCCATGGATATGTCTGTTAATACAGTTGGTGTTAGTCTAATTTCCTTTTCATTATAATGTCCTCCGCAAACCACTTTAGCACCATTATTAATGGCATTGTCTAATAATCCAACCAAATGATTCCAATGTTTTTTACTTGATATTCCAGCTAAATCTCTTTCATTTTCACCATATACTTTTTCAATTCCATTTTTTAAAAGTGAGACAAACTGATCATGAACAGTCGAATGTATTAAGACATAATCTGGAGCAATACAGGTCTGTCCTGCGTTCAAGAACTTATTGAAAACAATTTTTTCAACAGCATCATCAAGGTTGGCTGTTTCGTCAATTATATTGGGAGACTTACCTCCTAATTCGAGCGTAATGGACGTTAAATTTTTACTGGCAGCCTCCATAACTACTTTACCCACGCTTGGACTTCCAGTAAAAAAGATATGATCGAAAGGAAGTTTGAGTAATTCTGTAGCCGTTTCAACTCCACCTTCAAAGACAATTACTTCTTCTTTTTCAAATACATTGTCAATCATTTGACCGACTAACTTGGCGGTGTTTTTAGTTATTTCAGATGGTTTTAAGAAAACTGTATTACCAGCAGCAATAGCAGAAACTAGTGGAGCAGCTAAAAGGCTAAATGGATAATTCCATGGGGCTATAATTAAACAAACTCCTTTCGGCTCCAAAATTATTGATGATCTAGATCCAATTAAAGTCAGTGGTGTTTTTACTCTATTTGGCTTCATCCATTTTGCAATGTTCTTAATAGCAAGATCAATTTCCGCTTTGACTAAGTAGTATTCTGTTAAGTCTGTTTCGACATATGGTTTTTGAAAATCTAAGTAAAGTGCCTTTTGTAAGGCTCCACGATTTTCCATAATCCAACTCCGTAATTTTTTTAATTTTTCTATGCGCTCTCCTGCGGTCGAGCTTCTTAATTGGATTGCTCTCTCTTCATGTCGTCTAAATAATTCTTGCATTTCCATAAGTCGATCCTAATAATTTATTTTAGACGTTCCAATAACAATAATTAATGCATTTCGTATTAATACAATCCCATTGATAAGTTGGGTCTAATGAATAAAATTATGCAGATTGTTATTAATACGATACTAAGGAGTAAGAAAATAAGTGGTAAGGTGAAAATAAAGTATTTGAAACAATATGTGAGTCAAGTACAAAAACAACGACTCAGCCAAACCTTTTAATACTACATACTTATAATGGTGAAATCTACACGCCTATTTACAGCACGCCCAACCCTCGACCTGTTTGTTGACCTTGGATCTTCTTCCCCAAACTAGTCCAAACGTAGTATTTCAGGATCAACTCCTAACGTCACTAGGGGTAATGTAAATGTATGTATGTCTAAATCATTGCCTTCAACCTCTCTGCAGAAATATCCAAAAAAACCATCTAATGGTAAATGAAGGAACATATCATCTACTTCAGAATTTAATATTGGCATTGGTAAATCAAAACCAACTTTGATGTACTCAGGCGTATCATTCTTGTAAGCAGTCCAAGCATTTGCATTATCACCACCTGAAGGAAGAATATTAGGTTTCTCTAAAACCTGGCCGGCAGAGTATTGTAATCCTGTAAGTTCTGTTGAATAGTTAATTACCCTAGACGCCCATTGAACCGTTGTCTGAGCGGACAATTGAAAAGTAAGAATGAGTAGAAACGAAAGAATCCAGAATTTCATAGGTAAGATATGCCTCCACTTTTGAACATTATTAGTATGTAGAATTAATGATTTGCTGCATATTTTGCTTCCTTTTTTAAAAAAACAGTACTCCTACTAAAGCTGGTAACTCAGATCTATGACTTCAGTTAACCGAAGTAAATAAATACAGCATATTCTAGTAACCAAAAAGAACCTATTGATTAGCGTTGGCATTAATTGTTCCATCCGCCCATTCCTTTTGTATGTCGTCCAATTTTTTGTTCTGAAGCTCAATAAACGCGCTAAACTTGGCCAATTGATCTTCAGAAATTGGATTCTCTGAAGGCAGGGTTTTTTCATTCAAATAATCCACTTGTTGCCCTCTTTTCCAGAACCTAAAACAAAGATGATAACCTGTGGCCAATCCAGTTTTTCCAACGTAACCAATAACATCTCCCTTTTTTACGCGCTGACCTTGCTTGAAATTTCCAAGTTTAGACATGTGCAAATATCCTGTTGTATATGTACCATTATGTTTAATCTTTACCCAATTGCCATTTGCTCTTGTATAGCCCCTGGTGATGATTATTCCATCAGCTGCCGCCTTAATAGGTGTGCCTTTCGATGCGGCAAAATCTGTTCCTAGATGCGGACTTCTTCGTTTTAATACTGGATGTAATCTATTCGGATTGTATCTTGATGAGATTCTAGAAAACTCAATAGGATATCTTAAAAACGCCTTTTGAAGACTCTCTCCTTGATCGTCATAGTAATCAAATCCATCACCATCATCATAAGCATATGCCATGTATGAGTTATTAATGTGACTGAATTCTGCACTTATTACTTCCCCAACTCCTATTGACTCTCCGTTCACCAATTTGTCTTCATAGATCACTTTAAACCAATCGTTCCTTTGCAAAGAACGAAAATCAATTTGCCAGCCAAATACGTCTGCAACTCTACTCACTAATGCCGCACCTCCACCTTGCTTTCGTATAGAATGATCCAATGATACGGTAATCAGTCCAGACATTGTCCGCTCAACAATTTCAACTTCTCGCTGCTCTTTGTAAATATCTAAACCATCAACCAAGGAATAAACCACGTATTCCAAATTGTTAGGCTCATATATAAAGTAAGCTGCGGTTTTAACAGAATCTGCTGAATAAAGCAGGGTATATCTTTTATTGACTACTAATTTCCTAACACTAAATACGTCCTGAGAGGCTTTATCTAATTCGAATATTTGTTTCCGACTTATGTTATAAGGGAATAAAATGTCTGCAATAGTCTGATTTCTTCTAATCTTACCTTCAATCGCTTCATAGTTCTTGGTTTCTATTCCAAAACGCATTTCTGGTACTTCTTCAGCGACTTTAACCACTTCAAAAGTTCCATTATCAATTAGCTCAGGGGAAGATTGTTTTTGCTTCGGTAAAGCAAAAAACAGAATAACGCCAATTAGCACCACACTAACCGAAATCATTCCTATATAACGTTGATTCATTTGTTCTGTTTAGACCTATTCAACGCGAATTTAATACTTTTTTGTTTGTCAAATGGTAAAAATATTTTCACCGCCATCAGTCAACCCTCTAATTATCAAAAAGAAAAGCAATTCAATTCACTATTTTAGTTCGCTTCTATTATGAAACTCGGTCTTTGCTGCCTCCAAAAAGGCTACAAAATTGGTGACACTAGCATCATAGGATAATGGTTTTAATAATGGCTGTTCTTTGGTGTCAAGTAGAACATAATAGGGTTGCGCATTACCTTTAAATTCTGTTATCTGGAAATCAAAATTTTGTTTACCAATGGTCTTTTTGACTTTGCCATCAAATTCAGAAGTATACCATTCTGATTCAGGTAAGGTCGTTTTGTCATCAACATACAAGGCCACAACAACAAAATCATTCTTTAGTCTACTCAGTACTTGTGGGTCAGACCAAACAAATCCCTCCATTTTACGGCAATTGACGCAGCCATGGCCCGTAAAATCTATAAACAAAGGTTTGTTCACTTTTCGAGCATGTTCAATAGCTTGGTCGTAATCAAAGAACCCTTTAATCCCGTGTGGTAAATGAAGAAAGCCAGCATATTTGACATCCTCTATGCTAGACTGATCCGCAGAATTATGGGACATTCCGACTTCATCAACATAATCCCTTACAATCCCTTTGAGGTCAAAATCATGCGTGCTCATTGGGGGTAAATATCCCGACAAAGCCTTTAGTGGTGCGCCAAACATTCCAGGCAATAAGTAAACCGCAAAGACGAAAGCAGCAATTGCCATCATCAAGCTTGGGACACTGGTGGTTTCCACTTTGTCATCATGTGGCAACCTCAGTTTACCAAGTAGGTAAAGACCTAATAAAACGGCAATAACGAACCAAATCGCAATGTATATTTCACGATCTAGTAATCCCCAATGGTAAGCTTGATCTGCAACACTCAAAAACTTAAATCCAAGTGCTAATTCTATAAATCCTAAAACAACTTTTACAGAGTTTAACCAACCTCCTGATTTCGGTAAATCTTTTAACATGCCTGGGAAAATCGCAAACAGGGTAAATGGAATTGCAAAAGCAGCAGAAAAGCCAAGCATACCAACAACCGGTTTCATCACTTGGCCTTGAAACGATTCGATTAAGATTGTTCCAACAATTGGACCTGTACATGAAAATGAGACAAGAACGAGCGTAAATGCCATGAAAAAGACTCCAACAAAACCTCCCTTTTCGGCCTTGCTATCCATTTTATTTACGAATCTGCTAGGCAGAACAATTTCGAATAGCCCAAAAAACGAGAGTGCGAAAAGAAAGAAAACCGAAAAGAAGATAATATTAGCTACAGCACCAGTTGCCAAATCATTTGCGATACCAACTCCAAATAAGCCAGTAAACAAGAGCCCAATGAGGATATAAATGACAATTATTGAAATCCCATAAATGACAGCTTTGAAAATTGCTTGACTTTTGGATTGACTGCTATTTGTAAAAAAAGCAACCGTCATAGGAATCATAGGGAAAACACAAGGGGTTAGCAATGCTGCCAGACCAAAAATAAAGGCCGCAATAAAAAAACCCCATAAAGAGCCACTGTCTTCTGCCTCAAGTAAGTGATCATATCCAGCACCTTGTTCGCTAGATGGACTTGCCTCTAAGTCCTCTCCTCCAACAACAGTTATTTGATCAATAACAAAATCTTCCTCGTAAGGAATGCATTGTCCATCAACATCCGTACAAGTCTGGAAATCCAAAGTTCCGGATATAAAAATATCCTTTTTTAGCACTCTAATCTTTTGCCTGAACTCCCCTTTACCTACGAAATAGGTTACTTCAGCCTCCCAAATATCGTCATACTTTTTCTTTGGGTTAATTGGTATTAAGCCTCCAATTACTTCAAAAGTAGCATTCTCTTCAAAGTTAACTTCTGTGTTATTTGGCCCTATACCTTCTTCAAGGTCACTTGAATAAATGTACCAGTCATCAATTACCTTTACCTTGAAAATGAGGTCGATCTCATCACCAGTATTCACTTCAGTTTTTGAAACATCAAAAGTCCATGAAGTAGTTTTTCTCATTTGTCCATAACTGGACAATGAAACCAAAATCATGGTAAGTAAGAATAAGCGCTTTTTCATTTACAATAGTTAATCTAGATGTAGGTAATAGTCTTTAATAGACTTATTAACAGTTTACCCTACCAATAAGATTCAATAATGATCATAATCTTTAAAATATAAGTGCGAATTTACTCCCTCGCACTTATTTAGACTTTTCTCCATAATTTTTGTAAAACTCTGGTATCGTTTCAATTCCTTTGAAATAATTGAAAACACCATAATGTTCATTAGGCGAATGAATGGCATCAGAATCTAAACCAAAGCCCATAAGCACAGTTTTCAAGCCCAATATTTGCTCAAAAAGAGCTACAATTGGGATACTTCCTCCTCCTCTAAAAGGCACAGGCGCTTTACCAAAAGTGCTTTGCATCGCCTTTGCTGCAGCTAAATATGCCGGTGAATCAGTTGGGGTCACTGCTGGTAAGCCTCCATGGTGTGGGGTTACTTTTATGCTAACAGATTTTGGAGCAATCGCTTTAAAATGATTTGTAAATAAAGCAGTAATCTTATCTGGATCTTGATTTGGTACTAAGCGCATAGAAATTTTAGCATATGCCTTTGATGCAATTACCGTTTTTGCACCTTCTCCTGTATATCCGCCCCAAATACCATTTACATCCAAAGTAGGTCGAATAGAAGCGCGTTCCATTGAGGTATAGCCCGTTTCTCCTTCAATGTCGCTTAGGCCTATTGAATCCTTATAGTCTTCTAGAACAAATGGCGCCTCGGCCATAGCTTTTCTCTCTTCGGTAGTTAATTCAATTACATCATCGTAAAAGCCATCAATATTAATTTTTTGATCTGGCGTTTTTAACGATGCAATCATTTCAGCCAAAATGTTAATTGGATTTGGCACAGCGCCACCATAAAGTCCAGAGTGTAAATCTCTGTTTGGTCCAGTAACTTCAACCTCCACATAGCTTAGCCCACGAAGCCCTACTGTTATGGAAGGCACATCGTTGGCAATTATTCCAGTATCTGAAACAAGCACGACATCCGCCTTAAGCATGTCAACATTCTCGCGTAAAAAAGTTTCCAAGTTATCGGAACCTACCTCTTCTTCACCCTCTACAATGAATTTGACATTACAAGCCAATTGACCTGTTTCTACCATGGCTTCAAATGCCTTGATATGCATGTATACTTGACCTTTATCGTCACATGAACCGCGGGCAAATATGGCCCCTTCAGGATGCAATTCCGTTTTTTTAATTACAGGCTCAAATGGTGGCGAATCCCATAAATCAAGTGGGTCGGGTGGTTGAACATCATAATGACCATAGACCAAAACAGTTGGAAGATCAATACTAATTATTTTTTCACCATATACAATTGGGTGTCCCGGTGTTTCACAGATTTCTGCTCTATCAGCACCAGCTTCTAAAAGTTTTTCCTTTATAAATCCAGCAGCTTTTAGAACATCTCCGGTATAATTGCTATCAGCACTTATAGAAGGGATTCTTAATAGGTCAAGGAGTTCGTTTAAAAACTTTTCCTTATTTGAAGCTATGTAATTATTAATGTCACTCATATTACTTATTTAGATGAGCGCAATTTAATAGAAAATACAGTTAGAAAGTATTTTTGGAGAATAAGGCCGTTATTTTAAGAGGCCCTCGATTTTCTTATCCATTATTGTAGACAAAGCTCCATTGTATCCTGTTTGAAAAAACTGAACCTTCCCATTTTGGTCGATTATGAAATGAGTAGGGTACCCTGCAACATCATATTTCTTGGCAATTTTACGGGCATCCGGTACTACGTCATAGTCAAATTCCATGCGCTGAAGAAAGGGGACTAATTTATCTCTAGAATCTAATGCAACAGCAATAAACTTTACATCCTGTCCTTTGTACTTTGCTACTAACTGATTTAATTCTGGCATCTCCATAATACACGGTTTACAGCCTATAAACCAAAAATTTAAGGCAACTACTGACCCTTTAAAATCAGACAAATTAAATTTGTCCCAGTCCATATTAATCGCTTTAAAATCGGGGAATTCTTTGTCCTCCCAAACACCATTATCAACGCGTGCCATCAGGGCTGCCAGCTTAGCTTTCTGTTCTCTTTTGGTAGCTTCTCTAAACAGGATAGCTACTATATTTCCATCTTTATCTCCATAAAAGTCCATGCCCACTTCAGGACTTCCCATCATTCTCATTGTCATGAGCTGGTCTAATTTTGTTCCTTCTTCTGTAAATGAAGGCATGTTTGCATTTATTATTTTACCACGAAATTCTTCTCCCTCCATCTTATGGGAGTTTTTCCGAAGAAATTCTGGGACTTGAGCATGAAGCTGGATAGCAGCACAAATAAGAATAGTCACAAGAAGAATTTTGAGTAATTTATTCATGGAATAGTTAAAATGAACCCCTTAATATAATTAATTTTTAAAAACCGTCTCCTTCTTCAGTGGTCTTCTTTTTAACAGTTTGAGAAGATTCATTGGCCATTAAAAGCCTATATGGTTCATCAAGCCCATAATAGAGTTTCTTAAAACTTTGTGCCCAAACCATAACTTCTTCAATAGTGGCAGCAAAAAACGTAAAAGTGCCGATTCGAGCCTTACCTATATTCGATTTGGCCAAAACGACATTATTAAAAGCTGGATTTGAAGAGAATGAAGCCAAGCTAGTGCCGTCATAACCAAAATAATACCATGTACCATCTGTCATTTGTAACAACACATTTATCATATCGCCTGCTGGGGTCTTCCTAATTTCTATTAAACCGTCAACTTCAATATTTAGATCAACATTACCCACATTACTCAGTCCAATTTTACCCACACTATAAAATGCTTTGTTTTGTTTAGACCATTTTAAATCAACATTAGTAATTACTAAATCTTTTAAAAGCTTTTCCGAAGTAAGAACGAGGGGAGAATAGGACGCCAAATTCAAGTTGTCCCAGCTTTTTGTTGCTTCATTACCAATTACCTCTGCCACTTTATAGATTAAGTCAGATCGGTCATCATGTGCTTTCTTTATCCCAAGCTCATCCCCCATCAATTTCAAATCTGCCGCCATAAGCGCAAATGTTTCATCTGGAAACGCAAAATCTAGTGTCATTAAAGCGTCAATATCAAAACTGGCCGAATCCAGGTTTCCCGATCCGATTCCAGCCCCTTGAACTTCAATCCCCAAGTTATTTGGCCCTATAAAATTCAAACTACCTTCAAACTTTACATCTTGTGTTTTTTCATTGTAAGAAAACATGCTTCCAGCATACGAATTCCTATCTACTTTTTCAGGGCTTTGAATTCTATAGGTGTTCTCATTAGAATCAGCCTTGTAGGTAAGTAACCCTCCTTTTGGTATAAAAAAATCATCATCATCCATGCCTCTTTTTTCAGTGATGAAAGACAAGTAGATATCTCCTCTATTGAAATGTAGACCTGCATTTAAAGCATCTCCTCCTTCAGTTTTTGTGTTATCAAAATCAACGATCACTTCTTGGATACTATCATTTGAAGCATATTCAATCCAAACGTTCCGTTCTTTTAACTTTTCAAAGTTTAATCTTACAGCACCGTCCAACTCCAGTGCTTTCCTATAGGCATACATGTGGACGTCTCCCTTAAAAGTAAACCCAGGCGAAACAACAATATTATCATTTGGACTTACCCCTCCGCTAGATTTGGTAAATCTTCCAAACTCCTCACTTTCTTGAGTTACAAAAGCGTTGAATTTTATGGCAAAAGTATCCTGAACTGCATTTATAAGTTCATAAGTCCCTTCACCGCTAAATTCAGTCCTAGATTTAATATCAATTGTGGCATCATAAAGTCTATGGTACCCATTTGCTGTATCCATGATCACAACTGCATTTCTCAAAGTTCCAATTTTAGAGTTTTCTAAAATATCAACTGTATTTCCTTCAGGAGTAATACGCGCATCTGCCACCGTAATGTATGGAATACCTTCAGCACGTAACTTGAGACTATCGATGTCATAGATTGCACCTGTAGCATTAAAAACCAAAGAGTCCTTTTCAATATTTGTTGTATAGAAGTAGGATTGATTAATATCCACAGAATCAGGCTTAAACATTGTGATTATATTATTATTGATATCCCAAGTTGCGGAAGGAATGGACGTTTTAAATTGAGCAAATGGAAATTCCAAGGCGGCATCCCCCTGTTCTTCAGGGTTAATTTCAGCCATACTAGCTTCTAGATTATAATCCAGTTTAACATCCAATCCGGACATTATCTTCTTCTTTTGATTTTCTGACCCAATGTCAAACTTCGCATGCCGCGCACCGAACCTTGTTTCTTCAAAATTGTAGTCTTCCGAAATAGTTTTGGACCCCTCAATTTCAAATTCACCAGCGCCAATCAAGCCAATACTCCTAATAACCATGCTACCATTAAAATTTGCTATTGAATCATAGAATTGAAAAGGAACAGTTTTGTTGGTAACGATGAGACTATCTTGTTTCACTAACCATTTGAAATTATAGTCCTTAAATTGAACTGAAGGAAATGAAATTTCATTTAATCTACCGGGGCCAACACTACCAATGATCCCGTTTTCAGCATCTAATGAGTCCAGGTAAAACGTTGACCGTTCAACTTCAAATTGAGAGGTCAAATACTTGATATCTCCACCTGAAGAGAGCCCATCCGCATTCAGAGTAACATCATCAAAAAGCAATACCTCCGTTCCATAAAGTGAATAACCTTCAATAGGTATACTGTGTAAAAAACCCAAGGAATTATCTGGATTGGCTACAATCCTTTCTTGAAAATCGGGAAAAATTCCGCCTGATGTAAGTGTACCTTCAAAGGCCAAGGTGGAGGGATCAGCATCTGCAGCACTATCCAATTCAAAAGGCGGCACTGTAAAGAAAACAGTGCTATCGTAAGCCTGCTCAAGAATTGTTGGCTTATCAAAATATATAATTGCATTCCGATTGGTATTAAAAATTGGGTATTGTACAAATGTCCTGAGCCCTGATTTATTGTTTCTTTTATTAATGTATAAAGTACCAGAAGTTTCAACTAATTGGTTATCCAATCGCTTTCTGTTGCCGTTTTCTATACCAACCATTAGACTAATCCAGTCAAGTTGAGGAAGGTCAACCAAAAAACTATCGTATTTAAAGGTCATTTTCTGCCCTACAAATTGGAAGTTACCAGCATACATCGATCCGTCAAATTGAATATCTCGATTTTTTAAAATATTTACTTCATTGTTGGTAGGATTAATAATTACATCCAAGGAATCACTTACATAAAAGCTTTTTACCCCCCTCATCTTCATCACATTATCTTCAATATACAGCGTGGCGTTAGGTGCCGAACCAATAATGGATGGGATAATCATATCATCATAATCCTTTTGCCGCCTCTGAGACAAATAATAGTGATACCCTTTTCTATTTATTGTTATGTAGCCTGCTTCACTGTCGAAATCGACTAAACCATTTTGCATCAGGTCCATCATAGTTTTTCGCAGTAATGGCTCAGACAATTTCGTCTCTTCTACTATATCAAGCAACGAAAACTCTACAGATCCAACTTTGCGCGAATAATTGACAAGAATTATTAATGGGTGAAAATTGTGCAAACTGGACAGCGCATCAAACCTATCCCTTCTAAAATAATCTCTAGACTCAATTACAACTGGTTTTTCATTTCTTGCAGTAACTACGGATATATCCAATGAATCTTCCTTGATATCCCATTCTATCAAATCTGCATTAAAGTCCATATTGAAGTAGGAGGAATTGTAAGGAGTGTTTCTAAATCCTCCTTTGGCAGACTTAAGCCTCAACACAGCGTTGTCCGTTTCGTATTCAAAGGAAACAGCAGGGTGATAAATAGAGTCATTGCCTTGATAAATGATAACTGCCGCAATTCTTGCAGTAATCGTTGAATCTGCCTCTTGAAAATTAAATAGACCAGAAGTAGCCTTAAACCTTCTTCTTCCATCATTCGAGCCTTCCAAAACTGCCAGCTCACCATTGGTTGAAGCACTGTATAAATTTGAACCTCGTAAAGCCACACCACCTTCATAAACGACATTGCTATGACCAAAATTTGTGATTCTGATGTTGGACTGATAAGATTTAAAACGAGGGTAGGAGGTCCCTTTCTGGCTGTTTTGCTGACCGATATATTCTAATATCCCTTTAACAGGCTCCTCAAGTTTTTCAGAATAATGCAACAGCACATTATCAGCCGTCAGTTTATTGTCTTTAACCAAAAAGTTGTATTTGTCAAAGTCAGCGTATATTTCTGGACTTAAAACATCCTCTTTTTTCCAGTTGATTCTACCTTCTTCACCCACAAATTGACCCGTATTAATCATAAAAGACCCTTTGGTTTGTAGTAAAAAAGTAGTGTCTTGTCGGTTGATAAATGCCAAATCAATTTCCTCAAATTCGATCACAGCACCCTGCACAGGAGGCTGAATAACATTGACATCACTAATCACAAAATCTCTTGATACATCATCAACTGTGGCCTCATCAGTTGATTTTCCCAAATCATCCCAATTAATGGTAGACCAATCTAATTCCGCCTGAGCTTCTTCCACTTCCTCCTCTTGAAAGATTTCTTCTATTTCAACCTCAGGGACTTCTTCGTTCCCATCAATGAATTTGAACTTGAAATTCCCTCCTTTTGCCATAAGAGCGTAAATGTTCCCATCGTACAAGATCTTCCCTTGAAGGAAGTTTTTTGAATCCTTCAGATATTTAGAAATATCATTTCGATTATAATTCTCTACTACTTTTAAAGTGGTTTCAAGAAAGCCTGTTAAATCTTCCCCTTGCATATTCTGAGTCCTGACCGCTGCATTTATTGCAGTAAAAAAGTCCACAAATTGCGACCTAACTTTAAATCGAAAATCTAAGAGCTTTTTGGTATTTGATTGTATTAGTGTTTTGTGTTCAGTAGTAAAATTCTGTTGATACCATAGCTCTTGAAATTCTACACCGATTGGGCTGTTTAAAACCAATGCGACCGAGTTGCCAAACTCCTCTTGTTCCTCTATAAACGTTGTATTTTGACCAATTGCAAGTGATGATGTCAAGAATGACACAATCAAAAAGGTAAGGATCTTAGAGATCTTGTGCATTTGGTTCATTGGACAAATAGATTACGCTTAAATAGTATAACGTAACTTGGTGAAAGTTTCTTTGAATAAAGTTACACTTTCTTCAGTAAAATTGCCGTCCAATCGCGCTTTGATGATTCCGAGATCTTTTCAAAGCCCAATTCATTCGTCAATTCAAGTAAATCCGCAACATCATTCTTATAAAAACCGCTTAAGAAAAGATGCGCTTTATCCGACATTAGTTTGGCATAATCAGGAAGCTCTTCTAACAAAACGTTCTTATTGATGTTTGCCAAAACGACATCAAACTTTTTCTCAAATTTAAGTTCTTGAATAGTGCCTAATTTCAATTCGTCAACGTCAACACTATTCAATTCGAAATTCTCTTGGCTGTTTTCAATGCACCATTCATCAATATCGGTAGCGGCTAAATAATTGGCTCCAAGTTTGGCAGCCATGATGGCTAATATCCCCGTTCCAGATCCAACATCTAAAACAGCTTTGCCCTCAAAATTAATTTCCAACTCAAGTGCAAGCATTTGGTGAGTTGTTTCATGGTGCCCAGTACCAAAAGACATTTTAGGAGTAATGATTATCTCATGTTTGAATTTGGGATTTGGGTCATGAAAAGTAGCGCGAACACGAATGTCCTTACCGACTTCTATGGGCTGGTAATTATTCTCCCATTCTGCATTCCAGTTTTCCTTCGCAATCTTGTTTAACTCGTACCAAATTCTAGTCTGCTTTCTATAATTGTTAAATAATTGCTGAAGTCCAGGATGACTAAAGTTCAATTCGGGAATATAGGCATCAAAACCCACCTCAGTTTCAATAAAAGAATCAAATTCCAATTCACCCATTTCAGCAATCAAAATATCTCGAAAGGGTGCATCACAATGAACTTTAATTTCAATGAAGCTCATTAATAGGACTTTATAATGTCAACAAAATCTCTAGCATTTAACGATGCACCACCGATCAATCCTCCATCTACATCAGATTGGCTGAATAGCTCTGGTGCGTTGCTAGGTTTCGCACTTCCACCGTATAAAATCGAAATCTCATTCGCGACAGCTTCACCATATTTTGAGGCTAAAAATTCTCTTATGGTTTTATGCATTTCCTGAGCCTGAGCAGTTGAAGCCGTGACACCAGTCCCAATCGCCCAAATTGGCTCATAAGCGACTACAACATTTAGCATTTGCTCTGAAGTCAAATGAAATAAACTCTCTTCCAATTGATTGCACACGAAAGCAGCGTGATTACCAGCTTCTCTTGTGTCTAAAGATTCTCCGCAACAAAATATCGGAAGTAAACCACCTCCCAAGGAAACATCAACACGTGCTGCGAGCTGGGCATTCGTTTCATTATGATAGGCTCTTCTTTCACTGTGTCCAAGCACAACATGAGTAACACCAACTGACTTAAGCATCTCTACCGAAATATCTCCAGTATAAGCACCCGCTCCATGTTCGCTAACATTCTGAGCAGCCAAAAATACTTTGTCAGATTCTGAAGTGATTTTTGATACTTGAGACAAATGAACAAAAGGGGTGCATAAAATAGCCATTACATCATCTGTAACTTCATCGTTCACCATATTCACCACTTCCGAAGCCAATGCTAAGCCTTCATCAAGTGATTTGTTCATTTTCCAATTACCAGCAACTATGCGTTTTCTCATTTTATTTTCAATTCTAATTTCGACCCAAAGATAATTCATTATAACTTATGCCTAATTAACCAATGTCATTTAGTTAAGCGAGTTTTTTTTATGTCCTCTCCCTACACCCTCTCCGAGAGAGGGACAAATAGCACTTAACTAAACAACATTGGCAAATTGACTGTAAAATGGCACTTGACTGGGAACAAAAAAAGAAACGAAAACCGCTCGATGTGAAATCAGCTAAGTTCAAAGCTGCTGATTATTGTGTCTATCAAGAGCGCTCTCAACAGCAAGTTAGGGACAAATTGTATGACTATGGCCTCCATTATGATGAGGTTGAAGACGTTCTAGCGGACTTAATTGTAGAAGGCTTCCTCAGTGAAACACGCTTTGCAAAAGCATTTGCAGGAGGAAAATTTAGGGTAAATGGATGGGGAAAGCGGAAGATTATTCAGGGCTTAAAGCAGCATAAGATTTCAGAGAATTGTATTAAGATAGGCCTTGAAGAAATTCCCTATGAAGACTATTACAACAAATTACTAAAGCATGCAGAAAAGAAATATACATCATTGAAAGATGAAGACGCCTATATAATTCGCGGGAAGTTAAGTCAGCATTTAACCATGAAAGGGTATGAAGGGGAGTTGATCAAAGAGGTAATTGATGAATTGATAAATTAATTCTTCACCAGTCCCTTTTGCCAAAGGAAGAAATACCTTGTTCCAAAAAGTAATACTAGAGGAATCAAAGCAGTAGAGTAAATCTGAAATCCAACCACCCAGACCAATACCATCATGATCAATAAAATGAACAGAATTCGGGCATACGACCTCACCCATTTTGGAGGGTTGTCTTTCAACATATAAAATGCCACCATCAAATTAGGCGCAAAAGCCCAAAGTACATTTAAATTGTTTCTCATCCCCGCATGATCTGTGGCGGTCCAGAGTAAGATTACCATAACTCCTACCAAACCTGTAATCAGGTAAAGCAGAAAATCGAGTATTTTAGTTCTATGCTTATTTTTAAAGTCTTTATAGGTAACTCCTAAAACCAACAGCAACAGCACTGAGAAAATCACCACTGGGGTCATTAGGCTTTTTATAATTACTGTTTCGGTTGGTTGAAAAACCATACGTTCACTTTTAATCATTGGAGTTGAAACCCCATTTTTCATTACATAGGCATTATCAAATCCGCTGAGAACGTAGTTTGGTAAAAACATATGCTCTTCAGCGGTAGCTTTTGGATCAATTGGTGCACCCAGCGCGATGTCCATTCCAAGGCTTATCCAGGGCATTGAATTATTCATCTCTCTTAATAAATCTCTGAAAGAACTTTCTTTAGTCAAGTAATCTCCAGTGAAGATGAGGTCAGCACCCACCACGTTTTGAACGATGTCACGCATTTTGGTGGCGCAGTTATCAAAGAAAAAATCGTACTTATATTTTTTGTTTTCAGGAAGAATATTCCATTCTACAAAATCATAAATTTCCTGTTTACTCAATGAGTCCAAGTCCAACACTTGTTCATAAATCCAGCGGTTTTCATATTGATAACCCTGAACGAATCGATTAAAAGGAATTTTGTCAGCTTCATACATCAGTTTCCCTTGCGTGAATTTGAGATAAAAATAGGGAGTGCTAAAATCAAAGCCTCCATAGCCATAGGTCTGATCAATTCCCCATACGGGATCATTTATTCTGATGGCATTATGTCCAAACAAAGCGTCTAAGGCAGGGCCGGGCCCACATGTAATAATACTTATCTCGGCCTGATGCGAAAGTTTCAATTGTTGTGCTTTGCCCGCAATTGGGATTAATAGCATTAAAAAGACCAGTAGCTTTTGCATCAAGTATTAAATCTAAAGGATTTGAATATTAATTTGTGTCATCGTACTAAATTTTATTTAATTTAAAATGGACGATTTTTAATCCATTTCAGAAATACCCCTTAGCCCTAAAGGGGAGATCATATGTCCCCTTTAGGGGTAAGGGGCAAATCTGAATGAGTGCTTTTCAAGCTATCAATCTTTTCTCTTGTGACAGTGAATAATAGTTGAGAGAAAAAAGGTTACAAGTTTTGATCCAACTTTTGACGCACCTAATTTAATCCTGTGAATCGCAATCGGGCTGACGGATATAATTTTATTAGAAAACTTAACTTCCTTAAAGTCTGGAATGTCTTTCAACTAACAGCAAGCTACTTACTCTCCAAACTGCTAAAACGACCCATTCATTATGGAATACCTACAAGCATTTCATTGGAACCTACCACTTCCTGTAACTTACGCTGCCCTGAATGCCCTAGTGGACTTAGGAATTTCACCCGGCCAACTGGGAGTCTGGAGGACGCTTATTTCCATAAAATCATTGATCAGCTCACACCACGGTTAAGTTATCTGATCTTTTATTTTCAAGGGGAACCCTATTTGAATCCTAACTTTCTTGACCATGTCAACTATGCAGCTTCAAAAGGTATTTATACAGCTACCTCTACCAATGCACATTATTTGACGGATGACGTTGCTAAAAAAACGATAGTGTCTGGTTTGGATCGGCTTATCATTTCAATCGATGGTGCCAGTCAAGAAACTTATGAACAATTCAGAATTGGAGGGCAGTTAGAAAAAGTGATTGAAGGCACTAAAAATATTGTCAAATGGAAAAAGGCATTAAAGTCCAAAACGCCACATGTCATTTTCCAATATTTGGTAGTCAAGCCAAATGAACATCAATTGGATGAGGTTGAGGCATTGGCAAAGGAACTAGGCGTTAACGAGGTAGCGTTTAAAACTGCCCAGATTTACGATTATGAAAACGGTTCGGATTTAATCCCAACAAATGAAAAATATGCGCGTTACAAAAAAGGAGCTGATGGTAAGTGGCATATCAAAAACAAATTGACCAATCATTGTTGGAAAATGTGGCATTCTTGTGTCATCACCTGGGATGGAAAAGTGGTACCCTGCTGCTTTGATAAGGACGCCCATTATCAGCTAGGGGATAGTAAACAAACGGATTTCAAAGCCATATGGATAGGGAAAGCCTATCAAGACTTTCGGGGCGCTCTAATTAGATCACGTTCAGAAATAGAAATGTGTAAAAATTGCTCCGTAGGAACTAAAGTATGGGCTTAACGCTTAAAATGGTCAGGTAATTTTCTTGACTTTTTATCCATAGCCTGCACGTCTCCACAATCGCAAGATCCACAGCCACTATCCGTCTTATACTGTTTCCAGAAAGTTCTTGCCATGAAAAACATGGCCGCTAAGAATAAAATACCAACTAGTAACTCTTCCATTTTTGTACTCTCAGAACGAGTAATTCTGCCACAAAGTTCGTCCTTATTTAGAATTATTCCAAAGATGTTGAATCACTTTTAACATTTCAGGCTGTACCGCGTTCCCAGCAATTATTTCTCTTCCAAATAAAAAATCTTCGCCTCCTTTAAAATCTGAAACAAATCCTCCGGCTTCTCTTACAATTAAAGCGCCCGCTGCTACGTCCCAGGCATTCAGATTGTACTCAAAGAAACCTTCAAACCTTCCACATGCCGTGTAAACTAAGTCGACAGCTGCGCTTCCCATCCTTCTTAAGCCATGTGTTTTCTGCATGAATTCATTAATGATTTGCAAATACTGATTCATTTGCTCAAAGTTGTAATAAGGAAAACCCGTTGCAAGTAGCGATTTATCCAATGTTTTGATTGTAGAGACTTTAATCGGCTGATGGTTAAGAAAAGCTCCACCACCTTTCACTGCATGGAAACATTCGTCCCTATTCACTTCATAAACCACCCCCAGCGCCAATTCATTGCGCTTCATCAATGCCACAGAAACTGCAAAAACAGGTAACCCGTGAGTAAAATTTGTTGTGCCATCTAACGGGTCAATAATCCAGTTATAAATATCTGATCGCTTATTTGAAGTCCCTTCTTCGGCTACAAATCCTGAGCCAGGCAAAATTGCAGACAAGCCTTCCACCAATCTCTTTTCAGCTTCTTTATCCACATAAGAAACCAAATCATTCAATCCCTTGTATTCAATCTTATCAGTATCAAATTTTTGTGATTCTTGACGGATAAATTCTCCTGTTTCTTTAACCAGAACAATGACTTCTTGCAGTAGTTTTTGCATACATCAAAATTAAGTGAACAATGAAAGATAGCCTATATATTCTTCAGACATTTTCAATATTTGAGTACCTTAAGTAATCAATTGTAATTAGCCCAGACCCTTATATCATGAACAGACGAGATTTAATCAAGTATTCGCTTTCAGGTATTACTGCAGGCACAGCATTGAATGCTGTCTCAAAAGCTTCCTTCTTTGAAAAACTCAGTTCCAACGCTGAACTTTTAACGGATTCTGACAATGATGAGAATTATTGGGAATTGGTCAAAAGCCAGTTCAGTTTTGAAAAAGGGCTTTATTACTTCAATAATGCCTCTTTGGGTCCTTCACCAAAAATGGTAGTAGAATCGACAAATCAATTTCGAGCATTATTGGATGGATTTCCATCCAAATACATGTGGGGCGGTTGGAAGGAAGAGGTAGAAGCAACCAGACAAAAGGCGGCAACAATGTTTGGCGCAGATACCGAGGAAATAGCTTTAATTCATAATACCACGGAAGGCATGAACTTGATTGCTTTTTCTATGGACTTAAAGCCAGGAGATGAGGTAATTCTTTCTGATCATGAACATACCAGCGCTGTCATTCCATGGAAATATTGGCAAGAAACCAAAGGCATCAAACTGGTAAGACCGACATTACCAATTCTTCCAGGGTCTGAAGACGAAATCGTTGAAGTATACCGGAAAGCCATCACCTCACGGACCAAAGTCATTTCTATGGTGCATGGTACAAATACCAATGGCATGATCTTGCCTGTGAAGGCCATTAGCATAATGGCGCACAAACAAGGCATTCTAGTGGCTGTGGATGCCGCGCAAACTGGAGGTACATTCCAGATTGATTTGCATGACTTGGATTGTGATTTTTATGCGGCCTGCGGACATAAATTCATGTATTCACCCAAAGGAATGGGCGTATTTTATGCAAAAAAGGCTTCTCAAAAATACCTCAAGCCTTTAATCGTTTCAAATCCTTACTATACTGACAAGTCCATTAGGAGGCTAGAAAACTACAATTCTAGAAATTACCCAGAACTACTAGGCCTGGGGTCAGCAATTGATTTTTATAATTTAATTGGTGGTGAAAAGAGAGAACAACGCCTTTACGAATTGAAAACCCATTTAAGGGAAGCATTAAGCGATGATAGGTTCATATTTAAAACCCCGGCTGACGATAAAATGTCCTGTGCGATTCACACTGTTGAAGTAAAAGGAAAAAAAGTCGCTGATGTTAAAAAGTCACTTTTCGATAATTACAAAATTGACTGTAGACCAATGTCCTCTCATGGGCTAAATGGTGTGAGAATTTCACTTTCGGCTTTTATCACAAAAGGGGATGTAGATTACTTGGCTGGAGCCTTAAAGGCCATTTAAGCCTTCCCTGCAACAACAATTACAAATTCTCCTTTTACGCCTTTTTCCGTAAAATGAGTCATGATCTCTGTGAGTGTGCCACGGACTGTTTCCTCAAACAATTTAGAGATCTCACGCGATACTGAGGCTTGCCTATCGCCCATGTGTTCTTTCAACTGTCCAAGACACTTTATAAGCCTGTGGGGCGACTCATAAAGCACAATCGTACGTTCCTCTTCTGCTAAAATTTGAAGCCTCGTCTGACGCCCCTTTTTATGTGGTAAAAACCCTTCGAAGACAAACTTATCAGATGGTAAACCTGAATTGACTAAGGCAGGAACGAATGCGGTAGCACCTGGTAAACAACTTACTTCTAAACCAGCCTTTAATGTTTCTCTCACTAATAAAAAGCCTGGGTCAGAAATAGCTGGCGTCCCCGCATCAGAGATCAAAGCCATTTTTTCTCCAGACCTCATTCGGTCAATAAGTTTTTCAGCAGCTTTATGTTCGTTAAAAATATGGTAGCTCTGCAGCGGTCTGGAAATATTATGGTGCTTTAATAGTTTTCCAGAAGTACGTGTGTCTTCTGCTAAAATAACATCGACCTCATTCAAGGTTTTGATAGCCCGAAGGGTTATATCATCCAAATTTCCAATTGGAGTGGGCACTAAAAACAATGAAATCTCCTTAGGCATAATTATACTAATGAATCAATAATTCTTGATAACTCATGGTCCTTTTCAGTAACGGTATTATCAGCTTCGTGCGTTGTCAATTCTATTTTCACGGTATTCCAGACATTCGACCAAAAAGGATGGTGGTTCATTTTTTCAGCAGCAAGCGCCACCTTAGTCATGAAACCAAATGCCTCTGTAAAATCCTTGAATTCAAATGTCTTTATCAATTTATCGTCTTCTTCTTGCCACATAGATTTATCTTTTTTCTGCCGTTATCACAAATTGGTACTGCAGACTTTGAAGGTCTACATTCACACTTTTAAAGCCTGATTTTCGCAATTCTTCCTCAATATCCTCAGGCGTAACTTTAAAATCATCGGAAGGCCCTACGATCAAATCACCAATTTTATATTCAACAATTACCAGCTTCCCATTTTCTTTGATACAATTAGATAATTGCTGAAGATAGGATTGTCTTACAGGTATATAAAAATAGGTGTTTACGATCAATACGGCATCTGCTTCATTAAGCTCCAAATTGGGACGCTCAGCAGGTGTTAATCTTGTTTCAATATTTTTTGCCCAATCTCCAGCAATGTCAATTTGATTATCAATGTATTCCAAGGCTTTTGGATCAATGTCCAAAGCAATAATCTTTTGGGCTGTCTGCGCCATTTTAAAAGTGAAGTATCCTGATCCTGCTCCCAGATCCGCGATTACTTTACCCTCTAAATCTCCAATTGAGCTTAAAACTAGTTCAGGATTTTGCCATTCTGTTCTGCCTAAATCAACTTCGCCAGCCGCTGCATCAGCTTTTGATTCGGATTGAACACTTCTTTGAGCAGAATTAAGTTTTTCAGTATTTTCTTTATTCGCATCCTTTTGTTGAGAACAAGAAGCTATAAGTATAAAAATCAAGGCCAATAAAGAATAATGACGCTGCATTAAAGTGATATTATACCCTCAATTTTATGGGCCTTTTTATAAATTTCAATTATTGCCTCACTGGATCCCATCATAGGTTTGGCAGTAATACTAATATATTTCCCTTTACTTGAAGGCTTTGAAATTACTTCATGTCCAGGAAACAGTGCTTCCACTAATTTCTTCTTTTCGTCAAGTACAATAAACTTGAACATGTAAATAGCAGGGAATTTGTGAGTTGCTTCCAGCTTCTCCTGAAACTCAATGGTCGTTTTATCCATGTTTTTCTAAGGCTGAGTATAAGTTACCAATATTTTGGGCAAAAAAAATCGGCCAATTGGCCGATTTAATATTTTTAGTAGAACTTGTATCGTTCGTCAACCACACTGGCTCGCTCTCTCATCGATTGTGCAAGTAGGTATCTCTGTTGAGAACTCATTCGCTGCATCAACTGATTTTCATATGCTGTATAGTCAGCAATGTCAGCTGCTTCACTTTTAGATTTCAACTCTATCACTATAACTCCATCACTCGTAGCAATAACTCCGCTACGATCTCCTGCGTTCGCCAAAGCATGAGCAGCTCCAATAGCTTCAGGAGCAGTTCCCACATTAGGCAATGAATTTGTATTCATTCTAAGGATAGCTGTAGTATAGAATTTTCCAGTCTCACCAAATGCCGTAGTCATCTCTTGCAATGTTCCGCTAAGTGCAGCAACTCTCGCCTTCAATAATTCAACTTTTTTATCCCCTTTTACTTTATTCTCAATATCCGTTCGAACAGAAGCAAGTGATGCTGTTCCTTCTTCAACCCTATTAGTATGGACAGCCACAACATAGGTATCATCTAGCTCAAAATCTTTTACAGATTCTCTTTCTGCTTCAGAATATAACCAAACCACAATTTGTCTTGGGTCTGGAAGGCTTCCAATTATATTCGAATTAGGTCCAATATTGTCTCCACTAAAGACTGGGTATCCACGCTCATTTGAAATATTACTAAAATCTTGGTAAGACTTAGCTGCTGAAGCAAATTCAGAAGCCTGTTGGAAAACAACGTTCCTTGTCTCAAATGAAGGTGTTAATAATATTTGAATGTTCGCAACTTTATAGCGTTTAGTCGTAGGTACTTCTTCGACTGTAATAATGTGATAACCAAACTGACTTTCAACAAGACGAGGAATCAAACCTTTTCTTGTTCTACCGAAGATTGCAGCTGAAAAAGCTTCATCCCGAGCAGTGTTTTCTTCATACCACCCTAAATCTCCTCCTACTGGAGCAGAAGAATCTTCACTATTTTCTCTTGCCATTTGAGCAAAATCTGCTCCGTTTCTTATTTTAGCCAGAAGGCTATTTGCTTTTGTTCTTGCCGCACTTTTTCCTGTCGCGTCCAAGGATTCAGTATTAAATAAGATGTGACTAGCTTTTACAAATTTCGTCTCTGCATCTTCAATTCCAGATAACTTATACAATGAATAAATACCATTCGTAAGACTTGGTCCATAAACATCACCTTCTTTCATGCCAGCAATATTAACCGCCAAATCAACTGGTAATGTTTTAGGATTGTAAGTATTAAATCCAATTCCTTGTTCAGTATTAAGCGTTGCAAAAGTACTGTCATCCTCAGTAGTTTCTAACTGAGATTTAATGTTCTCCAAATCCTTCTTATAAGTAGCAGAATCTGCCGCAGAAGGAGTTACCTCGAATGTAGTGTATTCAATTGACCTACTTTGAGTCACTTGATACTCATCCTTATGAGCAGTTAAATAAGCGTTTAATTCTCCATCAGTCACTGTCACTGATGCATCATCAATAGCATCAAACGGGAAATAAGCATAGTCAATATTAACAGATGCAAGTTGGCTAGCGTACTCTCTCTGAGATTCGGCTAGTGTTGCATAGTTAGTTTTAAGTAACAGGTTGTCGTATTTTGTTCTTATTCTCTCAGACGCAATTTGACTTTCAGTAACCTCCCAATTATATCTTGCTTGTGGATCAACACTCCCTTGTGTTAAAAAATTGTTCAATTGATTCCTATCCAATTGTCCTGTAGCTGGATCACCAAAATATTGGAGAATTATCGGCGCAATGTTATTGCCCTGAACCATGTCAACTCTTTCATCTTGTGTAATTGTTAGGCCAACCTGACCATAAAGCTCACCATACATTACATCAAATATCATTTGATCCCATGCTTGATTCCTGATGTTCTGCATCATGGCCTCATTTGGGTTCACTCCTTGCTGGATGTAATTATTTTTTATGTTCTCAACATAGTTGACAAACTGATCTTGGCTGATTGTTTCACCGGCTATTTCACCAACATCCCTGTTGTTCCCGGACATCCCAGATTTAGATCCAACTAAGTCGGTAAGTACAAATGCCGTTATTGACAATCCCACAACGACTACTAGTAGTCGTCCCATCTTTTCACGCAACGTATTAATTATAGACATCTATCAAAATTTAAATAGTCGCAAAAATAACGAGATAAGTCCCTAAAATCAAAAAAATTGCAATAAGAAAATAAGCTTATTTCAGTTCTTGCACTTCTACTTCACAGAAAGTATGACATTATCGATCCTTGCATCCTCCATTGTCATGATTTTAATCTCGAAAGGATGCACAATTATTGTATCATTTATACTGGGAATGTTTTCTGTTTCGGAAAGAATAAAGCCTCCCAGAGTATCATATTCTCCCTCGGGTATGTCCCAACCATATTTGTCATTGAGGTAGTCTATCTCATGCCTGGCACTCACCAAGTATTCATTCTCTGAAATTTTTTTCTCCATCAAATCTTCATCGTCATGCTCATCTTTGATTTCCCCAAAAATCTCCTCAATCACATCTTCAATGCTTACGATACCCGATGTTCCACCAAACTCGTCAACAACTAAAGCCAAACTTTTATGCTCTTGGATAAATTGAATCATTAATTCATTCGCCAACATTGTTTCCGGTACAATAAGGATTGGAACCATAATATCTCGAATTCGAGTAGGCTTTTTAAATAATTCAAGGGCATAGCAATACCCTATTACCTGGTCAATATTTTCTTTGAAAACCAGAATTTTAGAATGGCCACTTTCTGTAAATGCCTTCCGTAATTCGTCAATATCATCTTCTATGTCTACCGCTGTAATCTCTGTTCGTGGAATTAAGCATTCCCGGACTTTAACAGTTTTAAATTCTAAAGCATTATTGAAAATCTTAGTATCCAAATCAACTTTGGCCTCCCGAATGTCATTTCGAGTATTCCTTTTTATATAATTACTGAGGTCGGTAAGCCCAAAAACAGGCTGATCATCAGAGAATTTTTGTCTCAGTACATTTATTATCAAAAACTTAGACATGCCTTCTATGATCCAAACAATGGGTAACATGATGTAATAAATCGCAACAATTGGTATCACCAAAATGTTTAGAATCCTGTTAGGGTTAAGCAAAAAAATGCTTTTCGGAGTAAATTCCGCAGTAAAAAGGACAATGGCAGTGGACAAAAGCGTCTGAATAATTAAGACAATGCCGTTTTTTTGAAATGATACTGGTAAATAGCCTGCAATAATCGGCTCCAGGACACTCGCCATAAAAATTCCATAAATAACGAGGGCAATTGTATTCCCTACAAGCGCAGTATTAATGAATCGTGAAGGTTTTTGGACAAAAAATGAAAGAATCTTACCAGCAAACTTTCCTTGGCTACTTTCCAATTCAATTTGCAATTTACTTGAGCTCACAAATGCTATTTCCGTTCCGGAAAAAAAAGCTGAAAAGACTAAACTTATAAGAATGACCAAAAGTTGGTAATACTCCATTAATGTTTCTTTTTACCCTTTTTCTGCTGATTCTTTTCTACTTCGTCTGCGCGGGCCCTACGATACTTGTATAAAAATAACAGACCTATTGATAGCATGAAAATAAAATACGAATAGGCAATTCCAAAAACGATAGTCTGATGTACACCGATTATGAAGAAAACAACACAAAGGGAAAATATGATCGTATCAGAAGTCTTCATTATTCTCTTCTAATTTAAATACTGCTTCAGTTGGCCTTTTTATTTCAAAGGTAGAAAAATCTTGGGGGGCAATAAGCCCTTCGCCTGGGATCAAGTCATCTTCGGTTTTAATGGTAACAAACTTTTCAGTATAAATTATTTCCTTTTCAGGATCCCAAAAAAGCTCTTCCGTCCTTAAAGTCTCATTTTTCTGTAGGTTGGTTACAAAAACATCCCCAACTGCCCTATATATATTTTCCCCCGCACTTTGATACGCTTGCAAAGCTGTCAACCTTGTTACTGGCTCACCGAAGCGATCAAATATGGTCGCCTCCATCCCTTCTGGGAATTCAAGATCACCATTTTGATGTTTAAGTTGCCTGGCCCCCATAATTAAAATTTTATTGACCGAGGAGTCACTCACCAATATCCTGACATCTTCAGACTCTATTGAAGGCCCTTCGTACACTTCCATTTCAGCGCGTTTAGGCTCAGAAAAGCAAGCAGTCAAAAGGACTATCATTACAAGAATAGATATAAATGAATAACTTCTATACATATGAAACAAAAACGGTCTTCTCCACAAGGAAAAGACCGTCCATATATTCTAATAATTCTTAATTCTCAGGTCTTCTCTGTAAAGAAACAGTAGTTTGAATCCAGCAACCTATGGTAACTTTCTCCCCTTCTTCTCTGTTCGCAGAAAAGATATCACTAAAAGCAGGGAAATTTTCTCTTGCCACTTTCATTCGTGATCTATTTCCTGCTTTTACAAACATATCATAGGCAGCAATGAAGCGAGCTCGGTCATCAATCTTACTCACCTTTTTATCACATTCAGAACTACCCAAATACAGTTCACCAATCATAGTATACATGTCTGGCGCAGTTGAAGGCTCAGCTTCAATTGTTTTAAGTGCATATTCCCTCGCCTGAGGTTTATCATTTTGAGATCTTGCTGAACTTGCAATTTGCTTTAGCGCCTTTGCCTGGTCAGTATTATCATCAGTAAGTTCAACGGCCTTCAAAAAGTATTCCTTAGACTTTAAGTAATCCTTTTCTTTAAGAAAGCGTGTTGCTAATAAATAAGCTACACCATAATTCGGCTCATTTTCAAACATTTTTATAGCCGCATCTGCAAACCAATCAGCATCAGTACATCCACCTTCAAACGCGAATGAAAAGATCTTTTTTGCCAATTCAGCGTCATCCGGATTATCTCTGAATTCAGGCACCAACTTTTCCACAATGAAATTACAATCAATTACACCAAGTTCAGCAAGTATTTTATCGATATCTTCCTTCGTAGATTCTTGCTTAGCAGTGCTCTTATTTTGTCCTGAAAGGCTGGTAATCTGAGCATCCAAAATGGTCATGTTACGGTTATAAATCTCTAAAATCTTTTCACTGCTCATGTCCAAATTTCTAGAAATCGCCAGTTTTGCAGCAGTCATATCATACTTAAGAACAGCATAATTTGTTTTATCACCTCTTACGCTTATTGTCTTTTCAAATAGGTCAAGCAAATACTGGGTTTTACTTGCGTCTTTATACATCATTGAAAAGGCATCAATGGCCATTCTATCAATATTTTTTGATTCTGCGCCAGAATAGTTTGAGAATCTAGCTTCCCAAATTCCCATCACTTTTTCGGCAGCAGCAGCTTTTTTTGCAGCATCTTTTTCATTTTTCCAAGCCTCTTTATGAATGGTTCTACCATTGATATAAATGGATTCGTTCAATTTTGGATATTCAGTCAAAAGCTTTTCAAGAGGTACTTTGGCCTCCTCAAAATTTCCAGCCCTATAGCTATCATTGTAAAGCGTGTAAGTACTCTGAACTTCTTTCTTTTCTGCAGGATCTTCTGGCCAGTTCCATCCATTCTGAGCAAATGCTGATGTCGCCAACAAAATCAATACCACTGTGTATAAAACTTTCAATTTCATGATTGTCGTATTTTAATTGTATTTAGTTCTCGTAAACCAAGTTACGTCTTGGATACTAAAACCAAAATCTATTTTAAAGTAATTTTCTTGTATTAGTCCATTACCAACAGAACCTCTTTGTCCATAAGTAACACCAAGATTAACCGATGAAAGGCCCCAATAAGCACTCAATGGAAATGATGTACCAAAAGTAATGCCAATATCATTAACCGCTTCATCCAAGACGACATAAGGTGTCTTTTCATAATACAACCCAAATCTATAACTATTTAATCCGAAAAATCCAGGTTTATCCGAATTCGGGATTATTTCTCCACCAACGGCTATTCGGTAGGTTCTATCAAAGTTCGAAACACCCTCAACATTAAAATCTCGATATTTTGTCCAATCTTGAGTATGGATGTCTAGCGCTATATTGAAACGCTGGTACTTCTCATAGGAAATACCCAAACTTGCTCTGCCGGGTAATGTTACATACGGCTTGTCATCACCAGGAATCGATGGATCGGGTCGTTGATCCAAGGTATCTCGACTAAAGCGATCACCATTACTAGCTTGTAAGTCCAAAAAGGTTGCTGTTTTGCCATTCACTTTTGTCTCATTAATATACGTGGCTCCGAAATTCAGATAAGTTGTTTCAGAAAGCGGCAATTTGTATGCAGCTCCCAATTGAAAATATATATCTGAAAAGTTCTGTCGCGTTGTTATTACCGTATTTCCAAAAGCAGTACTGCCATTTCCTGTCAAAAATGAGGAAGACTCTTTTTGGATTGTACCAAATATAAATCCAACTTTTACACCTAAATACAGTTTCCCTAATTTAAATCCGTTTGTGACAAAAGCCTCATCAAGTCCACCTTTGCCATCCAATGCTGTTATTACACGACTACCATCCGGACCTGCTTCATCAGTCTGATATGAATAGCTTACAACAGAATAAGGTGTTAGACCTATTCCTAAATTCCATTTCCGCATTTTAATAGGCAGAGAAACAACAAAATCTTTAAACCCTCCTGTACTTGATTGATGTTCTGAGAACTCATTGGTATAAGTTCTAAAATCTAAAGATCCGCCTATATGAAAAACGGCATTTTCATTCATTCCAAATAATGCCGGATTAAGTGTATTGACATAATAACGAGAGCCATAGCTTACACCCACTCCTGCCATTGCCGAATTATGTGCAATTGCACCATAATTTACTTCTCCTATTCCAAAAATTGAATAACTAGATTGAGAGTATTGTGCAGACATTGAAGCGCTTATAAATAAGACTCCTAAGAGGACTACAATTTTTCTAAAATTACTGAGCATTTTATTCCTATACACCATTTAACCAACTGCACGATTTCGAGGGCTACAAATATGCTAGCTTTTATTTTAGTTTCAAAAGGTTTACCGTATTCGACATTAATAATCCCTTTTAAAACAGCGTTTTTAACAAAAATTAGCGAATTAAATAGTCATCTTATCAAAGAATATCTTTCAATAAGAATTCTAGTAAACTATTACTTAACATATATTACGCCTTTTACCATTACACATGTTGGGATAATAATTTTATAATGGTTGGGTATTTTAAATAATCGGAGTTTTTCGAATACCTTTCCAAACGCAGTTATGAGTTACTAAAAATAAATAACAAACATTCCAATTATGAATCAGCCAAGTCCAAAATCAACTTACCATGTTTTGGGAGTTATGTCCGGCACTTCATTAGATGGGCTAGATTTGGCTATCGTAAAGTTGGAAGTTATAAATGGCAAATGGTCGTATGAATTATTAAGTAGCGAATCATTAGAATATTCAATTGACTGGAAGCACAAACTCAAAAATGCCTTCTCACTTGATAATCAAAGTTTAGATCTATTGGATGCCGAATTCGGTGATTTTATAGGAGAATCAATTCATAATTTAATTGCTGATCAAAACATTATCCTAGATTTTATTGCTTCACATGGTCATACTGTTTTTCACCAACCAGGTCAAGGTATTACAGTTCAAATTGGGGACGCAAAAGCTATTTATGGGCAAACGAATATTCCAGTAATTAGTAATTTCAGAGCGTTAGATGTTAGTCTTGGTGGACAGGGCGCTCCTTTAGTGCCGATTGGTGATAGGCTGTTATTTCATGAATACAATTATTGTTTGAACCTTGGTGGGATTGCAAACATCTCCTTTGAAGAAGAGTCAGAAAGGCGTGCATATGACATTTGCCCATTCAATATGACCCTGAACTATCTAACCATGGAACTCGGTTTACCTTTTGATGAGGGAGGAAAAATTGCTCAATCTGGTGCACTCGATACTGAATTGTTTAATCAGTTAAATGATATTTCCTATTGCCAAGCCGCTCCACCAAAGTCCTTAGGCTATGAGGAATTTCTAAAATTTTGGAAACCTGTTTTAGATGATTCAAAAGCTTCGACTATAAATAAGTTACGTACAGTAGTAGAACATTGCGCTCTACAAATAGGCAAGACTATAGCCTCAGCAGGTGATTCTGTGCTAGTAACTGGGGGTGGTGCATTTAATAATTACTTCATTTCTAGGCTGAAGGAAATTACCAACAATGAAGTTGTTATCCCCATTGATACGACTATTGAATTTAAAGAAGCCATTGTTTTTGCGCTCTTAGGAGCCTTGAAGTATAGAGGTGATTCAAATTGTCTTGCTTCTGTCACAGGTGCGAGTCAAAATAACAGCGGTGGAGTTATGTACGGATTCTAGTCCATTTTCATAGTCATTGCTCCTAAATTTTGATCAGCGTTTCATCATTTGTTTTGAATTGTACCCTTTAAAAACTTAATCAATATTTTTAAAGGACTCATCTAAAAATCAATAAATGGCTTTAAGTGATACTAGAGCACTATCTAGCTATTATTATCACTACTAAATGCCCTTTTCCATATTTTGGTAAATAATTTTGATTTGATTCTAAGCAAACAATTCCTTTTAATTGCTACCAAGATTCAATATAACATTTGACAACTTAAGATTCTGTCAAATTAATCAACCTTAGTCTTAACCGAATTAATGAAAAGAATTATTTTTCTTATTGCCATTGTCTTGTTCTCCGTAACCGGTTTACGAAGTGCTGAGCATAGTTTCAACAGTGAAAAGGAATTCTCAAAAGTAGAACTGATTCAAGACAACCATGATGCTGAGCAGGATGTTCACAATACAGATTCGCAGATTGAGGACGATGGTCATGGTGGCTCACTACAACATACTTCTCCACCAGGATGGACAGTAATTCCATTTGTATTACTTCTTGTGATGATTGCCACAGGTCCACTTTTTTACAGGCACTTTTGGCATAAAAACTACCCTATTATTGCCGTTATATTAGCCACGGGTGTAATTCTCTATTATCTTTTTGTACAAAAAAACACCCACGGACCTGTAGATGCTCTTGCTGAGTATGTCCAATTTATAGCATTAATAGCCTCACTTTATATCGCATCTAGCGGTATCATGATCAAAATTGACAAAAAAGCCAGCCCATGGGCCAATGTACTATTACTAGTTATTGGCGCTATAATTTCTAATTTAATCGGTACTACTGGTGCCTCAATGCTCTTAATTCGTCCATTTATGAGGCTCAACAAAGGAAGAATTAAAGCATATCATATTATCTTTTTCATTTTCATGGTTAGTAATATTGGTGGTGCGTTGACCCCAATAGGTGATCCTCCACTTTTTCTTGGATTTCTAAAAGGTGTTCCATTCACTTGGACATTAACTCACAATTTCTTGCCTTGGATTGTGGCCTTATCGATTCTAGCCATTTTGTTTTATTGGATAGACAGGAAGAATGTTGATGAAGACTTGGATGAAGTTCCAGAATATACGGGTAAAACTACAATTTTAGGCTCACGAAATTTCATCTGGCTAGCAATTATCATTGCAGCTGTTTTTATTGACCCACATGTAATCGATGGCGTTCCTGCCATTCATTATGATGGCCTCGAATTTTCTTTTATACGAGAAATAATTATGCTCACGGTAGCCTTCCTCTCTTATAAGTTTGCTGATAAGAAGGCTATACTTGGAAATGAATTTAACTTCGAACCGATTAAGGAAGTAGCTTTTATTTTTATTGGAATATTCGGCACCATGACCCCAGCACTCGAACTGGTAAGTGAGTTTGCTAGCTCAGAAACTGGTATTGCATTTATCCATCCAAATACCTTGTACTGGGGGACGGGTATATTATCCGGTTTTCTAGATAATGCGCCTACCTATTTGAATTTCTTTGCTGCCGCATTAGCCTCTAAAGGGGGTTCAATTAATAATATTGTTGATGTTCAAAACTTTGCTGCAGGAGGAATGTATAGTGAATCGATCGGTGACCTACTTGCAATTTCAATTGGCGCTGTCTTTTTTGGAGCGATGACTTATATTGGAAATGGTCCTAATTTTATGATAAAATCTATTGCTGAACAAGGGGGGGTAAAAATGCCTTCATTCTTTGGTTATATATTAAGATATTCTATTCCAATATTACTGCCGATATTCTTCATCATATGGCTTATCTTCTTTATTTTATAAGAAGGCTTACCTAAAAAATAAGGGTAATTAATATGGCATAAATTCAATAAGATTACTTCGAACAATGGTCACAAACACCACTAATAAGATAGTTGCTTTCTTGTGGAGTAAACCCTTTAGGAAGTTTCACCTCAGGAATATTTACATGTTCTAAACATGAAGTCTGACCACAGTTTGTGCATTTAAAATGGATGTGATTGTGTTTATGTTTTCCCCCTGCACAAGCTTCTGCGCATAAGGCATATCGAGTGGTACCATTGTCATCAAGCACTTTATGTATTAACCCCGATTCCAAAAAAGACTTGAGCGTTCTATAGATAGTTACTCTATCATAATTGTTTTCAATTCCAGATTCAATATCAGCATGCGAGACCGCAAATTTATTAACCAAAAAAACAGAGACCACATCAATTCTACCTTGTGTTTGTCTAAGGCTATGGTCTGTCAATATTTTCTTAATCTGCGTTTTCAAGATTCAATTTAAATGTAATGGTTATTAACCGTGTTCCTTTAAAAATACGTCTACTTTTTCTTTATAAATAACCTACCAATTAAGGATACCAACTTTTTTTCCTTTGCCCAGAAAAAATCGAATTGTCCAAAAATAAAACCATAGCAAAGTAATAAGACTTGATACATTGGAAATATCAATAAAAGATATAGTACGGTCCCTTTCCAGCCGGTCAGGTGCTCAAATCCAATAAGTTTAAATACTAATGGCTTCAAAAACAAAACCGAACTACCCGTTAAAGCAAAAACTATTAATATCAGAACTACCTGAAATAAAGATTTTAAACCCCATTTTGTCTTTAACTTTTCTAAAAATGTTGCGCTGCTCAATCCTTTATTATTCAAATTTTTAATGCCCTTTCTCACAGCAAATGTAACCATACAGAAATATAAAGAAGAAAAGTAATTCCCTATCTGCAAAAAACCCATTCTCAATGTAAAGTATATCCTGATTAATTTAATAAATTAGAAGTTAAACTACAATTGCATTATGTATGATTTAAATGACTTCAACAGATTAATGGTTTGCCTTGACATGTCCAGAATGGATGAGGTACTTTTAAAATATGCATCGAAAATTGTTGTAACATTCGAAATCAAAACAGTGTATTTTGTTCATGTCACAAATTCTTTCAAAATACCCGATGCAATTCAAGAGCAATATAAAGACATTGTCGCGCCAATAGATGAAGCCATTGAAAAGCAGATTTCATATTCTTTAAACCAATTTTTTACTAAACCCGAAGATAGCTGAAATCAAAACGAAAGTTGTTGATGGCAAAATCACTGACGAAATCATCAAGCTTAGTAAGAATCAAGTCGTAGACATACTTATGGTAGGTCGAAAACAGGGATTTAAAGGGAGTGATTTGAATGAAAAAAAATTAGCAAAAGCTAGTCCTACATCTGTTATAATGGTACCTGAAAGGCCAAGTTTTAACTTTAATAACATTGTTGTTTCTGTTGATTATTCTGAACACTCAAGGATGGCATTTGAAATTGGTAGAGGCATACAGAAAAAAACTGGCGCTAAACTTTTAAGTAGTAATGTATATACTGTGCCAAGAGGTTATCATGCACAAGGTAAAACTTTTGAAGAGTTTGCTGAAATAATGCTTACAAACACTAAACATGAATGTGATAAATTTTTCAAAAAAATGGACCTAGACGGTGCAGACTTCGAGCACACATTTTCACTTGATAATGATCAGCATCCAGCGGATAAAATATACTTAGTAGCCAAAGAAAATAATGCAGATATGATAATTCTTGGGTCAAAAGGCAGGAGTGCTGCAGCCGCATTTTTACTAGGGAGTGTTGCGGAACAGTTAGTCATCGAAAATGATGACATTCCTTTATTTATCGTCAAAAAAGTAATGAAAACCTAAGCTTTATAAATACTTTATTGAAGATTTAATTAAGTATTTGGGAGTACTTTTGCCTTCAAAGAAAAGTTTAAGTCCGATTTCATTACCATGGTTTGAGTTCCAGTAATACTGTAGTCCGTTAAAAAAGATTTCCCATTTTTTTGCGTGAAAGTCATTTGCATTTCCTTTTTGAAAACATAGACTTCATTTTCTTCTTCAACCAATATTCTTAAACTTTCCAGCATATCGTTCGCAAAATTGTATTCAATCATACGTACTGATTGCTCGTTAGATTTTGCTGAGTTAATTAGCTTTTTCCCTCCTCCGAAATTGCTTAACTCTTCGGTCTCGTAAGCGTCAATTAAACCCAACTTGTTAATATTTGCATAATAAAAGAGCTCAAGTTCACTTTTCCATTCTTCTATGTTCGGTGTCTTCGAAATCAACTCAACTTCCTCTCCAACACCCAATGTCTTTTCTAAAGTGGCATTTTCACTGACTAGAAGATCAATTTGTTCATCCAACAAGTCCAAAAGGCTATAATACTCATCAATTTTAACAACTTGATTATTATTACCAGAACCACAGGATACCAGAAGGGCCATTAGCCCAATTAAACCTAATATTTGCCTCATTGTAAAAGTATGTCTCCTGTCATTTCTTCTGGAATGTCAATTCCCATTAATTCTAAAATAGTCGGTGCTAAGTCACCTAACTTTCCATCCTTCATTTTCGGATGATATTCCTTGTCAACGAGAATACATGGAACTAAGTTGGTTGTATGAGCAGTATTAGGAGAGCCATCTTCATTAATCATCATGTCTGGGTTGCCATGATCGGCTATTACGATAGTAGTATAGCCTGCCTCCAATGCCGTTTCAATTACTTCCTTCGTACAAAGATCGACCGTTTCGCAGGCCTTAATGGCAGCCTGAAAATCTCCGGTATGGCCAACCATATCTGGATTTGCAAAATTCAAACAAGTGAAGTCGACCTCACCTTTCTTTAACTCTTCAATGATGGCGGCTTTGATATCGTGCGCACTCATTTCTGGTTGAAGATCATAAGTGGCTACCTTTGGTGAAGGACATAAAATTCTCTTTTCGCCTACAAATTCAACTTCTCTTCCTCCACTGAAGAAAAAAGTAACATGTGGATACTTTTCCGTTTCAGCGATCCGAATTTGATTTTTTCCTGCTTTTGAAAGAACCTCTCCAAGGGTATTGTTCAAATTATCCTTTTCAAAAACTACGTTAACACCTACAAAGGAGTCGTCATAACTTGTCAGCGTAACATATTCTATGTCGAGCTTAAACATCTCTTGTTCTGGAAAATCCTTTTGCGTCAATGCCTGTGATATTTCCCTGCCTCGGTCAGTTCGAAAATTGAAACAAATGACTACATCTCCTTTTTCAATTTTTGCAACAGGTTTTCCCTGGCTAATTTTAATGATTGGCTTTAAAAATTCATCTGTTATTCCTGAATTATAAGAGGCATTAACAGAAGAAATAATGTCTTCCGTTGATTCCCCTTTACCATTCACCATTGCATCATAAGCAAGTTTTACTCGCTCCCATCGGTTATCACGATCCATGGCATAATACCGTCCTATAACTGAAGCAATTTCTCCAGTCGTTTTTTCTAAATGAGTTTGAAGTTCATTAAGGTATTGGATTCCTCCTTTCGGATCAGTATCCCGCCCGTCAGTGAATGCATGAATAAAAACATCCTTCAGACCTTTTTCAGCTGCTATTGCCGTTAAGCCTTTAAGGTGCTTAATGTGAGAATGAACTCCTCCATCTGATAGTAGCCCGATGAAATGTACTTTTTTGTTAGCCTTAAGGGCTAAATCAAAAGCCTCATTCAAGACTTGATTATTAAGAATGCTTCCGTCTTCAACAGCATTGTTGATCTTAACTAGGTCTTGAAAAACAATTCTACCTGCACCGATATTCATATGACCCACTTCCGAATTACCCATTTGATCAACAGGCAAGCCTACTTTAAGACCAGAAGCTTCTAGTTTACTATGAGGGTATTCTGCTAAAAGTGAATCTACAAAAGGCGTATTTGCCTGATCAATTGCGGATACTTCTGGATTAGTTGAAAGTCCCCAACCATCCAAAATCATAAGTAAAACGCGTTGATTCATACGACAAATATAAATATTTAAGGCCGGTTGCTCTCCTTACCTTTATTGATATTTTTTCACCGTTAGTGACAAAACAATATGCTATTTGGCATAATTTTCGTTTACTTGACAAAGTACTTTAATTCTACATGAAGCGAATTTATTTCATAGCACTCCTACCATTAATGCTTTTAAGCTTTTCTTCAGCGGAGTTATATTCACAAGAAAAACCGGAGAAAGTCTTTCTCAAAGGCGTAGAAGAGGCTTTAAAGTCTGCAAGCTCTAAAGAGCTTTCAAAATTTTTACATGCTCGAGTAGAAATCAAACTTGACAATCAAAGAAAAGAATACAGCATAAACCAAGCTGAAATTGTACTCAAAGACTTTTTCCAAAGCCAACCTGTCTCTGAAGCTGATTTTATGCATGATGGTAATTCAGCGGGAGGTTTGATTTATGCCATTGGAAGCTATGAATCTGGTAACTCAACCTTCCGACTAATGGTAAAAGCCAAGAAATACAAGGCCGATTATAAAGTTTACCACCTCGAGTTCACCAAGGAGCGATAATACAATTATTTACATTTTCTTTTTCCCAGCATTCAATTTTATAATTTTGGTAATGCTTCCAGAATATATAAATAGTGATTCACTTGATACATTTATAGAAAATGCCTTTGCAGAAGATATTGGAGACGGTGATCACTCTTCATTAGCATCTATTCCTAGAGCCGCTAAAAACAAAGCTCATTTTCTGATGAAAGAAGATGGGATAATTGCTGGTGTTGCCCTTTGTAAAATGATTTTTGAAAGGGTAGAGCCAACAATGATAATTGAAACGCTAGTTAAAGATGGGGACGTTGTAAAAAGTGGTGATATCATCATTAGGCTTGAAGGATTTAGCCGAGCAATTTTAATGTGTGAAAGGCTCATCTTGAATTGTATGCAACGCATGAGTGGGATTGCCAGCCATACTGTCTACTTAAACACATTGATTCATGGAACTGGGGCTAAATTATTAGATACGCGTAAAACCACCCCAAATTTTAGGATGATGGAAAAATGGGCGGTTTTAATTGGTGGGGGAGTCAACCATCGTTATGGCTTATTTGACATGATCATGCTTAAAGACAACCATATAGATTTTGCCGGTGGAATTAAGAAAGCAGTTGCATCTACAAAAGCCTACTTAAAGGAGACGGGTAAAAACCTGAAAATTGAGGTCGAAACTCGTAATCTTGAAGAGGTTGAAGCAGCACTTGAGACTAAGGCTGTAGACCGTATTATGCTGGATAATATGGACTTAGAGCTAATGCGTAAAGCAATCAAGTTGATTGATGGCCGTTCAGAAACCGAGGCCTCCGGTGGCATTACTGAGGAAACCATTCAGGCGGTTGCGGAAACCGGAGTTGACTATATTTCCGTTGGTGCACTTACACATTCTATTAAAAGTATCGACATCAGTCTAAAAGCCGTTGAATAAAAAGAAGTCAAAAAAGAATTTTTTAGTATTAATGATTGAAGCCTTGATTTTGATCATTATGTTTGTGTTCCTTTTTCGGCATTGCGTCAGTTAGATCAAAATTTCAATGATAGTAAAAACAAAAAAATACGCTTTAGATAAGAAAGCATATGTGAAGGTTGGAATGCGTAATATTTTGAAACAACAATGGTGGGTAGGCCTCATTGTTATTGCGCTCTCTTCAATGACCTTCGTTATTCCTTCAAACTGGTGGTGGATTGGTACGGCAATCGCGCTTGTGCTATACATCCTTTTTTGGCTTATCCAGTTTACTGGTGTAACGCAATTGGAACAGAGTAAAATGCTCTTCGATCGGCTTTCCTATGAAATTGATAGCCGCCAGGTAATGATTAAAATGAGCTCCAAGCAAGGCATGCCTATGCAATGGGATCAAATTAAATCTGCTTGGGTAGACAAAAAGCAAATTGTTTTAATTGTAAACAAAGCACAATTCATGCTCTTCCCATTCAAAGTTTTTAAAACTGAGAATGAGATTAAGTTTGTTCAAACCATTATGAAGAGAAAAGGGCTTATCAAATAAACCCTTTTCGTTCATACCGACATATTTCCTATTTTGCAGCAAAGCTGTATTAATTGAAATCACGCTACTACATTGAGGGCATTTTAGCTGCCTTTTTATTTGGAATCACACCCGTATTTATCAAACAGGTCACAGCAAGTGCTGTAACTATCGGCATTGTAAGACTTTCTATTGCGACAGTTCTAGTCTATTTCATTTTTGTAGGACGGGATAAACTTAGGGCCTTGAAGCTGAAGGACTGGAAGTCATTAATGCTCATTGGGTTGGTTTTTGGCATTCATTGGGTATCCTATTTCTACAGCATTAAGATCTCCACGCCAGCCATTGCCATATTAGGCCTGACCTCTTTTGGTGTATACCTCATCTTTTTTTCGTGGATTTTTGAAAAAAAACGCCCTGCAATTATCGATTGGGTCACAGTAGGTATTGCAGTTTCTGGTAACCTCCTTATCGTACCGGAATTTAGTCTTGAAAATGATATCACCAAAGGGCTTTTGGTAGGTCTTTTTAGTGCCTTTTTCTTTTCTCTATTGCCAATTTTGCAAAAGAAGAACATTCACATCGAATCTTATACTCGTGCCTTTGGACAGTATTTCTTTGGTTTAGTATTTTTCGCCCTGCTCTTCACAGAAAGCACCTGGGACTTGCCTGCAAATGATTGGTATTTCTTAACAATTCTAGGCTTGCTATGCACATTAGGTGCTCATACACTTTGGCTGCGTGCTACAACCATGTTGCCTACTGCCGTTACAAGCATCTTTTACTATTTAAGTATCCCTGTGGCCATGCTAACCAGTTATCTATTCTTAGATGAAGCCATGCCAAACCAAAAAGTATTAGGAGCAGGCCTTATTATAATGGCCAATATCATTGGCGTTGTGAAACACTTAAAAAAATCAGCTTTTAAAAAGGACTAGCTCAACACTTCTTTCAGATAAGATGCAGTATAATTATCTGGAATCTTTATCATTGCCTCAGGTGTTCCTTCGAAACAAATACTTCCCCCTTCGTCACCACCCTCTGGGCCTAGGTCAATGATCCAATCTGCACACTTAATCACTTCAGTGTTGTGTTCAATAATCACTACTGAGTTGCCTTGTTCGACTAAGGCATTGATGGCCTTCATCAATTTATTGATGTCATGAAAATGAAGTCCCGTAGTGGGTTCGTCAAAAATGAAAAGCACATGATCACCTTTTTTAGATTTTCCCTTACCCAAGTAGAATGCCAACTTCACCCGTTGCGCTTCACCACCTGAAAGGGAATTTGAAGACTGTCCTAGACCTATATAACCAAGTCCCACTTCTTGAAGAGGAGCCAACTTATTGATCACACTTTTTTCTTCTTTGAAGAACTCCATGGCATCATCAATGGTCATGTTCAATACGTCAGAAATATTTTTCTCTTGGTAGGTGATTTCAAGAATCTCCTGCTTGAATCTAGCACCTTTACAGCTCTCGCAAGTCAAGAGGATATCAGCCATAAACTGCATTTCAATCTTTACGGTGCCTTCTCCTTGGCAGGTTTCGCACCTTCCTCCGTCTACGTTAAAAGAAAAGAAGGCCGGTTTGTAACCCCGTTGCTTGGCCAATGGTTGGTTAGAATAAAGGGCTCTTATTGCATCATAAGCTTTGACGTAGGTCACAGGGTTTGACCTAGAAGATTTTCCAATTGGATTCTGATCAATCATCTCAATCTGCGTAACCTTCCTTGTAGAACCTCTTAGTTCCTCAAAATTGCCTGTTTGCTCACTGACAGTTCCCAAGATCTTACCCAATGCTGGATACAAAATTTTCCTAATTAATGTAGATTTTCCTGAACCACTAACTCCAGTAACAACAGATAGGATGCCCAAAGGAATCTTGACAAATAGATTTTTAAGATTATTCTCTTGAGCACCCTTAATTTCAATAAAGTCACTTGAAACCCTTCTCCTAGATGGAACAGGTAATTCAGCTTTCCCACTCAGGTATTGAGCGGTATGCGTATTTCCAGAAGCAATTAGATCATCCAGTTTCCCTTGAAAGACCAATTCTCCTCCGTGCGTACCCGCGTCCGGACCAATATCAATTATTTGATCTGCAGCCCGCATCACTTTCTCTTCATGTTCAACAACGATCACCGTGTTTCCCATATCTCTTAATGCTTCCAAAACAGAAATCAAGCGATCGGTATCACGAGGGTGCAAACCTATACTTGGTTCATCTAAAATATACATTGAACCAACAAGTGCAGAGCCGAGTGAAGTGGCCAGTTTTATCCTTTGAAATTCACCTCCAGAGAGTGTAGAAGTCAATCTATTTAAAGTCAAATAAGTCAAGCCTACTTTATTCAAATAGCTCAGTCTGTTCTGTACCTCACTTAATAATCTCTTTGCAATTTTTTCTTCTTGGCCTGTAAGTTTCAAGCTGTCAAAGAATACAATCAACTTACCAACAGGCATCAATACCAAATCAGTAATTGATTTACCACCCAATTTCACATAAGCCGCATCATTTCTAAGTCTTGTTCCATGGCATTCTGGACAATCTGTTCTACCCCGATACCTAGAAAGCATCACACGGTATTGAATTTT
>Ga0307985_10000086_pt1 | contig 47484 bp, 49 predicted proteins | sample EllFjometageno80_FD_203155 | JGI IMG/M metagenome (GOLD analysis project Ga0307985, IMG submission 203155) | Marine microbial communities from Ellis Fjord, Antarctic Ocean - #80 | ecosystem: Environmental > Aquatic > Marine > Unclassified | place: Southern Ocean | collected 2014-10-09 | reverse complement strand
TTATTCTACAAATATAGTTTTACTCAAAACCTTAAAATGCAATAAAAAGCGGAAAGACTAATACATTTGGCAGAAGCTGGGAGATGTTCTCTTAATCTTTAAGGGTGTTTGAACGAAGTCTTTTTATTAAAAAACGGCTACACTATAATAGTATAACCGTTTTATCATTATATGTTGCTCCTCCTCTTGGACTCGAACCAAGGACCCTCTGATTAACAGTCAGATGCTCTAACCAACTGAGCTAAGGAGGAATGTTATAAATGTCATGAGCTTCCCTCAAAACGGAGTGCAATATTAGTGCTTGTCTTTAACTAATGCAATACCTTTTTGAGAATTTTTTTTCTTTACAATAAGAAAAAGACAATCACATAAATCATAGCAAAGACCGAAAGGAAAACAATTCCACTTTTTGCAAGCAAAAGCAGCCTTTTCCCTGGCTTATATTCATCCGTAATTTGTTTCGAGGTGATCACCCTATAGTTGATGATGGCGATCACTGGTGCTATTAAAAAGGACATGATTGTTGCTAAATCCACCAAGTCTTTCAAGTTGGCTGAGAGGGCTAAAATGAAAACAAATGAGATGATTGCTACGGTCAACATCATCCAGTTATAGGTGGTTTTGGTTTTTGCCTTTGGGATAAAAAGAAGCCTTACTGTTTCCCCCATTGCGCGGCCAAAGCCATCAACTACAGTAATTGTAGTACTGAACATTGCGCTAAAAGCTGCAATCGCTATTATTAAATAAGCCCAATTACCTAGTGCGCTAGTGTACATTGTTACTACTTGATCTGAAAACACAGTGGAATTATTAGATAGCTCTATGCCTGTTCCATACATCACATTTGCTCCTAATGTTAAAAAACATATGGCTAAAATGGCCGTGACGATATAGCCAAATTTAAAATCAAAAAGGACTTCTTTCAGTGATGGTGCGTATCCAGTCTGTTTCATCCTCTCGATAGTCCATAAGCTATTCCAAGTAGAAAGATCAACTGCGGTTGGCATCCAACCCATGAGTGCAATTATAAAAATGATACTGCTCCGGTCCATCAACTCCTTTGGAATAAAGTCAGCTACCGGAGTTACGCTTCCTTTTGCGATGGCTCCGAAAAAGGCCACAAGCGTAGAAATAAGTAAAACAGCTCCTATTATTTTTAATAAACTGTCCATTAAACTATACTTACCCACGGCAAGTATCAATACACAAATAATTAGAATTATTCCAGAAATGTAGGCTGGATCAAGGCTTACGCCCGTCAAATTATTAAACATTCCTGCGGTGACGAAGGTCACAGCGGCAGTAACCGTAAACATTGAGCCTAGACTTAAAATGAAATAAACCCAAAGCACCCATTTGCCTTCTTTAAGGTAGCCCTCTAGTAAACTTTTCTTTGTAGCAACTGCATATCTAGATCCGAATTCGAAAAAGGGGTATTTAAATATTAAAGCCAAGAGAATGAATCCTACGAGCTGAAACCCAAAGTCCGCACCTGCTCTTGTAGACTGTACTAAATGAGAAACACCAATACAAGTACTGGCAAAAAGGATCCCTGGCCCGAGGGCTCTTAGTAAATTTTTACGATTTGACTTCATTTTGTTTTAAGAGTTGCTCTAAAATAGGAAATCTGTGTATGCCTTCATAACATAGTTTTATGAACGAATCAAGACATAATGTCTAATTAATTATATTTATCGTCAATATATCAGACTATATGGCAGTAAAAATATAGAAACATGGCTTGGTATGATTTTGACAATAGAAGAGGAAACAGAGAAAAAAATAAAAGAGATATAAGATGAAAGTTGCAAGAAGAAATACAGATTGGTTATTACCAAACACAGTAGACAGCTTTTTTGATAGGTTCTATACTGATACAAACAGTGCTACTAGAAGTGCTTTTGTACCTAAAACAGACATTGCTGAAACCGATAACGAATTTGAGATTCAGTTAGCTGTACCGGGAATGCAAAAGGAAGATTTTAAAGTTGACTTAAATAATGGGTTGTTAACGATTTCTGGTGAAAGGAAATTTGATAAAGAAGAGACAGGCAAGAATTTTTATTCGATACAAACAGAATACGGTAATTTTTCAAAATCTTTTCAATTGCCAGAAGATGTAGTAGCTAAGAAAATTGAAGCAACATATGAGAGCGGAATATTAAATGTTATCGTTCCAAAGGACAAGTCTAAAAAATTGACATCCGAGATATTAGTGAAGTAAGAGAGTGAAGTAGAACAGTGAAGTTGAATTGGTTGAGTTGAGTTGAGGTTTGGGCCCCGAGAAATCGGGGCCTTTTTTGTTAATATGTGTTAAATGTTACTTGTTTTTCAATATCTTAGAACATGATATTTGTATTATGCGTTAAAACTTGAACATCGGTCAAATAACTTAATTGAAATGCTATGAGCAAAAGGCAATTTATTTTTGGAATGTTATTCTCTTCCTTATTAGGAGGATTGATAGTGTTAGTTGGTCTAAGTTTTATGGATGACGGAAGTCAAAATTCAAATGGCTTTTACAACTCCAACAACCTTCCTCGAACAACAAGTTTTAATGATATTTCTACTGAGGCCAAAAAATACATCGTACCAGAAGGTATCAATTTCGTGAAAGCCTCTAGCGAGGTTGTACCAGCAGTGGTTCATATTACCAATTCACAAGTTTCTTCGGGAAAGTATGGTAGACTCTTTAGAAGAGGAGATAGGGGCATGAGACAATCAACAGGCTCAGGAGTTATAATATCGGAAGATGGGTACATCGTTACAAATAATCATGTGGTTGAAAACGCGGATCAATTAGAAGTCCGTTTGGATGACAATAGAAGGATAAAAGCTGAGTTGATTGGTACAGACCCAGATACAGATTTAGCTTTGATTAAAGTGGATGCAGGGTCATTGCCATTTGTTGATTTTGGAGATTCAGATAAAGTAGATATTGGCGAATGGGTGCTGGCTGTTGGTAATCCATTTGATTTAAATAATACCGTTACAGCAGGAATTGTAAGCGCTAAAGCCAGAAATATTAATCTAATTAGAAGTGGTGGAAATGAATATGGGATTGAGTCTTTTATTCAGACTGATGCTGTTGTTAATAGAGGTAATAGTGGAGGCGCATTGGTAAATCTTGAAGGACAGTTAATAGGAATCAACACTGCAATCGCAACAAACACTGGAACATTCAATGGCTATTCTTTTGCTGTACCGTCCATATTGGTCAAAAAAGTAATGGATGACCTATTGGAATTTGGTGTTGTTCAGCGTGGATTACTTGGTGTTAGAATTAGAGATGCAGGTGGATTAGATACAGAAGAACTTACAGGCGTATTTATTAGCTCTGTAAACGCTGGCGGGGCAGCTGACGCAGTAGGTTTAATAAGTCAGGATGTGATCATTGGTGTTGGAGAAAGAGAGATTAAAACGACAAGTCAGCTCCAAGAGATGATTGCTAGATTCCGACCTGGTGACGATGTTTTGGTAAAATACAAAAGAGACGGGAAGTTTAAGGAAACGACCTTAACACTTAAAAACATGGCCAATAGTACAGCTGTTATTGAAAAAGAACTATTACCTTCTTTTGAAATTGAAGGCGCAAAATTCCAAGATATTGATGAAACGGAAATGCGAAGAATGGGAATTAGAGGAGGAGCAAAGTTAGTTGAATTGGGTAACGGTGCTTGGTCCAAGAGTAGGGTGAAAGAAAATTTTATAATTACCAAAATCGGTGAAGAGACCGTTGGGAGTATTGCTGAATTGCAAAAAATTCTTGAGAGTAAAGACAAGGACTTTTATGTACTGGGTAAATATCCGAATGGAGAAAAGGAGTACTATCGAATCGATTGGTAGTTAGAATGAAACATTAGTAAAAAGCGATCTTTTAAGGTCGCTTTTTTTTTGCCCTTGAATGAAATTTCTAGTAACTATGCGGTTCGAAAAATCTACAACAAATGGAATCTACTGCACAATCGAATTTTGGGATTAAAGAAGCCTTAGAAAGGCTTGGAATAAATGAATTGAATCACGGATCTTCTACAGGATCTAATTCAAGTGGAAGTGGAGAAAAAGTAAGCTCCTATTCTCCAGTTGATGGTGCATTGATTGGCACAGTTACCTCTACAACTAAAGAGGAATATGAAGCTATTGTAAAGACTGCCCAAAGCGCGTTTAGTACATGGAGAGAAAAACCAGCACCGCTGCGTGGTGAAATCGTTCGTCAATTTGGCAACAAATTAAGAGAGAAAAAGGATGATCTTGGAAAACTCGTTTCATATGAAATGGGCAAGTCATACCAAGAAGGCTTAGGCGAAGTTCAAGAGATGATTGACATCTGCGATTTCGCAGTGGGTCTTTCGAGACAATTACACGGACTAACAATCAAATCTGAACGTCCAGCGCACCATATGCAAGAGCAATACCATCCTTTAGGAATTGTTGGGATTATTTCTGCATTTAACTTTCCAGTAGCCGTTTGGGCATGGAATACGGCTTTAGGCTGGGTTTGTGGAGACGTTTGCTTGTGGAAACCTTCTGAAAAGACGCCTCTTTGTGGTATTGCTTGTCAGAATATTATTGCTGAAGTTTTGAAAGAAAATGATTTACCGGAAGGCATTTCTTGTATGATCAACGGAGATTACAAAGTTGGTGAGTGGATGACTAATGACAAGAGAGTGCCATTAGTATCAGCGACTGGTTCTACAAGAATGGGAAAGATAGTCGGACAGGCTGTTGCAGCGCGGCTAGGTAAGTCCATCCTAGAATTAGGTGGAAACAACGCGATAATTGTTACGCCTGATGCAGACCTTAAGATGACAGTGATTGGAGCTGTATTTGGAGCTGTAGGTACTGCAGGCCAACGATGTACTTCAACAAGAAGATTGATCATTCATGATTCTATATATGATAAGGTGAAGAACGCGGTGGTCGATGCTTATGGGCAATTGAGCATTGGTAATCCATTAGACGAAAACAACCATGTTGGGCCTCTAATTGACAAAGACGCTGTAAGTAATTATGAGAAAGGATTGGCTGCTGCAAAGGAACAAGGAGGAAATGTAGTTATCGATGGCGGTCTTGTCGAAGGAGCAGGTTTTGAAAGTGGTTGTTATGTAAAGCCATGTATTGTAGAAGTAGAAAACGAATATCAGATTGTTCAGCATGAGACATTCGCTCCGATACTTTATTTGATTAAGTATTCCGGTGATGTGGACAATGCGATTGCACTGCAAAACGGAGTGGTACAAGGATTGTCTTCGGCTATTATGACCAACAATATGCGTGAAGCACATTTGTTTATCGCAGCTGGCGGTTCTGATTGTGGAATTGCAAACGTCAACATTGGTACTTCAGGTGCTGAAATTGGCGGTGCATTTGGTGGAGAGAAAGAAACTGGTGGAGGAAGAGAATCAGGTTCTGATGCTTGGAAGGCCTACATGAGAAGACAAACTAACACATTGAATTATTCTACAAGTTTACCATTAGCCCAAGGGATTAAATTCGATTTATAGGAAGAATAGAAAATTGTCCCGTCCTAAATAAGTATTAGGGGTATTAGATAAAAACAAAACAGGAGTTGGTATTAACCAGCTCCTGTTTTGTTTTTATAGGTTCTAAATACTGATGGCTATGTTTTGAGATTTGACTGGCTTATTCTTACCAATTAAAGCGAACGCGCTGCCTTAATAACTTGAAGCCTAAACGACAAATTATTACTCTTTTTATGCAAGGTTTTTCAGGACAGGATAAGGCAAAAAAAAGGCCAACTCATATGAGCTGGCCTTTAATTATGTTTTAGATTCTATTTTTTTAACCATTCATTGAAATCAAGAACTCCTCATTATTCTGAGTTCCTTTCATCTTCTGAAGTAGTAATTCCATAGATTCGTTAGCATTCATATCTGACATGAATTTTCTTAAAATCCAGATACGCTGCAATTCTTCTTTGCTCATTAATAGATCTTCTCTTCTTGTTCCAGAAGCAACAACATCGATAGCAGGATAAACTCGCTTGTTAGCTAGTTTTCTATCCAATACAAGTTCCATGTTACCCGTTCCTTTGAATTCTTCAAAGATCACTTCATCCATTTTAGAACCAGTTTCTATTAGCGCAGTCGCGATAATTGAAAGAGATCCACCGTTCTCAACATTACGCGCAGCACCAAAGAATCTTTTTGGCTTGTGCAATGCATTAGCATCCACACCACCAGAAAGTATTTTTCCAGATGAAGGAATAACTGTGTTATAAGCTCTTGCTAAACGTGTTATTGAATCTAATAGAATCACAACATCGTGACCACATTCCACCATACGCTTTGCTTTTTCCAATACAATATTGGAAACCTTCACGTGACGGTCGGCCTGCTCATCAAAAGTTGAAGAGATCACTTCAGCTTTTACGCTTCTGGCCATGTCTGTAACTTCTTCTGGTCGTTCATCTATTAATAAGATGATCAAATAGATCTCAGGATGATTCTCAGCAATTGCATTCGCAATTTCCTTCAAAAGCACTGTTTTACCTGTTTTAGGTTGTGCTACGATCATGCCTCTTTGTCCTTTACCAATTGGTGCGAACATATCCATTACACGAGTTGAATATCTTGATGGCTTCGAACTCAGTTTGATTTGCTCTTCTGGAAAAAGAGGAGTTAAATATTCAAAAGGAACTCTATCACGAATTTCATCGGTCGTTTTTCCATTTACAGATTCAACTCTAAGTAAAGCGAAATATTTTTCACCCTCTTTAGGTGGTCTGATCTGACCTAAAACAGTATCACCTGTTTTTAAACCAAATAGTTTTATTTGAGAAGGAGATACATAGATATCATCTGGGCTAGCCAAATAATTGTAGTCTGATGATCTTAGAAAGCCATAGCCATCTTGCATTATTTCCAAAACACCTTCACTTTCTACTAAGCCATCAAAATCTTTGATGGCCTGATTGAACTGTTGTTTTGGCCTTCTTTCTTTTCTTTCTTCGCCTTTTAGATCTTCTCGTTTACGAGGCTTACTCTCGGCTGACTTATCATCAGATGCTGCAGCTTCCTTTGTAGCATCGCTGCTCGCCTCAGTTGTTTCCGCGGCTGGTTCGCTTTTCTCTACGTTTTCTCTTTTTGGTCTAGGCCTAGGTCTAGGTCTAGGTCGTGGCTTTGGAGTATCTTTCTCCTCGTCCGTATTTTCAACCTTTTCAGAAGATTGATCTTCTGCTTTTGGTTCTTCTGAAACTTTTTTCTTTGGTAAATCACTTTCAGGCATAATCGCCTGTTGGTCAAGGATTTTATAAATTATATCCTGTTTGGCTAGTTTCTTGTAATTTTTTACGCCTAGAGTGTCGGCAAGCTCTTTCAATTCAGAAAGTAGCCTTACCTTTAATTCGTCAATAGTGTACATGTATAGATTATATAAATTGGGGAATCCCGTTAATAGATGGAATTGCTAATAAAATGTGTGTTAAATAGTTAGATTGTTACTTGGAGATGAACCCTTAAAATACTTCCGTTCATCTTAGGACAGTGCAATGATATGCTTATACTTTTAACTTATCAAGCATTTGAATGCATATTTACCATTTAAGGTTATGTCGAGCTGTAAATGACGTAATTTTTGGAATGAAATGATTTACTTTGCTCTCTAAATTGAAAAACCAATATGCTTCAGGTCAGTTATATTATCGAAAACAGGGAAAAAGTTGTCCAAGGACTTAAAAAGAGAAACTTTGCTAATATCTCTGAAACTTTAGACGGGGTTATTTCCCTCGATGAGAAACGAAAAAGCACTCAGACAACGCTGGATCAAAACTTAGCCGAAGCGAATTCAATTACTAAGGAAATTGGTGCTTTAATGAAGGCAGGAAAGCGAGATGAAGCGGATAAAATTAAAGCGAGAACAGCTGAACTTAAAGCTACCAACAAAAATTTATCGGAATTATTCGAGAACACCAAGCAAGAGCTAATAAAAGAGCTTTATAACATTCCGAATATTCCAGTAGAAGCGGTGCCTTTTGGAAATTCTGATGAAGACAATGAAGAGGTTGGTAGTCATGGTGCGCTTCCAGAATTATATGATGGGGCTGTACCTCATTGGGATCTAATCAAAAAATACGACATCATAGATTTTGATCTTGGGATTAAAATTACGGGCGCGGGTTTCCCTGTTTATAAAGGAAAAGGTGCAAGACTGCAACGCGCATTGATCAATTTCTTTTTAGATGAGGCGACCAAAGTTGGATACAATGAAGTCCAGCCACCTATAGTAGTAAATGAAGCTTCTGGATATGGCACGGGCCAACTTCCGGACAAAGAAGGTCAGATGTACCACATTGGTAATGAAAACCTTTATCTAATCCCTACAGCAGAAGTACCACTTACAAATATGTACCGGGATGTAATCGTCAACGAAAACGATTTACCTATTAAGCATGTAGGTTTCTCACCTTGCTTTAGAAGAGAAGCTGGAAGTTGGGGAGCACACGTACGTGGATTGAATAGATTACATCAATTTGACAAAGTAGAGATCATCCAAATCAGAAAGCCAGAGGAATCTTATGCTGCCCTAGATGATATGTGTGACCATGTGGCAGGTTTGCTTGAAAAACTAGGGCTCCCTTATAGAAAATTAAGACTTTGTGGTGGAGACATTGGGTTTACTTCAGCTTTGACTTATGATTTTGAAGTATACTCTGCTGCACAGAAAAAATGGCTTGAGGTCAGTTCAGTTAGTAATTTTGAAACGTACCAGGCCAACAGGCTCAAGTTGAGATCTAAAGGAAGCGATAAAAAAACCCAATTGCTTCACACTTTAAATGGTAGTGCTCTAGCATTACCGCGAATTTTGGCTTCCATATTAGAGAATAATCAGGATGCGGAAGGAATCAAAATTCCTGAGGTTCTGGTTCAGTACACTGGATTTGATCGCATATGATGAATATTAGAGTAGGTACAAAAAATGACCTTCCGGCAATACTAGGTTTAATTCAAGAGTTAGCCGATTATGAAAAAGCTTCTGAGGAAGTACAAAACTCGGTAGAGCAGATGGAGATTGACGGTTTTGGAGCTGCTCCTATTTTTAAATTCTTTGTTGCTGAAAATGAAAACCGAATTGTAGGTACTGCCATATTCTATAATAGGTATTCAACATGGAAAGGACGTTGTCTTTACTTGGAGGACCTAGTAGTCAGTGAATCCGAAAGAGGCCAAGGCACCGGAAAATTACTTTTTGATGCGATTGTAAAAGAAGCCAAAACAACCGACTGTAAAGTGTTGACCTGGCAAGTACTGGATTGGAACGAACCAGCAATTCGATTTTATAAGCGTCTAAATGCTGATTTAGATGAAGAATGGATCAACTGCAAACTAACTGACGAGCAAATCCAAAATTACTAGACAGATTCTAGTACTGTTCTAAAAGCCACGAATTTATTGGCAAATTTATCTTGATGATCTTGCTGCAATTTATCAGCGAAATTGGTTTGATATACTTGTAGATTTTCTTTGGCTTTGGCAAAGTATTGGATTGAAAATGAGCTCGAGTTTGGTTCATCATGACTCAACACTTTGAAGAATTTATGATCTACAAACTGTCCGGTAGCAATGACGTCAGGAATATGGACTTCAATCATCCACTTTTTCCATTCTACTTCAATACTGTTATCAATCCCAACGGTAACATTATATAAAATCATTCGGCCATTTTTAAATCTGAAACAAATTAGGAAACATTTTTCAAATGTTCCAAACAAGCCATCTACCGTTTTTCAAAAGCTGACGTGTTGAAAAGCATTAAATCCCTATATTCACGACTTATAAAAAATCAAACCTTAAATGAAAAACTTATTTACACTAGCCTTAGTGGCTGTACTAGGCTTAACAATTGGATGTGATGAATCTGGCATTCTTCCAACAGCTGAAATGGAAACTCCTCAAGATAGTCTTAGCTATGCATATGGTGTTCAACTTGCAGAAATGTTAAAGCAACAAAATAAAAACCTAGACCCTGATGTAGTCGCAGCTGCTGTTAAAGAAGCATTGGAAGAAAATTCACAGCTGACATTGGAACAATGTCAGGAAATAGTAGTGGAATCACGCGAAAAAGCTTCTATCCAAGCTCAAAGTGCTGGGATAACGTTTCTACAAGAGAATGCCTCTAAATCTGGTGTCAAAACCACTGCAAGTGGTTTGCAATACAAGCATATTTCTGAAGGCACTGGAGAATCACCCAATGCTTCAAGTACTGTAACAATTCATTATACAGGAAGATTAGTTGATGGAACTGTATTTGATAGTTCGGTTGACAGTGGTGAGCCTATTGTTTACCCTGTAAATGGATTCATTGCTGGTTGGGTAGAAGGGCTTCAACTTATGAAAGCTGGAGGTAAGATGGAGCTTTATGTCCCTTCTAACCTTGGCTATGGTGCTCAAGGGGTTGGTGGTGCCGTTCCTCCGAATGCAGTTCTTATTTTTGTAATGGAATTGATCTCTTTCGAATAAAGAAGAATTATAAAAGCAAAGAAGGGCAATCTGAAAGGATTGCCTTTTTTGCTTTACAGCAGATTCAGGTAATTCAAAGGTTACTTAATTGATTTAAGTGCTCTAATTAGTTAAGCAAATCTTCATATACCATTTCATAGTCATCAGCCTTCTCGATGGAGGTGATGCTCACCGTTTGCAGGTTATCTTCTCTTTTCATGATGAAGTTATTCCAGAGGTCTCCACGGCCTCCATTCTTATGAAAATTTATAATCTCAGATCGATCATATTTTTCGTGCTCGGAGATCCATTCCTTTGTAAAACGTCAGCCTAATGTTTACCAGAGACAATCAAAGTTAAGTGGTAAGCATTAGGCTGACGTTTTACATTATCTAGATTTATAATATTGTCCTGTACTTCTTTTTCTGAAATGAGTAAACGAATATTCTTCAACTTCAAGTAATATTTCTAAATCACCATCTAAATCATAATCATAAACTTTCCACCAATTCGTTCTAGAATCAGGTAATTCATTTTCACCATCCATTCCAAATACATCCCAAGTTTTATTTGTAAATGTATTATCTCCATTATTTTTATAATATTCTAAAACATTTAATTGTCCACTTGAACCATTTCCATGAGGTGGTGCCATATCAGAATGAGATAAAAAGAATAAATCTAATAAACCATCATTATCAAAATCAACAACAGAAACATCCATTGTTGATGATAATCCAAGTCTGTATAAATTACCAGTTCCATAGAAATCATAATTAGTTGGTAGTATGTATGGTGTTTCCATATCAAAGTATGGATAATCTTGTTTTCCAAAGTATATCCATTGAGTTTTTCCAAATAATTCATCTGTTCCACCCATCGGAAAATACCAAGTACCACCATCATGACCTTTACCTACAATCAAATCAGTATGACCATCGTTGTTTATATCGATAGTTTCTTGAGAACCCCATCCCATTGCAACGAATGGTTCTGGTAGTTTATATGAATCTTGAAAAGTTCCATCTCCTTTGTTTAATATAACATATCCATCTCCTGCAATTATATCTACCCAACCATCGTTATTTATATCTGCGGCCGCACCTGAGTGGAAAAAATACGGGTTTCCTTCTTGATAAGGAACAATTTCTTCAAAATAAAATTTACCATTATCAAATCTAAACATATCTAATCCACCCATTATTCTATATCCATTAAATTCAGCAGGGTCTTCTGCAGTAAATGCAATCATATCTAAATCCCCATCATTATCAATATCAACAGTAACTATTTTTCTATATGCTCTTTTAGGTTGAAAATCTACAATATCAATATCACCCAACTCCCAACTATTATTGTTGTTGATTAAAATTCTGATATCATTATTGGTGTTTGAAGCATCTGGATCACCCTGACTTGGATAAAATCCAACTCTACAAAATATATCTAAATCACCATCTAAATCATAATCAAAGTATTCATAGGCAGAAAAGAATTCAACTGGAAATGTTTCTCTTTCTCTTGAATACCAACCATTGTTCCATTCGTGATTCTGTACAGATGTTGGATAAATGGTTTGAGGTATTGGATTTGGATTTGGAGGGTCAATACAACAATCAAGTTCTACTTTAGAACAAGACGATAGTATAATTAATAATAAGAATAAATACTTTTTCATAAATTTTACTTAGCCCATTTACCAGAAGAAACCAATTGTGCAAATGTTTGTAAAACGTCAGCCTAATGTTTACCACTTAAGAGATAAAGTTAAGTAATAGTTTATTATCTAGAATGACATCTTTCAAGACTTTATCAAATCTTAAAAAAGTAAATTGTTCCCATGCTTTAGAGTAAGATTGTCAATTTCATAAAGATTTAACTGGAATTTTTTTATTTTTAGGTAAATCCAACTTTTATGAAGCGATTGCCTCTTTTGCCTCTTTTCTTGTTCTTCTTTTGTCTCTTTTCTTGTTCTAAAGAGGAACCTGACGTCACACCCAGTGAAGCTATTAAATATACCGTTTCTATTACAGCAAGTGAGGGTGGAACCGTAAATACAAACGGAGGTGAGTATGAAAAAGGAACTTCTTTAACCATTAGTGCAACAGCTAATACAGGTTACGAATTTCAAATGTGGTCCGATGAAAATTCTGATAATCCACGGGATATCTTGATTAACTCCGATGTTGATTTAACTGCAAAATTTACTCCTGAGGTTCCTCCTGAGATTTTCACTTCTTTTACCACAGAGCTTGATTTTGCCTTAGGGGATCTGTCTACTGAAGATAAAGTGACAGGTTTGAATGGAGCAATCAACGGAACAATATCTGTTGTAAAGGGAGACTATCAACATTTACTTGTTGGAGGAACACTCATGTTTCGCTACCCTAACGTCCCTTATGCACATTTTAGAAAAAAACGCAATACATCAGAATGGGAATTTGTTGGCAGTCACGATATTGGATCAGGAGTACCAAGGTCAGTTGAAATTCTTAATTCAAACAAAGACCTAATTATCTCAGACTTTGGTCAAGAGCTCTCGAATGCACCATGGCCGGGCAACTATGTTTGGAAAGCAGAAATATCTGAGGAAAATGTGGTATTCAGTAAAGTCTCTGAAGACAAAGCTAAGTATCATTCCCTAAGCGTAGGAGACATTAATGGAGATGGTTTAAATGATTTAGCTGCCGCCTCTTGGGACGTTGAGTTAGAGGATTATGATTTCAATTACAGTGCTTGGTTAAATGAGACGAGTAGCTTTCAAAGAATTTCAAACTTTATTGAGCCAAGCACAGGCGTATTACAGTCAGGGACTGCTGAGATTGGAGATTTTGACAATGATGGAGAAAATGAAGTTTTGGTGGCTCGATATCGTGGGTACGACGGGAATGGGGTCACGAACTTTAGTGTGGCAGCATATGAGCTAAACACATCTTCAAACAACTATGAAATTGTTTACAATCCAGGACCAATAAATGGATTTTCAGATAATGATTCGGGTTGCCCAGAAATGAAAATTGCAGATATAAATAACGATGGTATCAATGATTTCATTTTTTTCCTAGAAACAGCCACATCAGGAGCAATTGAAATATGGACGGGTAATGGGAATAACGAATTTGATTTTCACAAGCACTTTGATTTAACGGGTAAAATTACAACTTCGGGCTTTATATTAGAAGATCTAGACTATGATGGGGACTTAGATTTATTATTTAATTATCACAGTTTTTACTCAGGAGAATCTGATGTTTTTACTGAAGTTGACAATAATGGGGGTCACGGTAGAGTTAATTTAGATAAGTTAATTTGGTTTAATGATGGGATTGGAAATTTTGAGCCAAAAGATTTAGGGATAAATTTCTATGAGGAAGATGTCATGGGTTATGGATTTTGTCGACCTTTTATTCATGAGAATAAAATACATTTTATATTTCTTAAGGGCGGAGGAGGCCCAAACAAGAACACCTACATTAAGGAGGTAATTATTGATAGAAATCAATTGTAAATTAAAGATCTCGAAACCATCCACAGAGATTATGCATTGTGCTGTGAACAATTGAACAGCGACAGTTTAAAAATGAATAATTTTAAACTGTTAGCTATGAAAAAGACGAGATTTAGTTCGAGCCAGATTGTTAAGATTCTGAATGAATTTGAAGGCGGAAAGCCAATAGGAGAAGTTTGCAGATCATATGGCATAAGTCAAGGTACATTGTACAATTGGCGCAAGAAGTATGGTGGAATGGAAGCGACTGACCTTAAAAGGCTGAAAAGATTAGAGGAAGGAAACCATAAGCTGAAGCGTATGTATGCAGAGTTGGCTTTAGATCACCAGATGGCAAAGCACAGATTATAGGAGAGATTAAATCCGAATGAAACCTAATACTTTGAAGGTCTTTTTTAATCATATCTATTAAAACAACTGTCGCAAAAGATTTATTAAAGGCACTACTATTCTCACTACTCCAATGGAATGTTCATTGCCAAAAGTCAGGTAATAATATTTTAACAGTACAATAACACAATCCTGTTGGTTTTAAGCATTAAGTTGTAAAACGTCAGCCTAATGTTTACCACTTAAGAGATAAAGTTAAGTAACAGTATATTATCTTGAAAGACATCTTTCAAGACTTTATCAAATCTTAAAAAAGTAAATAATGGGGAAAGTAGGAAGATCAATTATTAATTTGAAGATTTATAATCAAATTTAATCGATGAATAAAAAAAAGAAATACCTTATTAAATACACTCTTGAGTTTTTCGTTATTTTCTTGGGAATTTCACTCTCATTTATGATTAATAATTGGAATGAAGCTAAGAAGGATGAGACTTTAGAAATCAAGTATTTGAAAAGTCTCAAAGAAGAGTATGTCAGTAATTTAAAGGGTTTTGATGAGTCTTTTAATTATCACAAACCACGTTGGGATAATATGGAGAAATTCTACAAATTCTCAAATAAAAACAGCTTTAAGGAAATGGATTCAATAGTTAATATTTTAACTTTAAATTGGTCATTTAACGCTAATTTAGGGGCTACAAATTCTCTAATTACTTCGGGTTATATTGAGTTGATAAAAAATGATGATATTAAACAATTAGTCTCTCGTATGCCTTTTTTAATTGAAGATTATACAGAGGAAGAAAAACGCACAGAATTAGTATGTGTGGAGTTGGGTTATTATTTAACAGAACATTATGTTTACAACCCAAGAAATAATAAAGAGAAACAAAAGTGCGTAGACCTAATTCTTTCAACTCCATTTAGAAACAAAATTTATGATTTGCAATTATGGTTAGATTCAATAATTAGTGAAGGACCAGAACTAAGGGAAGATTTTTTAACTCTAATTGTACTAATTGATAACGAGCTATCTAAGAGGGTTAGAGATTAGTGGGTTAGAAGAAAGTGGAAAACATTAGGCTGACGTTTTACAGTATCTCGCTATTGGCAAGAGCCATGAGATAAAAAAATTGATTTAAAATATATGTTTGTCATTTTAATTGTTAAGCTTACATGTGTACATCAATTAATTATTAGTCATTATTAATTATCTGAAAAATATTGCCATGAGGAAGTTACTAATTAACTTATTGATTTTTTTACCCTGCGCTTTGCACTCTCAAATTATCTTTGGTGAGAATGCTAAGTTTTATAATAGTTATGATAATCCTACCTCTGAAAAATTTGTAAGTGCCTCTTGGAAACCCGGGATTATTATTTTAGCTGACGACACTGAAATTGAAGGAGAGGTCAAAGGATACACATACAAGGGAAGTGATATCAATTCCTTTAGGTACAGACCAGCTAAAGGTGAAAAGGCAACTACCTATAAGGCCGAAGACTGTAAGATGATTCTTTATGATGGTCTAAGAATTCTTTCGCTTCCAAAAAAGCTTAAGAAAATGACTGGAAAGAATCGGTTTTATGTTGCTTTATACTATGGAGAATATTTAACGGTTTTTCAAGATCCAGATGCGAATACGGCAAATTCTGCAAGTAATGAAATTATACTTAATGAAGGCCAAATGCTCAGTTTTCTTGCAATTAAAAGCAATGAAGTTTCAAAAATTACCGCAATGAGTTTCAGAAAACAAATACGAAAACTTTGTGCCGACAATGAAGAATGGGTTGAGAAAAGTCAAGACAAAAAATGGCTTAAGTATGAAAATATGTATGAAATAGTAGATTATTATAATAAAACTAGGAAATAGCTTTAGTTATTTCCTAGTTGATTTTATGACCTCTTTTTTTGGGTAACTACACAATAGCTGCCAATTTGATATATTCAGCTAAAAAGACATGACCAATTCATGTGGTTTTTGGAATAAATTCAACTGCAGAGTCCAGTATACCCTACTTTTTTTTAGGCCTAAAAACCTTGATTACTTCCTCCTTGGTTTCAATAAAAGGTCCTTCAATCAGGTCAATGCAATAGGGGATCGCTGGGAAAACAGCATCCAAGCATTCTCGAATTGATTTTGGTTTTCCTGGTAAGTTCACAATTAATGAGTTACCTCGAATACCAGCTGTTTGTCTTGATAATATGGCTGTTGGCACATATTGAAGACTGACTTGTCTCATTAATTCCCCAAATCCTGGCATCATTTTGTCACAAACGGCTTCGGTGGCTTCTGGGGTTACATCTCTCACAGCTGGTCCAGTACCTCCAGTGGTCACGATCAAACAGCACTTTTCTTTGTCGGCCATTTGTTTAATCGTACTTTCAATCAAATATTGCTCGTCTGGAATAACTTGATATGCAGGCTCCCATTTTGTTGTGAGATAATCATTCAGTGTTTCAACAATGGCTGGCCCAGAGAGGTCATTGTATATGCCTTTACTTGCCCTGTCTGATACCGTGATGATTCCTACTTTAACCTTCATGATTGAATAAATTATGAATACAAATATGCAATTCATCATTCGATAATTTTAGAAAAACACTTGATTAATAAGGCTTACTGTAAAAACACTAAGCAAAAACCAACCTAGAAAGCCTTGAAGTATACAAGCGTACCTGGCCAATCCGATAGTGGGATTACTTCAAATGCCTTACCAATATTGAACCTCTAGGCGATACCCTCATTTCACAAGAGCGTCCTCAATCTGAAAACGAGTTTTTCTTGGAGGAGGGGTAGCTGATTTCATCGGAGACATCCCAACTTTTTGGCGAAAATCATCAGGCACTTAGGCAGAAAATTTTAGGGTTTTTAGGGGGGGGGGGTATTGGAAAAAACAAAATTTACCAGCTAAAACTGTTCCCCACAGTGTCCCCGAAAAATAAAAATCCCTCATTAAAACGAATAATGAGGGATTAAAGTAGTCCGTAGGGGAATCGAACCCCTGTTGCTGAGATGAAAACCCAGTGTCCTAACCCCTAGACGAACGGACCAACAATATTGCAGAGGAGGAGGGATTCGAACCCCCGGTACCTTGCGGTACAATGGTTTTCAAGACCATCGCGATCGACCACTCTGCCACTCCTCTGTTTGTGATCTTCCCAATTTGGGACTGCAAAAATAGTAGAATTTTTTTGTCTGCAAAAAAGGATTGGCAATTTATTTTTTGTCAAGTGCAAGTTTGTCCATTTTGGCCTTGTGAATAGCCGCATTCATCTCGAATCCAACCAATAGAATCAGTGAAATAATGAAGAGCCAAAGCATCAATACTAATATGACACCAATTGAACCATATAGCGTATTGTAGTTTCCAAAATTATTCACGAAAAATGTAAATATGAAACTCGAAAGGATACATGCTAAACTTGCAAAAATGGAACCAAGGCTGAAGAAACTCCACTTTTCATGTACTGCTGGAGCAAAAAAGTAAATGGATGAAATTGCAATTTGAAATAAGGCGAAAAGTATTAAATAACGGAGGCTGACTAGCACGTCAATTGAAGCCTTCTCTTGAATGAATTCTCTAAAATCATAATTGTTTATAAAATGTTCGCTAAGTACTAACAATGCCACTGCAGTAATAATACAGAATGCCAAGACGAAGGTTAAACCTGTTGCGGTAATTCTCATTTTAAAGAAACCTCGCGTTTCAATAGTTTTGTAACAAGCATTAAATGCACCCATTAAATTACTCATGCCATTGGTAGAAAGGTACAAAGCCAATAAAAAACCAACCGACAATAAACCACCTTGTTTACGACTGATTATATCATGGATGGTAGTGTTTGCAGCGGCATAAAGATTTTCTGGCATTATATCTTCCATGAAATTAATGATGACTTCTGAGGTAACTTCTGGAAAGAAATTACCAATAAAAGGGACCAAGGTGAACAAGAAAATTATTGCTGGAAATATGGCAACTGTAAAACTGAAGGCCACTCCATTGGCCCGATCTAAAATCTCATCATTTGATAATTTTCTTATGAAAATGACGATGGCATCATATAATCCAACCTTTGCCTTTCCCAATTTGATGCGCTGTAGAAAAGCAATGAGCCTTTTAAAAAAGGCCGTTTCTAGAATGATATTTATTAATCTATCTTGCACTAAAATAGGGCGTTAATAATTGAATTAGATGTGATGGCGGCCTGCAAGGCTTTCTAGTCTTATTGTCTAAAAATACAAGAATAGTTTCGCCTTTATGAATTAAAGTCCCTGATTCATTAGTGAACTCGTAATTGAAGATAGTTTTTATCCCTGGTAGTTTTTTGATAAGAACACGAACTGTTAATAACTCATCATAAAGAGCCGGCTGAATAAATTTTGAATTATTCTCAATCACAGGCATGATTATACCTTCCTCTTCAAGTTCTTTATACCTAAAACCAATTTGCCTTAATGCCTCGACCCTGGCAACTTCATAATAGGTCGCATAATTGCCATAATAGACCATGCCCATTTGGTCCGTTTCAGCATACCTTACTCTAATATTTATAGAAGCATCAAACATCTACCTGAAGATTTTTCGCTGGTTCATGGCATTTTGAAATAACCGAGCATTTTTATTGTGCTGCGAAAGCGTACGTGCAAACCGGTGATACCCAGAAAAGTCTTCCTTTGCACACATGTAGATGTAATTATGGTCTTCGTGATTTAAAACAGCATCTAATGTGGCGATAGTTGGCATATTGATTGGACCAGGAGGCAATCCCTTGTACATATAAGTATTATAAGGGCTATCTACTTTTTTGTGCACGTTCAATACACGTTGGATCGTGAAATCACCAACTGCAAACACTAAAGTAGGGTCAGCTTGAAGGGCTATGTTTCTTTTTAACCGATTAAGATAAAGACCAGCAATAATTGGACTCTCATCTGCCTTTATACTTTCGGCCTGAACAATGGACGCCAATACTGAAACTTCAATTGGTGAAAGATCAAGTGCTGCAGCTTTTGCCCTTCGCGACTCATTCCAGAAATTTTTATGCTGCTCAAACATTTTTTGAAAAAGTGCTTTAGCAGAAATGGTCCAATAAACCTCATAAGTATTAGGAATGAACATGGATGAAGCATTTTCCGAATTGAATCCGTATTCTTTTAAAAACGCATCATTGTTTAAAAGCCCGAGAACTTCATCGGCAGATAGTCCAATTGTTGAAGTAATTTTTTCTGCTAATTCTTCTTTTAAGCGTACATTATTGAATGTGATTTGAACTGGCATTTGAGCACCTGCTCTTAGCATTCTCACCGTTTGCAGGTTAGTCATTTCAGGCTCCATCTGATAGACTCCTGGTTTTACGAGCTTCTGATAACCAAGTATTTTCGCCACAAAACTAAAGGATACAGCATCTTGTATGATATCTAGATCATAAAGGTGATTTCTCACACTGTCGTAATTGTCATTTTTATCAATTACGAATTTTACCGTCTGTTTTTCGATAAGAATGTTACCGCCATAAAACACTTGATAAAAGTAGAATGAGAAGGAGGTTAGAAGAATGGAAAACACCACCATCCCAAAAGCAATCATCTTTCTTTTCTTCATACAGGCCCAAAAATACGCAATTTGTTATAACTTCGATGCGCTTAGAAAGACAGGAATGCCAGCTAAATTCATTAAACTATATTCAGACAATCCAGAGCAAAAAAAATTGGATGAAATCGTAGCTGTACTAAAAAGGGGAGGTATAGTTATTTATCCGACTGATACGGTTTATGGAATTGGTTGTGACTTTTCAAATACAAAAGCTGTTCAGCGAGTCTGTCAGATTAAGAATGTAAAGCCTGATAAGCTTTCATTTATCTGCTACGATTTAAGTGAAATTTCAGCCTACGTGAAAAATTTGAGCACCCCAATTTTTAAAGTGATGAAAAAAGCATTGCCGGGGCCGTTTACATTTCTATTAAATGCCAGTAGCAATGTGCCAAAAGTCTTAAATGCCAAAAAGAAAACTGTAGGTATTAGAATTCCCGATAATAATATTCCTCGTGAAATAGTGAAACAGTTGGGCAATCCAATTATTACTAGTTCCATTCATGATGAAGATGAAATCATTGAATATTCCACAGACCCTGAATTGATTTTTGAAAAGTATGAGAATTTGGTGGATATAGTAATTGATGGAGGATATGGAAATAATATACCCTCTACAGTCATTGATGCTTCAAATGACGATATGGAGATTATACGACAGGGATCGGGAGACTTAAGCCTTTTCAAGTGATGAAAAAGGTTTTAATTGAGAGTCAATACCTGCCTTCAGTCGCGTATTTTGCATTAATTACACAAGCTGACTATGTCGTAATTGAACGTTGCGAGTTTTTTGAGAAGCAGACTTTTAGAAACAGATGCCAGATTCAAACAGCCAATAAAGAGTTGGATTTGAGCGTTCCGGTCAACCACCAGGGTAGAAAAATTATAATTGATAAATTAACCATTGATTACATTCAGAAATGGCAGAATACGCATTGGCGTTCAATACAATCAGCCTATAAGAATGCGCCTTTTTTTGAATATTATTCAAACCCTATTCAAGAATTAATTTACAGCAATACAAATAGTTTGTTCGAACTGAATAATCAATTGCTGACAATCTGTCTTAAGTTTTTACAAATTGACACGCCAATTGATTTTTCTGAAAAATATGATAAAAAGGTTGAGTCAGGCGTTTTTGATGCAAGATCAATGATTCATCCAAAAAAGAACCTTTCTTCGCTCGCGTGGTTCTCTGCCAGCCCATATTATCAGATATTTGGCAAAGACTTTGTAAAGAACCTTTCTATCTTAGACTTATTATTTAATGAAGGGCCGATGGCCTTAGCGGTTTTAAAAAGCTCAATTGTCATTAAAGAGAACTATTAAGTTTTTGATTACGTTTTCCTATTGACCATTGTAATATTTAATACATTGATCGAAGGCTTAAAACAGGTAAAAAAACATTTCTGACAGGATTAAATGGAAGCGAAATTTTCAAATAGAGTTAAAGAGGTAATATCACTGAGCCGCGAGGAAGCCCTGAGATTAGGACACGACTACATCGGTACAGAACACCTTTTGCTTGGAATGATTAGAGAAGGAGAAGGAATTGCTATCAGCATCCTTAAAAAATTAGGTACTTCTTTAGAAGAATTAAGAGAGGCAGTAGAAAGAGCGACTAAGGGGACGGCAAATCACAATGTGAAGAATTTGGCGAACATTCCTCTGACAAGGCAGTCGGAGAAGGTGCTTAAGATCACCTATCTAGAAGCAAAAATATTTAAGAGCCAATTGATTGGCACTGAGCACCTACTTTTGTCAATTCTTCGAGATGAGGATAATATAGCTACGCAAATTTTAGAGAAATTTGACGTCAACTATGAAGTTGTCAAAGAGATGCTTGAGTATCAAATAGACAACCCAATGGCGTCTTCGGATACTGATGACGGTGATGAAGAAGAATCTTCTAAGATGTTTGGTGGTAGTGGTGCTGGAAGCGGTGCGTCAGGAGATAAACCTGCTGGAAAAGGTGCTGAAAAGTCAAGGACTCCGGTATTAGATAATTTTGGTCGTGATTTGACCAAGTATGCTGAAGATGGAAAACTCGACCCGATTGTTGGAAGAGAAAAAGAAATAGAAAGGGTTTCTCAAATTTTAAGTAGAAGAAAAAAGAACAACCCTATTTTGATTGGTGAGCCTGGCGTTGGTAAAAGTGCAATTGCAGAAGGGCTGGCTTTGAGAATTATTCAAAAGAAAGTCTCTCGCGTGCTTTTCGGTAAGCGAGTGGTAACACTTGATTTGGCATCTTTAGTGGCAGGTACGAAGTACCGTGGTCAGTTCGAAGAGCGAATGAAAGCGGTGATGAATGAATTGGAGAAATCTCCAGAGGTGATTCTCTTCATTGATGAATTGCACACTATTGTTGGAGCAGGCGGAGCATCAGGCTCATTAGATGCCTCTAATATGTTTAAACCTGCTTTGGCACGTGGTGAAATACAATGTATCGGTGCAACTACTTTAGATGAGTACCGACAGTATATTGAAAAGGATGGCGCATTGGCCAGAAGATTTCAGCAAGTGATGGTGGACCCTACAACTCCTGAGGAGACTGTGGAAATTCTTGAGAACATTAAGGAGAAATATGAAGACCATCACCATGTGACTTATACTGCTGAGGCGATAAAAAACTGTGTTAAACTCTCAGACAGATATATTTCAGATAGATTTTTACCAGACAAGGCTATTGATGTTTTAGATGAAGCAGGTGCTCGAGTACACATCAATAATATTCATGTGCCAGATGAGATTGTCAAATTGGAAGAGGCTATAGAGGATATAAAAAAGGAAAAAAATCGAGTTGTAAAAAGTCAAAAATATGAAGAGGCTGCACAACTAAGAGATAAAGAGAAAAAATTGATCGATCAATTGGATCGAGCAAAAAGTAAATGGGAGGAAGAAAGTAAGGCCAAAAGATTTACTGTAACGGAGGAAAATGTAGCTGAAGTTATTGCAATGATGACTGGTATACCGACTAAACGTGTTGCACAAAAAGAGCAGCATAAATTGGTTGGAATGGGTAAGCAACTAAAGGGTAGAGTCATTGGTCAAGAAGAGGCAATAGGAAAGCTGTCAAAAGCGATTCAAAGGACTCGTGTTGGTCTTAAAGATCCTAATAAGCCTATCGGAACCTTTGTTTTCCTTGGACCAACTGGTGTTGGAAAAACAGAATTAGCCAAAGTGCTTTCATCTTATTTATTTGATAAGGAAGACTCACTAGTAAGAATTGACATGAGTGAGTACATGGAGAAGTTTTCGGTTTCCAGATTAGTGGGAGCACCTCCGGGATATGTAGGCTATGAAGAAGGTGGTCAACTTACCGAAAAGGTGAGAAGAAAGCCTTATTCTGTCGTACTTCTTGATGAAATTGAGAAGGCGCATCCTGATGTATTCAACATACTTCTACAAGTATTGGACGATGGTATTTTAACTGATGGACTCGGAAGAAGGGTCGATTTCAGAAATACAATTATCATTATGACTTCTAATATAGGGGTACGTGACTTGAAAGATTTCGGATCAGGAATCGGATTTAGCTCTATGAGCAAAATCGATGATGAAGAAGCTGTTATGAAGGATACCATTCAGAAGGCCTTGAAGAAAACATTCAGTCCAGAGTTCTTGAACAGATTGGATGATGTCATCATCTTTAATTCTCTTAAGCGAGAAGACATTCATAAGATCATTGATATTTCACTAAACAAATTATTGTCACGAATTGAGGCGATGGGTTATAAAGTGAAGTTGTCGGAGAAAGCGAAAGACTTCTTGGCTGAGAAAGGATATGATCCTCAGTATGGAGCAAGACCTTTGAACAGGGCTATTCAGAAGTATTTGGAAGACGAAGTTGCTGAAGAGATCTTGAAAGGTGATATTAATGAAGGCGATACTTTAATGGCTGATTATGATGGAAAGTCAGAGAAGTTGACTATTAAGATCAAAAAGAAGCGTGTTTCTAAAAAGAAAAAGGAAGAGGATAAGAATTCTCCTTCAGCATAAATTTTAAAGGCTCTGAAATTATTTCAGAGCCTTTTTTAATGATTCAATGCCTTGATTACTCCTTTAAACATTTTTATACCAGTCTCGATTAATTCATCTGGAAAGTCGTAAAAGTGGTTGTGTAACGGTGGCTGCTGTGTGCCCGATCCCAGGCCAAATATTGCACCAGGACATTGTTGCAGGAATAATCCGAAATCCTCAGACCAACGATTGGCAGCTTCAATTTCAGTAACATGTAAATTATTTTGGGAAGCGATTGACTGTAATAAATCAACTTGATCATCATGACTGACCGTGGCATTAAAACTTTCGTGTTGCGTTATCTCTATTTCAAACCCTTTAGCAATTTGATCTACAGTACTTTTAATATGATTCAAAATGGTATTTAGATCTTGATTGTCATAGGCCCTTAGGGTTAAAAATATTTTGGCATCAGCAGGGCTTATACCGAATGTTGGCGCTCCAATTTGAACATGAGTCATCGTTATAAGCGTAAAGTCATTTAGTTCACTAGTTTTTGCATTGGGCAAGTCAGTTAGAATCGGCAATAATTTAGCAACGACAAGAGCGGGTGAATTTCCTGTTTCAGGAGCAGCGGCATGTGCTGTTTCCCCTACTATTTTAATTTTCACACCGGTAGAGGCAGCGCAAAACGTGCCTTTTCGAAGAACAATCTCGTTTATTGGGAAACCTGGCAAATTATGTAGCGCAAAAACATAGTTAGGCTTGAGGCTTTCAAATGTGCTGTCTTGTATTACCATACGTGCACCTTGGCCTGTTTCTTCTGCAGGTTGAAAGAGCAATATCACTTTCCCTTTTTTTGGTTTCAAGTCTAATGCTAAACCAGCAACGATAGCCATATGTCCATCATGACCACATTTATGGGATACATTATTAATGGTTGAAGCGTATTCAATGTCGGTATTTAGTTCTTTTATAGGAAGTGCATCTAATTCGCAACGAATCATTGTAGCAGGGCCTTCTTTATCTCCATTGAAGATGGCAGCCAAGCCATGACCTCCAATTTGAGTTATTATTTCATCAGGTTTAAAGGGTTTAATAAAGTCTTCAATTGATTTTGCAGTATTCCTTTCATTACCAGAGATTTCTGGAAAACGATGCAGGTACTGCCTTAAGGACCATAGTTTGTTTTTTTGATTTGCAGTAAGCATGATTCAATATCATGGAAATTCTTAATTATAACAAGGCATAAAAAAAGAGAGCTCCGTATGAGCTCTCCAACTATTCGACCAAAAATAGTTTATGAAAAATCTTAATCTTTGAAGGGGTCTGAAAACTTAGGGTCAGATATAAAGTTCTCATCCGTAAGCGTGTTCAAGAATGCGACTAATGCGTCAATTTCGTTCGTATTCAAATTCATCCTTATAGGTTGACCATTTCTTACAAGTCGGTTGTCAAGATTTGGATTGTTCTGAACATCATTATTATAGAATTCCACTACTTCTCTTAACGAGTTAAAACGACCATCATGCATATAAGGCCCCGTTAATTCTATGTTTCTCAAAGACCCGACTTTAAATTCACCCGCATCTTGGTTTCTTCCTGTAATACCACCAACTCCTAAATCAGTGCTTACAGCATCTAAGCCATTGTTTCTTGCTTGATCTCCCGAGAAGGTAGCTATCTCATGACAATTTGAGCAGTCAGTGCTATTACTGAAAAATAAATCTTTCCCTAGATTTTCTGTAGCGCTGAATTCATTAAATGGTCTTCTTTCATCCCCATCAGCTGAAGCTAACGCAACGTCATATTTAGATTCATATGATACCATGAATCTAACAAATTGCGCGAGTGCCATAGATATTCGATCCGTTGTGATATCGGCTGTTCCGAAAGCCTCAGTGAATAGGTTTCCCTAGTAGTCCTTGCCCTGGAGTTTGCTCACAAGTTCAGTTAAAGTCAAGCCCATTTGAACATCATCTTGAATTGGCATTAAAACTTGCTCCTCCAAAGTATTTGCCCTTTCGTCCCAAAAGAAGCTCCCATTCTCATAATACCTGGCATTTGATAAGCTCATTGAATTTCTTCCAGTTAAACCACCTTCAAAACCTTCACTTAATCTATCAGGATCGGCAAAGCCATTGCCTTGAACATGACAAGATGCACATGAAACTGTGTTATTTCCTGACATTGTTTTATCGTAAAATAAAACCCTTCCAAGTGTAGCACCCACATCGGTAACTGGGTTGTTTCCAGGAGTATTATCTATTTCTGCTACGTCTTGATCTCTAAAATATCCTGGGAGATTTGGGTTTGCGTAATTGTAGAATTCTGTTGGTAAATCAAGTAACTCTGAATTCTCTTCATTTACTATTTCTTCCAACTCATTTATTGGATCTTCAGTGTTTCCATCAGTGGAACAACTAAACGCAATGATCCCGGCCATACTAATCATTAATATAGAATTCTTCATGTGCTTCTTGTTAGTTACAGAGGTTAAGCAGTAACTTTTTAGGTAGAGGTATTTGTACTTTATTGTCCTTTTCTAGGAGGGGGGCGATTACCACGTGTTAGTGGTCCTCTTTGACCATCAGGCCCTTGATTAGGGCCTTCCATATTTCGTTCACCAATTCGCATAACATCAAGAATAATAGCGTCAAATTTTGTCTTTTGTTCATCAGTTAATAAGCTTCGGATACTCGAAAAATGTTTGTAAGTCTGCATCTCCATGGACTTCTGTAAACCTCCAATTTTTGAAGAAAGGACATTTACTTCATCTGCTGCATTTTTTTTTTGCCATAACTCATGAAGTGATTTTCTTGTTAAATGTTGATCACTTCTAAGTCCTTTCATAGCTTGAAAATGTGCTTTTCTTAAGCTTTCGATTTGTTGAGTTTGCTCCTTATTTAGAGACAACTCTTTTGATAACAAATCTTCGCTTCCACCTCGGTCTCCTCTTGGTCCCCCTTGCCCTTTATCTAGCCAAAGCTTTGTTAAAGTGGCAGTGTTTAATAGGACCAGTAATAAAACCAGCCATCCAATCATCTTATTTTTCTTCAAGTAATCCATGACTAATAATCGTTTAAGTATTCATATTCATCAGATTCAGAAAAATAATCCTGGGCAAGCGATTCAATTTGGCCTTCTCTATCATTTGGAACCTCTGTGGTTTCATTTATTGAAAAGAAAGTAACCAGATTGAATACCATGAAGATCGATAGCACCGCTACGTTGAGCTTCATGTTTCCGAAAATTGCAAATCGGGTGGTTGATCCTACCAACTCGTTTTGCATCCTTGCTTCCAGCCTGCTATAGAAAAACGGCTTAACCTCCGCTTTACCCAACCCCGCTAAACTATTTAATGTTTGGTTGATTTTATTTTCTATGTCAATTGGCTTTTTCATGGCTTCTATTAGTTAGATGACGTGTTTAAAAAAAACTTGCGTTAATCTTTAAAATTATTTTCGTAATAGGTTTTGAGTTTTTTCTGAAGATTTTTTCTCGCTCTAAACATGAGTGATTCTACGGAAGAAACACTTGTATCTAGGACATCTGCAATTTCTTGATAGGGCAGCCCCTCCACTTTATGAAGCGTAAATACTACTCTTTGGTTTTCGGGCAATTCTGCAATAGTGCTGAAAAGCGTTTGTGCCTGTTCTTTATTCTCTAGAATAACTCCTGGGTGCTCAAAACTTACATGTTGAGTTGTTTCATAATCTCCTCCACCTATGGATTGTAAAAAAGCAAAACGCTTCTTACGCTTTTGCTTTCGTATTAACTCTAAAGATTTGGTTGTGGCTATACGGTAGATCCATGTTGAAAGCTTTGCATCTCCTCTGAATGATTTGACTGATTTGTATATTTCAATAAAGACATCTTGTGAAGTTTCCTCCGCATCCTCCTCATTTTGTAAAAGCCCTAGGCAGGTGTTGTATACTTGGTTCTGAAATTTTTCCACCACAGCACGAAAGGCAGACTCGGAGCCCTGCTGTAATTCTAATATGATGTTTTCATCACTCAAGTGAGGTGGTTATAAAAAGTTTCAAAACAATAAAAAATAATGAGTGCCTCAAGACTGAAGCTACTCATTAATTACAAACTTACTATACGCTTACCTTTTTCTACCCTGCTGTTGTCCTTGAGGACCTCTCTTTGCGCCTATTTGTTTATTGAAAAACAATAATTGTTCTTCAGTTAGAATTGACTTGACTTCTTGAGTTGAAGCCACTTTCAATTTCATAAGATCACTTTTCAAACTACCAATTTCATCAATGACCTTATTAACAGCCTTGGCATCAAAATCTGCCGAAGTAGTTAAAGTCTTGAGCCGGGCTTCTTTTTCACCTACTTCATTTTTTATAGGAAGTGAGGCCTTTTCAGCGTTTATATGAATGGTCTTCAATTGCGATTCTTGCGCTTCACTGAGGTTTGGAATTCGCGGACCTCGTGGACCGGATTCTCCCTGTTTACCTTGCGGACCTCTTTGGTGCATTTCTTGTTTGCCTCTTTCTTGACGTTGAGGTGGACCGTCATTCTGTGCCTGTAAATTTGTACCTACTATCATTAATAGTGCTGCGACCAATATGCCTGCGAATTTTGTTTTCTGACTTTTCATAATTTCTAAATTTTAATTTTTAAATCTGTTTGAAAGGTTAGATGTAAGTCGTGATAGAAAACTTGTGCCTGAATTGTTAAAGGATGTTAAAACGAAAAAAGCTCCCTTAGGGGGAGCTTTTTTATTGTGTAATAAATTGCATTCATTTAGTTTAGAGCATTCGGTATTATTTGAAAGCCTTCACGCTCGATTATATCTGCGTATTTTGGCCAATCTTTCGGTGGTTCCATTGTTTGACCTGGTTTTAAAACTTTGACTACTGAATGGTCGGTTTTTATTTGACCCCAAGTAGTGTCCGACCAGTTTTGATCATTATAAACTGTCAATTTTGTCTCTAATAATGGGCCTGAAACAGCCTTTCCTATCAATGGCCACCATGTACTTTCTGTTTCCCTATCCCAAAAAAACAAAACCGTCCATCCCATCCCATACTTCAGGGTCAAAATAGGTATAGCCACTTAACGCAAAAGTATATTCACGTCCATCTATTACCCTGTCGTAGATGGCACCTAAATCAGCTAAAATGCAATATGCTGCCATGACAGGTTTACCATCAACTATATCATTGACCACTTCGTGTTTGGTTAATAGGTCAATACCATATGCCCGTATGTCACCATTTATTTGAAGTAGCAAAAACCTCGCTGTATCAGGATATATTTCATCGGCTTCAGACATGTTGATGAATTCAGGTGTGGTTAATGCCATGAAACCTTCTCTGCCAATTCCGTAATGATATTGTTCGTCTTTTAAAATGGTATTGCTTATGTCAAAATGTTCACTTGAATCTTTTCCACCATACATGAATTTTCTGCCATTTTTTTCGAAAAATTTACCGTTTTCATGTGCTAATGGTCTTTTAGACTGTGGTGTCACTTGACTATCGTTGTTTTCTGATTCAGATGTTGAAGACTTATCACCACATGAAATGAGGATCAGGGATAAACTAAGGATGCACATGTAATATTTCATATTTCAATTTAATTTAAACTCTTCACATATCAATTATATTTGTTTTAGGATAAAATTTAAGAATGTCAGCAACAGAATCTACCATGATCCCTTTGGGTACAGCCGCGCCCGAATTTAATTTATTGGACACAACTATCGGAGTATTTAAAACTCTAGATGATTTAAAATCAAAGAAGGCAACAGTGATTATGTTTATTTGTAATCATTGTCCATTCGTGAAGCACATGGATAGGCAGTTGGTAAAACTTTCTAAGGATTACATGGCCAAGGGAGTTGCGTTTATAGCGATAAGCTCAAATGATGTAGAGAATTATCCTCAAGATGCTCCTAATTTAATGACTGAAGAAGCCAAGAATTTGGGTTATCCATTTCCTTATTTATATGATAAAACGCAGGAAGTGGCTAAGGCTTATCAGGCAGTTTGTACGCCTGATTTTTTTGTGTTTGATGGAGAAATGAAATGTGCCTACCGTGGCCAATTAGATGACTCCAGGCCTGGAAATGGAAAGCCTGTGACGGGTGTAGACCTTAGAAATGCACTTGATGATATATTAAATGGAGAAGAAGTAAGCTACCCTCAGGTACCAAGTATTGGCTGTAATATCAAGTGGAAGTCTTAGCTGAGCTGTTCCTTTTTTGAATGATATCCTGAATAATCATCTTGGCATGAACTCTGGTGTTCTCAATAAATAGGGTGCTCGTTTTTAATCCTGCATTAATAACTCCTGCTATATAAACATTGGAGCGTGCTGTCTCTAAGGTTTCGGCATTGTGAATCGGGGTTTGATACTCATCATCTTCAATTGAGATTCCCAATGATGAAAAGAGCTTGTAATTAGGCTTATAACCCGTCATTGCCATTACAAAATCATTTGCGATTGTTGTCTCTCCTTCTGGAGTATTGAGAATTACTTCTGTATCTCTAATTTCTTTAACTGTTGATTTGAAGAATGCTTTAATACTCCCGTCTTTGATCCTATTCTCAATATTAGGTTTGATCCAGTACTTGGCTTTAGGGTAGATTTCTTCTTCACGGATTGCCATTGTGACATCAGCTCCCTTTAAGTACGATTCTAAAGCAACATCACAGGCTGAGTTTGCCGCACCTATGACTAATAATTTTTGGCCGACAAAGGGATGAGGGTCACCAAAGAAATGGGAAACTTTTGGAAGCGATTCACCTGGAATATTTAGCAGCCGTGGAGTATCGTAAAAACCAGTTGCTACTATGACGGACTTGGTTGTGAACAGGCCTTTAGTTGTCTCAATTTGGTACAGCCCTTTGTTAATAGCATTCATTGAAGTAACCTCAGTATACAGCATGATGTTTAAATTCCAACTGTCAAGCACTCTTCTAAAATATTCTAATGACTCTCTTCTCGTTGGTTTGTCGTTGTGCGCGATAAATGGTACACCTCCAATTTCCAATAGATTGGAAGTGGAAAAGAAGGTCATATTGGTTGGAAAATTATATAGGGAATTAACCAAAACACCTTTTTCCAAAATCACATACTTGAGGCCTGCTTTTTTTGCCTCAATGGCGCAGTTAAGCCCGATTGGACCGCCACCTATGATTACGAGATCAAATTCTTCTTGCATTACGAACTAATAATTTTGTTGCTCAATCTAGGGCTGAAAGCGTAACATCTGCAACTTCATTGAATTCTTTTTCTGAAATATCTCCTTTGGCCATTACTCTCAAACCTGTAAGTGTATTGAAAAGGAAACGGGCCAAAGCCTCACTCGAATGCTTAGTAGCTATTTCTCCTGATGCTTGTCCTTCAATAATGAGCTCATTCAATACTTTTTCAACTGTCTTTTTGTTGTCATTGAAAATATTCTGAATGTCATCGTCACTATTCGCCAATTCGGTTGCAGCATTTACTAGAAAGCAGCCAAGTTGATTAGGGTCTTGAACGTTCTGCTTTATGGTCCCCGTCAAAAAATCTTTAATAATCCCTAATGCAGACTTCTCGCTTCTAATTTGTGTAAGTAACCTATTTGATGTTTGTTGACGATAGCGTTTGAGTGATGCGAGATATAAAGTGTGCTTATCTCCAAAAGTGTTGTATAAACTGGCGCGGTTAATACCCAAGTGATCTACAAGGTCTTGCATAGAAGTGGCGTTGAAACCCTTCTTCCAGAAGATTTCCAACGCCTTATTTAGTACTTCGCTTTCATCAAAGTTTTTAGTTCTTGCCATAATCGATTAATAAAAGTAAACGATCATTCCATTATAAGCAAATTAAATGGCCGCAACACCGCCATCAACGATTATTTCTTCTCCTAGCATATAAGAGGAGTCGTCCGAAGCTAAGAACAAAACAGCCTTGGCAATCTCATTGGCTGTACCAAACCTTTTCATTGGTACCAATTCATTAAATCCTGCTGCCATTCCTTCTTTTTGCTCTTCTGATAGCCCCATTTTATCAAATAATGGTGTTTCAATCGGCCCAGGGCTTACCACATTAACTCTAATTCCAAATGCAGTTAACTCAGCAGAAAATGTTCCAGCTAAATTCCTTACCGCTCCTTTGGTGGCTGAATAAACGGACATGTTTGCAAAACCCTTATGTACCACAGCTGAGGCTGTTAAAATAATTGACCCTCCTTCACTCATCAATGGCCTGATTTTTCGAACTGTGAAGAATAATCCTTTAACATTGGTATTAAAGTGGGCATCAAAGAATGCTTCATCTGACAACTCCAAGGGAGCTAACCAAGCTATTCCAGCATTTGCAAAAAGAATATCCACCTTACCAAAATCATTTTTGATGCTTTCTGCTAGTGCTGTAATGTCATCTAGTTTTGAAGCATCTGATCTGATGGCAGTCAATCTAGAATTATTGATTTTGGAGGATGCCTTGTCAAGTGTTTCTTGAGTTCTACCAGTAATGATGACGCTGGCTCCTTCTTGAATAAATGTTTGTGCCGTGGCGAGGCCAATTCCGGTACTACCACCAGTAATTGCTGCGATTTTCCCTGCTAAGCGACCATTTGTGTTATTAATGCTTGTCATTGTTCTTTTATTAGAATGATTGTTCCAAATTATTGGTTGTTTTAATAGAACGTTCATTCCATTAAAGAGTTCAAAGAATGTTATTTTATTTGAAGTAATCTGAAAAAGCCTATTTAGGCGATTTGGTACTAGGTTTTGTAGGGGCGTTAAAATGAGAATATAAAGTATTCACGAAGGAAAGTATTAATCCAACTCCTATTATGATGTAAACTATGGTGAATATTTTACCTAGATCAGTGGTTGGAGAGAAATCACCATATCCAATTGTTGTCAATGTAATGGTGGAAAAATAAAGCGCGTCCAACCATGTCCATCCTTCTATACAATGATAACAAACTGTGCCAGTAGTCAAGGTTACAGCCGAAGCAATTAATAAGCTTCGGTACTGCGCATCCCTTAGAAAACTAATTAATGTTCGGATGAATATGATGCTTTAAAATTTAATTTGTACAGCTTTTAATGCACCACCCCTTTTGTATTCTACTACCGCGCGATCCCCAAGTTGAAAGGCAGCTAAAGCTCTCATATAACTCATCATATCTACAATAGTCGAGTCGCCTAATTTCATTACTATATCACCTTTTTCCATTCCGGCAGCTTGAGCAGGTTTACCTTCGCTTACACCATCGATTCTCATTCCTTCACCATCATAGAGGTAATCAGGAACAACGCCAAGCGACACGGTAAATCTTGGGTTATCACCAGAACTGTCATTAGTTTTGGTAAAGGCCATTTTTTCTTCATCATCGAGGGACACAACTAAACGTTCGATAAAGTGAACAATCTGTAACATGCCATCATAATTTATTTTATCTGAATCGTCAGAAGGTTTGTGATAGTCTTCATGTTGCCCAGTGAATAAGTGCAAGACAGGCAAATCTTGTAAATAAAATGATGTATGATCTGACGGCCCTACACCGGATTCTGTCATGACAAGTTTAAGACTATCAGAATTGGCAGCATTTAACTTATCAGTCCAAAGTGAATTGGTCCCCACACCACTTATTGCTACGGTATGCTCCTCGTTCATTCTACCGACCATGTCTAAATTGATCATATAGTTAACGGTAGATAAATCAACGGTTGAATTTTTTGAAAAATAGTTGGAACCCCAAAGCCCATTTTCTTCTCCAGAGAACGCTAAGAATAAGTAATTGTACTCGCTATTTTGATGTTTTAATAATCGGGCAACTTGAATAATTGTGGCAGTACCACTGGCATTATCATCCGCACCATTGTGTATGGCGCGCTCGCCTCTATATAAGGAACCTTCTTCACCGTATCCTAAATGGTCAAAATGTGCACCAATCACTACAGTATTTACTGCGTTATTATTAATGAATCCAGCAACATTTCTTCCAGTTACTCCTTTTCCATCAGTTCCTATAACCGCTTCTTCATGTGGACTTGTAGATTTTTTTACACTGAATTCTTGAAAATAACCATCAGTGCCTTTTGGTTCGAGGCCTAATTCTTCGAAGGCTGCAGCGATATAATTTGCCGCTTGAATCTCTCCTTGCGTTCCAATGGCCCGTCCTTCTAATTTATCATCGGCAAGAAAAGCTACGTCACTTTTGAGCGAAGCGAGTACTTCTTTATCTGTTGTATAATCTGTACAAGCGCTTAATCCTATTATCAGGAAAGCTAAAAAATAGAAACTGATTTTTCTCATGACTTTGTTCTTTAGTGCAAAGATAATTAATCCTTATCTTCGCAGCTCATAAAAATCAGGAATCTATCATAATGCGCTATTTAGTTTTATTTTTTTCATTATTTGTTTTTGCTTGTACAAGCACTAAAAAAGACAATCAACAAGTTGAAGCCCGATCGGCACAGGACTCTTTATTGCTTCACCCTGAAGAAATGAAGTTCTTAAAAAACATCAAACAACTCACTTTTGGTGGTAATAATGCCGAAGCTTATTGGAGTTTCGATGATAAACATATCGTGTTTCAGTCTGATTTTTCCGGATGGGGTGTGAGTTGCGATCAGATGTTTATTACAGATTGGAAGAACGATGATTTGAAAAATAACAGACCTCCGATGGTAAGTACTGGCTTGGGTAGGACAACATGTTCCTATTTCTTGCCAGGTAACCAAACCATAGTTTATGGTTCCACTCATTTGGGTGACAATAATTGTCCAGCTGTTCCAGAACCAAGGGAAGATGGTAAATATGTATGGCCAATTTATCCAAGCTTTGATATTTTCACAACCGATTTAGAAGGAAATATTATAAATCAATTGACTGATTTTGAAGGCTATGATGCAGAAGCAACTGTATCTCCGATGGGTGATAAAATTGTCTTCACTTCCTTAAGAACTGGAGATTTAGAATTGTTCACAATGAATATTGATGGTACTAATGTAAAACAAATCACTTCAGAATTGGGTTATGATGGTGGGGCTTTCTTCTCTCCTGATGGGACTAAATTGATTTTCAGATCTTCCAGGCCAAAGACGCCTGAGGATATTAAGATTTATCAAGATCTTCTAAAAGAGGGGCTTGTAATGCCCACAGATATGGAATTGTATATCTGTAATGCTGATGGAACTGATTTGAAAAAGATAACTGATTTGGGTCAAGCTAACTGGGCACCATTTTTTCATCCTAATGGTGAACAAATCATTTTCGCTTCAAACCATACTGCAACCAGAGGTTTTCCATTCAACTTGTACATGATCAATATTGACGGTTCAGGCTTAAAAAGAATCACACGTGATGAAACGTTTGATGCCTTCCCTGTTTTTTCGAATGATGGAAAATACATTGTGTTTTCTTCGAATAGAAACAATGGCGGTACGAGAGATACCAATCTCTTCGTAGCTGAATGGATAGGAGAATAACAGCGTATCTAGATTAAAATCTGTTGGGTATCCGAATTATTTAGCATCTTTAGAAAGGCTATATAAATCAGATCAAATGAAACAACTTCATACAATCAAATTCAGTTTATTTTTAATCTGCTGGCTCTGTATTGTTCAGTTGCAAGCACAAGTTGTTAAACCCAATGCTTCACAATTAATTGATTTAGAATCATTCATTGAGGAACGATTAGCTACCGATAAAATCCCAGGACTTTCAATTGGGATAGCACTTAAAGGAGATTTAATTTATACTAAGGCTTTTGGCTATTCGAATTTAGAGCATCAGGTTCCAGTAAATTTAAATACCGTTTTTGAAATTGGTTCAGTAAGTAAACAATTTACGGCAACCGCAATTATGCTTTTGGTGGAACAAGGGAAATTAAGGCTTGATGACCCGATACAAAAGATAATTCCAAATTTACCAGGTGAATGGCTTGGTATTACCGTGCATCAGCTGCTCACCCATACATCTGGGATTCCAGATTATGAGGCCATTGAAGGATATTACAATTACCGTAATCGCTATACACCTCAAGAAATAATTCAGAGTGCGCACTCCTTGCCGGTTGATTTTGAGCCTGGTGAAGGGTTCTTTTATTCCAATACTGGATATTTCTTGTTATCAATGATTATTGAACAGACCAGTGGCCTGTCATTTGAGGAATTTCTTGGCAAAGAAATTTTTGATCCTTTAAATATGACAGAAAGCGGCGTTACTGACCCGATCAAAATTATACCAAATAGGGCTGAGGGGTATTATATAAGTAAAGGGGAGCTTAAAAACACGGATGCTTCAAACCTCTCATCGACTCTGGGAGCAGGTGGTGTTATTTCATCAATGACTGATTTAGTCAAATGGGAAAACGCTTTGAATCAGAATGAAATTCTTGATAAGGATGCACAGGACAAGATGTGGACGAAAGGAATATTGAATAATGGGGAAGAGACTTCATATGGTTATGCTTGGAGTCTTGGAGAATATAAAAGGCTAAAGAGACAAAGTCATTCTGGACAAATGCACGGATTTGTTACCCATGTAATAAGGTTACCTGACTATGATTATGTTTTGATATTACTGACTAACAGGTATCAAATAAATCTTAGTGGAATAATTGAAAAGGCAATGCAAACGTTTATCCCTAGCCTGAAGTAGGTTTAAGCTATTAACGATCCTTCAACCTGTAAACAAACTTTAGTCCAGACCAAGTTTCATCAATCGCGGCTACTTTAATATCTACAAGACCAATTCCAAGTATATATTCTCGGACGATGTTACCGCTGAGATCAGTCTTAACTCCGGAGGTTCCTTTGGGCCAAGAAAACCAGACCATTCCGTCCTTTTTCAGGTAGTCTTTTACCTTGGGGCCGATTTTCTCTAATTCCTTTTGGGATTGTACAAATACATGAACAAAATCCAATGATCCAGGAGATGGCCTTTTGGATTCTTTGATTAATGGCAGTACATCGAAAAGATCGAAATAATAGTCGGGTCGATTATAAAAATAACACTGAAAATTTTCTTTAATGCCTAATTTCTTGGCCAATGGCGTTTTTGAATATCCTGATGTGGCCATGATTCACAAATTGAATTAAATAATAAATGCATATACACTTAACAAGGCAGCGAAAATTAAAATGAATCTGCTTTGAGTTCTTTGCCTTTTTGCTGCACTAAAATTGCCAAGCATTTTGGCCGAAATGCCCAAAGTCACTAGCACTAAAAATAATTGGAGCCCCCAAAGAATATTGTAAAACTGTTCGGATAATTGGGTTAGCAGAAAAATGGCTTCGAATGCAGAAGCCAGGACTAATGTTCCGAAGGCTATTTTTATTTTCTTTTCGTCCGTCATGGCAACCAAAAATCAAAAATAATATTGTTAGTACATTTAAAATGTCCTTTTGGGCATTTGTCAAAACCTATTTTTGAACATGGCCTGCATTTTAAACCCTTGTTTTCCAAAATAGTAAACTTGGTTTGGTACGGATACATTCCGAATTCTGGAATGGTATTCCCCCAAATTGAATAGACTTCTTTTTTAAAGGCCGCGGCAATATGCATCAAGCCAGTATCATGTGTAAATACGTAAGACGCTCTTTTAAGGATCGAGGCAGACTGGTTTAGACTATACTTACCACAGGCATTATAAATGGTGGCTTTTTTACCAAGGATTTCTAAAGATTCTGCCATGTCTGGAGATTCATTTTCACGACTAAAAAACGCTTCGATTTTTTCTCCGTTCGCGACATCTTCTTTACCGCCAAGCAAAACAATTGGTTTATTGATCTTGTCGCATAATTCTATCATGCGATCCAAAGTGAGTTTTTTGGTTTCGTGTTGGCCACCAATGGCAAATGCCACAAAATTGTTCCGATGCGATTCTGGAAGCCATTCATCTTCAATCTCATCTTTTTCCAGAATGAAATAATCAAGGCCCAGCATGTCTTTTTTGACTTCTAATGGTGCGACTGCTTCCATATATCGATCAACAATATGGACGTTCGGCATCTTGTTAACCTTCAAATTGACGATAAGCCATTTCTCCCAATTTAACTTCGGAAATGCTTTACTCGGTTTGCTCAATTTTGATTTAATAATCTTTGTCCTCAAGTTATTATGAAGATCAACTACAAAATCATAATTCTCAGATTTCAAAGTTTTGATGAGCTCATCTAGATTGTCTTCCAGGAAATGAAGCTTATCTATATAGGGATTGGCTTCGAGAATACCAGCATACTGTCTTTTGGTACAATAATGAATTTCTGCACCGTCTAATTGAGTTTTTAAAACTCTTACAACGGGCGTAGTAAGTACTATATCTCCTATGGAAGAGAAACGAATGACAAGAATTTTTTTAGGCATTCTTAGTAATTTTTTCTTTACGTTCTATGAAAAATTTTCCAATCGCTTCATTGCCGAGATTGTTGAATGTCATATCAGCTGTAAGGCCTCCTTTTCGTCCAGCCAGTAGTCCGAAATACATATGTTTGTATCCATCCATTTCATGTGCATCGGGATTGATAGACAGCTTTACACCTTGTTCTATGGCATAATGTACCCAACGCCAATCTAAGTCTAAACGCCAAGGGTTCGCATTGATTTCAATAACCACATTATGCTTGGCACAATGGTCTATAACTCTTTTATGATCTATTGGATATCCTTCTCTGCGTAATAAAAGCCGGCCAGTTGGGTGTCCTAAGATCGTTGTATATGGATTTTCAATTGCTGTCAAGAGACGAGTGGTGGCCTTCTCTTTATTCATATTTAGAACTGAATGTACCGAGGCAACTATGAAGTCGAAACTAGCAAGTACCTCGTTATCATAATCTAAATTACCATCAAAAAGAATGTCTGATTCAATGCCCTTGTAAATTTTGAAAGGCGCCATTTGCTCATTCAATTTGTCAATTTCGGCATGTTGTGTTTTGATACGATCTTCATCCAATCCATTGGCATAAAAAGCAGACTTACTATGGTCACAAATCCCTAAGTATTCATAACCCATGTCTTTACACCGTTGTGCCATTTGTTCAAGACTATGCTTGCCATCACTATAGGTGGAGTGATTATGCAGGATACCTTTCAAGTCAGACATCTCCACTAATTTAGGCAGAGTATGATTTTTTGCCGCTTCAATTTCAAACAGACCTTCTCTTAATTCAGGTTCAACAAAGTCCATTCCTGCAGCTAAATAGATACTTTTTTCATCTGTAAAGCTGTTTGAAAGGGCGATATCTCTCAAACTTTCTTTTTCCTTTACAGGAGTATTTATATGTTGCACCGATCCGCTATTTAGAAAGAGGTCAGAAATAAATTTGTCTTTTGTACAAAACGTGAGACAAACTGGAATTTTATGTTCTTTATACAAACCTCTCCAAACAACGGGGCCAGAAGTCTTTAAGTTTTGATTATAACTTTCAGTCTTGTTAATAAGCATTTCAGCTTGATCAAAATTATTTAAACCTAAAAGAATTTCGATATTATCAATGGTCTCCAACTTTCTTCTGAGTGCCCCAATTTCATGAATCAACACTTCAGGAAGGAGTTCCTTTAGGCCTTCTACAATTTCCTTACTTAGGGTTTCAGCTTCAGCGAAGTGTAACTTATGCGCATTGGCCTCCTTATATTCCAGTGCCTTAATTATGGTTTCTTGTGTCTTTTCGCCAAAGCCTTTTAATTGAGCCACTTTACCTGTATTGGCAGCCTCTTTTAATTCATGCCCACTTTCAATTCCCAACTCTTTCCAAAGCACCTTGATTTTTTTTGGGCCAATGCCTTTAAGGTTTAACAATTCAACAATGCCTTCGGGAGTGTCTTCAAGGTATTGAAGAAGTTGAGTAGAGCTTCCGTTCCTATTTATTTCATCGATTGCAGTGGCAATTCCTTTGCCAACGCCATCTAAAGATTGCAAATCCTCAAACGAAAGAAGCGCCAGTTCGATGTCTGTTTTGTCAAGGTTGAAAACCGCACTATTATAGCCTCTAATTTTAAAGACATTTTCATCATGCAGTTCCATTAAGGCTGCAGTGAGTTTGAGTTGTTTAATAATTGATCTGTTGTCCAATGAAATTCTTTTTATCGTTTATTTTGAAAGAGTTAATGTTCTTTCTTAAACAGTCAAACATTTGTTAAATTCCCAAAAGGTACTGCAAAAATAACGCTTTATGAACTATTGGTTAATCAAAACGGAGCCCAATGAATATTCATGGAACGACTTGGTGAAATTGGGTAGGGCTCTCATGGATCACGTAAGAAACTATAGGGTACGGATGCAGATGAAAAATGTGAAAGCCGGTGATTTACGTTTCTTTTATCGCAGTGTGAAACAAAGAGACATCCTTGGCGCTGCTGAAATGGCTTTAGTAAGGATTGTGAGATTTTCGTTCCCACCTTTTTCGAAAAAAGAAGATGCTATTATTATGAATAATGGCAAATGATTAAAACTGGCAAATTTCATATTGCTTTGATACTTTTTATCTTCTGTACAAACAGTGCATTGGTAGCTCAAATTGAGCACAAAACGCGGTTTGAAATTGAATATGATTGGAGGTATGAAAACCATGAAGTTGTTTCTAATGACGATCGAGGATTAACATTAATTCAAACTAATAGAGAAACTGTTGGAAGAAGATACAAAGTAAAATTTACCCATCTCGATAAAGAGCTGAAAGAAATTTGGGTTGATTCTACTCAAATTTCAAGCAAGATGCACTTGATGGGTTATCATTATTTGAAAGATAAAATGTTCGTTATGTTTCAGGATTACCCGGTGAAAAAACGAATTGAAGTACTCAGTTTAGATTATAAGACCCAAACAATAACTCATCATGAATCAAACCAAGAAGTTGAACTGACTTTGAGTGAATTTGAGATGATTGATAACACTGTATTATTGGGAGGATACCTTGATTTAAGACCAGTGGTTTATGCTTTTGATTTAGAAAACGATCGCGTTAAAGCATTAAGGGGTATTTATAAAAACAATTCAAAACTTTTTGAAGTCAGGGTAAATAAAGACAGTGTTACATTTAATGTGTTGGTGGGTGAGCAGAACAAAGAAAAAGACCAAACCGTAGTGGTGAATACCTATGATTATGAGGGCAACCAAATCAGGGACTATTCCTTGATGACTAAAAAAGATTATTCGCTTTTAGATGGAGTCTCTTCTTCCATTAATGAAATCACACAAGTTGTCGTTGGAAATTATGGTTACAAATCACAAACATTACCAAGTGGAATTTATATCAATTATGTGAACCGAGTGGGGGAGCAAAGCATAAATTTTATTAATTACGGTGAATTAGACAGTTTTTTGGATTATCTGAGTGATTCACGTCAAGAGAAAGTCAAAGCCAAGGCGGAGGAACTAAAAGCAAGCGGTAAAGAGCAACGGTACAAGCTGCTTTCGTTAATACGGGCATTGAAAGAGGTTGACGGGAAACTGATTTTTATGGCAGAATATTTTAAACCAGGAGGGCGAAATCGAGTTGCTTCTCCAGGAATTACTGGAACTAGGCAGGGTAATTATACGACCAATAGCGAAAGAGATGCTTTTGGTAATTACGTTCAGACTCCTATTAATGATTTTGATTTTACTCATGGATATGCATTGGTGCTTGATGAACAAGGCCAAGTGCTCTGGGATGACAGTTTTACCTTAGATTATAATTTAGAGAATTCATTGGATGAACATGGCCGTTTTCAATGGGTAGATGAAAAGAAGCACCTGGTTTATATTCATTATGATGATGAAGAAGTAAAAGGAAGAATATTGAATGACAGTCTTGAAAATGAAGTGTTAGTTGCCGACTTGTTTATCCACGATGATCATGATAAACGGGATGAGTTGCAGTCAACAGTGAGAATAACCCGTTGGTACGATGATTTATTTTTAATTCAAGGAATTCAGAACGTTAGGGTCAAAGATAAGTCTGAAGCTTCAAAAAAGGTATTTTTTATCAATGCGGTAAGAATTGACTCTGGCGGAACTCCAAAGAAAATGGATTAATTGGATGCTAAAATTTATTGAACTGCTTCCTTTTGCTATATTTGTATCCTAGATGCAGCGCAGACTTCTTCTAGGACACCCACAACTCGCCATAACCATTGGCAGACTCTGTCAGGAACTGATAGAAAACCACGTTAATTTTGAGAATTCAGTCATTTTAGGCCTTCAACCAAGGGGTGTATTTTTGGCAGAACGAATTAAAGCACGATTGCTTGAATTTACGGGTAAGGAAGTTGAAATCGGGCATTTAGATGCTACTTTTTATCGTGATGATTTTCGGAGAAGAGACATTCCAAAGCGAGCTAACGAAACTAATATTGACTTTTTAATTGAAGGTAAGAATGTCATTCTAATTGATGATGTATTTTTTACTGGCAGGTCGATACGTGCCGCATTAGATGCAATGATTGCTTTCGGAAGACCAGAAAAAGTAGAATTGTTGGTGTTAATAGAAAGAAAATATTCACACGATGTTCCAATTGTACCCGACTATGTTGGGCAGCAAGTAAATACCATTGATACCCATAAAGTTTTGGTGGAATGGAAAGAACAAGGGGTGAAGGATGATAATATTTGGCTAATTAATAAAGAGGAATAATGCAAAGGCAACTGAGCACCAAACACCTACTCGGAATCAAAGACCTTACGCCAGAGGACATCAACTTAATTTTTGAAACTGCAGAAGAATTTAAGGATGTCATCAATAGACCTATTAAGAAAGTGCCCTCTTTGCGTGACATTACTATCGCCAATGTCTTCTTCGAAAATTCTACAAGGACAAGACTATCATTTGAATTAGCTGAAAAACGCCTTTCAGCTGATGTTATTAATTTTTCTTCCAGTAGTAGTTCAGTCAAAAAAGGGGAAACACTTTTAGATACAGTCAATAACATTTTGGCAATGAAAGTGGACATGGTGGTTATGAGGCATGCTAGCCCAGGAGCACCACACTTTTTGTCAAAGCACATTGACGCCAATATAGTTAATGCTGGAGATGGTACTCATGAACACCCCACACAGGCACTACTTGATACCTACTCAATAAGTGAAAAATTGGGAGAAGTGGCAGGAAAAAAAGTGGTAATCATAGGTGACATCCTACATTCTAGGGTAGCACTCTCTAATATTTTTGCCCTACAAAAATTAGGTGCTGAAGTAATGGTATGTGGACCGATTACGCTGCTGCCAAAATTCATTAGTTCTTTGGGGGTAAAGGTAGAATTGGATGTGCAAAAAGCTTTGGCATGGTGTGATGTAGCTAATGTTTTAAGAATTCAGCTTGAGCGACAACAAGTCAAATATTTTCCTTCACTCAGGGAGTATTCACTTTATTATGGCGTCAACAAAAAAATGTTGGACAACTTGGATAAAAAGATTATTATAATGCATCCAGGCCCAATTAATAGAGGAGTTGAATTAAGTTCTGATGTGGCTGACTCAGAACATGCCATTATCCTTGACCAGGTTGAAAACGGAGTTGCGATCCGAATGGCAGTGTTGTACCTTCTCGCGTCCGTTTCCTCCTAAGTAAATCATGAAAAAAATCTTTATTAGACTAATTGTTGTTTTGGCAATTTTGGTACTGTCTGTTTTCGTTTTTGTAATTCCAAAAACGGTATCAATGGTCACTGATTATCCGAGATTTACCCATGATGATGTATTTGACAATCCAGAATTATTAGCCCATTTCGATATTAACGAGGCCCGAGATCCTGGAGACTATGGGTTTGAAAATTTCACGGAAGTCAATTACGAGACCTTATATGACGGGCTTAATTTGAATGGATGGTATATACCTTCTTCGAAGGCTGGTATTGAAAAAACATTAATGATCAATCATGGTAGAACTTCCAATAGGTTGAAAACGATGAAATACTTGGAGATCATCAAAGATTACGGACTGGATTCCCTTTACAATATTTTTATGCCGGATTTGAGGAACTCAGGGAAGTCTGATGAAGCAAAGACGGGTATGGGCTACGAATTTGCTGAAGATATAACCGGCACAATGAAAATGCTTCAATCAAAGTTCAATCAGAATGATTTTGTGCTTTGGGGATTTTCAATGGGTGCTATGGGCTCAATTACGAGCATCAACAGACCTGACCTAAAAAAGAAACTGATTGAAAATGGTATTCAAATAAATAAATTGATCTTGGCCAGCCCACTGGCGAATGTAGAAAAAACGCTTAGCGTAGCGGCCAAACAGAGGAACATACCTGGATTCATTTTTAATATTACTTTTAAAAAATTCAGTAAAATTTCTGATGGCTATGTCGATGAAATGAGGCTTTCGAATTTTTTGAGAATTAACCCAACGCCTACCTTAGTCTTGTACGGCACTGGGGATAGTATTACTCCTTTTGAAATTCTTGAAGAAGAAATTGCCGGACTTTCCAATGTTGATTCAGAAAAATTTGAAGGAAGTGAGCACGTATTAATTTATACGCAAGCCCAGTATAAAGCACGCTATGCAGAGGTTGTGAATGATTTTTTAAGAAAATAACAATGGAATTATATCGAGACTTCTGTTCTACTATACTATGATTTGAATAAGGCCTCGATCGATTTGAATCTTTACACCTTAATTCCTGTTTTTCTAAAAAATTAATAGTGCTAGCTTTGCACGAAATTCAGCAAAATGAAATATTATAACTCTATAATCGAAACCATCGGCAACACACCATTAGTCAAACTGAATTCAGTAACTAAAGGGATTCCTGGTACTATCTTGGCCAAGGTAGAATATTTCAACCCTGGTAATTCCATGAAGGACAGGATGGCAATAAAAATGGTTGAAGATGCCGAAAAAAGGGGTGATTTAAAGCCAGGAGGTACGATCATTGAAGGTACTTCAGGAAACACAGGAATGGGCTTGGCACTTGCGGCCATAGTGAAAGGTTACAAGTGTATTTTTACTTTAGCGGATAAACAATCACCTGAAAAAATGGATATCCTTAGGGCTGTGGGTGCTGAAGTCATCGTTTGTCCTACTAATGTTGCACCCGATGATCCAAAGTCCTATTACTCTGTGGCAACAAAGCTGAATCAAGATATTGAGAATTCTTATTACCCAAACCAGTATGATAATGCATCGAATGCAATCGCGCATTATGAAACTACGGGTCCTGAAATATGGAATGATACTGAAGGTAAAATAACACATTATGCAGCGGGTGTTGGAACTGGTGGCTCAATGTGTGGTACTTCAAAATATTTGAAGGAACAGAACGCTGATGTCGTTACTGTCGGTATTGATACTTATGGTTCTGTTTTCAAAAAGTACAAAGAGACAGGGGTTTTTGACGAAAAGGAAATCTATCCATACCTCACCGAAGGTATTGGAGAAGATATATTACCAAAAAACGTTGATTTCGATCTTATCGATAAATTCGTAAAAGTTACAGATAAGGACGCAGCCATCATGACAAGAAGATTGTCAAAAGAAGAAGGACTGTTTGTTGGTTGGTCTTGTGGTTCGGCTGTGGCTGGAGCACTAGAGTGGGCAAAAGAAAATATGAAGGAAGATGATGTTATGGTCATCATTTTACCTGATCATGGTACGCGTTATTTAGGTAAAGTCTATAATGACAATTGGATGAAAGACCACGGTTATTTAGAAGAGCGTGACTTTGCTACAGCAGAACAAATTGTAGCCCGTCAGGGTAACAATGGTAAGTTGGTTACTATTGATCAAAACGAAACAGTAGCTACGGCAGTTAAGATGTTGACCGGTGGAAGTATCTCACAATTACCAGTAGTTAATGGGTCTGATTTTGTTGGTAGTTTGGTCGATTCTAAGTTGTTGGCACAAATGATTGAAGATCCTGAAATCAAGAATAAAAAAGTCTCAGAAGTAATGAACAAACCGTTCCAATTTGTACCCGTAGATAGCACTTTGGATGTACTCTCCTCTTTAGTAGGCAAGGACAATCCAGCTGTAATGGTGCGGGATAGTAATAATGAGCCTCATATTGTCACTCAGCACGATATTTTGAATGCGGTAACAGGGATTTAAATTGAATTATTGATTTAGGAAAGGGTATTAACAATAGTGTTAATACCCTTTCTTTTTTAAATGATAATTTACTTTAAGACCTTCTTTTTAATTCCTCTTCGATGCTCTCCATCTTAACTCCTTTAGCTTTTAAAAGAATTAAATAGTGGTAAAGTAAATCAGCAGCCTCATTTATAAAGAGCTCCTTATTATCATCTTTAGCTTCAATCACCAATTCCACTGCTTCTTCACCTACTTTTTGAGCCACCTTATTTATTCCCCTCTGGAAAAGTTTATTGGTATAAGAGTTCGGGTCATTCTCATCAATCCGCTGATGGATGGTTTGTTCCAATTGATAGACAAAGCCTTTCGCTGTTTCTACTTTAAAACAAGAAGTACTCCCAGTATGGCAAGTTGGGCCAGTTGGGTTCGCTTTTATTAACAAGGTGTCATTATCACAGTCGATATTAATAGTATCTACATAAAGATAATTACCAGAAGTTTCACCTTTAGTCCATAGTCGTTCTTTAGATCTGCTGTAAAAGGTCACCTTGCTTTCAGCTTTGGTTTTTAGAAACGCTGCCTCGTTCATATACCCTAGCATTAAAACCTGTAAAGTACTTGTATTCTGAATGACAACTGGAATCAAGCCATCACTCTTATTAAAATCTAAATTCATCTTATTGGTATGTTTTTGTCTTTTAAATATTGTTTTAGTGCAGGTATGGGTATCTCTCCAAAGTGAAATACGCTTGCTGCTAAAGCAGCACTTACTTTTGATTTTTCAAATATGGTCTTGAAGTGTTGCATTGAACCGGCACCCCCCGATGCAATCACAGGAATGTTTACATGTTGGCTCACTTCATTTGTAATCTCCAGTGCGAAGCCATCTTTAGAGCCATCATTATCCATAGAGGTGAGTAAAATTTCACCGGCTCCCATCTGCTCGACTTTCTTAGCCCAGTCAAGCGTTAAGAGTGGAGTAATTGTTCTGCCACCATTAATAAACACTTTGTGAGTGCCCTCTATAAACTTTGTATCTATGGCCACTACTACACATTGGCTACCAAACTCTGCCGCTATTTGAGAAATCAATTTTGGGTTATGAACAGCAGCGGAGTTGATTGAAACTTTATCGGCACCTGCTTTAATTATAGTTTGAACATCTTCAATTGACTTTATTCCTCCTCCAACGGTAAATGGAATATTGATCTCAGAAGCAATTTTTTCAACCAAATCTACCATTGCCCTTCTTTGTTCAATAGTCGCTGTGATGTCCAAAAAGACCAATTCATCAGCCCCTTCATCTATATAGCGCTTGGCCAGTTCAATTGGGTCACCTGCATCGATGATGTCTTCAAAATTAACACCCTTCACAGTCCTACCGTTTTGAATATCCAAGCATGGAATGATTCGTTTCTTTAACATAACTGTCTTAATTCTTTTAGGCTTATATGACCTTCATAAATGGCCTTTCCGATGATGGCAGCTTCACATCCAATGGCTTTTAACTCAACCAAATCCTTTATTGCTGTTACTCCTCCACTCGCGATGAGCTTAATTTTGGATTGGCCGATTATCTCTTTGTATAATTCAATTGAAGGGCCGCTTAGCATCCCATCTTTATCTATATCAGTACAAACAGTATATT
>Ga0307985_10000083_pt1 | contig 47999 bp, 41 predicted proteins | sample EllFjometageno80_FD_203155 | JGI IMG/M metagenome (GOLD analysis project Ga0307985, IMG submission 203155) | Marine microbial communities from Ellis Fjord, Antarctic Ocean - #80 | ecosystem: Environmental > Aquatic > Marine > Unclassified | place: Southern Ocean | collected 2014-10-09 | reverse complement strand
ATTTGTTGATCTTATCTTTGAAAAAAGGATCTAACAATAAATTTTGTAACTCCGGATCAGTATCGTACGCATCTTTTATTTTAGTTAAAAAGGCCGATCGAATGATGCAGCCACCTCGCCACATAAGTGCAATACCGCCGTAGTTAAGATTCCAATTGAACTCTTTAGCAGCCTTTGTAAGTAAGGCATAACCTTGAGCATAAGAGACAATTTTTGAGGCATATAGAGCGTCATGAATGTCATTAAGCACTTGCTTCCTATCCCCTTTAAATTCAAGGCTTGGCCCGCTCAACAGCTTCGATGCCTTAGTGCGCTCTTGCTTAATAGATGATAGGTATCTTGAAAACACCGCCTCTCCAATTAGCGTTAAAGGCGTGCCAAGCTCAAGGGCAACCGTTGCAGTCCATTTACCGGTTCCTTTTTGGCCCGCAGTGTCTAAAATATTATCAACAAGATAAGTACCGTCTTTATCTTTAAATTTAAGTATGTCTGCAGTGATTTCTATTAGATAACTATTTAACTCACCCTCGTTCCAGTCTTTAAATACTTTATGCATCTCATCATTAGACATCCCTAGAACATCCTTCATGACCTGGTAAGCCTCACAAATAAGCTGCATATCGCCATATTCAATACCGTTATGGACCATCTTAACAAAATGGCCTGAACCGCCTTCTCCTATCCAATCGCAACAGGGCTCGTTATTTTCAACTTTAGCGGATATTGCTTGAAAGATGCCCTTTACCTCAGGCCAAGCAGAAACTGAGCCTCCTGGCATAATTGAAGGACCCTTTAAGGCACCCTCTTCGCCTCCAGAGACACCGGCACCAATAAACTGAAAGCCCTTATCCTCTAGCTCTTTAGTTCTTCTAATAGTGTCGGGGTAGTGAGAGTTGCCACCATCAATAATGATGTCGCCTTTGTCAATAAGAGGAATAAGTTTATTAATGTAATCATCCACAACGGTTCCAGCAACAACCATCAGCATAATTTTTCTTGGCTTCTTGATAGAATCAACAAAATCATCGAGATCAACAAAACCTAAAATATTATTATTTTTAGATCGGTTATTTACTAAATTATCTATTTGCGGGGACGTGCGATTATGAACAGAGACTCTGTAGCCATTACTCTCCATATTTAAAGCAAGACTAGATCCCATTACACCTAGCCCTATTAGGCCAATATCCGAATGCAGTTTATTCATAAAGTCGCTAAAAAATATTTAAAGTAGAATGCAAAAACTTTCTAAATTTTAAACTATGAGATTTTTTAATTTGTGTCAAAGTGTCACAATATATTACCTTTAAGCTTGCATTTATAAGCAGTCTTTAGTTAATTGCTAAGCTAATAATCCTTGTTTTCGTGCCTTTAAAAACTCCTGGAACTTAATAGCGCTTCGCTTAAGCGTTCTTTTCTGGGTTTCATAGTCAACATACACAATACCAAAGCGCATTTTGTAGCCCTCTGCCCACTCAAAGTTATCCATAAGGCTCCATGCAAAATAACCTCTAATATCAACTCCTTTGTTAATTGCTTGATCGACCATAGACAAGTGATTTTGGTAATAACGATAACGCTGCTCATCATCAACCACCCCATCAATTAAGTGGTCATCTACTGCAGCTCCATTTTCAGTAATATAAATCGGTGGCAAGTTGTATGTTTCATGAAGATCCGTTAACAATTTCAGAAGCGCATCTGGATGGACTTCCCAGCCAATATGAGTTCGCTCTACCTCTTCTAAATCAACACTCATATAGTGAGAATTTTTTTGATTCATTAGCTTTTGCAGCTGCTCTGCCTTAGTGTCCTCGACAGAAACATCATTGAACTCTTGAATGCGAGCCTCTGCACGCTCAAGTTTTTTCAAAATAGTATCGGAAACTTTTCCTTGTCTGCTGCTCTCAACCATACTTCGAGAGTAAAAATTTACACCTAAGAAGTCAATTTCTTCACTAATAATAGCCATATCATCGTCTTCAATAGTCGGCATTACATCAATAAAATATTGGAAGACAGATTCAGGATATTTACCTTCCATAATTGGCTTAATAAACCAATGGGAATGCTCATCATCTGCAAACTTTGCAGCCTCAATAGCAGAATCATCGACAGGATAATTAGGAGTAAAGTTTAATACTATTCCGTGCTTAGAGTTTGCGGCATTTTTTCTTAATATTGGCATAGCCAAGCCATGAGCCAACAGCAAATTATGGCAAGCCAAAAAACCAGATTTATCACCTACAATACCTGGAGCATGGATTCCATAACGATAACCATGATAAGCGCTACACCATGGCTCATTCAAAGTAGCATAAAAATCAATTCTATCGCCAAAATAGGAGCTAACAACCTCCACATACTCAGCAAATTTAGTAGATGTCTCTCTGTTTAACCAGCCACCCTCATCCTCTAAATATTGAGGTAAATCCCAATGATAAAGAGTAGCCATTATTTTAATATTTTTTTCTTCTAAGGCGCTGATTAACCTATCATAAAAGTCAAGCCCTTTTTGGTTAACACTTCCATCAAGTTTTATAATACGAGGCCATGCAATTGAAAGTCTATAAGCATCAACTTCTAAGGATGAAATTAGGTCAACATCTTGCTGATATAAGTTGTAATGATTGCAAGCAACATCGCCATTATGTTGCTTATAAACTTTACCTGGTGTGGCGCAAAAAGTATCCCAAATTGAAGGGCATCGCTCGTCAACGTTTGTTGCGCCTTCAATTTGATAAGATGCAGTTGCAACACCAAAAAGGAATTTAGGGTCATTTAATTGCGAATCTTTAGGAAATTTATACATAAATATCAACCTATATAATATTAAAAAATTATTTACAGCCTATCTTCGCTCTCAAAGTCAAAGATAGAAATGTGAAGAGGATCGAAACCTAAGTTAATTTTTTCGCCTATATTAATAACTTTATTCCCATCAACAGTAAATCGAAATTCATGACCATTAAAATGTGACCAAACAAGTGTATCAGCGCCCATAGGCTCTATAACCTCAACAACTACATCAAAATTAACGGGCAGACTTTTATTGCCGTCATTCACTACTATATTTTCAGGCCTTACTCCAAGCCATACAGGTCTTTTGTCCTCAACGACTGTTTGAAAGTTATAGCCATTTAATTCAAACAAAGTATCGTCAATTTGAAAGCTTACATTGTCTTTATTATTAATATGTCCTTGAAGGAAATTCATTCCTGGAGAGCCAATAAACTCTGCAACATATTTATTAATAGGAAAATTATAAATATTTTTTGGGTCATCCAATTGTAATATTAAGCCGTCTCTCATAATTGCTATACGATTTGCCAGTGTCATTGCTTCAATTTGATCATGAGTTACATAAATCATCGTATTGTTTAACTTGTGATGAAGCCTTTTAATCTCAACTCTTAGCTCTGTTCTTAACTTAGCATCAAGGTTAGACAAAGGTTCATCAAATAAGAATACGTCAACGTCTCTTACTAAAGCTCGGCCAATTGCAACGCGCTGACGCTGGCCACCGGAAAGTGCTGCAGGTTTCCGCTTTAAAAGATCTTCAATTTGAAGGATCTCTGAAGCATTCTTGACTCGTCTATTGATCTCATCTTTAGCAAGTTTTGCATTTTTTAAACTAAACGAAAGATTGCCTTCAACCGTCATCTGTGGATAAAGTGCATAGGACTGGAATACCATCCCAATTCCCCTCTGCGCTGGCTCAAGCCAGGTAACATTTTGCTCATTGATAAAAATCTGACCATCCGTAACATCCAGCAGACCGGCAATACAGTTCAACAACGTTGATTTGCCGCAACCTGAGGCGCCTAAGAGAACTAAAAACTCTCCTTTTTCAATCGTTAAATTAAGGTCTTTAAGTACTTTAACATCACCAAAATTTAGCGAAAGGTTTTTAATTTCTATGCTATTCATTTTTTTAATTATCCTTTTTTTAGCCTTTAACGGCGCCTGCAGCAATACCGCGCACGAAGAGCTTTCCTGAAATAAAGTAGATAGCCAAAGGTACCAGTCCCGTCAACAAGGTAGCGGCCATATTTACGTTATATTCTTTAACCCCTTGAACTGAGTTCACAATATTATTTAGCTGAACAGTCATTGGATAATTTTCTGGTTTTGTGTAGATCACACCAAACAGAAAATCATTCCAAATACCCGTAACCTGCAAAACAATAGCAACGGCAAATATTGGCAGCGACATCGGCATCATTACTCGGAAGTATATCCCCCAAAACCCAGCCCCATCAACCCTAGCTGCTTTAAAAAGCTCTTCTGGGATGGTCGTGAAATAATTACGAAATAATAGCGTTAAAATAGGCATTCCAAAAATAGTATGAATAAGAATTAAGCCAGGTAATTTTGTATAAAGCCCCAAATCACGCAGCAGTATTACAAGTGGATATATCATGATCTGATATGGAATAAATGCGCCAAATATCAAGATTGTAAAAAATAGATTGGCCCCCTTAAAGCGCCAGTTTGCCAAAGCGTAACCATTAATTGATGCGATCACTATTGATACAAAAACTGAAGGAATGGTTATTTTTACCGAATTCCAAAAACCTCTAGATAGTCCATCACAATTAAGTCCAGTACAAGCCTGTGCCCATGCCTTTACCCAGGGCTCAAAAGTAACCTCAATTGGCGGTGAAAAGATATTTCCTAGACGAATTTCTGGCATCCCTTTTAATGAAGTAACAATCATCACATAGAGTGGAACTAAGTAATATATGGCAACAAATATAAGCGTCCCATAAAGAATAATATTTCTTCGACTTAGAATCTTACGTGGTTTTGGTCCTCTAGGACCATTTGTGGTTTTCATATCTAAAGAATTAGGCATTTTTACGCCTCCCAAATTCCAAATAAGTAAATGGAATTAGTACAATTAAAACAGAAACTAACATCATTGTTGAGGCAGCAAAGCCTTGAGCTAGATTTTGTGCGCCAAACATGTAGTCGTATACATATTTTGCGGGGACCTCTGAAGAAATTCCTGGACCACCTGAAGTCTGCGCAACAACCAAGTCGTATACCTTAATAATTCCAGCAGCAATGATAACAAGTGTTGTAATAAAAACTGGTCGCATCATTGGAATGACAATTTGAATATAAGTTTTCCACATTGGAATACCATCAATTCTTGCAGCCTTCCATATTTCTTGATCAATACCGCGAAGACCGGCCAACATTAGGCACATGATAAAACCTGTCCCCTGCCAAAGCCCTGCTGCTAGAATTCCATAGATAACAATATCCATATTGTAAAGTGGATTAAATACAAATGAATCAAACCCTATCGATCGAACAATTTTTTGAACACCATAATCTGGGTTTAAAATCCATTGCCACACTAACCCTGTAACAATAAAACTAAGGGCAAAAGGGTATAAAAATATAGTTCTGAAAGTATTTTCAAATCTTGTTTTTTGATCCAATAAAGCCGCCAACATAAATCCAATTAATAGAGAAAAAACTAAAGAGCAAGCTCCATAAATAGCTAAATTCTCTATAGACATATACCAGCGATCAGAGTTCCACAGGCGTTCATACTGTGCAAGTCCAATAAATTCACTTTTTGGAAGCATGCGGCTATTTGTAAACGAATGATAAACCGTCCACAAGGTTGCTATAACAAAAACACCAACAGCAGTAAACACCATAGGTAATGCTGCAATTTTGCTAGACAAATTATGAACAAGGGAGCGCTCAATAAATCCTGGGCGCTCTAATTTAGAATCCCTGGATCCAACGATAAACAATATCAAGGCAAATAAAATAAATACAACTGTCGCAAACAAAGCAAAAGGCTCAAACGTATTCCAAATCTTTCTAAACTCCTTAAGAGCTGGAAATACTAACTGAGTGCTTTTTTGAGCAAATGACCAAAGCGCCGTTGAGAATGTTGCTGCAATAAGCCAACCCACCGCTCGGTTGCGGAGTCGATTCGTAATAATTTCGAATTTACCTGCTTTAAAACCAACCCAAATTACTAAAAGGAGGGATGCAAGTAATATTAGAAACTGAAGATTTTGAAGCAATTGAGGCTTAATACCAACAGTAGTCATGATTAATAATGCAAAGGCCAACATAATTGAACCAATAAATAATCTTTCAGGATGAACTTTTGTAAGCATAGGTATTAATATAATTTACACGAAAATGGTTAAAAAAAATTATTAGAAACTAGGGTTACCAAATAAAGAACTGCCGAGCCCCTAGTTAAGCTCGGCAGCTTTTTTTATTTAATGCTTAGTCAGCACTTGCAATGATCTTAGCATATTTAGCTTGAGCATCCTCAGCACTCATATACAAATCACTCCAAAATGTTGTCATCAGTTCATTAATCTGATTGCTTGTATCGGGTGAAAGAAGAATATCGCCTGAAGGAAGAACATTTCCACCTGCAAGAATCTTCAAACCTTTCTGCATACAATCATTCGCAGTTGACATATCGATGTCACCACGGATTGGCAATGAACCTTTTTTCAAGTTAAAAGCGACTTGAACTGCTGGAGATACAAGAAGTGCAGCAAGCTCTTTTTGAGCTGCTTCGACATCCGCATCATCCTGAACTGGGAAGTAAAAAGCGTCTCCACCAGTGTCCAGTATTTCACGATTTCCTAAACCAGGAAGACATGAATAATCAGTTCCAGCAACAGAGCCAGCTACGCTAAACTCACCTTGCGCCCAGTCTCCATGAATTTGACCACCTGCTTTACCAGTTATTACTAGATTAGTAGCCATATTCCAGTCACCAACGTTTGATCCAATAGCCATTTTACGGGCATCATCAAAAGCCTTCCATACACGAGCGTATTCAGAACCACCCGCAACTGTAGCGTCTTTATCACGATTAACTGCGTACCAAGCATCTTCACTAACTAGTGCTGTAGCTAATACACCAAAAGTTAGGCCAGTTTGCCATCCCTGCTGACCTTGGGCCAAAGGAACGATTCCGTTAGCACGAAGTGCAGGACCCGCAGCAACAAACTCATCCCAGTTTGATGGAACAGCTACACCAGAACTTTCATAAGCTTCATGACTTAGCCACAACCATTGAGCTGAGTGAATGTTCACAGGCGCACAATAAACACGACCATCAACAGTACATGCGTCTAGTAGATTGCTTGGATAGATAACATTTCTCCAGTTGTTTTCTGAAGCAACATCAGTTAAATCCAAAAGTAGGCCAGCTTCAATTAATTCTTCAGCTTGACGTCCATGGTTAAGTTGAGTAGCTCCCATTGGCTCACCACCAATGATTCTACTGATAATAATAGGTCTTGCAACACCGCCTGAACCGGCAATCGCACCATCAACCCATTTGTTACCAGTCGCATCGAAAGCTTTAGCAAGCTCTGCAACGGCATTTGCCTCTCCACCAGATGTCCACCAGTGTGTAACTTCTAGTTCAGTTGCTGATGCTACATTGACCACACCTGTTATAAGCGCAGTTGCAACAAGAGCTGACCTTTTTATCATTTTTCTCATAGTCTCTCTCCTAATTTTAATTAAAATACAAAAATTGTTCCAGAAGACAATAACTAATGGAACCGGTTCCAATTATAAATAAATAAATAAATCACTTATGTGTCAAAGTATGTCAAATTGTAATGTTTAATATCAAAATTAAATTTAAGATATAGCTAAAATAAACCCTATAAAATAACATTTATTCATGAACAAAAAAATTTATGTCAACAATTAGAGATGTAGCAAAGTTAGCAGGTGTTGGAATTGGAACTGTTTCCAGAGTGTTGTCTGACAATGGATCTGTTTCTCAAAAAACCCTCGCAAAAGTTAATGATGCGATGGCCGCACTTAACTTTACGCCCAACAGCTCAGCTCGCGCATTATCCTCAAAAAAATACAACACAATTGGTATCTGGGGCACTGAAACTTCTGGTGAGCTTGACAGGAAAACTCTTATAAAAATTGAACACGAGCTTGAGCCATTTAATATCAAAATAATTGTTACTGATGGTGATAAAAAATCTACGAAAAACAATACTCATAATAGCCCTCGAACAACACACAGAAAATCTATTGAAAATATTTTTAGAAGCGGTTGTGATGGATTAATCATATGGGGATCTGATATTCCAGATCTTGAGATTATTCAAATTGAAAATGATCACCCTAATATTGTCCTACTAAATAATAAAATTGACCTTCTACCAAATAAATGCTTTACTTTTGACCATTATCAGGCAGGTTATCTTGCAGCTAAAAATTTAATTGATAATGGCCATACAAAAATTGCATGCATTACTGGTTGGCTTGATACTGATGATGGAAATCTGAGGCAACTAGGATTTTTAGACGCCCTTAATGACAATAATATTGACATCCCAAACACTTTAATTTTTGAAGGAAATTACACTTTCCGCAAGGGCTATGAAGGCGCGCTACATTTATTAAATCAAAAAACTCCCTTTACTGCTATTTTTTGCGGAAATGATCAATCTGCGATGGCAGCGATTTCAGCTCTTACAAAGAAAGGATTTAATGTGCCAAATGATATTTCAATTATGGGATACGATGATATGAATATCGCATCCTATACCTTGCCTCCATTAAGTACTATTCAGATGCCTTTTCAGAAAATGGCTATCTCTGCAACTAGACGTCTATTAAATCTATGCTATAACTTAGACCTAGAAGTTAATTATGATTTTCCAATTAAACTAATTAACAGAGAGAGTGTCAGAAATTTAAAGGATTAAGTCTAATCCCAAGGATAAACCAATTCATTTGGCTCAAGATTTGGAACAAGTCTTTGATTTCTTGCTAAATTATATATTTTGTCCATATCGCTTTCAGCAATATGAAAGTCATAAACGTCGATATTCTCTTTTAATCTATCTGAATTGGCAGTCTTCGGAATTGCAACAGCATTTTGCTGAATAATCCATCTTAATGCAATTTGTGCAGGTGTTTTATTATATTTATCCGATAAATTGATAATTACATCATCTTTCGCAACATCTCCCCGGCATATTGGGCAATAAGCTACTGGAATAACATCTAAGCTCTTCATTGTAGTAAGAAGTTTAGATTGTGAAAGAAATGGGTGATACTCTATCTGATTGCAAAAGAGGTCATTGAAGCCGAAATTTACACATTCTTTTAATAAATTAGAATTGAAGTTTGCAACACCAATTTCTTTAGCTTTTTGACTGTCTTTAATTTCATACATTATCTCAAGCATGTCAGCTAAGTTAGTTTCAAACCTCGGCCAATGTATTAGTAACAAATCAACATAATCAGTCTTCAAATTTAAAAGACTCTTTTCAAAGGATTGAATAATACTTTTATTTTGTAACAGAGGTCCCGACCCTCCTGAAGGAGTCCAGCTTATGGTATTAATTTTTGTTGTTAAAAATAACTCTTCTCTATCAATTTTGGAGTCAATTATTCCAGCACCAACCTGAGATTCATTTTCATACATTGCTGCAGCGTCAATGTGGCGATAACCAAGATCTAACGCTTCTGATACAACTCTTGAGCATTTCTTTTGATCAAGGTCCCAAGTGCCAAGACCTATTAAGGGTATCGCTAATCCAGCTTTTGTAAGGGTTTCAGCCATACTGGAATTATAATCGACTTTATCGTATTCTTAAACCTGAGTTAGGGTCAAATAATATGGCCTTACTGGTATCTACTTGAAGTTCAAATCCCTTACCCGCAGAGTTTCCAGATTCCGGACTTAATCTTGCCATAACCTCATTTTCATTCCATTGACCTATCGCTACAGTATCTGCGCCCATAGGCTCAATAACTTCAACATCAAATTTAATTTTTTGAACAAATGAATTATCAGCAGCCGAAGGCTGTATTTCAGTAAGCATCTCTGGTCGAATCCCCAACAAAACAACATCTAAATTTGATTTAATTAGAGCCTCAGTACATGGGATTATTAATTCATATTTTTGTCCTCCACTCTCAATTACCAAGTTTTGCTCTTTAACAATACATTCAATGAAATTCATTCCAGGTGAACCCATAAAATCAGCAACAAAATGACTTACTGGATCATTATATATTTCATAGGGAGTGCCTATCTGTTGCAACTCTCCATCTTTAAGGACTGCTATACGATCTGCTAAAGTCATTGCTTCAATTTGGTCGTGAGTAACATAGACTATAGTTGTTCCAATGCGTTTGTGTAATTTTTTGATTTCAGTGCGCATTTCAACTCGCAGTTTTGCATCTAAATTTGACAAGGGCTCGTCAAAAAGAAAAACTTTTGGTGAGCGAGCGAGCGCCCTTCCCATTGCTACTCTCTGGCGCTGACCACCTGAAAGCTGCCCTGGCTTTCTGTCTAGCAAGTGATCAATTTGCAGAAGTTCAGACACCCTTTTAAGAATAGATGCCTGTTCATCTTTTGGTACCTTATTCATTTCCAAGCCAAAGCAAATATTTCTTGCAACACTCATTGTTGGATACAAGGCATAAGATTGAAACACCATGGCAATGTCTCTATCTTTTGGAGACTCTTCAGAAACATTTTTTCCATCAATGATAATCTCACCGCTATTTAAATCTTCAAGCCCAGCAATCAAGTTCATTAGCGTAGATTTTCCGCAACCTGAAGGACCAATAAGAATTAAAAACTCACCATCTTTAATATCAAGATTTATATTTTTTAGTACTTCGGTTGAACCAAATGATTTATTAATTCCATTAAGACTTATGCTTCCCATTTTGTTATCCTGTTTTTATTATTTATTTTAATTTTCTATATTTAAGATGACACATTTAATCTATAAATTTACTATTTATCCCTTTACTGCGCCTGCAGTAAGGCCACGAACAAAATATTTACCTGCAATAACATACACAGCTAGAGTTGGGAGCGCAGCAATAATAGCTGCAGCCATATCCACGTTATATTCTTTGCCACCAACTGACGTATTCACTAGGTTGTTTAGCGCTACAGTAATTGGCTGCGTTCCAGAGCCTGAATACACAACTCCGAATAAAAAATCATTCCATATTTGAGTGAACTGCCATATTATTGTTACTACAAATATTGGGGTAGACAAAGGAATAAAAATATGCCTAAAAATTGCAAAAAATCCCGCACCATCAAGTTTTGCCGCCCTTACTAGCTCTGTTGGTATTCCGACATAATAGTTACGGAAAAAAAGTGTTGTAAAAGCGACTCCATATATAACATGGACTAGTACTAAGCCTGTCACTGTGTTTGCTAAGCCTAACATTCCTAACAACTTTGCCATTGGTAGTAGAATAACTTGGAATGGAATAAAACAACCAAACAATAGTGCTCCAAACAAAAACTCGCTACCTTTAAATTTCCATTTAGCTAAAGAATAGCCATTAAATGCACCAACAATTGTTGATATTATGACTGCTGGAAAAACAATGCGAACACTGTTCCAAAAATATGGTGCTAAGCCTCTGCAATCACTTCCAGTGCAAGCTGATGACCAGGCCTTTTTCCAGGCATAAAAGGTTGGATCGATAGGAAGCGCCATCAAATTTCCACTTCGAATTTCTTCAATATCCTTAAGAGATGTTGTAAACATGACGTACAAAGGCGCTAGATATATAAACGCAAAGAAAATCAGTATCGAATAAATAAATATGCGACCAATATTATATTTTGTCAGCTTAAGGCTACTCATGATTTTTTCTCTCGTAATTCAGAATACAAATAAGGAATTAAAATGGCCAACACGCCAAACAACATAATCATAGCACTTGAAGCGCCAAGACCAATTTGCGCCCTATTGAAGGTAAATGTGTACATAAAATTAGCTGGTAAATCAGAGGCATATCCTGGGCCACCTCCAGTCAGCGCCTGAACTAGATCAAAACTCTTGATAGCTATATGAGTAAGAATAACAATAGCACTAAAAAAAACTGGCCTCATTAGAGGCAATATAACATGCCAATAAAGCTGAATGGTTGATGCGCCGTCGATTTTAGCGGCCTTAGTTAGGTTTTCATCTACTCCACGAAGCCCTGCCAAGAAAAGTGCCATTACAAAGCCACTTGATTGCCATACAGCTGCAATAACAATGGTATAAATTGCCATATCTTGTTCAACAAGCCAGCGAAATTCAAACCCTACAAAGCCCCAATCATTCATTAGCTTTTCAATTCCTAAGCCGGGGTTAAGGATCCATTTCCATGCCGTACCTGTGACAATAAAAGAGATCGCCATTGGGTATAAATAAATTGTTCTTATTGCTCCTTCGACCCGAATTTTTTGATCAAGGAAAATTGCTAAGAGCAAGCCTAAAACTAATGCAATAACAATAAATAAAATTAGAAAGATAAAAAGATTGTCAACTGCTACGTCCCATCGAGGGTTAGCAAATAAACGTCGATATTGATCGAGACCAACAAAGTCCCATTGAGGCATCATTCTGCTTTTGGTTAACGACAGTAAACCAGTCCAGACAATGAAGCCATACATACAAATAACCATTACAATCGTAGTTGGTGCTAATACAATTTTTGGTAGGTTTTTTTCTAGAAAATTTAGCACAATGAGTTATTATATTATTTAATTAAAAAAATGGGGCGCCTAATTTAGGCGCCCCTAATCTAAACTTCAACCAAAAGTAAGGAGACGAATCAAAACTTTTGGTATTAATTTAGAAAACTAACAACTTTTACATTGCAGCCTTGATTGAAGCAACTAGCTGAGCAACACCATCCGCAGCACTCTGATCAGAGTTGAAGAAGTTTGTTGCAGAGTCTGTTACCGCACCACCTACTGCTGAAGACATCGCCATACCGTGAGCAAAACTTGGTACTAGAGATCCACTAGCAGAAGCTGAAACAAATGCGTCCATTGAATCATGAGCACACGTATCGAATTCAGCTCTTGAAACGCCTAAACGTGCAGGAATAGATCCCTTGTTTAGATTAAATACTGTTTGGAAATCAGTACCTAAAATTTCAGCTGCCATTATGTTTTGAGCTTCAGTGCTTGCTGCATCTGATTGCGCAAAAAATGCAAATGAGTCTATGTTAAACGTATGAGCACCTGAAGTTCCTGGAGCCGCAGTACATACATAGTCAGTTCCAACGCTCTTACCAGCTACTTTAAATTCGCCTTTAGCCCAGTCACCCATTATTTGACTGCCCGCTTTACCTTCAATTACCATTGAAGTCGCAACGTTCCAGTCACGTCCTGGTGAGTTTGCATCAACAAATTGACGTAAGTTTCCGAAAGTTTCGAAGACTTTTAAAGTTGTAGCACTGTCTAAAGCGTCCATATCTAGATCAACAAAAGCCTTGTTATAGTAATCAGCACCACCAACACCAAGAACAACTGCTTCAAATACAGTTGCGTCCTGCCATGGCTGTCCACCATGTGCTAAAGCGATAAAGCCAGCATTTTGAAGTTTTTTCGCTTGAACCATGAAGTCATCCCAAGTTGTTGGAATAGTAGCACCTGCGTAAGCATAGACTTCAGGATTAGACCACATCCAATTTACACGGTGAACGTTTACTGGAGCAGCAACATATTTACCGTTGTGCTTCATTACATCAGAAACAACTGCAGGCAATAAATTGTCCCAGTCATTTGCTTGTGCAACGCCATCAATGTCAGCTAAAAATCCTAAATCGCCCCATTCTTGGATTGATGGACCTTTAATTTGAGCAGCAGTTGGAGGGTTACCAGAAATAGCTCTAGACTTTAAAACAGTCATCGCATTTTCACCACCACCACCAGCAACAGCGAAGTCAGTCCAACCAACTCCAGCTCCACTTAGTTTTTCTTTTAGATAATTTACACTTGCAGCTTCACCACCACTTGTCCACCAGTGTAATACCTCAACTTCTGCAGCACTTACTGCAGCCGAACTTGCTAGAAGCGCTGTGGCTGCTAGCGTAGATATTGTATTCTTCATATTTTTCTCCATTGAAATAATATTAACTCCGCCCATCATTGAGCAGAATTACGAATTAGTTTATTACTGACTTTGTATCGCAATGTGTTGATTTGTTACAAAATATGACAAATTGAAGCGAAACGACAAGCGGAAGAATCTATTGGAGAAAAGTCATCCTGACTATGAATCTGGGTTTAACTTTCATGAATAAGTTTATTGTTAAAGAGTTATTTACTTATGTCGAACTCAAATGGTACCCTAGAAGAATGGTGATGCCTAATTGGTGAGTCACATGACAAATCAATTAAAAAACTATACCAGGAGATGTATTTTTTATCGCCCTTACTTTTCAAGTTAAAAACATAGCTTCCAGTTAGCAAGTAAACACTTCCTGGTAACTCTTTTTTTATAGTTTTATTAATATCGACTTCGACTGAGGCTTGGCCTTTTATAGCTAGTTCAAAATAACCTTTTATTTGCTCTTGAGTCGATAATAATCTTGGGATAAAAGTAGGTAAAAGCGTACTATCTTTATGATACATACTCAAAATACCTTTTAAATTTCCATTATTAAAATACTCAGCCCACTGGCTAATAATGCTTTCAGAACTCACAATTTGACTAGTTTTCATAAAAAAAATTCTAAAAAATTATTGCTATTTTAAACTAGGTTCCACAATCTATCTACAATTAACCATTCAGTTGCTCGGCATTAATTGGTCGTTTAAGTTAATTTTAAACTAACCCAGATTTAGGACCTCATAGCAGGCGCCCATAGTATGGTAATCAACTTTGCCTGCAGGACTTTTAAGGTTGTCATATTTCATATTTTTGGAGTCTAAAATTCTAAACCAAGCCCCGTATTTATGGTCAACCATATGCTTCCAGCTATATTCCCAAATACCCTCATACCAATCCCAATAGTATTCATCGCCCGTTCGATGAGCCAAAACTGCCGCTGCAGCAAGAGACTCCGCCTGAACCCAGAAATATTTATCGTTATCACAAACATCACCATTCGGCGCAACACCGTAAAAAAGCCCTCCTGACTTTTCATCCCAGCCCATTTCAATAGCATCATCAAACAACTCTTGAGCTCTTGATAAAAGCCAATCTTCTTTAGAATGTCTTTCAAGAATAATTAATAATTTTGACCACTCAGTTAGGTGGCCAACTTGAAACCCCCATGGACGAAATAAATCATCCGGAGTGTCTTTGTTGTATGACCAGTCAATTTGCCAATTAATATCATAATGCTCCCATATTAAGCCATCAGCCAAGCCTGCCTGCCTAATGCAGATGTTTTTTGCTATAAGGAGTGCGCGATCTAGATACTTCTGTTCATTTGTAGATTCAAATGCCTGAATAAGAGCCTCACAGGTGTGCATATTGGCATTTTGTCCACGATAGTTAGTAACTATCGACCAATCCGAGTTAATTTCATCAGAGTAAAGCTCATGCTCTTTAGACCAAAAATACTTTTCCATTAAATCAAAAGTCTCTTCAATATAATTCTTGGCCTCTTTAATACCAGCCTTATAGGCAGTTGAGTAGGCAAGCAATACAAATGCCAAGCCGTAGCAATAATTTGTTGAGTCTGTCACTTCTTTGCCGTTCATCATCCAGGCATAGCCACCCGTATCTTTATTGAGATGGTGCTCCCTTAAATAATCAATTCCGTGCTTAGCAGCATCAATATATTCAACATTGTTAAATTGCATTGCGGCCATTGAATAATTAAAAATGAAGCGAGTGCTGCTTACCAAGTGCCTAGTGTCAAGGTCATAAATACTTCCATCATCTTTGAAGTGCTGGAAAAAACCACCAGTTTCATTATCAATGCAATGAGGATGATAAAAACCCATAATTGATTTGATATGACCAATCAAGAACTCTTTATCTTTAAAGTTAGGGTTATTTATTTCGTTCATTAGACTGGAAAGTAAACCTCTACAATTAGTCCGCCGCCGCTGCGATCTTTAAGTTCAAGCTCGCCGCCATGAATATTTGCAATATTACGGGCGATACCCATCCCAAGGCCAGAGTGGGCATCATTTAATTTATGCTCCAGACGGTAATACGGTTTAAACACATTCTCTTTATCGTTATCACTCAAACCAGGCCCTCTATCTTTAATTTGAATAAAGACGCCTGTTTTCTTTATTTGTCCAGTTACTTCGACACCTTCGCCATAAGTAAGCGCATTATTTATTAAGTTAGAAAACATCCGCTCAACAGCTAAAGCTCGTCCTTTAATTACAATGCTTTGCTTTATATTCATCTTAATAGGCATTCCAAGGATTTCTTCTTTTTTTAAGATTGAAGCTAACATCGTTGTAATGTCGACGTGACTGGTGTTCTCATGTTCTGCGCCATCCGTCATAATTTGCAGACTTCCTTTGACCATGGTTTCAAGATAATCTAGGTCGCCAATCAAGTCCTCTTTAATGTTGCCATCTTCAATGCTTTCTACTCTTAAGCGAGCCCTTGTTAAAGGAGTTTTTAAATCATGAGAAATTGCTGCAAATGATCGCTCCCTATCAGCAATCAATTTCTGGATACGCTTAGCCATCGAGTTAAATGCTCCTATTGTCGCTACCATTTCTTTTGATCCTTTTTCCTCTAATTGGCGTGGATTGCGTCCTTTTCCTAAAAGATCTGCTTGATGGGCCAATATTTTTAGTGGCAGGACGAGCCAGCGAACGAACAAAAAGGTAAACAAGAGCACTGTAAGTGAGACCGCCGAAAGATTAAAGACTCTCTCAGCGCTAATCCAATCAATTCCGAGTAGTAACTCCCCCTTAGGGACGACTGCAGCTAAATACATCCACTCATCTTCATCAATTGGAAATTGAATCACAACAAATGGACTTTTATCGCCGGGCTCCAAAAGTGCGAATCTTTTCCAGGTTGGTGAAAGAGATACCATCATGTTGTCGCCTGTTAATATTTTTAAATTATCAAAATCAACAAAGGCAATTTCCATTGAATTGATTTTTCCAATTTGGGCAGCCATGCTTTTTTGCAAGCTATCTCGAGCCAATGAAGAAAACTCTGACTCTTCAATTGTATCTAAGTTAATAAACTGTTTGTTTACTGAGACAAAGAAACGGGTTCCACCCATATCTCTTAACTGATCAAGAACTATGTGCCGGTACTGTTTTGGTAACTTTTCAAAAAATGCAATGGTTTGAGCTATTCGAGAACCCATAGCCTCAGAAAGCTCAACCATCCTTTCTCTTTCAGATGACTGAATTTGTCCTACCCACAGCCAAGTTCCCAGTAGTTGAGCAACTAGAATTCCAACAAAGAGAACAGAAGTCATTCTGGCGACAACTGTTTTTGGCATTAATGATTCAAACATGAAGGTTTTAATTTTCAACTTTTTAAAAGTAGGACGTATCCCTTACCCCTAACGCTTTGAATTATTTCACCAGTAAAATGATTACTCAATTTATGACGTAGCCTGCTAACAATTGTGTCAATTGATCGATCCAACGGGTCTATCTTTCTACCATGAAGGAGTTCACCAATTTCATCTCTGCTTAAAACCACCCCTATTTGCTTATGAAAGACGCATAATAAATCAAACTCTGTTCCAGTCAACTCAAGCTCATTACCATCAACAAACGCACTTCTTGCAGCATAGTTCATTACTATGTGATTATCCACATCCTCTTCTTTTAGCTCTGATCGCCTTAGGAGAGCTTTAATTCTTGCCAGTAGCTCTCTTGGGTTAAATGGCTTTCCCATATAGTCATCAGAGCCAAGCTCCAGCCCTAGTATGCGATCTAAATCGTCACTAGCAGCAGTAAGCATAATAATAGGAACGTTAGATTTTTGCCTCAATCTTCTACATACCTCAAGCCCATCAATTCCAGGAAGGCCAAGATCTAGAACAACAAGACTAAATTTTGATTCATCACTAGCTAAGAAAGATTCCCCATCAGAAAAGGCCTTTACTTCAAACCCATTTTTTATTAGATACTGGTCTAATAATTTAAGGATTTCCGGATCATCATCAATGATTGCGAGCTGCTTCATTTCAACCTTATTCTAATACAATATTATTGAATATAGCTTAATAAAAAACATTTATTATAAACAATGGCAGGAGTTATACAGTTTTATAAATTAAAAATGACCTCTTTAGAGGTCATTTCTATTGCGCTTATAGGGAAAATATTACCCTAAGTAGTATTTATCTATTTGTGCCAAAGGGGTTGTTGATGCAACGTCTGCGCCCCCTTCTTCCCTTATTGCTACAATGTCAGGGCGTTCACCAAATGATTTTACATAGGATGGATCTTTCATTTCAACCAACAGATAGGCCGCCGTTTCATCTGGGTTTGCTCCTGCCCAAATTATTTTTGCGCCTTGTTCATTCATCTGAGGTTCGAGGCTTTTTGCCATTTCTGACCAAGTCTCCCATCCCTTAGAAATATTAATTGTCATTAACATACGTACCATTTTATTTTCTCCTTATTATTAAAAGCAATTTATATTCTAATATATATCATTACTGCATTAATAAAAATTTAAAAGATTGCTTGTGGGCCTTAAATTTTTAACAATTCACTCCAGCTTGTTGTGTATCTGTTTGATCTAAAATCAGCCCTTGGCAGCCACCTGTCATTGCCCACCTCACTGGCATACTTAATTGATTCGTTAAATCTTTCATTAACACCCTTTATAGCATCAGATTTTTTACGGGCCAATACTTGTGATTGACTATTTTGATTTATTGAAAAAAGATCTTGCTGTCGATAGTTTTTGGTTAAGTTGCTCAATACCACACCTCCTTTATTAAAGGAATAACCAGGTTTATAGATAAGTCTTAATATTTGAGATGCCAATGGAATAATTTGAGACTCATCCTCAATAGCAATTGGCATTCCTGCAGTTTTTGATAGGTATGCATGGGGCTTATCTTTTTTATGGGGGTTGGTATAAATAAAGACAGTCATAGTTGTCATTGCAAGCTTGTGATTATTAAGCTTATTGACAGCCTTTCTAGTAAGGGCAGTTAAAGCTTGGTTTAATTCATCAAAGTCCCTTAAATCAACCCCAAAAGAGCGAGAGGAGACAATCTGCTGCCTTGTTGGAGGAATCAACTCGATAGGAATACACGATTTGCCACGAAGCTCTTGATAAATCTTTTTTCCATTAACGCCCAAAAGGGTTTCAATAACGCCAACGTCTGCCTGATAAAAATCACAGCTAGTTTGAATCCCAATGCGATTAAGCTTTTTAGCGCTCTGCCTGCCTATTCCCCATAAGTCTCCTACTTCAACGGATTGTAACAACTTACAATACCTTTCATAGGGCAGCTCGTCTATATCGAAAACGCCATTAAATTTTGAATATTTTTTAGCAATACGGTTCGCAAGCTTTGCTAAAACTTTAGTGCTGCCCATGCCAATACAAACCGGAACCCCCGTCCAGCTTTTAACTCGAACTCTTAGAGACTGCATGTGATCTATTAAATTAAGAGGAAGTCCTGCTAAATCTATAAAACTCTCGTCAATAGAATACACCTCTTGGATAGGGGAATACTGACCAATAACCTTCATCACTCTTGACGACATGTCTCCATACAAAGGGTAGTTTGAAGACTTTACTGCAACGCTATTCCTAGCAATTAAATTCCTTACTTTAAAGTAAGGAGAGCCCATCTTAATGCCCAATGCCTTGGCTTCGTTAGAGCGTGCGATAATGCATCCATCATTATTAGAAAGAACAACAATTGGCCTACCTTCTAGCTTTGGCTCAAAAACTCTCTCACAAGAGGCATAAAAATTATTACAGTCAACCAACGCGAACTTAACTGGTTTATTCATACTGATGTATCACTGAGGTTACAACGCCCCATATAATAAGTTCATCAGTGCCTCCAATTTTAATATCTTCAAAATCAGGATTTTCAGCTTTAAGAGTTATATTTCCTTTGTATTTGTGTAGGCGCTTAACAGTGAACTCGCCATCAACAACTGCGATGACTATCTTTCCGCTTTTAGCGCTCAAAGACTTGTCAACGATTAGTATGTCGCCCTGCTGGATTCCAGCACCTAACATTGAATCTCCTTGTGCTTTCACAAAAAAAGTAGCCTCCTTGTGATGAATAAGGTGTGTATTCAAATCAAGCGCGTCCTCCAAATGATCGTCTGCTGGGGAAGGGAATCCCGCCTGCACTCGAGAGGTAAAAATTGGAATCGAAAGCTCTGTTGGATTGTCTTTAGTTAAAAAGACTTCTACCTTAGATTTAACTTGAGACTTATAAACTTCAATCGTAGGAATAAGAGAATTCACAAGGCTTATAGGAACCCTAATAACTTTGGTTTCTTCTTTAAAGCTACCTGAATTTTTTTTACGACCAGCGCCCTTTCGAGCGCCTCCATGACTGGGTGTATTCATAACTAACTTGATTTATGTAACAATATTCAAGTTTGAATTATAAATTAACTAATAGTGCAAGTCAATGATAGTATTAAGAAAAAATTATGCGTTAGCTAGTTGGCGTAATTTTTTTGCTGCATTGCTATGGCGACTGATTAATTCAGACTCATCTTGCCCAATAATTTTTCCATCCATAACTTTCCACTGACCAGCAATCATAACTCTATCTGCTTTTTGAGCGCCGCACAGAAGTAACGCTGCTAAAGAGTCATGACTACCTGAAAATCTAAGTTCATCTAATTTAAACAAAGCTAAGTCTGCCTGTTTTCCGACTGCAATTTCACCAATATCAGACCTACCTAAAAGCGCAGCTGAGCCTTTTGTCGCCCAGCTATAGGCCTTTTGATGGGTAATCTTTGAAGCGCCGTAACGTAAGCGCTGCAAGTACATTGCTTGCCTGAGCTCAGCAATCATATTAGAGCCATCATTAGAGGCAGAGCCGTCAACGCCAAGACCGATAATGGATCCAGCTTCTTCAAGTTCAAGGCTGTGACAAATACCAGACGCCAACATCATATTTGAAGTTGGACAGTGACAAATACCAATGCCGTTCTGGCCTAGTTTTTCTATCTCTTGCTTATTAAAGTGTATTCCATGTGCAAGCCAAGTTCGATCTGACAACCAACCAACACTCTCGAGATAGTCCACAGTCCTTAAGCCAAATTTCTCTAAACAAAATTTTTCCTCATCTATCGTCTCCGCCAAGTGCGTATGCAAACGAACGTCATATTGCTGCGCAAGGCTTGCAGTCTCTATCATCAGGTCAGTAGTCACCGAGAAAGGCGAGCAAGGCGCTAACGCAATCTGAGTCATTGCGCCTTCTTGACTGTCGTGGTATGTTTTAATGAGTCGCTCACTGTCAGTCAGTATCTGTTCTTTGGTTTGAACAACAGATTGTGGCGGAAGGCCGCCATCTTTCTCCCCAAGACTCATAGAGCCTCTCGTTAAAACAACGCGCATACCGAGCTTTTGAGCCTCTTCAACCTGTATATCTATAGCATTTTCAAGTTGATTTGGGAACAAATAGTGATGATCACTCGCGGTAGTACAGCCAGAAAGAAGAAGTTCAGACAGAGCGAGCTCTGTAGAGACAGCCAACATATCCGGCTGAATATGTGCCCAAACCTTATAGAGGCTTTTGAGCCAAGGAAAAAGCTCTTTGTTTAGAGCGTCAGGATAAGCACGCGTAAGAGTTTGATAAAAGTGGTGATGTGTATTAATTAAGCCCGGCAAAAGCACACTACTACTGGCATCATAAACTTCATCAATATGAGATTTTGGAGTAGCACCTTGAGGAACTAATTCAAGAATTTTTTGATCTTGAATAACAACCCCACCGTCAGAATTTTCTGCAAAGATCGCCAAAGGATTTTTAATCCAAACTACCGCTTGATTGATATCAGGCATATTGTATTAAATTTATAACAAATAGCTTGATGATACCCAAAGGAATCTAAATAGACATTCCATTTGAATCAAACCAATGCATATCCGTTAAATTACATCCAACATTGACAGATTGCCCAGACTTAATATCCGTTTGATTATTCAATTTAATGGAGAGATCTTGTTTATCAATAGTGTCTCCGTAAAGATAACTATCTGAACCCAATTGCTCAACATTTTTAACATTTAATAGTATTGAATTCTTTTTTGTGATTGAAAGATGTTCAGGTCTAATGCCAAAAGTTAAGGCGCCATTTGGAGCAAGTTTTTTTATATTTTCTGGTAGAGATAAACAGTCTAAAAAATTCATTTTTGGTGAGCCAATAAAGCCAGCGACAAATAAATTTGCAGGCTTATTATATAAATCTAAGGGCGTTCCCGTTTGCTCAATAATGCCATCATGCATAACAACAATTTTATCTGCCATTGTCATTGCCTCTACCTGGTCATGAGTCACATAGACCATTGTATTGCCAAGTCTTGCATGAAGTGCCTTTAATTCAACGCGCGTAGCGACGCGTAATTCGGCGTCTAAATTTGACAATGGCTCATCAAAAAGATAAATTGATGGTTCACGAACGATAGCTCTTCCAATTGCAACGCGCTGCCTTTGGCCGCCGGATAATTGCCCTGGTCTTCTTTTTAAATAATCTTCCATCCTTAACTGGTTAGCCGCCTTATTGATTCTTTGCTCAATATCAGCCTTGTCGAGCTTTAAATTCTCAAGCCCAAAGGCGAGGTTTTGTCGAACTGTCATGTGAGGGTATAAAGCATAAGATTGAAAAACCATTGCCAAACCTCGTTTAGCTGCCGAGACATCATTAACTATTTCATCATCAATAGAAATCAAACCCTCGTTGATTGCCTCAAGACCGGCGATCATTCTCAAAAGTGTTGACTTGCCACACCCAGAAGGTCCTACTAACACACAAAATTCCCCATCTAAAACCTCTAAATCAAGGCCATGGATAACTTCTGTCTTACCATAAGATTTTTTAATATCGCTTAGTTTAAGATTTGCCATAGTATTATTTCATTCCTGTTGAGGCTATGCCCGTTGTAATGTATTTTTGAAGGAAGACAAAGACCAGTGTTGTCGGTACCAAACTGATCACTGTCATTGCCAAGGCATAGTGCTCTCTAGCAATATACTCTCCATTAAAGTCCAGTAAACACAACTGAATGGTATAGGCAGCTTTTGTAGTTGAAACTGCAATCATAGGTAAGATTAAATCATTCCAGCGCCAAATAATCGACAGAATACCAAGAACCGCTATAGCCGGAAGAGCTAATGGAAATACAATTCGCCAATAAATCGTCCATTCACTTGCCGCATCCATTCTTGCAGCCTCTAATAATTCATCCGGAATAGTGAGCATATATTGCCTAAGCATAAAGACTCCAGTAGGTGTTGCAGCCCCTGGAATTATAACCCCCCATAAGGAGCCAGATAATCCAGTCATTGTTACCATTTTAAAAATACCTACGATTAAAACCGATGCCGGAACCATTAAGGTCGCCAGTATTATGACAAAGAAGACTACTTGACCGCTAAAGCGATACTTTGACAAAGCAAATGCGGCCATTGAATTAATAAGCAGAGTTATTATTGTCGCTACAATTGTCACAAATACAGAATTATTTAGGCACCTAATCGCATCAAAACTCCCTAGAGCTTTATTAGAGAGAGGATCTGTATAATTAATCCAAGAAGGTTTAAAATTTTTATTAACAATAATTTCATTCTGAGGAAGTTTGAGAATACCTCCTTGAGGATCAGTTACAAGTCGCGCATTTACAGTGTCTTTATTTGGATTAATCCTACTAACCGAGTATTCAACCAAATCGCCAGTCTCTGGATCAGCCATAGAGACCAAAATTTGAGCTGTAAAGCCATTAGGTTTGTATGGTTTAAGGCCTAAATATTCTGACAATAATCTAGTATCTTCATCGCCGAGAGTGCTTACAATTAATTGAGGCTCATAATCTTTCTTAGCGCTTGGAAACATACTTGGATACTTAATAAGCCACTCTGGTAAATCTTTTTCAATAATTAAATCTTTAGCAAAAACAGACACCAAGCCAAAGTGGGATCTCAAGGCATAATACTCATTGCCACTGAAATTTTTAATATAGTTAACAACATCTTTTTCAGCTCTCTCATCATCGTCAAGATTCTTCCAAAACATAACCCATGGTTCTAGATCTTTCATAATAATAATATCTTTTCCATCAGGACCATATGTTGTTGCTCTAGCGACTCGTTCGTAATCCATCGGCAGAAAATTAGTATCGTATTTTTGCAGTAAAAATTGTGACTTAACCGAATTCATTACCAACCATAAAACAGGTAAAAATATAATTAAAAACCCAAGAAACAAAAAACCGTACGAGATCCAGTCACTTAGACTGGCTTTCTTTTTTCCTTGTCTACGGGTAAAAAATTTAATTACATCTGTCATAACTTGACCTGTCTCCTAGTTAAGTAGAATTGCAACAAAGAAAGAACAATAAGTATAAGTGCAACAATTAGTGATGCCATAGACGCTATCCCTAATCCAAAAAATGTTTTTTGCCCCCTAATTCCAGCATTTTCTACTATATAAGACACTAGAGAAATCCAGCCGACTTGAAGCGCATACAGCTCTTCAAATGCCTGCACAGCTTTAATTAATGACAAGACTGTAACAACCAGTAAGATTGGCATCAACAAAGGCAATGTAATTCGCCAAAAAACTCTTCTCTCAGAAGTTCCATCCATTTGTGCAGCTTCATAAAGGTCCCTAGGAATGGATTGGAGACCTGCCAGTAAGATCAGCATGTAAAAACCCATATGTGCCCATGTATAAACAAAGATGGACCAAAACATTGTCCATGAAGGGTCGACCAGCCATTGAATTGGTTCACTAATCCAATTCCAATCGATTAAAGTTTGAGATAACAGCCCTTGTCTTTTTAATATTAGGGTCCACAAAAAAGCAACAACAACAGGACTCAACATTACCGGATAGAAAAATATAGCCCTCCAAAAGCCTCTTCCAATAATCTCTTTATTAAGAACAATAGCCGTAAAAAGTGCAATTAGAATCATGATTGGAACTTGCATGATTACAAAAACAAATGTATCCGCAAGCGCCGCCTTAAATTTATCATCCTCAACATTTACGCCGCCAGTATCAATTTGCACTTCTTGGGTAATTCTTGCGAGGTTATCAAGTCCTGAAAATGTTCTTGAGTCAAAGTTAATGCTGCTCCCATCGGTTACAGAAAAACCAAAATTCATAAACAAAGGAAGAAAAGTAAACAATCCAAAAATTAATATATTTGGAAACAAAAATAAATAAGGTAAAGATTTTGTACCAAATAATTTTTGAGTAAATTCAATTGGCCAACCGATACTTGACATTAGTTTTGGTAGGAAGCCATATACATCTTTAGCTAATATGAAGCCAGTCAAAAGATATAGGGCAAAAAACAAAAGCCAATTGTTAAGATTTAGAAAAAAATCAAGCATTATAAAGGTTGTTTTTAAATAAAATTAAGGCCGCCTCAGGAGACGGCCTCAAAGTTTAAGAACTTAATATAACTGAAAAAACTATTTATTCAGCTATTTTTGCTGCTACGTCAGCATCAATTGCTGTCAACGCATCTTCAAGACTCATTTCACCTGTAATAGCTTTGGTTATGTAGTCAGGAACTATGCCGTAAATAGCAAAGTTTTTATTGTACCCTTGGAACCAGTACGCTTGCGGAGTAGATTCCGCTGCTTTACCAGCATTAGCTGCAAAAGTAGACAATCCTGCTGAAACTCTTTGGCTTACACCTGAGTAATCAATACCAGCCTTTTGAAGGCCTTGGTGAGCAGTAATGTTTCCAGTGTTTGCTGCAAAGTAACCCGCTCTTCCAGCTTGTGACAAAAAGTCTACATACGAAGCAGCAACTTCAGGATGCTTTGACGTGTTAAATGCAACCACTCCAGAACCTCCAGGCATTGCACCACAACCACCAGGACCACATGGAATTGGAACCACTGTCCACTCAAAGTCTGTAATATTTGCGTCATAGTTACCAAGCATCCAAGAACCAGACATATGCATTGCAACAGTTCCGTCTAGGAAAAGAGGCGCGGCATTTTTAAATGCAGTTCCTGAACCAGCAGGCCAACCTTCTGCAGGCATCAAGCCTTCAGTATGCCATCCCACAAAAGTTTCAGCAAAATCTCTAAAACCTTGATCCACTAAAATTGGAACTCCATTCTCATGGAACTTAGCGCCATATGAGAATGCAGGTCCAGCCCATCTATGAGCCGTTCTGTCCATTGCAAGACCAGCAGTCAGTCCAAGTTCTGATTTGACCACTCTTAAAGCATCAGCCCAATCATCCCAAGTTGCACCCTCTTCGGGCATGTCAACACCAGCATCTTCAAACATAGTAACGTTTACATAAGGTCCCGTTACTGTTAACTGAGTTTGCCAACCGTAAATTCCATTGTCGCCAGATGGCTTTCTATACCATGGCAATGTTGCACCATAATTTTTTTCCCATGCGGCAGAATCAACATAAGGCGCTAAATCTAAATAATACTTATTTAGTCCACCTAAATTTGTAATACGAGCAACATCTGGTGCAGCACCCGCTTCAAGTTGATTTTCAAGTTGATCTCTAACAACATCATATCCAACCACTTCGAAGTTAACTTTGTTTCCAGTTGAGCCTTCCCAAACTGATGTCATTTCTTGCAATACATCACACTCATTAGCGTCTTGATAGCAAACAAATTTAATCTCTGCTGCATTAACGCCAAACGATGCCAAAGCAAGAAAAGATGTTAATAAAATATTTCTTCTCATTCCTTTCTCCTTTTTATTATTGTTGTTATTGTTATTATTACTTAGTATTAAATTTATTTATCTTAAGTTATAAACAAAATATTTAAATTTAATTAAATCTGAGTATACATGAATTGATATATATCAGTAAAATAAAGTAGATTAATTTGAACCAATGTGTCACTATGTGGAACTTCAATAAATCTTACTAATTAATAAATAAAAATATGACAACTCAAAACCTCGGAAAACTAATACACTTAAAAAAACTTTGTACGGATAACAACCATTTTCAAATGCTTGCTGTTGACCAAAGGCCGCCAATATTTAATATTATTTCGGCGGCAAAAGGAAGGGAGCACTCCTATGAAGAAGTAGTCGAATGTAAAAGCTTAATTACATCGAACTTATCACATTTAGCAACAGCGATACTAATGGATCCTCATTACTCCATTCCTAATATCCTTCAATATAATAACTCTAAAGGACTTGTAATAACTCTTGAAGAGCATGACTTTAAAGAGACACTGCATGGCAGGTATTCAAGTGATATTGATAATTGGAGTGTTGAAAAAATTAAAAAGGCTGGCGGGGATGCCGTCAAAGTTCTTGCTTGGTACCGCCCTGATGCTGAGAAAAAGTCCCTTGAATATCAGCAAAAATACGTTCAAAGAATTGGTGAAGAGTGTGAAAAATACAGTATTCCATTTTTATTAGAACTTCTTGTATACCCTTTTCAAGACGATGTCCATCACACTAAGGACTATACAGAACAAAAACAAAAAAGCACACAACACGTTATTGATAGCGTTAAAGAGTTTGCTAAAGATAAATACAAGGTGGATATCTTTAAATTAGAGAGTCCAGTAGATAGCAATGACTTAGAAGGCAACATATCAAACGAAACAGAAAAAGCATTTAAAGATTTATCAGAAGCTACAAATAATAAACCATGGGTGGTTCTTTCATCCGGAATGGGAAAAAATTCATTCTATAAATGTCTTGAGTTGGCATACAAGAATGGCGCATCAGGTTACCTAGCTGGAAGAACAATCTGGCTAGATGCCTTCCAAAATTATCCAAATATTGAAAAAGTTGATGCCGGGCTAAAGGCGGATTCAGTTAATTATATAAATAAATTAAACGAGCTAACTGCACGAAATGCTCACTCTCTTGAGACATACTTTAAAAAAGGCTTTAAAATTCAGGAACCTGAACAATTCACTAAGAACTTTGGAGGTTTTAAATGATTGGTTATTTAGCACTAGCAAGAGAAACCTTTGATGTTGAGTTTGCTGAATCAAAATTCAAACTAGCTAAAGATCTTTTGAGATCTATATCATCAGACATTATTGGTTTTGATAATTTAATTATAAATGACGATACTGCTATCAAGGCATTGGATTTTTTTAAAGGCAATGAATGCGAAAAAATTTTCCTTTTTCAGACAACATTCACCGATGCAAAGTTTCTCTTAAATTTTGCTAAAACAATCAACAAGCCAATTTGCATTGTCTCATTTCCAGAGCCAAGAAGTGGGGGAAGACTTAGGCTTAATTCAATTTGTGGTCTCAATCTTGGAACCCATTCACTCATTAAAAATGATATTTTTCCTGAATTTATTATTATGGAAAATGACTCTAAAGCCAATGAGTTGTCATTTATTAAGTTTATAGAAAGCAACAATGACAACAATCAGATTTCATGGAATACAGCAACGATAAGTAATGATAGGGCGAACTTTAACTACACCATAGATAAACAAACTATTGGGATTATTGGAACAAGGCCCGAAGGCTTTGATACTTGCGACTATGAGAAAGATGAGGTAACTAATAAGCTTAATGTTTCTTTAATAAATCTTGATCTTGATGATTTATTTAATGAAGCAAAAGAAGTTCACGCTGACACAATTACAGCAACTAAAAAAACTATTTCTGGCTACCTCCAAGGAACCGAGGAGCTTGTCCAAGATGAGTTTGATAAAAGCATTTCAATCTTTCATGGTTTAGAAAACTTAAAAGAAAAACATAATCTAGATGCCTTTGCTATTCGATGCTGGCCGGAAACATTTACTGAATATGGCTGTGCATCATGTGGACCCATGGCCATGATGAATGAGAAAAAAGTTAGCTGCGCCTGTGAAGCTGATGTTTTAGGTGGTATCAGCTGCAATATATTGAATCAAATGAATGACAACCCTTCACTCTTGGTTGACATTGTTGATGTTGACAAGTCTGACAACTCGTTGGTTTTCTGGCATTGTGGTCTTGCACCCATCAGTATGGCAAAAGAAGGAACTGCAAGGTCTGGTATTCACTCAAACAGAAAAAAACCATTGCTCCATGACTTTAGTCTTAAAAAAGGTGAAATAACTATTTTTCGAGTCTCTAAGGCCAAAAATAAACTTCAATTTTTTGTTTTAAAGGGTTCTGTTATAGATAGACCAAACTCTTTTTCGGGAACATCAGGTGTTATTAGTTTGGGAGAGGATAGTGCACTTAAAGCTGAAAAAATGTTTAAAGGAGGCCTTGAGCACCATGTCGCTTTCACCTATGGTGACATTACAGATCAGCTCATTCATTTTGGCAACAAAATGAACATTCCAACATACACACTATGAAAAATAAAATAAAATACGCAATTATTGGTGCAGGCTGTATGGGTCAAGAGCACATACTTAATATTGAGATTATCGAAGATGCAGAAGTTGTCGCTCTATGTGATACCAGTGAGAAATCAATCAATGAATGCCTAGATTTATTAAAACATGAAGTTCAAATTTTCAACAGCTATGAAAAACTTGTTGAATCAGATATTGCAGATGCTTACATTATTGCAACGCCAAACTATACTCATATTGAAGTTTTAAAAAGCGTCTTAAAATCTAATGCACATCTACTAATTGAAAAGCCTCTATGCACGACTGTTGAGGACTGTAAAGAGTTTGAGAGACTAGCCATTAACTATCCAGGAGTTATTTGGACTGCTATGGAATATCGATATATGCCGCCTGTCCAAAGAATGATTCAAGAGATTCATAATAAAACAATTGGCAATTTAAAAATGCTGTCTATACGAGAGCATCGATTTCCTTTTCTACATAAAGTTGATGACTGGAATCGTTTTGCAATAAAAACGGGTGGAACATTAGTTGAAAAATGTTGTCACTTCTTTGATTTAATGAGATTAATAGCGCAGAGTGAGCCCTTGAAAGTCTATGCAAGTGGCAATCAAGATGTAAATCATTTGAATGAGAAATATGATGGAATGGTGCCAGATATTCTTGACAATGCCTTTGTAATCGTCGATTTTGAAAATGGAGTTAGAGCATTCCTAGATCTTTGCATGTTCGCTGAAAATTCAGAATTTCAAGAAGAATTATGTGCAGTTGGAACTTTAGGAAAGGTTGAAACAGAAGTACCATCCAATAAATCAGGCATTGCTAGTTCAGATATTAGAATTGGCCTCAGAGAAATTACCCCAGCATTAAAAGAAACTATAGCTGTAGATCCCAAAATTCTTGAAGCTGGTAATCACCATGGCTCTACTTACTATGAGCACCAATCTTTTATAAAGGCAATCCGTAATAATACCAAGCCTGAAGTGTCACTAAATGACGGCCTCATTGCTGTTGCAATCGGAGAGGCGGCTGAAATTTCTATCAAAGAAGGTAGGGTTGTTCAAATGAGTGAGTTTAACCTTTAGTCTGCTAAAAAATTAATAACCTTGTCAGCAATAAATTGACTAACCCTTACATTTGATTCAGCGGTAACTCCAGAAGTGTGGGGAGTTAAAATGCAATTCATAGAGCTTGTTATTTCTTTATAAAGCTTTTCTTTGATGGGTTCTGAGTTATAAACGTCCAATGCAAAGCCGTTAATCAAATTTTCGTTATATGCTTTTAGTAAATCCTCCTCATTAACTATTGAGCCTCTTGAAGAGTTAATAACAATGGGTGATTTTTTCATTTTATTAAAAGAGCTTAAATTCATTAAATCCCTAGTTTCATCTGTCAGCGGGAGATGAATTGATATAACATCAGAAAGCCTAAAAAGCTCGTCTTGAGTGGTCAATGTAACACCTAAGCTATCTGCATCAGATAAACTAACAAATGGGTCATATGCAATGACATTGGCGCCAAAAACCTGGGCCAATCGACTAACTTTCTTTCCTATAACACCAAATCCAAGCAGGCCCAATGTCTTACCTCCAAGTTCTCTTGATTTAATAGATGTTCTAGGCCACTGACCTGAGACAGTGCCATTATGAGAAATAGGAATATTTTTTAATAAAGAAAGTGAGCAAGCAATTACGTACTCAGCAACTGAATCCGCGTTCATCCCAGTTGCAGGCTGCACAAAAATATTGTTGTTTGAGCAGAATTCAGTATCAATATTATCTAAACCGACACCTAAACGCCCAACAAACGTCAATTTTTTAGCCTTTAAAAGTAGTGCTTCAGTCAGTTGTGTTTTATTTCTAACTATTACAGCATCAACCGCGGCTATTTGAGAGCTTATACTCTCTAGATTTTCATGAAGAGTTGGATCGTATATCACATCAAACGCATCAGAAATAATATCAACACTTTCTTGCTCCATAAATTCGGTTATTAATATTTTTTTCATAGTTTACTTACTTCCGTTGTTGGTTTAAATTGGTGTGAAAATTCCATAAGCTCATTATGGTTTGGTATTGCTCGTATACCTCCACTTCGTGAGCATTTAAGGGAGGCGGCTGCAGTCGCTAATTCGATAGACTCTTGTATTGTTTTATTGGCATGAATAAAGCGAGCAAAAGTACCGTGAAATACATCGCCAGCACCATTAGTTTCGACTACCTGCACCTCAGGTGCTGAGCAGTGATAAATCTTACCTTTATTAATCCAATAAACGCCTTTTGAGCCAAGCGTTACAGCATAAAACTTATTGTTATTTTGGTACAGGCTTTTTAAAGAGTCAATTACCGATTTCTCGTTTGTGTATTCCAGCAAGCCAGTTTCAGAAAAAATGGGGTGAGATGAATAATTAATAATCTCTTCCACTATTTTATTTTTGGAAAAATTATCTAAGTCCACAATGCACTTGATGCCTCGATCATAAGTATTTTTTGCCACATAATGAGCAGCCTCAACCCAGTGAGCATCTACTAAGTAGGTTTGCTCACTTGTAAAATTAAAATTAGCCAGTATTTTTTTATCTACTAATTTTTTCTCATTAAAAACTGCCAGCATTCTTTCGCCATGTTTGTCTTCAAAAATATGACTTTGAGATGAAAGCGCGCCCTTTACAGTAATTGATTTTGCAAAATTAATATTATATTCATTCAGTTCAGACTGGAGAAATTCAGCAGCATCATCATCACCAAAGCGAGTAACAAGCTCAGAACTTTCGCCAAGAATATTAACAGCAAAGCTAGCCACAGCAGCTGGGCCACCGAGTCTCTTTTCCAGCCCTTTTGCAACGAGTTTTATTGGTTTTTCAGGAAAGCTATCAATCTTTACAACTCTATCTAAAAAGATTGGTCCAACACAAATTATCATACGTTCCCTATAATGAATCTCAATTGATCAAGCCAGCTATATATTTTAATAGCATTAGTTAATGAAATTAACTACTTATTTGATAGAGTTCTGCAAACTGCATCCTTCCATCCAGATAATTTTTTTTGCCTCTCAGCTTTAGGCATTTTTGAATTAAATTGGCTCTCAGACTTCCATGACTTAGCAAACTCCTCAATTGGAGGATAAAAACCTACCTGCATTCCTGCTAAATATGCAGCACCCAAAGCAGTTGTCTCTAGATTTTTTGGCCTGTCAACTGGTAAATTAAGAAGATCTGAAAGCATCTGCATGGTCCAATTTGATGCCGCCATACCGCCATCTACTCTAATAGTAGTTAACTCATTTTCACTCAAATCTTTCGAAATTGCTGTCAAAAGATCTGACGTCTGGTAACACACCGACTCTAGCGCTGCTTTTGTAATCTCAGCAGGCCCCGTGCTTCTTGTAAGGCCATATAGCGCTCCTCTACAATCAGGATCCCAATAAGGAGCCCCCAGGCCAACAAACGCTGGAACCAAATAAACCTCTTGGTTCGGGTCGGCTTGAATCGCAAGCTGTTCTGATTCTTCAGCTGACTCTATGAATTTTAGATCGTCGCGAAGCCATTGAATAGCCGCACCTGCAACAAATATTGACCCCTCAAGCGCATAGCAAGGCTTATTATTAATCTGAAAGGCGATAGTCGTTAGTAATTTATTTTTTGATTCAACTGGCTTATCTCCAGTATTTATTAAAACAAAACATCCAGTTCCATAGGTCGATTTAACCATTCCTGGCTCAAAGCATGCCTGACCAACAAGAGCGGAAGGCTGGTCTCCAATTAAACTAGAAATAGGTATTTCAGATCCAAAAAAAGACTTGTGAGCCCTACCAAAGTTTGCCGCACTATCACAAACAATTGGCAGCATTGATTTTGGAATATTAAAAAGCTTTAGCAAATCCTCATCCCAACACCCTTCATGAATATTGTACAAAAGAGTTCTAGAGGCGTTAGTAGCATCAGTGGCGTGAACTTTTTTATCGCTTAATCGCCACAATAGAAAACTATCGATAGTGCCAAAAGCTAATTTATCAGAATTTGCTTTTTTTCTTGCACCCTCAACATTATCAAGAATCCAAGCAATTTTAGTAGCGCAAAAATATGGATCAAGTAATAGTCCAGTTTTTTTAGTAACTATAGTCTCATGACCTTGTTCCCGTAAACCTTTGCATTGATCTGAGGTTCTCCTGTCTTGCCAAACTATGGCATTATATATCGGCTTACCTGTATCTTTATCCCAAACAACCGTTGTTTCACGCTGATTAGTAATTCCTATAGAGATGATTTGATTGGGCTCTATTTCGGCCTCTTTGATGGCAATATTACAGCTCTCAAGAGTTGAAAGCCAAATCTCTTCTGGGTCATGCTCAACCCATCCGGAATGTGGAAAAAATTGAGTAAATTCTTTTTGGCCTATGGCTGCAATTTGATACTCTGAGTCAAATAAAATACCTCTAGATGACGTTGTACCTTGATCAATAGATAATATATATTTTTTAGAATTTGTCATATTGTTTTCACTCTATTTATATCCTTAATAATCAATTAACTATTTGTAAATATTACCTATTTTTTTCCATGTATCTACCCAACTCTTTCAAATTATTTTCATTTAAAAATAAATAAAGCTTTGTGCGTCTCTCAGTTATGTCTTCTGGGAAGAGGGCAAACTCCTCTTGCATTAAATAATCAACCTCTACTTGGTACAAACTTTTACCAAAATTAAGCCCTAGATCGCCAATCGTAAAAACGTTGCTTAAAACTAACTCTGCCCTTGTACCATACAAATTAAAGAGACGCTCAAGATAGTCTAAATCCAGATAATCATACTTTTTACTCAGACCATGAATTAGAGCTTCTTTATCAATTGCTTTAAAGTTGCCGCCTGGCAAATGATTTTTACTTGTTGATGATGGTTTTTTATGGCCAATGATTGACTCAATTCGGTCAACAACGTCCTCTGAGAGCTGTCTAAAAGTTGTAAGTTTGCCTCCGAAAACGTTAACTAGCGAACTATCGTCAACCCGACTATCCTCTCGAATGACATAATCACGCGATACTTTCTGAGCTTTTTGGCTGCCATTTTCAAATAATGGGCGAACGCCACTCCAACTACTAACAACATCACCTCTAGATATTTTATTCTTAAAATACTCATTTGCTGATTCAATGATGTAGCTAATCTCAAACTCTGAAGCTGAAATGTCATCAATGTCTTCTTTGAAATCAACGTCAGTTGTGCCTATAAATGTAAACTCTCCCTCCCATGGGATTGCAAAGAATATTCGGCCATCAGCATTTTGAAAGATATATGAGTAGCTATGATTAAATATCTTTTTTAGAACGACATGGCTACCCTTAACCAGTCTAATATTACTAGAACTTGATTTTTGATAGCTGTCTTTTAGAAAAGTATCTACCCATGGGCCCGTTGCATTTATAACAACTTTAGCTTTAACAGTCTGACTTTCATCTGTTAAAGAATTTGTCGTTTGAACTTCCCAAATATTATCAATTTGTTCAATTTTATTTACAAAAACTCTAGTAGAGATATGAGCGCCAAATTTTTTAGCATCTACAGCATTAAGAATGGTAAGCCTGGAGTCGTCAGCTGTGCAATCTGAATACTCAAAACCTTTTGAATAAGAGTCTAACAAGACTCCTTTAGATTCATGAGATAAAATGTCAATTGGTCTTGAGCGCTTAATAAACTTTGAGAAGTAAAGACTGTCATAAAGCATCATCCCTAATTTCAGCATCCATGCTGGTCGAAGCCCTTTATGATGAGGTAAAATTATTCTAGACTCTTTAACAATATGTGGGGCAATACTAAGTAATGTATCGCGTTCCTTTAGCGCTTTTCTTACAAGTAGGAACTCATAATTTTCAAGGTATCGTAATCCACCATGAATTAACTTTGATGAAGCCGATGATGTACCACTTGATAGATCATTTTTTTCAGCAAGATTTACGCTATAACCTCTACTTGCAGCGTCTCTAGCAATGCCACACCCATTAATGCCACCACCAACAATAAAAATATCGTAAATTTTATTCATTAAAAATTCTATTTTATTTAGTAACTTTTTCCAAATAGTGGAACTTGGTTCTACTATTGTAAACTTATTCAAAATAGTATACATTATCTGCTAAAATTAAAACGCTAAATGACCTGTTAATCATATATAACATATCATACAAGTAATAATAATTTAATAAAATATATAGAAAAAACATGGCTACAGAAAAACGAGGGGATGGAACAGTTGGTAAGGCATTAGATGTTCTTAATGAGGTTGCAGAAATCGGTTCACCAGTACGTTTTTCAAGCCTTCTAAAGACTAGCAAGTATCCTAAGGCAACCCTATATAGACTCCTCCAAACTCTCCTCAATCAAGACATGCTGAGTTATAACACAGAAGAGCAAACCTATAAACTGGGTTTAAAGTTAGTTCGAATGGCTCATGCAGCCTGGCTCCAAAGCTCACTGGCACCAATAGCACTTCCATTTATTGACGAGCTATCTGACAAAGTTAGTGAAACCGTTCACTTGGCACAGCTTGATAACGGTCAAGTCCTTTATGTTGACAAAAGAAATCCTAGCTCACCGATTGAGATGTACTCTCAAGCCGGTAAAGTTGGCCCTGCTTACTGTACAGGTGTTGGTAAAGCAATGATGGCATTTTTAGATGAGGATGAGCTAAGTAGAGTTATATCTAAACAAGCATTCTTTAAATATACCGACTTTACAATCACTTCAGAAAAAGAGCTTCGCAAAGAATTAGCTATAATAAAAAAGCAAGGAATATCTTTTGATAGGCAAGAGCATGAAGCAAAAATTATTTGTATCTCATCCCCTATTCTCTCTGAAAAAGGGAGAGTAATTGGCGGCTTATCAATCACCAGTTCAATCGACATACATAGCCTTGAGAGCCTTGAAGAGTTCAAACCTCAGTTACTCGAGACTTCAAAATTAATCGGAAAAGAGGCCGGAGCTTGGAACTTTCCTGAACAACACAACTAATTAATATAAGGACACCGCTGATATGGCATCTTTAAAAATATCCAAAGCAACAAAAAAATACGATAAAGTAGAGGTTATTCATGGAATTGATTTAGAAATCGAGGATGGTGAATTTTGTGTCTTTGTTGGGCCATCAGGTTGCGGAAAATCAACATTACTTAGAATGATCTCTGGTCTTGAAGAGGTCACAAGTGGTCAAATTCATATTGGTGAAAAAGACGTCACTACGATGCATCCAGCGGATAGAGGTATTGCAATGGTTTTTCAATCTTACGCACTATATCCCCACATGACAGTTCGAGAAAATATGGGCTTTGGTCTTAAAATGACAAAAGTTCCTGCTAATGAAATTGATAAAAAAGTAAATGATGCAGCTAGCATATTACACCTAGAGGATTACTTGGATAGAAAGCCTAAGACTTTGTCAGGCGGTCAAAGGCAAAGAGTTGCTATTGGCAGGTCTATTGTAAGAGGGCCGGAAGTATTTTTATTTGACGAACCTTTGTCCAACCTTGACGCTGAACTTAGGGTTGAAATGCGTGTTGAAATTTCTCGTCTTCATCGTGAGCTAGGAACTACTATCATTTATGTTACTCATGACCAAGTAGAGGCTATGACACTCGCCGATAAAATAGTCGTTCTTAAGGAAGGCTTAATTCAACAAGTAGGTAGGCCTTTAGAGTTATATGAAGACCCTCAAAATATTTTTGTTGCCGGCTTTATTGGCTCTCCAACAATCAATTTTTTAAAAGCTAGTATTGTTGATTCAAAGTTATCAATGCCAAATCTTAACTCTTCAAAACTAAAAGTAAGTAAAGCGATTACCTCATCTATGACTAAGCTGATGGTCGGATTAAGGCCGCAACATTTAAAGCTTACTAAGTCTGGAGATCTTGAAGTTGAGTTTACTGAGGCGCTCGGAGACATCTCATATGTTTACTTAAAAACTCCGGATGGCGAAAGGGTTGTTGTAGAGTCAAGAGAAGAAAAATTACCTGTAACAGGCTCAAAAGTAGGAATAGAGGCAAATACTACTTCAGCTTTGTTTTTTGATCCTAAAACTGAACTTCGAGTCAAATAACAAATAACCCTTAAAGGGGCTCCCAAAAAACTCCAGAAGGTGGAAGTTTAATAGCTCCAACCTTCGACTCTGTCTCGCTATAGTTAAACCAAAAGCGATGTTTAAGCGTTTCACGAACCCTTACACAATCTGGCATCTGTGTTATAGGAATGCTTTGAGACAAGCAAGCCTCTTTAAACATTCTTTTTAAGGCCTTCTGATCTCCCCAACCCGCTAAATAGAGTCTATTTTTTTGTCCTATTACTGCTGGGCGTCCATCTTCACATCTCTCAATAACATTGTCGCAATCCACCAAGGTTTCCATCCAGTAATTAAAATTACCACCAGCTTTAATTGAAATACTTGCATTTGGCCTAAGAGATTCAACACTAGCAACGGTGCCAACAACGCCAGGAACTTCTGGTGGTAAATCTTTTGGAATAGCCATATCTAATGTCTTTGAGCCAGTTCTAGGGCCAGAAATTACAACACCTTCAAAAGACTCAATTGCTGTTTTAAGGTCGCCACTCACATGCATTAACCCAGGCATAAGAACAATCTTATAGCCACTTAAATCTTTTTGATTAGGCGGCAGTACGTCAACCGAAAGGCCAAGGCTTCGAAGCGCCCTGTAGTAATCGTAAACCAACCCAAAATAACTAAAGTCTTTGCCCTGGGGTTGGACTTCCCATGCCCAGCAGCTTTCATAATCAAAGACTAAAGCAACCTTTGACTGAACCTGCTGAATATCCTTAAACTCTTTTAATTCAGAGTTGACCTGTGAAGCTTGAATTAAACCAGGAGCTGTCTCGCCATCTGGCCTTTGAAGTCCTGCGTGCATTTGTTCCTGAGCAAAAGGGGCTTGCCTCCAGCGAAAATAACTTACCACCTCTGCTCCGTGTGCGATTGCTTCCCAGGACCAAAGCCTCACAGCGCCAGTAGCTGGCTCAGGATTATAGGGCGCCCAATTAACGGGTCCAGGCTGCTGCTCCATTACCCACCAACGGCCTCGTCCAACGCTCCTGTATAGGTCATGGTGAAATGCTTGAAAATCTGGATCTCCAAAGCGCATAAATTTAAGCTTAAAGTCGTCATTTTGAGTCGAGCGATCCTCTAAAAATCCCAAAGGATAGCTATCCCAGCTTGCAATATCCAAATCATTACCCACCTCATAATGATCAAAATCTGTAATTTTTCCCATATAGTTATGAATAAGCGGCATTTTTGTATGTTCGCGCATTATTAAAGCTTGAGAGCGGTTGAATTTCACAACTTGGTCAGAACTAAACCTTTTAAAGTCTAACTCGTGAACTGGATTTGCATCAGTAACGGTTAAATTTGGTAATTCAATTTGCTCAAAATTATTATATTCCATAGACCAAAATACATTTTTCCAGACCTCATTAAGATTCTTAATCGTCTTATATTTGTCAGACAACCAAAGCTTAAATGCACTTTCTGATGAAGCACTATATGACAAAGTAGTATCATGACAACCATATTCATTGTCTAATTGCCATGCTTTAATATAAGGATTTTTTCCGTATCGCTCTGCAACAATCTTTGTAATTCTTGATGACTCTTGAAAATAACCCTTGTGTGAAAAGCAGTAATGCCGTCTTGAACCAAATTTACGAGGTCGACCCTCAGAGTTGACAAGAAGCATATCAGGCCATTTATCAACAACCCATCTTGGGGGAGCCGCGGTTGGAGTGCTCATAACCACATTCAATCCAGCATTTCCTAATACTTCAATAGCTTGGTCAAGCCATTTAAAATTTTGAGCACCCTCTTCAGGCTCTAATCGGCTCCAGGCAAATTCACCTATTCGAACCCAAGTTAAGCCTGACTCTAACATATCCTTAGCATCTTTTTCCCATTGAGTCTCTGACCAATGTTCTGGATAATAACAACTTCCTAGTTTTGGAATCATAGTATTCTCATAATTTAACTTGATATTCAGCTAAACCAGTTATCTCTGATTGAAAATAAAATATTTTGCCAGCCAAAGGTTCAGCTTTTAAATTATTACTATTTAAGTTCTGATAGGCCGAAGTAGTATAAATAGTATTTAATGAGTCGCCACCAAAAGCAGGACAAGTAACCTGAGAAACTGGAAAGTTAATCACTTGATCCAGTTGACCATTAGGACTATATCGCGCTAACCTAGAGGCGCCATACTGTGCATTCCATAAATAGCCCTCACTATCACAAACTGAACCATCAGGATGAAGGCCTTGAGACTCCAAATCAATAAAAATAATTGGGTCATGAGTTGGCCAGCCATTGGATTGATCTAATTTCTGTTTCCAGATTTTCATTTTACGAGTATCTGCAAAATATCCAAACTTTTGATCTGGGGAAAAGCAAATACTATTAGGGATTGTAATGTTTTGATGTAATTGTCTTAGCTCACCTTTATAGAAGCGGTAAATAGAGCCAGCATCTGCCTCGGCATTTAGTCCCATTGTACTAATCCAAAAACCGCCCCAGGGATCAGCGCGCCCATCATTTGATCGGGTGTGAATCATACTGCCTTCTAAATTAATAATTAACTCTCTTGTATCAGTTGATAAGGCAAGCTTAGTTAATGAGGATGCAGTTGCAACCATTAAGTGCTCTTCATCAATCCATCCTGCAGCTGAGACTGGCTCAGGAAATACCCAAGTTCTAAGTTTAGAGTTACTCCAATTATGCATCTTAAAGGAATTTATATCAAACCAGAATAGAGACTTTAGCTTTGGATGCCATAAAGGCCCCTCTCCTAAATCAGAGGAATCTACTGGTAGATAGTCATTGATCATATTTGTGCTTCATCGTATGACAAAACAATCGACTCAGCTTTTTTGGCAACTACTTCAGGAGAATCACCAGCTTTATAAAGCCCTGACCCTATTCCAAAACCAGTAGCACCAGCCTTAAACCAGGCTGAAAAGTTTTTTGGGCCAACGCCACCGACCATGTAAAGAGGGACGTCTGTTGGCAAAACAGCTCTTAATGCGATTAGATTATCTGTTCCAATAAGTGAGGCTGGAAAAAACTTTAAACCATCCGCTCCGCAATTTAATGCGGAGAAGCATTCTGTTGGGGTAATCACCCCAGGAAAGCTTAATATACCTGCCTCCTTAGTTGCCCTTACAACAGCAGAGTCAAAATTAGGTGAGACAACAAAATCCACACCAATTTTAGCCAGGACTTCAACCTGCTTTATATCTGTTACTGTTCCAGCGCCAAATTGAATTGACCCTTTGAACTCATCACGAAGCATCTCGATACTTTCAAAAGCGCTAGGTGAGTTTAGTGGCACTTCAACTTGAGCAATACCTGCTTTAACAATAACACGGACTATATCAAGAACTTCTTCGGGTTTAATTCCTCGTAATATAGCAATTATATTTCTATTCATATACTTAATCAGAGTGTAATTCCATGTAAGCAGAAGTCAGCCCTGATAGCGTTGCAGTTTCGAGGTCAAATGGCTTACATTCTCCACCTAATATGTTTAAACCTTGTTGGTAATTATTTGACAACAATTCCGAGCCAATAAGTGTTACGTCTCTATCTTTCCAATAGTCTTGCGCACCATTAAGCTCAAGACCTAGGAGTAAGCCTGAAAGTGTTGATTTAGCCGCATCAAAATCCAACTCGTTCACTATTGATTCAGCTCTTAATGAAAAAAGATCAGATGCTATAGTGCCTGGACTTTTAAAACCTTGAAGTACTCCTTTTTTAAAACTATCTTGATCCCAACCTTTAGTTGATATTGAATGCTTAATTAAAGTTTCATTAGAGATTACGCCAAAAAGCTCCCCAGTCATAAACGTTTTAAATTTTTCTATTTGACCTGCCTTTACATTAACCCATTTTGTATGAGTTCCAGGAAGGCAAACAATGCCATCAAAGCCAGGATTTTCTTTAATAAATCCAGCAATTTGAGTTTCCTCACCCCGCATGATATCGGCAGGATTGTGCTGCATAACCCCAGGCACTAAGGTGACCTGGATTCTGGTGTCTTTTGTAGTCGCAACAGTTAGTTGATTTTTATCAATAGGTACACATGGAGCCTTTAAATATGGCGTTTCAACCCACCCTTGACGCGCACCAACCATTCCACAAGCCATGACAGGCGTTACTTTTTCACTATCTAGCCAACTTTCAATAAGGCGTAACAATACTGGCTCGAATTCATTCTGCTGAAGATCTTTCATGCCTTCGTTTGATTCACTATAAGCAAGAACTTTACCCTGCTCATTAATAGCCCAAGCGCGCATATGAGTTGTCCCCCAATCTGCAGCAATCCATTTAGCCTTTAATTCTTTCATTGTTCTCTTTTATCCTGTAACTACAACTCCGCCATCAATCACTAAAGCTTGGCCGGTCATCATTCGAGACGCGTCCGAAGCTAAAAATAATGTGGAGTCAATTAAATCGTTAGGCACTAAGTGTTCCTTAATGCATTGCTTTTCCATATGACTTGCTAAGTCTTTATCGTTTGCCCATAACCTTAACTGCCTTTCAGTCAGAACCCAGCCTGGAATCAGTGTATTCACCCTAATGCCATCAACACCAAGCTCTCGCGCTAAACTTCTTGTTAAGCCTGTAATTCCAGCTTTAGAAGTAACATAAGCGGGCAAACCTGAATTACCCATCATATAAGAGTTTGATGAAAAATTAATAATACTGCCGCCGCCTTGGGTTTTCATAAAAGGCGCCACAGCCTGTGCTGTAAAGAAATGAGGTCTTAGATTAATATTAATTGACTGATCCCATTCTTCTGTTGTCATATCTGCAAGGGTGTGGCGCGTGTCATTAGCGGCATTATTTATCAGCACATTAATTCCACCATTAGCATTACTTGCATCTAATATTGCAGACTTTAGTGCATCAATATCAGTGATATCACATTTGATAAATAAGGGGTTATGTTTATATTTCGAAGAAACTTCATCTAGAAATTCATCGCACTCTGATCTCTGAACAAATGCAACTTTTGCGCCTTGTGCTAAAAAACCCTCTGTCAATGATGCGCCAATACCAGAGCCGCCACCAGTAATAAAAACTGAGGTATCTTCTAAGTCTTTAAAAATTGCATAATTATTCATTAATGTGATTCTCGAGTTGGAAGTCGTGTGTCTTTGCCCACAAGGAAGTCAAGGTCTGCACCTTTATCAGCCTGCATAACGTGATCAATATAAAGTTTTGCATATCCGCGAGTGTAATTTACTTTTGGCTCTTTTCTTGCATTGGTGCGGCTCTCAATTTCAGCTTCTGAAACTAGAAGCTCAAGCACCCCATTAAAAGCATCAAGTCGAATGCGATCACCAGTCTCAACTATTGAAATAGGGCCGCCTACATTCGCCTCAGGAGACACATGGAGAACTATAGTTCCGAAGGCAGTGCCGGACATTCGAGCATCTGAAATACGGATCATGTCCCGAACTCCTTGCTCAATTAAAACTTTTGGTATTGGCATATTGCCAACCTCAGGCATTCCTGGATAGCCCTTCGGCCCACACCCCTTTAAAACTAAAATAGAGTCTTTTGTGACTGGAAGATCAGGCCTATCAATATTAGCCTTTAGATCTTCAATATCTTCAAACACATAAGCAAGGCCTTCATGTTTTAATAGGCTTTCTGTAGCGGCGGCTGGCTTAATGATTGCACCATTTGGAGCCAAATTTCCTCTCAATACTTTTAATCCTGCGGCAGGCTTTAGTGGGTTATTTATTGGCCGGATGACGTCCTCATTAAATGTTTCAGCACCTTTGAAGTAGCTGGTTATGTCTTTGTTTAGAACGGTATTAGCAGGCTTTATATGGCCCTTAATCTGCTCCAATACAGCAGGAACTCCACCTGCATAACAAAAATCTTCCATTAAGTATTTACCTGAAGGCATGCAATTAACAAGAAGCGGTATGTCTGCAGCTTTTTCAAAATCCTCTAAAGAAAGCTCAATTTCAGCTCTGCCTGCTAAAGCCAATAAGTGAATTACTGAATTAGTTGACCCGCCAACCGCACTGTTTAATGTAATAGCATTTTGAAAGCTTTCTTTTGTTAAAACTTTGGATAAGTTTAAGCCCTCTTCAACCATTTCTACAATGCGCTTTCCTGTCATGTGTGCAAGAGCCATTCTCCTCGCATCAACTGCAGGAATGGCGGCGTTTGTTGGTAAGCTTAAGCCCATCCCTTCAACCAAGCTTGCCATTGTGGATGCAGTTCCCATGGTCATGCAAACTCCAGATGAACGGCTCATTCCTGTTTCAGCAGACATAAAATCCTGTAAAGACATGTCTCCAGCCCTAACATCTTCAGAGAAGCGCCAAACATCGGTTCCAGAGCCAATATCTTGGCCTTTATATTTGCCATTAAGCATTGGGCCAGAAGAGACAACAATTGTCGGTAAATCGACGCTTGCTGCTCCCATTAACTGTCCTGGGGTAGTTTTATCGCAGCCACCTAGCAAAACAACGCCATCAATTCCATAAGCACGAATACTTTCCTCAACATCCATAGATAAAAGATTTCGAAAAAGCATTGCGGTTGGTTTCATTTGGGTTTCACCCAATGACATTACAGGAAATTCGAGTGGTAGGCCTCCAGCCTCCCAAACGCCTCTCTTAACGCCTTCAGCGAGAGTTCTTAGACCTGCGTTGCACGGTGTTAATTCGGACCAAGTGTTGCAAATTCCAATTATAGGGCGACCATCAAATACATGGTCAGGAAAGCCTTGACTCTTCATCCAGCTTCTATGAATAAATCCATCTTTATCCATTTTTCCATACCAATTAGACGATCGACGATTGTTAGCTTTACTCATGCAGCTTTATCCCCTTCTATTACCATCATATTAGCAGGAAAAGCTTTAGGTAATTGTAATCCATGACTCATTAAAAAATGCCCGCTAAGTTTTAATGTTTTTTGTAAAAGACCACCTTTTGTTTTACCAAGAGAGCTGATTTGATTTTTATTATATAAGGAAATATTATACATTGACATTGGATTAAGCCCAGCCAGCACAAGCGGTAGCGGTGAGCTGAAATCTGACGATGCGTTTTGGCCTGCAAAAACAACAAAATGATCCGCGCTTGAATTAATTTGAATTTCAGCGGTTATGCTCTTATCGACACAAGGTAACCTCAAAATATTTGCATCTTTCATCCACTGGCGATTTTCTTTCCACCAACCAGTAATAGCTTTTAACAGTGTTTTATCTGAAGACGAAAGTTCGCGAGGGTCCATCTCAAAACCCATATGTCTTTGCGCTGCAACCCACGCTCTAAAAGCTAGTGGAAGTTCACGCCCAGATGTGTGGCAAACTTTTGGACCAACATGGCTTCCCGTTATAGAGGTAGGTAACCATAATATGGCCTCATGCTGAATACGCAACCTTTCAATTGCATCATTACTATCAGACAGCCAAACTCTTTGTGTACTCTCTAAGATGCCATAATCAATTCGGCCACCACCTGATGAGCATGACTCGATCTCAACATTTGGATACGCTAATCTAATACGCTTAAGAAGTGCGTATAAGCTATTTGTTTGCGAGGCATCGGGGAATGGCAAAACTCGATTGTGATCCCACTTGATATACTCAATTGGGTACTCCGCTAATAAGGCTGAAATTTTCTCAAAGAGATAATCTTCAACATCTTTTATTGAGATATTAAGAACTAATTGATCTCGCCCAAGGGTTTGATCTTTGTGACCCATTATCCATTCAGGGTGGCGGCGATAAAGGTCGCTATCAGGACTAACCATCTCTGGCTCAAACCACAATCCAAATGACATTCCAAGGGAATTGATATGCTTAATTAATGGATGCAATCCATCTGGGTATTTTTTCTTATCAACAACCCAGTCACCAAGGCTCGATTTAGCATTATTGCGATCTTTGAACCATCCGTCGTCAAGAACAAACCTTTCGGCTCCAATCTCAAAAGCTAGGCTGGCTATTTCTTTTAATTGGTCAATATTATGATCAAAATAGATAGCCTCCCAACAATTATAATGAACTGGTCTAATGCTATCTTTTGATAAGTCAATAATTGAATTAGCTACATGACTTCGAAAGGACCGCCCTACCCCACCAACTCCATTACTAGAGTGACAAATAAATAGCTTTGCAGTCTCAAAGCTATCTCCAGAAGTCGGCTCACTATTTTCAGTATTTCCAAATTGAACTTGCCTGCGACCATCTGGAAGCTGCTCAGCAATCATGCGATGACCGCCTGACCATCCGTAATGAAAGCCATAGCAAGAGCCTGAATTCTCTGAACTTCCTAAAGTTGGGATTAACAAGCCTGGAAAGTTTGCATGACTTGTTGTTCCGGATCTTGACTCACGCAGATGAACACCTGTAACCCATGGAGTTTTTTGGCTTCGAAATTCACCACTCCACTGCCCTCCATAATCAATCATTTCGTTACTATTTTGAGGTGCTTGAATTACGGGGGCTGAAAGCCAGTCCATAAATATTGGTTCTTTACTGTCAATTTTGGCAGTAAGAGTGAACGTATTACTATCTTCAAATGCGCTTATTGTTAGCGTATATGTTTGCTCTAAAGACTCATCACTATAAATTAAGATTAGCGAATTCTCTTCTACTTTATTATCTGAGAAAACAAAGTTACTTGAAAGAATTCTTCCATCAAGGCTTCTCATTTTAGAGCCGAGTTGTCCTGGAAAATTAGCAGACTGCTCAGGTAAGACTGATAACTCAGGAACTTTATCCAGCAAGTTGTCACCCCAATCTTTAGCAACTGCATCAGCTAAATCAGCAAGGTTTTCATTTTCAGGTAAACGATTACCCCAATATACAACGCAGGGAAGCCTCTCATTCAATGAAGAAAAAACCAAAGTTTGGTCATGAGTATCAATGCGCCATTGCTGCATTACTTAACCGCTCCTAGTGTTAGTCCAGCTATGAAATGTTTTTGCATTAAGAAAAACATTAAAACCGGTGGAAGGGCTGCAATTATAGAGCCAGCAGAAACCAAGTGCTGGTTAGCGATCCATTGACCATTAAGTGAGTTTAAGCCTGCTGTAATTGGCATTGCATCTGCCCCTTGGGTCAACACAAGAGCCCAAAAATAATCATTCCATATGAAAGTAAAAATTAGCACAGATAATGCTGCCATTGCTGGCTTCATTAATGGAACAACGACGTACCAGAAAATTTTAAATTCAGAAACCCCTTCAACTCTAGCAGCCTCGATTAACTCAAACGGAAGAGCGCGAATAAAGTTGCGCATAAAGAAGGTGCAAAAACCGGTTTGAAATGCTATATGAAAAGCAACAAGCCCCCATACAGAGTTGTAAAGGCCTAGCGCAAGAGAAAGATCTCTAACTGGAACCATAAGTATTTGATAAGGAATAAAGTTGCCAGCAACAAAAATAAAAAATACAAATAAATTAAGTTTAAATCTATAAACACCTAATGCAAAGCCGGTAAGGCTTGAAAGAACAATCGCACCAATCACTGTTGGAATGGTTATTTTAAAACTATTTAAAATGTAATAACCTAGTGGTGAGTCTGTAAAGACAGCCGTATAGTTTTCAAAAAAGTTAATAGAGGTTGGCATTCCCCAGTAGTTGCCAGAGTTGATATCAACTCCTGAGCGAACTGATGTCAAAGCTACTGCCAAAAGAGGCAGAAGCCAAATAATCATAGCAATAGGCAGCGCTATCTTATAAAGACGCTGAGTGGATAATTTAGTTTTTTCAATTGGAGTCGGAAACATATTTAATAGCCTTTTTCATCTCGATACAATCTATACAGAATAAGTCCAATATAAATCATCATAATACCAAGGAGGACTACTGCTATAGACGCAGAGTAGCCCATACGAAAGCCATACTCTGAAAATGCCTTTTCGTACATATAATAAGCAAGAACACGACTGGATCCCCACGGACCACCAGCTGTCATAATAGAAATTAAATCAAAGGATCTTAGAGCACCAATGACGGTAACAACAACCGCAATAAAAGTAGCAGGTTTGAGTTGAGGTAATATTACATACCACAACATTCTCCAGCCTCTTGCATTGTCAATTCGGCCAGCTTCAATTTGCTCAGGATCAACTGAATTTAGCCCTGTTAAATATAAAATCATACAGTAAGCAGTTTGAGGCCATAAGCCCGCTGCAATGATTCCGTATGTCGCATAATCTTCCTCTGCCAAAATAGCAATAGGACTAAATCCAAAGTTTTCAAGGATCACATTTAAGAGTCCGTTTGAAGGGTCGTAAAACCAACTAAAAACTAATCCTACGACGACTTGAGAAATTACAAATGGAAAGAAAAATAGTGACTTGTATATTCTTATGCCTCTTACTGTTTGATTCAGAAATAGCGCGGCAAAAAGGCCAGCAGGAACTGCTAATATATAAAGAACAAGCCAAATAACATTGTTTTTTAGTGAAGTGTAAAAATATTCATCATCTAATAGCTCGATATAGTTATCAGCGCCAATATATGTTTTTACGCCGAGCCCATCCCACTGATATAAGCTTAAACTTATCGATTGAAAAATTGGAAAAATAACATAAAGTGAAAACATAAAGATGCCAGGGGCTAAAAAAATCCAGGGTGACAGCTTTAATTGATTATTTTTCCAGAAAGAATACATACATATTCCGAGTTTTATTGATTAAAAATAAAGTCCCGTGTCAAGAATAC
>Ga0307985_10000081_pt1 | contig 48419 bp, 44 predicted proteins | sample EllFjometageno80_FD_203155 | JGI IMG/M metagenome (GOLD analysis project Ga0307985, IMG submission 203155) | Marine microbial communities from Ellis Fjord, Antarctic Ocean - #80 | ecosystem: Environmental > Aquatic > Marine > Unclassified | place: Southern Ocean | collected 2014-10-09 | reverse complement strand
GGACAACGACTTAGCGGTTCGAGCCATTCATAACGGACGCGCCGAGCCCAAGACGCTGACTGTTGGCTTCGACGTGCCCGACGCACCTGCCGAGGTGTGGGCCAGCGGCGATGTTCGTGTGCTTGCAGGTCAGGTGCGTCACGAGCCGGTCGAAGGGGCGGTGGGCTATCGGGTCGAGACGCCTGATGGCGTGGTAGTGATCTCTGGCGACACCAAGGTGTGCGATGAGATGGCTGAGCTATCGCAGGGAGCCGACATCGTGGTCTACGAAGCAATGCGCTTTGACCGCATTATGGAACGTCCACCCCACATGCGTTACATCATGGATTATCACGCCGATACCCGAGAGATCGGACGCCAGGCAAAGGAGCTTGAGATCCCGACGTTGATGCTGACACACCTCATCCCAGCTCCTCTGAACGACGGTGAGAAGCAGGCGTTCGTCGACGACGTTCGCCAAGGCGGCTACGAGGGCGAGGTCATCGTGTGTGATGATCTGACTTCGACCACACTCGGCTAGGACGCACTCATGGCACATATCGATCCGCTCGCTCGCGAAGACCTCGCCGAGTTCGAGCCCGGCTTCGAGCTGGTCGAACAGATGATGGGATTTGTGCCGAACTCCATGTTCACCATGGCACGCGTGCCGGGCTTACTCCCTGCCTTCCAAGGATTAGGGGCTGCGGTGCTTGGCAACCCAATTATTCCTCGGGACCTGGCCCAGATGGTTGCCATGATGGCCAGCGTGGGTGCTGGTTGTCGCTACTGCCAGGCGCATACGGGCCACACGGCCGAACGTATGGGGGTGCCGCCCGAAAAACTTGAAGGGATCTGGACCTTTGAGACCAGCGAGCACTTCAGTGATGCTGAGCGTGCAGCGTTGCGCATTGCGTTCCACTCAGGCCAACAACCGAACGCCGCCACGCCCGCGGACTTCGATGCCGCCCGCGAGTACTACAGCGACGACGAGATAGCAGCCATTGTTGCGGTCTGTTCCTTCTTCGGCTATCTCAATCGCTGGAACGACACCATGGCGACAACACTCGAAGACAGCCCCCGCCACTTCGGCGAAACGGTCATTGCGAGCAACGGCTGGACCGGCGACCGCCACACTCCAGCGGAGCCCATCACCGACACTCGGGTTTGATTGACCTCGATATTTAGCTCCAGATTCGGTGCGAGTAGTTCCTCGGTTGGCTGCGGACTCGCACCAGTTTGTGGTCGTTGTCCGGTTCCTCGCAAACCCCCACAAACGCGAACGTGCGGTGGCTTGAGACGCGTACTTGGTACACGTCCCAAGTTGCGGCTCCTCGGGACACGTACACGTTTCTAGTCAGCTGTTCGTGCGGGGTGCCTTACAACTGGACGTAGTCATATTCGACGGGCTTTTGGTGAATACCGCGAGTCGGGGGAGCGACCCAGCCTGCCATCTTGCCGAGTTCGGTGACGCCGACCATGAGCGATTTGACGTAGGCGCGGTCGGCGTCGGTCGGTAGCCAACGGCCGACGTTTTCACTCCATTCGGTCTCGCTGATGGATTGGCCGGTGGGCGAAATGTAGGCGTGGCGGAAGGTGCCGACCTGGCGGTGAAAGCCTCCATAGGGGAGTGTAAGTGTGACGTTGACGCCAGCGTCAGCAATGGTGCGGTTCCAACGATCCAGGCCCTTCTGGCAGTCTTCGGCGTAATCGTCGCGCAACGTCTCGTTGAGCGCAGCAAGCTGGGTGACTTCTCGCAAGCCAACGCCGTTCTCGTCGAAGTGTGGGACATTGCGATACACCGTCTTGAGCTGGTGATCGTCGTCGCGCCGTTCTTCTTGGAAGCGACCCTTGATGCCGGCCCCGAAGTAGTTGGCTGCATTTGTCGAGGTCTCGGACCCGAAGAGGTCGAGCGAAACCGAGTAGTGGAAGTTGATGTACTTCTGCAGTAGCCCCAGGTTGAGGCCACCCAATGGCTGCACGTCATCGGTGTCGTGTTCACGCATGAGATCGAGGGTGCGCTGCACGACTCGGCCAACGCCGGTTGCGCCCACGAACATGTGGTACGCCTCTTCCTTCAGCATGAAGTCACAGGTACGCGATAGCGGGTCAAAGGCCGATTCGCGCAACGAAGCTAGTTGGTATTTGCCGTCGCGGTCAGTGAAATAAGTGAACATAAAGAACGAGAGCCAGTCAGGCGTCTCTTCGTTGAACGCACCGAGGATGCGGGGGTTGTCTTCGTCGCCCGAGTGGCGCATGAGCATTTCGTCGGCGTCGTCGCGACCGTCGCGGCCAAAGTAGCGATGCAGCAGGTAAACCATGGCCCACAAGTGCCGGCCCTCTTCGACGTTCACCTGGAATAGGTTGCGCATGTCGTACAACGACGGCGCCGTCAGGCTCAGGTGTCGTTGTTGCTCGACTGAAGCCGGCTCGGTGTCGCCCTGGACAACGATCAGTCGACGCAGGTCCGATCGGTACTCGCCGGGGACTTCTTGCCAGGCGTCTTCGCCCTTGTGGTCGCCGAACGCGATCTTACGATTCGGTTCTTGGTCGGCCAGGAAGATGCCCCACCGGTAGTCGGGCATCTCGACATGGTCAAAATTTGCCCATCCCTGTTGCCCAACACTGATTGCGGTTCGGAGGAACACAGGGTTCCGTTGAAACGCTGACGGGCCCATGTCTTCCCACCAACGGATGAACTTGGGCTGCCAACCTTCGAGCGCCCGCTGCAGGCGGCGGTCATCGGCCAGACCGACATTGTTCGGGATCTTGGCGTCGATATCGACAACAGCCATGGTTCATACTCTCCGGTTATCGAATGAGGGACGGGACCCGGTGCCAAAGCGTTGTAACGCTCCATCGGGGCCCACTGCGTTCGGGCGTTGGAAGATCCAGTTCTGCCAGGCCGATAGCCGGGAGAAGATCTTGGTTTCCATGGTCTCGGGCCCGACAAAGCGATAGTTCGCCTCCATGCCCGTGAGCGCGTCGGGCGAGAAGCTGTTGCGTTCTTCATAGGTGAGCCGCAGTTCGTCGTGCCAATCCAGATCATCAGGCGTGAATGTGACAAGTTCGGCCGCGACTGCAGCTGCGGCGTCGAGGGCGATCCCAACAGTGTCGAGCGCCGCCTGCAACGCATCGGGTCGCTGCCAGAACCGTGTCTCTAGCCGGGTGAGCCCATTGCTCATGGGGAACATGCTGTTCGCTGCAGTCAGCCGAACAGTGGCAGCAGGAGGTGGGTCGTCATCGTCTTCCCATGTTCCTTCGAGCATGAAGCTACGGTCTGCGGCGAGTAACAACTCGGCCAGAAAGCCACAGAAGCAGCTGCCAGGCTCGACGACGGTGATCAGTGTTCGTGCAGATACATCGAGGCGCTTCAGAACGCGTGTCCAGAACAGGTGGACTTCGCGGACCAACCAGTGGTTCGGGTGAGTGCTCATCACTGCCTCGGCCTGAGTAACAGCGTCGGCGTTGCCGGTCGTGGCGAATACCCACGTACCGATCGATGTTTCGTTGAATCGCAAATGGAGGATGGCATCGTCGAGTTCTCGGGCCGTGCGCAGAAGCCAACTCTGGTCGCCTGCTGCTGCCAGTGATGCACCGTCATCGGGTTGGGCATGATCTGGGGCCGCTATCGAGATTGTTGCAGTGCCTAGACCGCGGTCAAGCTCAACGGTGACGTTGCCGTAACTGAGTTGCTCGTCGCTGACGGTGCGCTCAAGAGGCGTCAACTTGACACCAGGTGTGTCTGTCCCCGAGTCGGGGCGGTCAGAGGCACCGATCCGAGCCGTAGCCCGTGACGTGATCAGGTCGCTGAATGTGCTGGCAGGCGCGATGTAATCGACCAGGTTCCAGTCGAGCGCTGTTTGCCCGCGGACGCCCTCGGATCGGGTCGCGAATACATCGGCCAGGTCTCGGCGAACGTGTCGTTTCTCGACAACCCGCGTCAGACCTCCGGTGCCAGGTAAGACGGCGAGCAACGGAATCTCGGGTAGCGACACGGCTGAAGATCGGTCATCGATCAGCAGGATCTCGTCGCAGGCCAGAGCCAGCTCGTAGCCCCCTCCGGCAGCAGTTCCGTTGACCGCTGCAAGCCAGATTTGCTGCGAGTTAGCGGTGGCATCTTCGATGCTGTTGCGAGTCTCGTTGGTGAACTTGCAGAAGTTGACCTTGTGCTCGTGGGTGGCCCCGGCGAGCATCTGGATGTTGGCGCCAGCGCAGAAGATCTTGTCCAGTCCGCCAGTCAGCACAACGGCCTTTACGCTCGGATACTCGAAACGCAGTCGCTGTACTACGTCGTGCAATTCGATGTCGACACCCAGGTCATACGAGTTGGTCTTTAGCTCGTAGTCGTCGCGCAATCCAGCCGAGGGGTTGACCGTCATGGTAAGCGTTGCGATCGCGCCGTCGACAGCGAGTGTCCAGTGGCGATACTCGCCGGGTTCGGTTGCGAAGTCGATGATCACTGGTTCCCTCGGGGCCTCGTCACGTAGTTATACTACAAGTACAGGGTGACTCGCTAGTCAGGTGTAGAACATCATTTCCGACCACGAACAATTGCTTGGCACGAATCGTGACGGCTCCGCGGCAGCAGATTCGAGCCGAGCGCTTCTGCTGACGCTGCTGGGTGAGTTCGTGTTGCCAACTGGCGGCAGCGCGTGGACCAAGACCATTGTCGCAGCAGCGGAGACGCTCGGTATACGCGACAAGGCGGCGCGACAGGCCCTGGCTCGGATGAACGACCGTGGCTGGCTGGAACGTGTCAGGGTCGGGCGTCAGACTCGGTGGTCATTGTCTCAGCGCTCTCGCGATCTGCTCGAATCTGGTGCCGAGCGTATTTATACGTTCGGCACGAATGCTGAGCCATGGGACCGCCGGTGGGTGGTGCTTCTGGCCAGCGTGCCCGAACGGGACCGACATTTGCGGTACCGCATGGCGAGCGGCCTTCGTTGGGCGGGCTTTGGCACGCTTGGCAACGGCACATGGATTTCACCATGGTTGGACCACGAGGTAATTGCTGCAGATCTATTACAGGATCTGGGCGTCCAAGCGACGTCATTCCGGGCAGAGGTTGGCGATCTTGGGTCGCCGACTGACTTGGTCGCCCAAGCATGGGACCTGTCGGCGCTGCGCCAGGCCTATGTCGACTTTCTCACCGACGTCGAACGCCTGGACCGACAAGGAAGCGTCGGCCTGACGGCCGTTGCTGGACTGGCAGGGCTTGTGCACCGGTGGCGCAGGTTTCCACTGATCGATCCCGACCTGCCGGCTGCACTGTTGCCATTGGACTGGCCCGGCACCGAAGCGGCGCAGCGGTTTGGTGAACTGCGCACGGTGCTACGGGTGCCTGCGTTGCAATGGTGGCAGTCAAGCGAGGCGCGGTCCGCCCCTCGGGGCTAGGTTCAGAAGATGAAGCTCTTCTCGCACAAGAAACGGCCGGTGCACCTAGGGCCGTTCCCCCTGGAGAAGTTGCCGCGCCTGTCCGATCCCGAGGCGAAACCTGCAGGGCTTGAAGGGTCGATAGCTGCCAGACCTGTCGAGCAGCACACCGCCGGCCCACTGAATGTCGGCCACGCGTTCGGTCGCTACGTCGACCTGCTGAACGCTCAGCTCGAAGGCCCAGTTGCACCGATGGCGCCGGTCCCTGACGACCTGGTTGATCGAGCGAATAACCTGAAGGCAGGCTGCTATTTCCTTGATGCCGACATGGTGGGGACCAGCCTGATCCCCACCGATGTGTGGGACACCAACGCCGCGAACCCACATCGTTATGCCGTGGTGATCCTGGTTGCATTCACTCGCAAGCTCAAGGGTTCACAACCTGGTGATGCATGGATCGACGGCACTCGCCAAGCTGCAGCGGATCTACGTGCCACTGAACTCGCTGTAATCACCGCCGACTACGTCCGCAACTTGGGCTTTGCTGCCAAGGCGCACACGCCAACGTCGACAGAACTCGACATCGATCGGGTCGCGCTGCAGGCAGGGCTTATCGAGATCGACGGCGGCAACTTACGGGCTCCATTTCTGACGACAGGGTTTGCGCTATCGGTAGTGAGCACCGACATGGAGTTAGCGCCTGACGCCCCATTGGCGCGACGATCACTGGTCGAAAAGGCCAAGACCACCGAGGGGCCCGCCTGGTTCCTGGGACACGGCGGCGTCCGAGGTGGGCTCCAGCGGCTGAACGGTGATCACCGCCCATTGCACATGGGCCGTTATCCGATGGAGAAGATCAAACGGGTCGACGAATCAACCACGTTGATTATCGAAGACGAGGTGCCGCGTGTGCCGGTGCGTGCCGGTGGTTTTCCTCGAGCCATGCACGGTGACATGGGGCCTAAGTTCCAAGCAGACGTGAAGGTGTTTGCATACAAAACGCCGCAGGCGCAGAGCTATCGCCAACAGATCGTTGAGATGGTTCCGTTCCAAGACGGAGGTGTTGCCGACTCTGTTCACCCAAGCACCACTAATCCTGGCATCAACACCGATGATCTGAAGGCGCTGGCATATCACCTTGGCGGCGACATGGTCGGTGTGTGCAACGTGCCCACCTACGCATGGTATTCACACAAGGGCGACGGTACAGAGATCGAGCCATACCACCAGAACGCCATCGTCATTCTGCTGGACCAGGGTTACGAGACAATGGAGGGAGCCAGCGGCGATGACTGGGTCAGCGGAGCCCAGTCGATGCGGGCCTACATGCGAGGCGCTCAGATCGCTGGTGTCATGGCCGAGCACATTCGATCGCTTGGCTGGAGCGCTCGAAGCCAGACCAACCGAGACAGTGATGTCTTACACATCCCACTTGTGTTGCATGCCGGGCTTGGTGAGCTCAGCCGCATTGGCGAACTTGTGCTGAACCCATTTGTGGGACCGAGATTCAAGTCGGTCGTGGTGACGACCGACATGCCGATCGTTGCCGACAAACACGTTGACTTCGGCTTGCAGGACTTCTGCTCGAAGTGCACCAAGTGCGCTCGTGAATGCCCGTGCGGGGCCATCTCATTCGGGGACAAGATCATGTTCAACGGCGCCGAAATGTGGAAGCCCGACGTTGAGAAGTGCACCAAGTACCGCCTGGGCAATCAGAAGGGTGCCGCCTGTGGCCGCTGCATGAAGACCTGCCCCTTCAACATCGAGGGTGTTCTGGCCGAACGGGTCGTCCTATGGGCAGCCATCCGGTTCCCGTTCACCCGGTCATTTATCGCAAAGCTCGACGACCGGGTCGGCAACGGTGCCATCAACGCTGTCAAGAAATGGTGGTGGGACCTCGAATGGCAGGACGATCGAACCATCGAACCGACAAAGGGCACGAACGCCCGAGGCCTAGACCTGAACGGTGGCCGCATCGCCGACAAGCAGAAAATAGCGCTCTATCCGGCCCATGTTCTCCCTCCGGGCGACGCTATTGGTGTGCCCGTCAAGCTGATCCGCAAAGAAGCCGTAGCCCGCGGTCAAGCTGCTGAATCACCAGCAGCGGCTCGAACTCGAGTCGGCGGCTGAAATGGAACGGTCGAACAATTGTGGTTAGTCCCTAGGTGCAGCAGGGTGAGGTGCGAGAAGATGCCCGTATGACCGATGCGGGCAATGTCGACCTGAGCACGTACAACCCCATGGATCGCGAGGTGCAGCAGTGCCCCTTCGATCACTATGCGGCTCTCCGGAACCAAGGCCCGCTCTTCTTCCACGAGCAGACTCGCATGTACTTCGCATCTCGGCTGGACATCGTGAATGAGATCTTGCGCGACACGACGCGGTTCTCGTCGCGCATGGCCAGCGCTGGGACCGCAGGCGATAGCGAAGTCATGCAGAAGGTCGACGAAATCATGGCCCAGGGGTGGCCGCGCCGAGACACCATGCTGACGATCGATGCGCCACATCACACCAAGTATCGCAAGCTCGTTTCCCGAGCATTCTCGGCCCGGCGCATCGCCGCTCTCGAGGACAAGATTCGCGAGGTGGCCGTTGAACTGATCGAAGCGTTTCCCCAGAAAGGCAGCATCGATTTTCATGCTGATTTTGCGGTGTCGTTCCCTGTAAAAGTCATCCGTTTTGCGTTGAATATGGCACCGGAAACCGAGGATCACATCAAGGCCTGGTCTGACGCAGCCGTTGCTGCGCTTGGCGCGAGCATCACTGACGCTCGTCGTCTCGAGGCCGCTCGTGAACAGGTCGAGTGCCAGCAGTACTGGTTCTCAGAATACGAGAACCGCCTCGTTGAGCCCCAGGACGACATCCTGTCCGATATCGCTCACGCTGACTTCGATGATCCTGACACTCCTGAGGGCGAGGTGCGCAAGCTTGAGTTTGCCGAAGTGTTCAGCATCGTCCAACAGCTGATGGTGGCCGGGAACGAGACCACCACCAAGTTCTTGAACGAGACCATGCGCATGCTGATCGAGAACCCCACGTTCTGGGACCAGATGCATGCCGACCCCGAAGGAAGCTGGAACGGCCTGGTCGAAGAGGGCCTTCGGCTTTCGTCGCCGAATCAGGGTCTGTTCCGAGTCGTGACCCAAGATTTGGAGTTCCACGGCCACGAGTTGACCAAGGGGACCCGCGTGTGGGTCATGTTCGGTGCCGCCAACCGTGACGAGCGGACCTTCGACGATGCCGAGACATTCGATCCTGGCCGCGACAATCTGAAAGAGCACATTGCCCTCGGCAAGGGCCATCACTTCTGCATCGGTGCGCCGCTTTCACGGCTCGAAGGAAAGGTTGCGTTCGAAGAGCTCACCCAGCGCATCAAGATGCCGTCGTTCAGCGATAGCAACACGTTCGAATACGAGCCCAGCTTTATCCTTCGCGGACTCGCCCAACTGGATCTCGAAGTCGAAAAGCTCTAAAGGTGCTGTGCCCAGCGTTGAGGTGACCAGGGTGCCGATGCGGGCTCTTTCATCACCCTACTAATGTGTGTTGGTTAACGAAATGGGTTTCGAATAGTGACGCCGCGCAGCGTGGAGCCAGCGGAAAGGTCCTCGGTGATGAGTTCTGCCGCTCCGGCTCGTGATGCGGACTCGAGAATGAGCGCGTCCCAGTAGCTGAGCTGGAGATCGCGGGCGGTCCGAGTCGCATCGAGAACGAGGTTGCGCGTGACCGGAAGGACCTCGAGTTCGCTCAGAGCTTCGACTGTTGCGATTGCACCGTCGATCGGCATCGGCGGCTTCAGCTTCCGCGTTACGACAGCGAAAAACTCGCTCAGGACTTGGGAGCTGATCACGATGTCCAGCTCATCGTCGTCAAGCAGAGCCGCAGCGGTTGCCTGCTTCTGGGGATCTCTTCCGTCGAAGCGGTAGATCAAAATGTTGGTATCGATGAATACGCGGTTACCCATTATCGGCGATCGTGAAGCTCGTCACGGGTCCAATTACGTCTGCCAACTGAGCAATAGTTCAGCGCATCAGCAGCAGCGCCGATTGCTCGCCGTTTCGCCATGGCATCGCTGCCTGCATAGGACTCGAGATAGTCGCGTAACAGGGCATTGACTGATGTGCCGGCTTCGAGTGCTCGAATTCGAGCCCTGCGTAGAAGGTCATCATCGATGGCGATCGTGAGGTTTGCCATTCAACCAGCGTAACACGAGACCCGTGTAGCACAGGTTTGCATCCGCCAAGGCCTGGTTAACCCTGGTGACCTAACCTGATCAGCATGGGTGAGTGGAAGAAGCTTGGGTCGATCGTGCTGTGCCAGATCCATACGGATCGAATGATTCACGATGGTGTCTACCGAGATGAGCTGCTGACCAAGGTCGAGTCGTTGTGGCTGAGTCCCGACGGAGTGGTTGGCCTGGTTGGAGGGCAAGCGATCCTGCAGGCACATCACCGGCTTCATCCAACCCGGGTGATCGGCACGACCGAGAAGCACCGCACGTATCTCCCGCATCGGCTGCTGTCGTTCGGTTTCACCAGCCACTATGGGGCCATGGCCGAGCACTTCGGGGTCGCAACGTTGGGTTGCGCAGCCGAGGACATCATCATCGAGTACGACCAGCAGGTATCGCTAGCCGAGGTGAGCTCTGGCGTCCAAATCCGCAGCGGTGACCGAATCATCGAGCTGGCTGGCGCCGAAGTCGCGAAGCCATGTGTGCCGTTCACCAGGTACCTGCTGGGCGATCAACGCACGCCCGAAGACAAGGTCGCTCCGCACCGGGCGTTCCTGGACGATGGCATGCGCGGTTTTATTGTTGGACTAGCCAATCACACCGAGCCAGTGGACATCACTGTTGGCGACGAGTTCTGGATTCGGGCTTGACCCACACGTCGCCAGCGCTACTCGGGCTGGATGTCGGCACGACCGGGATCAAGGCCGTGGCATTCTCGCCTGGTGGCGAGGAACTAGCCAAGGCCATTGAACCAACACCGACTCGTCACCACACGAACGGGCATGCTGACTACGACCCAGCTGAGCTGTGGGCGGCGTGTTGCTCGGCGTTGCGCACGGTGGCCCATCGGCTCAGTGAGCAACAGATCGAGCCCGTTGCTCTTGGCTGTGCCTCCATGTCCGAAGCGGGTGTGCTGCTGGACGCCAACCTGCAGCCCGTCTATCCGATCATCCCGTGGTTCGATTATCGAACAGAGCCGCAGATCGATTGGTGGCGTCACCATGTCGGCTTCGACGCAACCGCAGCGATCTGTGGCGTCGTGCCTCATCCAATGTTCGGCATGCCCAAGCTCATGTGGATACGTGACAACGAACCCGAGGCCTATGCCCGGGGTCGTCACTGGCTGAACATTGGTGACTATGCAGAGTTTCGTCTGTGCGGCGCGGTCTCGACAGACTTCTCGCTGGCGTCGCGAACGCTGGTCTTGGATCTGAGCAACAGATGCTGGTCAGATGAACTGATTAGCGCAATCGGCATCCGTAGGGGTTTGCTTGGAGAACTCGTGCCTGCAGGGACCCTTGTTGGGCAGCTGCATGACGAAGCTGCCACAGATACAGGCTTGCCTCGTAACCTGCCCATCGTCCGTGGGGGACAGGACCATGTCTGCGCCGCGTTGGCAATGGGTGTGTCAGAACCGGGTGTCATCCTGGATTCGATCGGCACGGCCGAAGCGTTCTTCCTTGCTCGCACGGCTCCAGACATGTCGGGGCGGTTGTGGCCAGACGAGCTCAATCAGGGCATTCATGTCGTGCCCGACCTGACGTATGTGATGACCGGCACAGGCGACGGCGCAGGCCGAATCGACGCTCATCGGGCTGAAGTCGGCCTTGGCTTCGAGCGCTACCTGGCAGCCGCTGAGTGTCCGGGTCCTGAACAAGACATGATCGAATCGCTTGCCGTTGACGGCCAGGCCTTGTTCGAGAAGATGGTGTGGGCAGCGGGCCTCGATCAGCCACGCCAGGTGAGGCATGTGGCCACGGGTGGCGGCACTCGAATCCCTCGGCTCATGAAACGCAAACGAGCGATTGGGGGCCGCGTGATTCAGGTGCCATTGGTCGCCGAAGCCACATGTCTGGGCGCAGCGATGCTGGCAGGCGCAGGTATTGGGATGTACAGCTCGGTCGCTGCTTCAGTCGTAGAGATGGGCGCGCTCTCGTCTCGCCTCGAACTGGGGCAGAACTAGCGGGACTTTCACCAAGAATCGAACAGGTCACGGCGGAGTGGGTTACAGAAGCGACGGGCTTGCCGGTGGCTGGGGTTGAGCACGAGATCAACGGCGTTGGTTTCGGCGTCAGTACTGCCGTTTGCAGGCTGCGGGTGCAGGGGGGACGGCTGCAAGGGGGACGGCACCCGGGACACGCAGTAGTTGAAGCTGCAGGCACTCGTCGACAATATGGATACCCGCTGTACTCGCCTTATCGATGAACCCGATCTGGTGTCGCAGCAGTACTTCGATAACGAGGGCGACAAAGACCAGGTCCTCGAATCTCGGACTTAACCTTTTCTTGTTGGACTCTCAACCTGATCTCAATCGGGTTGATGAAGATGTGGTTCTTCAACCCGAAAGGACCACAGCAATGACAAACAAGAACACAGTGACATCTCTAACCACGGTCAAGAAGCTAACGATTGGCCTGTTGGCAGTGATGATGGCGGGGCTCTTTGCCCTGCCAGCGACCGCTCTTGCTCACGAAGGAGGTGAGGCCACCGTCGAGGGCCAAGGCCGGCTGTACGCCAAGGGAACCGGTGAAGTCGACATCGACATGGATGGACACATCCGACTGCGTGTCGACGGCAACGTGACCATCGTGGACAATGCTGGTGACATGCGAGTACGACTACGTGGAGCATCTGACACGAACGATCAAGAGCGCTCGACAAACGTCAGTCTGACTGACTTCCGCGGATCTATCAAAGTGAGCGGCACCGACTTCAGCGTGACCGTCGACGGCCAGGTACTGCTGAACGCACAGGGCCGAGGCGAGGTATACCTCGTCGGAGACGGGGTATACAAAACCCGACGTGGCGAGATCATTGTCGGGGATGGCGATGCCATAGCCTGGGATGGCCTCGTCCATCTCGGCGATGTGGAAGTGCAACCCGCTAACTAGCCCATCACACTGATCGGATCGTGACGCCCCTTTGCCCAATCCATAATGGGGGCGTCACACTCTGTCGGCGATGAGCCTGGCCACTCGTCGGTCCGGAAGCATCGTGGCAGCGCTCTGGATGCCTCGCTCGCAGACAACGAGCATCAGCGTAAGGTGACACCTTTTTGTTTTTGGGCGGCGTTGATGCAACCGGCTCGGAGTTCGCCGATTTCGTCGTCGGTCATTGTGCGATCGGTTGCTTGGAAGCGCAAGCGAAAAGCCATACTGCGGGCACCGTCGGCCACACCGGTTCCCCGGTAGGTATCGAACAGTTCCACGCTGGTCAACTGCTTGCCGCCGCCCTTGCGCATTGCGCCAGCGATGTTGGCCGCGGTGATTGAGTCAGGCACTTCGAATGCGAGGTCGATGTCGCTTGACGGGTACTTGCTGACAGGTGAGTACTTGCGATTGCCGTAGGGGCCCATGAGTACGGCTTCAAGATCGAGTTCGAGCCATGCGACTCGGCCGTCGATATTAAATGCCATACATACGTCGGGGTCGACTTCGCCGACATGGCCGCGGACCTTGCCAGCGATGACAACATCGGCGCTGCGGGTCGGGTGCATGCCAGCAGGGGTCGACGGGCGAAGTTGCACGTTGGGCAGAGCAAGCGTGCCATCGAGAAGTCCGAGTAGTTCTACAGCGATCGGGGCTTCGCTGTCTGATGCGCAGACGGCCAGGTACTCACGCTCGTCTGGCAACACAGGGTTGTCAGTCGGCGGCATGAAGATATGGCCGATCTCGAAGAACCGAACTGGTCCCGAGCGGTGCGACTGGTTGTACGCAATGGCCTTGAGATGGCCGGGCATCAGCGAGGTGCGCAGGATCGACTCTTCTTGCACCAGTGGGTTGGCCAGCGTTACACCGTCTTCGGGCATGCCAGCTTTGGCGAGATCACCAGGGCCGAGGAACGGCATGGGTTGGATCTCGTCGCAACCTGCGCCAACCAGCGCAGAACGAACAGAGCGTCGAGCCTTTTGATAGTCGGTCAGGTGCCCGATGATTTCGCTGCGCGGGATGGTGCGTTCAATATTGTCGAAGCCGAACATGCGGCCGACTTCTTCTGCGATATCGGTCTCGGTCTCGGTGTCCCAACGCCAGGTTGGAATGGTGACAGCCAGAGTCTCGGCGTCACTAGCGCCGTCGAGACCGAAGCCGATACTGCTGAGATGACCACCCATAGTTTGCGCGTCGAGATCGGTGCCAAGCAGTCCGTTCACTTTGGCTATGCGCACGGGTAGAGGAGTTCGGCTAGGCGTATCGCCCGCCGCGTCGATGGTGCCGCCGGCAACGGCTGCCCCAGACTCGGAGATCAATTGGCAGAAGCGGTCGAGGGCTCGGGGCATGTTTTCGCCCCAGTCGGCGCCGCGGCGATACCGGGTGCCAGCCTCGCTTGGCAGATTCAGCCGCTTGATGGTGCGCGAGATGCTTGGAGGGTCCCACCAAGCCAGCTCAAGTAGTACTGAGGTCGTGGTGTTGCTGATCTCGGTGTCGAGACCGCCCATAACCCCGGCAAGGCCGATGGCGAGGTCGTCGCGGTTGGCAATGACGCCATCGCCAGGAATCAGCGAGCGTTCAACGCCGTCGAGCGTGGTCATCTGCTCGCCATCGTTGGCGCGGCGGACACGAATATTTCCGTCGGGAATCGTCGCCAGGTCATAGGTGTGGTTCGGCTGGCCTAGTTCGAGCATCACGTAGTTGCTGATGTCAACCACGCTGTTGATCGGGCGCATGCCTAACGCAATCAGGCGTTGTTGGATCCAGCGAGGTGAGGTTCCGATTTCGACACCATGAATGGTGCGAGCAAGGAATCGGCCACAGAGCGTCGGGTCGACGATCTCGATCATTGCTTCGTCGGCCACGGCGAGTCCCGAGCATGTGTAGCTGAATTCCGGGAACGCGAATGGCACGCCGAGTTTGGCGGCCAAGTCGCGGGCGACACCGGACACCGACATGGCGTCGGGTCGGTTGGCGTTGACTTCGAGGTCCCACAGGACGTCTTCGGTGATACCAAGCGCCTCAGTAATGGGAGCGCCGAGTGCGGAGTCGGTCTGACCAGTCAACAACATGATGCCGTCGTGATCGTCGCCCAAGCCAATCTCGCTGGCTGAGCAACACATTCCGTTGGACATCTGGCCGCGCATCTTGCGCTGGGCGATTTCCATGCCGTTGGGCATAACCGTGCCAATGGTGGCAAATGGGATGAGGTCGCCGACCGACATGTTGAATGCGCCGCAGCACACCTGCAGTGCTTCGCCGTCGCCGGCATCGACCTGCACGAGCTGAATCTTGTCGGCGTCGGGGTGAGGAGACAGGTCAAGCACTTTGGCTAGCACGATGCCGTCCAAGCCTTGACCGGTGATCGTCATATCTTCGACAGCCAGCCCCAAGCCGCTGAGCGTTTCGCCCAGTTCGATCGGATCACCAGCAATATCTGGTGCAAATTCCTGTAACCACGAGAGTAGAACCTTCATGCGAGAACCTTTCGCCGGGTGCGGCTAGTCCGCAGAGCAGTCGGAGCGCAGCGATACTGAGATTGCTTAGGAGTAGTAGTCCGCAGAGCAGCCAGAGCGAAGCGATGCTGGGATTGCGAAAAAGACAGCATCAGAATTGCCTTAGGAAGCGGACGTCGTTGTTGACGAGTTCGCGGATGTCGTCGAGTCGGTAGCGCATGACGGCTAGCCGGTCGATGCCGAAACCGAAGGCAAACCCTTGCCAGATCTCGGGGTCGATGCCGCAGTTGCGCAACACATTGGGGTGAACCATGCCGCAGCCGCCGAGTTCGAGCCAGCTGCCATCGGGCAGGCTGATGTCGAACTCTGCTGAGGGCTCCGTGAACGGGAAGAAGGACGGCCGTAGTCTGGTCTTGACCTCGGCGCCGAAGAACGTTCGAACGAACTCGTCGATGGTGCCGGCCAGGTCACCCATGGTGATGCCCTTGTCGATGACCAAGCCTTCAAGCTGGTTGAACGCAGGCAGATGGGTGGCATCGGCTGTATCGGTTCGGAAGGTTCTACCCGGAGCGATGATGTAGATCGGCGGCTCTTGAGTCTCCATCGTGCGGATCTGGACCGGCGACGTGTGTGAGCGCAGCATGACTTCTTCGGGCTCACCCAAGTTCACGAAGATGGTGTCGAAGCTGCCGCGGGCTGGATGCCATTCGGGGATGTTGAGTGCTTCGAAGTTGTACCACGCGGTTTCGACCTCGGGCCCTTCGGCCACGGTGTAGCCCATGCCGATGAATACGTCTTCGAGTCGGTCACGTGACTGCGTGATCAAGTGGAGGTGACCCGCATGAGGGGCAGCCTGAAACTCGGTCAGGTCGAGACGTTCGGCTTCGAGGGCCACGGCACGGGCGGCGCTCGCAAGATCAGCGTGCCGAGCGGTAAAGGTCGACTCGATTCTCTGCCGTGCGGCGTTGATGGCTTGGCCTGCGTCTTTGCGCTGATCTGGTTCAAGCGAGCCAAGATCCTTCTTTGCCAGAGAGACGGGTGCTTTCTTGCCAAGCAGCGCTGGTCGCAGTGCCTCGAGCGTGTCGAGATCACCTGCTCCTTCGATCTGCGCGACGGCATCGGTCGCTAGCTGTTCATATGAGCTCATGCGGTTGTTGAGCGTAGTGGCGCACTACCCCCGACGACTCGATTATTCGTGTAGGTATGACTCGAAACCTGGATTGTCGCTACCCAGAGGACTGGCCGGGGTCACGCTGACCGGGACCGTCGAGGTGCGCAGCTCGGACAGGGTTTCGTCTAGGAACGAGTCGAAAGTCGAACTACTCCTACCCCTCGACGGCGTAGTCGTCGCCATAGAACTTGGCAGTGGTTCGGGTGTGGAAGGTGATGACCTTGATGGGGTCGTACTTGGGTTCGACAAGACCGGGGAGTACTTCGAGCATCTCGTCGGGTCGCAGATAGGCAGCAAGTGGGATGCTGACTCGGAGCTTGCCAATGTGTTCGGGGTCGCGGGGCGGGCTGACCCGGTGAGTGGTTGACGGCATGACGTCGTTTGTGATCCGCTGCATGTAATCGCCGGTGTTCATCACGATCGAGCCGGCCGGCGCCTGGATGCGCACCCACTTGCCGTTGGGGTGCAGTGCCTGCAACCCATCCACAGCGGGTGCCGGGAGCAGCGTGAACAAGTCAATATCTTCGTGGCCAAGAAGCCGGCCCGCACCGCTGGCCTGATCTTCATCATTGATTGGTGGGTAGTAGTTGAGCCTCAGGCCCAGGTTCGGATTGGTCAGTTTCTCGTCGTACAGGTGAGGATCGCAACCCAGTGATTGCAGCACACTCTGCATGATTGGCTGAAATAGCGGAAGTTCGGCTTCGACGAGCTCTCGGAAAATCGACTCGAGGTGTGGACTCGCCCAGAAGTCGGCTGGGTTGCAGCGCACATCGTTGTCGAGATCAAACGCTCGGCGGCCAAGAACCCAACCCTCGACCAAATCCGGGTGGATCTCGCTGGTCCCCTTGATTGGGAAATAACCCTCGCTCACAGCGCCGTGGCGCTCGGCTCGATAACGCAACTTGTCTTGTAGGTCCACGCTGGTGAACACCTCTTCGATGGTGTCCTCGGCCCGGTTGATCAATGCCGGGTCGACATTGTGGCCTTCGAGAACAGCGAAGCCGATCTCGCGCATAGCAGCCCCAAGCTCATCGGCGAACGCAGCTTTGTCGGCAGCGTTCCCGAGCAGGTACTGGCTTATGTCGCATGTGCTGAGTTGGAAGTCTTCGTCGAACGCGTCAGCGTCGTCGGCAGACTCGGCCAGGTGATACGGAGGCTTGTCGACCTGGTCGTATCGAGAAAACTCGGTACTGATCGCAGTCGCTCCTTGCTCTTGGTCGGTCGTGTTTGCTGGCACAACCGCACACTACCAAGATGACCAATGCCCATTCGACGAGTCTTACTGCTGGCGGCTAACTTCTCGGCTATGTACACATGGCGGGTCAGGCAGCTCGGTGCAGCAGCAGTGGTGATAGCGGTGCTATTAGCTGTAGTTGCGGTCGCGGCCGCTCCTGCTCAAGCTCAAGAGGACCTGCACGAAACCTGCGCTTTCTACGGTCTAATCACCGGTACAGGTGGCCAGACTGCGGCTACTGCGGCTGCAGACCTCCAAGCGCTCAGTGCACCGAACCCGTTCGGCGTCAACAACGTGCTTGAGGTGATCATCAATGCCGAGAGCGACGTGCCGCCGATTGGTTCGCGGCCCACCGCTTCCGCCCGGGAAGTGGCTTATCAGGAACTCGACAACTACTACGGCGCGGTTTGTGCGGATATCGATATCTGTCCGCTGATTCGACAGGCGGTCGCAACGAACGATGGCTCGTCTGCCGAGGCAGCGCGGCTGGCTCGCTGGATTACCGCCACTGCGCCTCCGGGTATCGATGCTGCTCTCGCTCTTATTGCCGGCGAGATCACAGAATCACCATTCCATGTATCGATCACAGAGGCACAGGACCAGGTCGACTCGTACTTCCCTTGTGCTGCAACCGCTGGAGCGATCGATACCCCCGCCCCGGCCCCCACTTCGATTGCAGATCCAGCACCGGGTGTTCTCGGCGATGGTGCCGCGACCTGTGGTGACTTGGCCGTGCTGTCCATTGCCGAGGGCCCGTTGGCTGTCGAGGCCGCGCAGAACCTGCGTCAACGAGGTGCGGCCAATCCCCCAGCGATCGAAGCCGCGCTCGACGTCATGATTGCAGCAGCAGACTTCGGCACCGGCTCTCCGCCGCTCGCCGAGATCGACGCGGCACTGGCCACGCTCGACGGATACTTCGGCGGCGTCTGCGCCAACATCGACCGGTGCGCCTTCGTGAACCAGATCGCCGGAACCGACGCCGCTGTCTCGGCTGAAGTGGCGGGGCTGATGCGTCGCATCGAGACCCCATCGCCGCCAGGTATCGACGCAGCCCTTGCGTTGATTGCGGGTGACATCGACGACTCGCCGTTCCACGACACCGTCGCTCAGGCTCGTGAACAGGTCCTGAGCTACTACCCGTGCGGCGGCAACAACAACGCCACCGGTGGTGGCCTAGCGTTCACCGGCTCGCTGGCGACCGCCCCGTTGGCGCTGCTCGGCACAGCGTTGGTCACGTCAGGCGCAGCAATGTTGCATGCCCGTCGCCGCCTACTTTCGGACCAGCTGTAGCGGCAAACGTTATGCATCTCTCGTTGTTCTCGATGATCGTCGAGGACTACGACGAAGCCATCTGATTCTTCGTCGACGTTTTTGGGTTTGAATTGGTCGAGGACTCACGAAGCCTGGCGAACGACGAGACACCGAAGAGGCGGGCTGTTGTGCAGCCGACCGGCGTTGAGACACAGATGCCGGTGGGGCAGGCTCGTTCTTACGGTCTGGGACTTCGATGAGCAGTACCAGCGAATGGCCGTTGGGGGCGACTCGGGTGGGCCGGGGATGTAGGGCGTTCACCCGAGGAGCGGCTGAGCGCCATCGGGTGTTGGTGCGCGTTCAGAGAACGGCGTGACGAAGTCAATGCTGCGAGCAACATCGAAGAGTTCGAGATCTGCACCAGAGGTCGTGCCGTTTGCTTGTCGCCGCAGCGGCGTTGGCAACCGAAGACGTCAGAATCACCTTTACCGAGCTATTCCGCCATTGCCGTCTCGCCGGGATCGTGGAAATGAGTGACGCATGGTCATACATTTGTGTGTATAGTCATGCGGTGTCTGAACAGCTGTCCGTTGGAATCGTTGGTGCCTCTGGTTTCACCGGGGCCGAGCTTCTTCGTCTACTGGTGAACCATCCGAACATGGATGTCCGCGCCGTGACCGGTGATACCCAGGCAGGAAACAAGGTTGCTGACCTGTACCCGAGCCTGGCACCGGCGTATGGCGACATGACCTATGTGCGTTACGAAGACGCCGGACTCGAGAAGCTTGACCTGGTCTTTGCTTGCCTTCCGCACCGGGCGTCGCAGGAGATCGTGGGTGGGCTGATTGATCATGTCGCCCATGTGATCGACCTTTCTGCTGACTTCCGGCTGAACGATCCTATGGTCTACGAGACGTGGTACGAGGTGCCTCATGTGGTACCCGAGCTGATCGACAGGTTCGCGTATGGGTTGCCCGAATTGTTCCGCGACGACATAAAGGCCAAGAAGCACGTTGCCGTGCCTGGCTGTTATCCGCAGACAGCGGTCCTTCCCCTCGCACCGCTGTTACGAGCAGGGGTTATTGCCGGGACTGGCATCATCATCGATGCTGCTAGTGGCGCATCGGGCGCCGGCCGCGCACCCAAAGCCAACACCACCTTCTGTGCCGTCGACGAAGACTTCAGCGCTTACGCTGTCGGCACGCACCGTCACACACCTGAGATCGAGCAGACGCTCGGCACTCAGGTGGTTTTCACGCCGCATTTGGCGCCAATGAATCGAGGCATTCTGGCTACGTGTTATGCCAAGCCAACCGGCGCTACGTCGGCAGATGAGATTCTCTCGGTGCTCAGCGACTTCTACGCCGACGAGCCGTTCGTACATGTGAGCGACCGGCTACCCACCACCAAGGCAACGCTTGGTTCGAACTCGGCGCACATCTCCGCTCGGTACGACGAACGCACACAGACCGCCATGGTGTTCTGCGCACTCGACAACCTCTGCAAGGGCTCGTCGGGCGGCGCCATCCAATCGGCCAACATCGTCGCCGGGCTCGATGAGACCGCTGGCCTTCCACTCGTTGGGCTCATGCCATGAGTGACGTTTCGCCATTGGCTCCGGCCTCGTTTCCTGAACTCCCCGCGGTGCCCGGGGTTGAGTTGCATGCCTATGCCGCCAACCTGCGTTATAGCGGCCGCCCCGACCTCTTCTTGGCGGTCATGCCCGAAGGCACCACCGTGGGTGGTGTCTTCACCAAATCCGCCTGTGCATCCGGCCCGGTCGACTGGTGCAAACAGATCTTGCCCTCTGGTGCAGCACGTGCTGTTGTCTGCAATGCCGGCAACGCCAACGCGTTCACTGGCGCAGCTGGAGCGGCTTCGGTACGCGCCGAGGTCGAGGCGCTAAGCGCATCGCTTGGTGTGGCGGCTGACCAGATCTACGTCGCATCGACTGGTGTGATTGGCGAACCACTCGACGACGGTCAGCTCGTCGCTGCACTCGGCCACCTTGTGGCTGCTGGTGGCGCTGCTTGGCCTGAGGCAGCGAAGGCGATCACCACCACCGACACGTTCAGCAAGGGTGCGGTCGCCGATGTTCCTGGCACGGTCGTCTCTGGGAACGTGGTCGGTATTGCGAAAGGCAGCGGCATGATCGCTCCCAATATGGCGACCATGTTGGGCTTCCTATTCACCGACGTCGCAGCGACATCCGAAGCGCTTCAGCTCGCTGTTAGCAGCGCCGCCAACGAGAGCTTCAATCGCATCACCGTCGACAGCGATACGTCGACCAGTGACACGGTCCTATTGTTCTCGACCGGCGCAGCCGGCAACGACCCAATCGATGGGCCGAACCACCCGGCGTGGGCCGACTTCAGCTCAGCTGTCTTCGAGGTGTGTCTGGAGCTGGCACACCAGATCGTGCGCGACGGCGAAGGCGCCACCAAGTTCATCGAGGTCCACGTCGAAGGAGCCGTGAGCGATGGGTCAGCTGAAACTGTGGCCCGCTCAATCGCAGACTCACCGCTGGTCAAGACAGCGATGGCGGCACAAGACGCGAATTGGGGTCGCATCGTGATGGCCGTCGGTAAGGCGGGTGAACCGGCGGATCGAGACAAGCTGGCGATCTGGATCGGCGAAGAGCAGATCACCGAGGCTGGCATCGTGCATCCGAACTACAGCGAGGATCGGGCCAACGCGTTCTTGCAACAAGACGAGATCGTCGTACGAGTCGACATGGGCATGGGTGATGGCTCAGCATCGATCTGGACCTGCGACCTAACTCATGGATACATCGAGATCAACGCCGGTTACCGGTCATGAGGAGGGACGGAGACACCCGGCAGGGGATTCGGTGTTGCGTGCCAACGGCTTGGGCTGGGCTCGCGGAGCCCGGAAGAATCGCGCCTGATACCAGCCGGGCCTGCTTGTGATTACTCATACTCCCGAAGAGACGGCGTCGATACTGACGCAGGCGTTGCCCTATATCCAGCAGTTCGCTGGTACGACGGTTGTCGTCAAGTTCGGCGGTAACGCCATGATTGACCCGCACCTGTTCACCACGTTCGCGGCCGACATCGTATTGATGCACTCGGTAGGTATCAGGCCGATTGTAGTGCACGGTGGTGGCCCTCAGATTGGTGCATTGCTTGCGAAGATCGGTAAAGAAACCGAGTTCGTAGACGGCCTTCGTGTGACCGACGCGGAAACCCTCGACGTTGTTCGGATGGTGCTCGCCGGCAAGGTCGGCCGTGACATCGTGAGCGGCATCAATGTTCACGGACCGCTCGCTGTTGGCGTGTCAGGCGAAGACGCCGGACTAATCCGAGCCAAGCCTCACAGCGAAAAACATGGGTTCGTCGGTCAGGTAGTCGATGTGAATCCTGACATCGTTCACAAGCTGCAGGCGGAAGGGCTGATTCCGGTCATCTCGACGATCGGCAGCGATGAGACCGGCCAGGCGTACAACATCAATGCCGACACCGTCGCCGGCCACATCGCCGCGGCTGTCGGGGCCAACAAGCTCGTCATGCTGACCGATGTTGATGGCCTGCGCCGTGACCCCGAAGATCCAGACACGCTTATCCGTCAGACCTCGTCTGATGAGCTACACCCGTTGGTGGGGACCGATACCGTTTCTGGCGGCATGATCCCCAAGGTCGAGGCTTGCTTGCACGCCGTGGACAACGGTGTGAAGACAGCTCATGTGCTGAACGGCACTGTGGCACATGTGCTGCTGCTTGAGATCTTCACTGTCTCCGGTATCGGAACGATTATTCGTCCCGGTAACGGCACGGTGCAGAAGAAGTAATGAGAACGAGTCAGCGAATGTGATCTAGCAAGCCAATGAGAACTGCCCCGTACTTGAGCACAACGAGAAAGCACCAGTGATGACCGACACCCACGTAGAACACGTAGCAGCCGATGCGGACCACTGTCCGATCATGTCGACCTATGGCCCACCCGAGGTCATGTTCGTGCGAGGCGAAGGGTCCCGTCTGTATGACCCCAGCGGCAAGGAATACATCGACTGGCTTGCCGGTATCGCGGTCACGTCGCTGGGGCACTCTCACCCAGGTGTCGCCCAGGCCATCGCCGAGCAGGCGACGAAACTACTGCACGTAAGCAACCTGTTTGCGACCGAGCCGCAATGGAAGGTCGCTCGGATTATCGACGAACTGGTTGGTGGCCCCCCAGGCAAAGTCTTCTTCTGCAACTCGGGCGGCGAGGCCAACGAGGCGCTCATCAAGCTTGCCCGCAAGCACGGCGGTCGTGGTCGCCACGTTGTTGTTTCGGCAATGAGGTCCTTCCACGGTCGAACCCTGGCCACGCTGGCCGCCACCGGCCAACCCGAGAAGCACGAGGCCTTCCAGCCTCTACCCGAAGGTTTCCGCCATGTTGCGTACAACGACATCGATGCGCTTGAGAAGAGCCTGGACGACACCGTGGCGGCAGTGCTGCTCGAGCCGATTCAGGGCGAAGGTGGCATCAACGAAGTTGACCCGGCGTACTTCCCAGCCGTGCGTGAGATCTGCACCGAACGCGGCATCTTGTTGATGTTCGACGAGGTCCAGACAGGCCTAGCTCGCACTGGTGCCTGGTTTGCTCACCAGCACTACGGCATCGAGCCCGACGCAATCTCCATCGCCAAGGCACTTGGTAACGGCATGCCAATCGGCGCCATCTGGGCACGCAACGACGTCGCTGCCTCATTCAAGCCTGGCGACCATGCTACGACGTTCGGTGGTCAACCTTTGGCTGCGTCCGCGGCGTTGGCGACGCTCGAAATCATGAAGTCGATCGATGCTCCGTCACTGGCCAACACCGTTGGTGATGCGCTGCGCGACAAGCTGATGGCCGTGAACGGCATTGTCAGTACCCGAGGCCGCGGCATGCTCATCGCAGCCGAGGTCGACCCAGCAGTGCTCGACGGTCGCACCGCAGGCGAGGTGGCCAACGCCTGTCTGCACGCCGGTTTGATCCTCAACGGTGTGACTCCGACGGCGCTGCGTATCGCTCCGCCACTCACCATCACCTTCGCCGAGATCGAACAAGGCATCGCCGTGCTCGACAGAGTCTTGAACGGATGACGACCCAAACCAGTTTTTCTGACCCCATTGGCGCGATTATTCAACCTGTGGGGTCAGAGATCCATTGGGTGGGTCGAAGAGGAGCGATATGAGCCGCGCATCCAAGGCGCAACGCCAGCAGGTCATTTCTGATCTGTTGGCGGCCGAAGCCATCACTAGTCAGGATCAGATTGTCGACCATCTGGCCGAGCAGGGTGTCACTGCGACCCAGGCCACGGTGTCGCGCGATCTCGAAGACCTGAGCGCCATCAAGGTCCGCATGCCCGGCGGAGCTAGTGCCTATGCTATTCCCGATCACCCGCACGAACAGGTCGTTCCGGCCGGCCACCTCCGTCGGATCTTCTCGGAATGGGTCGTGGGTGTTGACAGCTCTGGCAACATGGTCGTGCTGCGCACCCTCGTTGGAAGTGCCCACGTTGTTGCGTCGGCCATCGATCGGTCCGGTCTCGACGAAGTCCTCGGTACCGTCGCTGGCGACGACACCCTCTTCGTTGTAGCAGCCCAAGGTTTCACCGGCGAAGCAGTGGCCGAACTCTTCCGTAGCTATGCCGATCTCGGCTAACACCCTCAAAGAACTCCCCAGCAACCCCTCACTCGAAAGACGACAAGTCCATGTCTGACGTAGACAAAGCCGATATCAACAAGGTCGTGCTGGCCTACTCCGGTGGCCTCGACACCTCGGTCATTCTGAAATGGCTCGAGGTCGAATACGACTGCGAAGTCGTGACCTTCACCGCAGATCTTGGCCAGGGCGAAGAACTCGAACCAGCTCGCGCCAAGGCCGAAGCCATGGGTGTGAAAGAGATCTACATCGATGACCTGCGCGAAGAATTCGTGCGTGACTTCGTGTATCCGATGTTCCGAGCCAACGCCATTTACGAAGGCGTGTACTTGCTTGGCACCTCGATCGCTCGCCCGCTGATCGCTAAGCGCCTCATCGAGATCGCTCGTGAGACCGGTGCCGACGCCATCAGCCATGGTGCGACCGGCAAAGGCAATGACCAGGTGCGCTTCGAACTCGGTGCCTATGCGCTGGAGCCAGACATCAAGGTCATCGCTCCGTGGCGAGAGTGGGATCTCGGTGGCCGCGAGACGCTGCTGGCATATGCGGATGAGCACAACATTCCGATTGAGATGTCTCGTGGCGCAAAGTCGCCCTTCTCTCAGGACGCGAACCTGCTGCACATTAGTTACGAAGGTGGTCCGCTCGAGGATCCGGCCAACGAACCTCCGTCCGAGATGTGGCGTTGGTCGAGTTCGCCCGAGTTCGCTCCGAACGACGGCCAGTACATCGAGATCGGCTACGAGAACGGCGACCCGGTATCGCTCGATGGCAAGGTGCTGTCACCCGCCACGATGCTCGCCGAGCTGAATCGTCTGGGTGGTATTCACGGCATTGGCCGCCTGGACATGGTCGAGAACCGCTTCGTAGGAATGAAGTCACGTGGGGCCTACGAGACACCTGGCGGCACGATCATGCTGACCGGTCACCGTGCCATCGAATCGATCTGTTTGGATCGCGAAGTTGCACATCTCAAAGACGAACTCATGCCGAGGTACGCCAAGATGATTTACAACGGCTTCTGGTGGGCACCCGAACGGCACATGCTGCAGGCGGCGATCGACTACAGCCAGGCTCGTGTAAATGGCACCGTCACGCTCAAGCTCTACAAGGGCAATGTCATGGTCGCTGGGCGCACGTCTGATGACACCCTGTTCGATGAGAAGATCGCCACGTTCGAAGACGACGGCGGTACGTACGACCAGGCCGATGCTGCGGGCTTCATCAAGTTGAACGCACTCCGCCTCCGCAACCTCGCCCGCCGGGATCTGCGATGAGTGGCGGGGAGACGCTCTGGCATGGGCGTTTTGCGTCGGGGCCGAGCGAGGCGCTGTTGAAGTACACGGTGAGCTTGTCGTATGACCAGCGGCTCGCTAAGTACGACATCATGGGTTCGCGTGCACACGTGCGTGGCCTGGCCCGCGTCGACTTGTTGACAGAGATCGATGCCGAAGCGGTTCTCATTGCGCTCGACGAGGTCGAGGTCGAGCTCGCTTCAGGCGAATTCGTGTTCGTTCCGAGTGACGAGGACATCCACACCGCAGTCGAACGGCGGGTAACCGAGATCGCTGGCCCGGCTGGCGCTCGACTGCATACAGGGCGTAGTCGTAACGATCAGGTGGCGACCGATCTTCGGCTGTTCGTCAAGGACCACATGGCCATGATCGCTGGCCTGGTTATTGATCTGGAACAGGTGCTGTACGACCGCGCTGTCGAGTCTGGCGGCGCATACCTTCCTGGCTACACGCACTTGCAGCGAGCCCAGCCGGTGTTGCTGTCGCATCATCTGCTTGCGCACTTCTGGACGTTCCGCCGAGATGTCACCCGGTTGATGGCCGCCCGAGTCGCCGCTGACGTATCGCCGCTTGGTGCCGGGGCACTGGCTGGCAGCACCTTGCCGCTTGACCCTGACGGCACCGCCAAGGACCTTGGTTTCGCATCGCGTTTCGAGAACTCGCTCGACGTAGTGAGTGATCGAGACTATGTGGCCGACGCGCTCTACGCCTTGACCATGATCGGCATTCATATGTCGCGCATTGGCGAAGAGTTCGTGCTGTGGTCCAGCGAAGAGTTTGGCTTCGTGACCGTCGACGACGGCTACGCCACTGGCTCGTCGATGATGCCCCAGAAGAAGAATCCCGATATCGCCGAGTTGGCCCGAGGTAAAGGTGGCCGCCTGATCGGCAACCTGACCGGGCTTCTCGCAACGCTCAAGGGTCTGCCACTTTCCTACAACCGTGATCTGCAAGAGGACAAGGAAGGCCTGTTCGACGCCATCGACCAGATCGCAGCTGGCCTGATCGCTGTCACTGGCATGATTGCAACGGCGACCTTCCGTACCGATGCAATGGCCCAGGCCGCCGATGAGTCAGCTGCTGGAGCGACAGACCTGGCTGATTTCTTGGTGCGCACCGGCATGCCGTTTCGTGACGCACATGCAGTGGTTGCCAACGTGGTGCGTGAGTCGATCGATACCGGCCGGACTCTCGCTGAGGTCACATCTGAGGCTGAACACCTGGGTGCCGACGCGGCAGCGCTGCTTGCGCCTGGTGTCGGTATCAAGCTGCGCAATAGCCCCGGGGCCTCTGGCCCAGGGCCAGTTGCAATTCAAATCGAAGCCGCCACCGCTGCACTCGAACAGCTCAAGGCCAACTTGCCGTAGCGCGCGGCGAGGGTCAGATCCTCCCTGCACATCATCTGGGGGAGTCCTGAATCCACGGGCAAAGCAGCCCGCTCGTGTGAGTGGTGTCTGCACCACCGGTGAGCGACACACTTGCACCCTTGCCGGTGGCAGCGCCCTGGCAGATAGCCACGACAACCAGTTGGTCGCGCATACTTCTTTAGATCTCCCTCGTCGTGACCTGGGCGGTTGGGGGTGGTGTTTGTTGGTGCCAGAGCTGGATGTTCTTGTTCTTAATGCGATCAACTCGACGATCCTCGAAGGCGAGTTGCAAGGATGGGTCGAGCACAGCGTTCGCTCCCGACCAGGAGAAGATCTTGCGCCGCTCCTGGTCGCTGCCAGCCATCTCATCAGTATTCCGAACCCGGTGGTGAACTTCGGCATCCAAGCACGGCCTGCGACCGCAGTCGAGCTGGCAGCCGACAGAACTGGGCAATTGGCATCGGCAGTAAAAATTGGTGCCTTGGTCATCCTGACGGTAGAGGCATTCCTCTACCTGGCCGTCCGACGCCCGCATGGCCGCTCCCGCTCTGCGATGTTGACCGGTCTGGCAGGTCACCTCGGAGCCTGCGGATTGCTCATGGTCCACCGCTGGCACACCTCGACGGAGAACGGTCAGCCTTAGCCGCTTCCGCCGTGATTGTGCCCCTGACCTTGAGCGCAGTCACCGGCCTGTCGGGTCTCATTGGTCTGCGAGGCGTGGTGGCCTATCTCGGGGTCGCTCCGTGCCGCACAAAAGTCCTACCCGCGGCGAGTTGACAAGTCCCGCGGTTCGGCACAGTGAAGGTTCGCGCAGAAGGCCCAATCCTGGCTAACGAACCCCAACACCGCTAGTACCAGCGTCTGGATCACCGTCCCGAAGCTCTAGACGAACGGGCTGCGTCGCACTAGTGCGTGACACAGGGCGAGCATCGTAAGGCGACCCGTGCGTGGTTACACCATCTGTGTCAGACACAAAGGGTTACACCATCTGTGTCTGACACAAAGGGTTACATGTGTGTGTTGTCGGGTGGCAGACTCGGACACTATGAGTTTGGGGAAGCATTGGGAACGGACACGTGCGGCGCACGACGCTGGCGCTGCGGCGTGGAAGGCGCACGCGAATCCTCGGCAGCTTGGCCTAGCGAAGAAGCTGCGTGCCGAAGTCGAGGGGACCGTCATCGATCTTGGATGTGGGCAGGGATGGCATCTTCCCCTGTTAGAGCCAGCGGTTGGCGTTGACGCGTCGATGGAGATGGCACAGCTCGCGACCGAACATGGAACCGTCACCCAGGCTGATCTGAGGCAGCTGCCATTTGCACGAGAGTCCATCGGGGGAGTGTGGGCGTCGCGCAGCCTGGTGTACCTGCCACGCACCGAGGTCCCGATGGTGCTCGCCGAACTGCACCGAGTAATGCGGGCTGGTGCCACAGGATACCTCTGGGTGTTCGAGGACGATGAAGGGGCCCGGCAATGGCGCGATGACTCGCTTCCTGGACGGACCTTCTCGTTCTGGCCACGTGAGCTGCTTCGGCAAACGCTCGTGGGTGCAGGGTTCGATGTTGGCGAGTTCATCACCTGGCAGTCGGACATAGAGTTCGGCCAGATCGTTGCGCCGATCACGAAACGTTGGACACTTCCCGACTATGTCGGAGCTGATATGAAGCTGCTTATCTGTGGGCTGAACCCCAGTCCCAGTTCGGCCGACTCTGGTGTTGGCTTCCACAAGGCAGGGAACCGATTCTGGCCTGCGGCGATCCAATCAGGGCTGGTCACCAAGGACCGCGACCCTGCTCACGCGCTTTTGGCCCATGGCATGGGTATGACCGACATGGCTAAGCGTCCGACCCGGCGCGCAGACGAGCTCGACAAAGCCGAGTACCAGGCAGGGTTCGAGCGGCTCGTACAGCTCGCCGAGTGGCTCCAACCAGAGACGATCTGCATGGTCGGGCTCGCCGGCTGGCGTGCGGCGGTGAACCGCAAAGCCCAGCGAGGCTGGCAGCCTGAAACGGTTGGTGATCGGCAGGTCTACCTGATGCCATCAACTAGCGGACTCAATGCTCACGACACGGTCGACACACTTGCTCAACATTTGCGCACGGCGGCAGTTGGCCTCTGAGTCCAGTGTGCACTCCTCAGACGGGTGCACACCCCAGGTTGTTCTCAGAGGGTCAGCGCACACTCCGTTGGCTGATGGGTTCGTTGTGGCGGTTGGCGAGCACAACAGGCATGTCGAAGAGGATCTCCGTCGGCTCACAGCCATAAGAGACCGCCACGCGCTCGCTCCACTCGCCCGTGTACACGGGCGTCGGCAGCCTCTTGTGACTCCGACGAGATAGATGCCGCCAATCTGGTTCCCGCCGTTGGTTGACACCTACTGCTTGCGGATGAGCCTTGGTATGGCGTCATAGATCGGCACGGAGAACGAGGGCCCGGCATGGATGTATCGGTCCAAGCGGAAGTGGCCAGGCCCCAAAGGGACCCACTGCGATGTCGATGTCATCGCTGGGCACGCGATCGGTGAACACTCGGCCATTGAACGGTTCCTGACAGCCCGTTGGGGTCTCTACTCGACCTTTCTAGGGCGCACGTTGTACGCGCCCATCACCCATGAAACCTGGTCACTGCATGAGGCCGAACTGACATCCCTGGACGACGGGCTGATGGACGCCGCAGGGTTCGCTATACCCGACGCAGATCCGCTGGTCCACTGGACCCCAGGTGTCGGCGTGCGGGTCGGCCGACCCTGCAGAGTTCGTAGCTGAGCTAGCGGCAGCTACTCTCGCACGCAGCCGCAACCGACGAGGCTCTAGGGAGAACGTGATGGACCTATACGACGTGATGCGAACAACATTTGCCTGCCGCGAGTGGACCGACGAATCGGTCAGCGACGACACGCTGCACCGCATCCTGGACAACGCCCGCTTCGCACCCAATGGCGGCAACCGCCAGGGTCAGCATGTCATCGTGATTAAGGACAAGGAGGTCCGTCGCCAGCTGGTGCCGCTCGTGCGCGAAGGCACCGATATCTACATGGCCCAGGTCGCTGCAGGTGAAGCGCCGTGGAACTCGATCCATCCAACATCTGTCGACGAGGCAGCGCTACGAGCCAACGAAGGTCCAGTGACATTTCCCGGCGTACAGGGAATGATCGACGCGCCCGTCGTGCTCGTTGTTGCCGTTGACCTATCGGTCGTCGCGAGCTTCGACAAGTATCTGGAACGTATCGGCGTGATCAGTGGCGCATCGATCTATCCACTGGTTTGGAACATCCTGATGGCTGCTCGAAACGAAGGCCTTGGTGGTGTGCTCACGACGTATCTGGCTGACAAGGAACCTCAGGTGCAGCAGGTATTAGGACTGCCCAGCAACTATGCCATTGCTGCGATGTTGCCAATTGGCGTGCCTGTCAAGCAGCTGACCAAGCTGCGACGGAACCCGGTCGAGGACTTCGTCACCATCGACCGCTTCGACGGTGACGCATTCACGGTCGCCGACTGACTATGGCCTCGGCGGGCACCGGCGCGATCAAGGCGGTGCATCAACACCGCCGGCTCGTCAAGCTGTTAGGCCTGGCCTAGTTCGCCGAGAGGGCAGCGGCTTTTGCCTACATCGGTCACGCCGGGTCAGTCAGCGACGAGCAACAAAGGGCGGCACTCCGCCAGATCGAGGCCGATGAATGGGAACATCGCGCCTCGGTTCTCGAACTCATGCAAACCTATAACTTTGAGATCAGCCGAGTCGTCCAGGTCCGCTTCTTCCTGGTCGCCAAGCTGATCTCGGCGAGTTGTTATGTGATCGGCTGGTTCATGCCGTACTACTTCGCCGGTCGGCTCGAGAGGGGCAACGTGTGCGAGTACTTCATCATGCAGCAGCACTTCCACGAGCTTGGCATTACCGAGCACGACCGTGTGCTCTATGAGATGGGCATCGCGGAGAAGGAACATGAAGAGTTCTTCCTCGACGGCATCACCCACAAGCGACTGTTGCCCATCTTTCAGCGAGTGTTTGCCTGGGGGAGTGGCGCCAGTTGCAACGCGGTGGATCTAGCCGCACCACATGATCCAACATTGTCGTCGCAGTACTGCCACCGTGATTCGGGTGCTTCTTACCGAGCCCGTCCAAGCCGCCGCCTGCGCACGTCTCAACGACCATCCATCACCGCTCACGGGTACTCCGCCTTCGGCTGTCTTCGAGTGTCCTGATCTACGGACCCGGAAAGTCTGGCAGCTTGCGTCTGGCCGCCGATCCGCAAACAACGGCATAACTGACCAGCCTCCTAGAGCGACGGCTACCTCTAGACGAATAAGCCAGTATCGACTGTACGTGTCAGGCTTCTGGCCACGGCGCCAAGTCGATGAAGGGTGTCTCGAGGCGGGCAAACAGATCGGACAAGAAGCGCAACGTGAGTCCCCAAACAACCTGCGATGGTATATCGAGCTGGATGCCTGGCCAGCTGGAATCGCTCAGGGCGTAGTAGTGGTCGATGTGACGCTCGGGGTCAACAAGATCGGACAACGGCACCCACACGGTGTCGGCGACCTCGTAGTTTGCCGTGAGCTCAGGACGTTCACCGTCGAGCCAATACGCCTGGGCGTGTACGGCCTGAAGATGACGACCGGGCCTGAGATCGCGCAACGAACCGAGCCGGTCAACACCGCTCAGGTCGAGGTCGACTTCCTCTAACGTTTCGCGTTCAGCGGTTGCATGCGGGTCGTTGTCTCCTGGATCGGTCCGACCTCCGGGGAATGCCATATGCCCGGACCAGGGGTCGGTGTCCTTCGTGGCGCGTTGAATGAAGAGAAGCTCGGTGCCTGAGGTCCCCGATCGAAATACCACCGCGACTGCAGCAGTTGAACCTTGGACCGTCGCAAGCGGTGACTGATCCAACACCCGTCCCAGCGCGTTGGCGTCGTACTCGCTCACATGCATCAACCCGGCAACGTACCGGACCGCCGTCAGTACGACCAACCGCTAGCTCATGGTCATCTGATCGTGCGACATGTCGTGCAAGAACACGAGTGCCGTCAGCGAATCTACGATGACCGGATGACCGAGCTGCTGTACCTCGAAGATGCTTATATGCGCACGTGCCAGGCAAAGGTGATCGATGTCGATGTCGATGGTTGGCGAGTAGCTCTCGATCAGACGGTGTTCTACGTGCAAGGTGGCGGACAACCCGCTGATCACGGCACGCTCTCGTGGCTGAACGGCAATAGTGTCGTGACCGGTGTGAAACGTGATGGCGCGACCGTTTGGCACAGCTGTACCGACGAAGGTGTGCTGCCAGCAGTTGGCGACGTCGTCACGGCCGCCATCGAATGGGATCGGCGCTATCAGCTCATGCGCACCCACACCGCCATGCACCTGCTCTGTGGCGTGATCTGGAACGAATACGGCAAGGCCGTAACCGGCGGCAATATGGAGCCGCTTTCTGGGCGGATGGACTTCGAGTTCGACCCACTTCCCGATGGCTTTAAGCAGACAATTGAGACTGCGGTTAATGCAGAAATTGCTGCGGCCCGACCTATCGAAGTCTCGTTTCTCGATCGCTCGGTCGCAGTCGAGGATGCCGACTTGATCCGTACCAAGGTCAACATGATCCCCGAGTCGGTCTCAACCGTCCGGGTCATCGACATTGTTGGGCTGGATAAGCAGGCCGACGGCGGCACACATGTTGCCAACACCGCAGACGTGGGCACATTCAGCATCACCAAGACTGAGTCCAAAGGCAAGGGCAACAAGCGAGTCCGCATCGCCCTTTCGGACTGAAGACTATGAGGCTACGGTCGGACTGGTGATTGACCTGGCCAGCGAATTCTACGACCGGCCGGTGTTGGACGTCGCACCCCAACTGTTGAACAAGGTGCTGATTGCCGGAGGGCGCAGCGGGCGCATCGTTGAAGTCGAGGCTTATGGAGGCGAGGACGATCCCGGCAGTCATGCCTGGCGTGGACCTACACCTCGAACCGAGCTTATGTTCGGCCCGGCAGGCCACTGGTACATGTACCTGAGCTACGGGGTGCATTGGTGCGCAAACGTTGTTGTGAGTTCGCTTGACACCGCCGCTGCGGTGCTGATCCGAGCGGTTGAGCCGTTGGCGGGGATCGACGAGATGCGCTTGGCACGGGGCAAGGTTCGGGACCGAGACCTGGCCAATGGACCCGGCAAGCTGACCAAGGCGTTCGGCTTTGGCCAGGAAGTGAACGGTGATCTCGTTGCGACAAGTGCCGTGCGAATCTGTGATGACGGAACCCGCCCTCCGACACGGCCGGCCTGTACGCCGCGGGTCGGTCTGAGCAAGGACCGCGCTCCCGACCGGCTCTGGCGCTTCACTCCCTAGGAGACTGGTCGGTTGCTAGTCGGCGAGCGTCCGGTTGCGTCGTCGTGCCCAATCTGAGCGAGTGATTTCCCATTTGTCCGATAGCGTCTCACCGCTGCGGTGGGCCAACTTGACCTGGCCGATCAGGCGAGCACCGGTCTTCTCCTTGATGCGGCGTGAAGCTGGGTTTGTGACCGCGTTCAACACGACCATGCGCTCGACGCCCAGGTCGAGTAAGACGTAATCCTGGACCGCCTCGACCGACTCTGTCATGTAGCCGCGACCCCAGAAGGGCTCGGCCAGCCAGAAGCCTCGGTTGCCGACACCGGTGTCCTCGAAGGTGAAGTTGATACACCCGATCAGACGGTCGACACCCGGCTCGGTAATGGCCCAGCTCAGCGACGTGCCCGCCTCATCAGCGGGAAGAACCATGTCGGTGATGAACGTCGACGCCCCGTCTGCTGGGTATGGCCAAGGCACGTGATTCGTGAGATGTTGGATGATGTTCCAGTTGTCGAAGTGTTCCTGAATCGCCGCAGCGTCGCCGATCGTTATGGGACGAAGGATCAACCGTGTGGTGCACAATGTAGGAGTCGACATAGCCCCAGTTCAGCACAGTCGCGGCAACGAAGCGGCCGAATTCGCGTCGGTTGGACAAGCGCAGTAGCTTCGGTTCATGACTGACTCCGAGCCTTCGAGTGATCGTGTCAAAGAGTTCATGGATGGTCTGGAGCCGGCCATCTTCGAGAACACTGCGTTCACGACACCCAAACCACTGGCCGAGTCAACGGTCGCTATCTTGACCTCAGCAGCGCTGCATCATCCTGAGCAGCCAGGGTTTTCTCCACGCGACACCAGCTTCCGTAAGCTCGACCCGAAGCGAACCGATTACCGGCTCGGCCACTGGAGCCAAGATATTGACCAGGTCGGTTTTGGCGTTGACTACAACGTCGTATTTCCTATCGACCGGCTCAATGAGTTGGCGGCTGATGGCACCATCGGTGCTGTGTCCGACGTACACCTGGCCTATGCTGGCAATCAGTTCGAGGTCGAAGGCATTGGACATGACAGCGCCTCCTCGGGGCCTGTTCTGCGACTTCCCACTGGGCAGGCCACTAGGCAAGCCCGGTGACGCTGAGTTCCAGCATCGGGTCCTCACTCATGCGTTCACCATGCTTGAACGCATCGAGCCGGGCATCGAATCCTTTCCCGACGTCATCTCGGACCAATCCGAGGTTCTGTCATGTCCAATGCCACCCCGAGCCGCGAGCGGTGATCATCCTGCGGTGGTCGAAGCTCGCGCATTGCGACCTGCTTATGACCGCGCCATTGCTCGTCACGGCAAGCGCATGGGCGCCTTCCGGCTATTGGGGCCAGACGAAGTGCCTGCAGCAATTGCGACCTTTGCAGCGGTGGCCGACGGAGCCGCGTGGCGAGAGGCTGGCATTCCTGGCATACCGGCCCGAGTGGTGCAGGACATCCGCGGGTATTACGAGGCAGCGGCTGTCTCACTGGCTGAACACACGCCGTCGGCGTTCGAAGCAACCCGCTGGTTCCAGCACGAGACCGAGGCCGGCCGTGCCATCCTCGGAGCGAAGCAGCAGATGCAAGCCCAAGGCGCAAAACCTGGACTGTGGCAGTACCTGACTACAGGCGCCGCCGTCGACTGAGCCGGCCTTCTCCGCGCCCTGCTAGATCAATCGCCGAGAGTAAAGCTCACGCTTCCCAGCAGGCCGAAGTCAGCGGTGTAGCTAGCGCCCCACTGGGTGGGGGTAAGACCAGTGCACGTACCGGTGATGATCCAGGTTCCGGGCACGACGTTTCGACCTCGGCTGACTTCGTGGGCCAAAGTCCAATCGACCGAACCTTGTGGTCCCTCGATCAGCGCTCTGGCGTTGCCTGAAGCTATTTGCCCATCGTTGTTGTGCAAGGTCATGTCGAGCGCATCGAGATCGTCGACCTCGGCGAGAGAGACCGGATCGCCCAGAATGGCGGCGCAACTAGCCAAGTTATCGGCGATGATGCTTGGGCCTGAGACCTTGGACGTGTCGCGATAACGTGCGTTCACCAGTTCGATAGCTGGAGCGACGGCGTCAACAACGCCGTTAAGGCCGACCCGCATCGCGATCTCGCATTCAAGCAGCGGTTCGCTGGCCAAGAAGCTACGCGGTACTGCCGAGCCTGACTCGAATACACCCTCTGCCGGGATGCGACCTCCACCGGGGTGTGGGATATCAAGAGCCTCTTGAGCAGCCAGGCTCGTACAGCCGACCTTGAGCATGCCAATCGGCCACCCCGCAAAGTGGTGGATTGTGTCCTGGATGTCGTAGGCATCATCGAGGGTCTTCGGCGTGAATTCACCGGGTAGCCCTGCGACCTGATCGCGTTGGGTTCGCAGATGCAGCAGGAACATGGCTGCATCCTCAATCTCACTTTGCTCCATAGTCCCGTCCTCGTAATCTCATCGTTACTCGTTGACTAGCTCGCGAAGTTTTGCCTTCGCTATCTTGTCCAGTGTGGACCGGGGAAGCTCATCGACCACGCGTATCTCGCGTGGCACCTTGAAGTCAGCGAGCGCTGCCTGGCACTTCGCAAGAACGTCAGCGCTCAGTTGCTGAGCGTCCGCGGTGGAACCAGGGGGTGGCAGCACGAAGACAACAGGCACTTCGTCGAGCATGGGATCACGCTTGGCCACAACGGCACACTCGGCTACGCCCGGTACCGAGCCGACAACTCGTTCAATCTCTGATGCGGCCACGTTCTCGCCGCCGACTTTGAGCATGTCCTTGTCTCTGTCGCCGAATTGCAGATCGCCGCTGGGGAGCAGCTTTACGCGATCACCGGTGATCATGAACCCGTCGTTGTCAAACGAGGACTCGGTTGCTTCGGGATTGTTCAGGTACTCCTTGAACAACGACAGCCCAGTGACGCCTCGTACAAACAGGCCCCCGGTTTCGTTCGGCCCGACCGGGGTGCCGTCGCCATGGCGCACCGAGATCTCATAGGCGGGGGAAGGGCGCCCCATCGAGATTGGCGTTGATGGAATCGTTGGATCACTGACGATCGGTTGGGTGATGGTCTCGGTCATGCCCCACCACGAGATGGTCTTCACGCCGAAGTAGTCATCCCATATCGGTAGCTGGACACCACCGCCCCACAGTCGGTACTGGTGATCGGGGACCGGTTCATCGCGGGCCATCAGCGCTTTGGCACAGAACGGCACGATCGATGTCCAGGTACATCGGTTACGTAAGGACACATCCCAAAAACGTGACACAGAGAATCGAGGTTGTGCCACGACGGTCGCGCCGGCCCATAGTGAAGACAGCACCGAGTATGCCTGAGCGTTTGTGTGGAACAGAGGGAGGTGGGTGAGGTGTACATCGTCGGCATTCAGGTGTTCATTGCGAGCACACATGCGCGCACCCCACAGGGCGTTCGCATGGTTCCAGACCACACCCTTGGGTCGGGACGTCGTTCCCGACGTGAATTGCACGCTGAAGTTTAAATGCGGGTCAGGAGCGCGCAGATCCATTGGTTGATTCTCGAACAACCGCTCGAATGAATCGGCGGCCGATGGGGCTGCCCCAGCACCGGGCGGCACCCCGTTGTCGGTTTCGGTGACGATCAAGAACTGTGGGTTTGTACTGCTCTGCACAAGTTCGGCGAAACGAGGCTGGGTGATGGCACCGACGACCTGAGCGCTCTCCGCGTAGTAGGCCAACTCATCGGCGACAGAGCGAGCATTCGTGGTTACTGCCGAAGCACCAACGACCGAACATGCGAACCAGCTGAAGATGCTCTCGGGGCAGTTGTCGAGATGCACGAGGACCCGGTCGCCGAGCTTTACGCCACGGGCAACCAACCCAGCGGCGACCCGTCGCGTTGCGTCCACGAACTCGGCATAACTCCAAACCTGTCGGTCACCCTCGAATGGCTCCCATATAAGAAAAGGGTGGTCGCCCCGCACTTCGGCTTGCCGCTGCAACAGGTGCGGGATATCGAAGTTCGTGAATGGGTGAAGATCGCCGGGTAGTAGCTGATGACGCATTCACCGAAGATAGTTTGAGTGGGTGACCTCATCGTTATTTGTCATCGCCTCTGATTCCGTCGCCCTCGAGCCGAGCGACGATCGCGGCCTGGCCCGGCAGCTTCTGCAGGCCGCCGTTGGCGAGGGCTTTAACCAGGACCGCCAACGAATTTTGGACCTGATTGACGAGCACGAAGACATAGCGGTGCGAACATGTCGACCTGGTCATCTCACCGGGTCGGCCTTTGTTGTTGATCCCAGCCGCATGATGTGTCTCATGCTTTTCCATACCAAGTTGCAACGTTGGCTTCAGCCTGGCGGGCACGCCGACGGCGATACAAATTTGGCGCATGTCGCCCTGCGTGAGGCCGAAGAAGAGACTGGTATTAGTGGACTCCGCGTCGTGACCCCAGCTATCGACGTCGATATTCATCGCGTCGACCCGCCGAAAGAAGATGCGCACCTTCATCTGGATGTTCGTTACCTGGTGATTGCTCCTGCTGGATCAGAACCAGTGGGCAACCACGAAAGCCAAGCTTTGCGCTGGGTCACCGAAGCCGAACTAGTGGACTTCGATGTCGACGATGGTCTGCGGCGTATGGCAAAGGCCGGATTCGAAGCGGCTGTGAACCTGGGCTAGTTCACCAGCTCTGTCAGTGCTTCTTGTGCCGACGCGAGAGCCATGAACTGCGTTTCAGTTTCGCGCTACTGGCCAGGCTTGTCAGCGAGCGGCGCAAGGCTTCCCGGATTGCACGCGCCCACCATCGTGCACAACCAACAGCAGCACCAACAGTGGTAGCGGCACTCCCGGCAACTAGACCTAGGCCAGGGAGAAGCCCGTTGGCGGCCTCGAGCCCCAGGACAGCAAATGTGCCAGATGTTGCTCCAACGGCCAGCACGAGTGTTGCGAATGCGAGTGGCCACCGGCCTTCGGATTGCATTGCGACCACATGTTTGTCGTCGCTCAGCGCCTGGTGCACGAATGCCGGATCTACACCGACCTCTTTTGCAATCCGCTCGTGTTGCTCGGTCGCGTCGACAGCGAGCTCAGTTCTGTGTGCGCTGCACTCCCGAGAGTTTGCAACGCCGCTTAGCGAGGCTCCGGTGTTTCGCTCCAAGGTAGAGAGAACGGCATCGCAACGCTTATTGGACAATGCTGCTTCTTTACCTGCGGAGCTGCTTCCTGAACATGAACACTTTCGGCCCTAATTGGTAGGACCTCAAGGTTGGTGATGGTGGTGACATCGGCGACACTTGCCGTCCTGTGGAAGCCAACCTGGACTGCGAGAGCACCAACCCATGCCGATGACCTACGACGAGGCCTGCGCCGCAGTATGCGCGCCAGGCACGATGTTCGAGATCACCGAAACCGAGGTCCGCGGTGTTACCACCAAAGTCTTTGCCGGTGCCCCGCCGAATATCACCGCTCTGTTTCAATTGGCAGCCGCTCGCGAGAGCGAGTTCATCGTCTACGAAAACGAGCGCTGGACGATGCCGCAGGTACTAGACCTTGCCGCAAAAATCGGCGACGCACTCGTCAATACCTGGGGCGTGAACAAGGGTGATCGAGTCAGTCTGGCCATGCGCAACTACCCCGAGTGGATAGCGGCCTATGTCGCGATTGTGTCGGTTGGTGCTGTAGCAGTCCCGCTGAATGCCTGGTGGCTCAGTGAGGAGCTGCAGTTTGCGATCGAAGACTCGGGATCAGTCGTTGTGCTGGCTGACAACGAACGCCTGGCCCGAATCCTCGAAGGCGAGGGGTCCGGCGTAACGCTGGTTGCCGTGCGTTCGACAGGTGACCTGCCAGCCGGTGTTGCTCGGCTCGAAGATGCTTTCGTCGACGGCGCAACGATGCCAGCCGTTGAGATCGGCCCCGACGACAATGCCTCGATTCTGTACACGTCGGGTACCACCGGCCGCCCCAAAGGGGCCGTGTCTACCCACCGCGCTGTACTCCATGCCCTCCTCGCTTTCGCAGCACGAGCAGCGGTGGGCGGGCTCACTGAACCAGCCGACGGCAATGTCGCTGACCCTGCTGGCGCTCCGGTCTTCATGCTGTGCGTCCCGTTGTTTCATGTGACCGGTCTGGTTCCGGTCATGCTTGGGTCGTTCGTGAGCGGGGCCAAGCTCGTCATGACACATCGCTGGGATTCCGAGCGGGCACTCGAACTGATCGAAACCGAACGCGTTACCAACTTTGTTGGTGTACCGACGATGAGCTGGGATCTGCTCGAATCGCCGAGTTTTGCATCGCGAGACACGTCTTCGCTCAAGTCGGTTGGTGGTGGCGGTGCACCGATGCCCCCCGAGCTGGTTCAGCGCATCGAAGACAACTTCCCTAATGGTCGGCCTGGCTTGGGTTACGGCATGACAGAGACCAACGCGTATGGGCCGCAGAACGCGGGAGCGATGTTCGTCGAGAACCCCACCTCGACCGGCAAGTGTGTGCCGATCATGAACGTGCGGGTTACCGATGCCGAAGGCAATGTGTTGCCCGTCGGCGAGACAGGTGAAATCTGGTTCAGCGGACCGATGCTGATCACCGAGTATTGGAATCGCCCAGAGGCCACCGCCGAGACAATGCAAGACGGCTGGCTTCGATCAGGCGATATCGGACGTGTCGACGACGATGGTCTTGTCTATGTCAGCGACCGGGCTAAGGACATGGTCTTGCGCGGAGGCGAGAACATTTATTGCATCGAAATTGAAGCGGCAATCTATGAGCACCCCGCCGTGTACGAGGCAGCCGTCTATGGCGTGCCCGATGATCGTCTTGGCGAGGAACTGGCCTGTCACATCATGGTCAAGCCCGGTGAGGCTCTCGAAGCCCCGGCACTGCAGGAGTTCTTGGCAGAACGCATCGCCAAGTTCAAGGTCCCGTCGATCGTTACCGTCGTGACCGAGTCGCTACCTCGAAATGCAAGCGGCAAGATCCTCAAGCGCGATCTGCGCGACGAGATCGCGGCCCGTTAGATATCGCCGCTGGGGGCGCAGCTGAACATCTCGTTGACTTCGGCAAATGTCGTCAACAGGTCCGTGACGCGTACCCCTTGATCGTTGCCACTAATGAGGAACGGTGGATCTTCGCCAGTGGCCAACACCTCGGCATAGACACGCCGGTCGTTTAGGAACAGCTCATAATCCTTGAGCCATTGGCGTACCCCATCGGCGCCCGTCGGATCTGTTGGCAGGGCAACCTGGCCGAGTTCGGCGACCATGAGCTCGAGCTGGATGGTTCCAAGCTCGAGCAACTCGCCGCGCTCGATGGCGTTCTTGGCAGCGGTGGCGACTGGTAGGTCGCCGATGTTGGCTTGGCGGGGGGCGCACACGCCCTCGGCGGCTGCGACGTAGATGGGATCGTCGAAGGCGTCGGGGTGCGCGATGCTGTCACGGTTGGCGAATGCCCAGATCCAGAACAGCGCCATGACCAAGAACGCAGCAGATCCAAGGAGTCGCGGAAACGACCAGCGCCAGCCGGCCGGCATCGACTCAAGCGAATCATGGTCGTGTTTTGGTGCAGGGCCATTCGTCGAAGTGTGCATCGGTACCAGTGTGCATGGTTCGGGGCTACACGCGGCGGCGGGTTGACTGAATCCTGAGCAATGGTGATCCGGCACGCCTCTAGGCGGCTGGAAGCAGGCACCGCTCGCAGTGGTCGAGGCCCCGGGTTCGGCCGAAACGCTGCAAGGCCGTTTCGGCGTTGCGCTGGACGAAGCTCGACTATTCACCCTGGAAGGGGTGGCGTTTGGAATACCATCGCCTGTGTGACAACTGACGCGCTGGCCGAGTTCGAAGCTCGAGGCCTGATCCATGACACGACCGAACGAGAGGCGCTTGCCGAAGCGCTACGTGCAGGCATGATCACTGTCTACGTGGGCTTCGATCCAACAGCTGACTCGCTTCACTTGGGAAACCTGGTTCCCATCATGGCGCTTCGCCGTATGCAGCTGGCTGGTCATAAGCCGATTGCGTTGATCGGCGGGTCTACCGGCATGGTTGGCGACCCCGGTGGCCGCTCCGAAGAACGCAATCTGCTCGATGAACAGACACTTGCGCACAACCTGAAGGGGATCTCCGGGGTCCTGCGCCGCTTCCTCGATTTCGATAGCGGTGCAGAGAACACTGCGGAGATGGTCAATAACTTCGACTGGACAGGCCCAGTCGGCGTGATCGATTTCCTTCGCGATGTTGGCAAGCACGTGACCGTGAACCAGATGATGGCCAAGGATTCGGTGAAGAGCCGCCTTGACAGCGAGAACGGCATCTCGTTCACCGAATTCAGCTACATGTTGCTGCAGGCCTTTGACTTCTGGTGGTTGTACGAAAACAAGAACTGCATCATGCAGATGGGCGGCAGCGACCAATGGGGAAACATCACTGCTGGAACCGACCTAGTCCGTAAGCGCTCACAAGGCCAGGCGTTCGCCCTGACCTGGCCGCTACTCACGCGTAGTGACGGCGCCAAGTTCGGTAAGACTGCCGATGGCGCCATCTGGCTCACCGCCGACCGCACGTTGCCATACGAAATTCATCAGTACTTCCTGCGGGTGCCCGACGCCGATGTTGAACGTATGTTGTTGTGGTTCACGCTGCTGCCGGTCGACGAGGTCCACGCGCTCATGGCCGAACACAATGCAGCGCCGGACCAACGGATAGCCCAACGCCAGCTGGCCGACGAAGCACTTACGATCATCCACGGTGAAGCTGCTGTTCGTCAATCGAACCTGGCCGCCGACGCTCTGTTTGGTGGGGCTGAGTTGACGGGCGAAATGGCCGAGTCCCTTCGTGGCATCGTGCCCGAGACCACCATTGCAGCTTCGACCCTCGACGAGGGACAGAATCTGATTGGGCTGCTCGTGTCGAGTGGCCTGTGTTCGTCGCGTGGTGACGCTCGCCGCAAGATCGGCGAGAACCAGATCAGTTTGAACGGATCCAAGACCGACATCGACCATGTTGAACCGAGCGCCCTCATCGATGGCCGTTTCTTGCTGTTGCAGCGCGGTAAGAAGGCAAGGCACCTCGTCGTCGTCGACGGCTAGGCCTTTCGTCAACACCTCGGCCTCTTATGCGAGTGTGATGCCGACTCTTCGCAGCGCTTCAGCAGGCCGGTCCAATCGAAGCAGATCCTCGGCGGCTTTAAGCTCGGGAGCCAGATAACGGTCTGGTCCCGGCCCAGCCACCTCTGTGCGCAGCAGTTCGTGCACTGCCCCCGTCGCCAGAGATGGAGTAAGCGGTGCACGAAAGTCAATCGCACGAGCAGCGCAAACATATTCGACGGCGAGAATGCGGCGAACGTTGTCGATGACCTTGCGCAGTTTGCGTGCTGCAAGCCATGCCATGGAGACATGGTCCTCTTGCATGGCCGATGTCGGCAGCGAGTCGACCGAAGCCGGGGCAGCTAGGCGTTTGTTCTCTGACGCCATGGCGGCGGCGGTGTAGTGCCCAATCATCAGACCGCTATCGACGCCGGCCTCTTCGGCCAAGAAGGGCGGTAGCCCATGGCTGCGGGTCTTGTCGAGCATGCGGTCCATGCGTCGCTCTGAGATGGCGCCTATCTCGGAAACGGCGATAGCCAGAAAGTCAGCGGCGAATCCCAACGGAGCCCCATGGAAGTTGCCACAGGACTCAACCCGCCCGTCGGCCAACACCATGGGGTTGTCGATGGCCGACGCAAGTTCGTTGTTCGCGACGCTGCGGCAGTGTTCGAGCGTGTCGCGGACTGCACCGTGCACCGATGGCGTGCAGCGTATTGAGTATGCATCTTGTACCCGAGTGTCCTCGTCATTGGCATGGCTGGCCACAATCGGTGAGTTGGCGAGCATCAACCGCAGGTTGGCGGCGCTAACCGCCTGGCCCGGCTGAGGCCGCAACGCTTGCAGGTCGGCAGCGAACGTGGAGTCCGTCGCAAGCAGCCCTTCGACGGTCATAGCGGTGATCATGTCGGCCTGTGCCAGCAGCCGATCGATGTCGTCGATAGCCAAACACAACATGCCCAGGATGGCGTCGGTGCCGTTGGTGACGGCCAGACCTTCCTTCTCGGCGAGCTCGATTGGTTGCAGCCCGGCGTCTGCCAAGGCTTCTGCAGCGGGGCGGATATCGCCGTTGTGCACGACGTCGCCTTCGCCAAGGAGCGCCAGAGCGCCGTGGGCGAGAGGCGCCAAGTCGCCGCTTGCGCCGAGCGATCCGTATTCAGGGACGATCGGTGTGATGCCGGCGTTCAGGATGTCAACCATTGCTTGGGCCACAAGTGGCCGAGCGCCACTGTGTCCGAGCGCAAGGGTGCGTGCCCGCAGCAGAACCATGGCGCGAACAACTTCTTCTTCGACCGGATCACCCATGCCCGCGGCATGAGACCGGATAAGGGCCACCTGCAAGGCCTTTCGACGATCGGGCGGAATGGAGACAGTGGCCAGTGCGCCGAAGCCGGTCGAGATGCCGTATTTGGCGGCGCCTTCGGCCAGCTGATCGACGACAGCTCGAGCCTTGGTCATTCGGTCAACGGCCGTGGCTGTCAGTTCGACGACTTCAGATTGTCGAGCGACAGCAACGACTTCTCCGATGGTTACGCCGGGGCCGTCTAATCGGATGGTCATGATGTGAAGTCCTCGGGGTTCAACTGAAAATCCTGGGCGAACGAGTCGACAGCGGCGGTGAAAGCGGCGTCATGCTCGACGTGCCGTTCTCGCGTGAACCGATGATCGGGGCCAACAATCGAGATTGCGACACCGAGTTTCCCTTCCGTTCGAAGCGCACGGGACATGGCAGTGATATCGGGTTCGACGGCGCCAGTGCGAACCGCCGTCGTGCCTGGTTCTGCTAGCGCTGCGCCTAATGCGGATTTGTCGAGAGTGACATCTTGCCCGACCCAGCCGACGTGGCGGATGGCGCGTGGGCTTTCGGCGGTAGCAATGTAGGTGCCAGTGTTGCCGTCGCTGACAGCGAGATAGCACGATTCGCCCGTTCGAGCGGCGAGAGCATCGAGGTGTGGCTGGGCAACTGCAGCGAGTCGGTCGCGGACGTTCCCGCTCCGTAACGACGCAGCAATACTCAAAATCGTGGGGCCAGCCGAAAAGTCCCCGCGCTCGTCGCGGTCCACATACCCTCGGGTTTCTAGCGCTCGCAGGTAACGGAGCGCTGTTGTGGGGGTGACATCGGCTGACGCTGCTGCGGTAGTTAAGTTGCAGTTGTGTTCTGCGAGTACGGCTTCGAAGAGGTCAAGGACTCGCGCAATCGAGCGAGGCACAGCGTCATCATTGGCGGGGCCATTTGTTGCAGTACTGGTCGCGATTGCTGTCACCGTGTCTATAACCACCGAGTCTCCAAATTGTCATCTGTTGACATTGACTGTGAACGGTTGACATCGTAAGGACGGTGCGAGCAGAATGCAAGACATGAGCTCTTCGTTTGGACCCCTCGGTACGCCTGTCACCAACATCGCGGCACCGCGAGGTACCGATCTGAGCTGCAAGGGCTGGCCGCAAGAGGCCGCCTACCGCATGTTGCAGAACAACTTGGACCCACAGGTCGCGGAGAACCCAGATCAGCTAGTTGTGTACGGCGGTACCGGCCGTGCCGCTCGAAACTGGGACTCCTACCGGGCCATGCTGCGCACCCTAGAGACGCTCGAACGCGACGAGACCATGCTCGTGCAGTCCGGCAAGCCGGTTGGAGTTATGCGCACCCACGAATGGGCACCACGAGCGATCATCGCCAACTCGAACCTTGTTCCCGAGTGGGCGAACTGGGATGAGTTTCGACGCCTCGAGCACCAAGGGTTGACGATGTATGGCCAGATGACAGCTGGCTCATGGATCTATATCGGCACCCAAGGAATATTGCAGGGCACCTATGAGTGCTTCGCCGAAATCGCCCGCAAACGTTTCGGTGGAACCCTGGCCGGCACGCTCACGATCACGGCTGGCGCCGGTGGCATGGGTGGTGCTCAGCCGATGGCAGTGACGATGAACGATGGGGTCGTGCTCGTCATCGACGTCGACCAACACATGCTCGACCGGCGCGTCGAACATCGTTACCTCGACGAGATTGCCCCGGACTATGCAGCGGCGATCAAGCGAGTCACTGAAGCGAAGGCGTCGAGGAAACCTCTGTCGGTTGGGCTTCTCGGAAATGCGGCAGACCTCTTGCCGCGGCTCCTAGCCGACGGCATCGAAGCCGACATCGTGACCGATCAGACGAGCGCCCACGATCCGCTGAGCTACATGCCCAACGACCTCTCGCTCGAAGCAGCAGATGAGCTACGACGCTCCGATCCGACTGAGTTCACCCGACGATCACGCGCTGCGATGGCTACGCACTGTCAGGCCATGGTTGGGTTCATGGACGCAGGTGCCGAGGTCTTCGATTACGGCAACAGCCTGAGGGCAGAAGCCAAGCTTGGCGGGTTCGACCGTGCATTCGACTATCCGGGCTTTCTGCCCGCGTACATCCGTCCGTTGTTCTGCGAAGGCCTCGGCCCGTTCCGGTGGGTGGCGCTGTCGGGAGACCCGGCTGACATCGCCGCGACTGACCGAGCAGTACTCGAAGAGTTCCCCGAGAACGAAGGGTTGGCTCGTTGGATCAAGCTGGCAGCCGAGCGAGTTGCCTTTCAGGGACTGCCTGCCCGAATCTGCTGGCTTGGCTATGGCGAGCGGCATCGTCTCGGCTTGCGATTCAACGAGATGGTCCGCTCTGGCGAGCTCAAAGCTCCGATTGTTATTGGCCGCGATCACCTCGACTCGGGTTCGGTGGCCTCGCCATACCGCGAGACCGAGGGAATGATCGACGGATCCGACGCCATCGCCGACTGGCCGCTACTTAATGGGCTCGTGAACACGTGCTCTGGCGCGACCTGGGTCAGCATCCATCATGGTGGAGGTGTCGGCATCGGGCGCTCGATACATGCTGGTCAAGTCAGCGTGGCTGACGGCACCGACCTCGCCGCCGAGAAGCTCGAGCGGGTACTCACAAACGACCCAGCGATGGGTGTGATCCGACATGTCGATGCGGGCTACGAGCGTGCCATCGAGGTCGCAGACGAACGAGGCGTAACAATCCCCATGCGGGCCGACCAGTCATGACGGTTCGCCCAATTCTTGGTATTGGGCATCCGACGCTGCGTCTAGTCGCAGTACCGGTGGATCCAGTCGACATTAGAACCCCCAAGATTCAAACGCTGATCGATGATCTGATCGACACCATGCACGATGCCAATGGCGCCGGGCTTGCCGCCACGCAGATCGACGCCACCGTACGAATCGCGGTGATGGAAGTTGGCGACAATCCTCGGTATCCCTACAAGCCGCGGATTCCGTTGACCGTTGCAATCAACCCGGTCATCGTGCCGCTAGATGACGAAATGGTCGAAATCAACGAGGGATGTTTGTCGGTACCTCTGCGGGGAAATGTGATGCGCCATGTCAATGTGCGGGTCAACTATTTCGACCGCGACGGTGTCGAGCATGACGAAGTCAAACGTGGATTGACCGCCGGCACCTGGCAACACGAGTGCGACCACCTGGACGGACAGTTGTTCATCGACAAGGTCGCTAACCCCGCGACGCTGGCGACATGGGACGAGTACAACACCCATCACCGACAGGCCTTCGTGGCCCGCATCACCAAGTTCGTCGAGCGGGTCGGGTCCTGAACGGCGTGCGAACGGCAGTGTGGTGCGAACAGGCTGTGCTCAACGGCACGGTGCACGGCGACGTCTTGATCGACATGGTTGACGGCAGGTTTACGTCGATTGCGCCAGGGTCGGCTCAAGGAGCTGCGACACGACTTGCTGGCATCACCGTTCCCGGTCTTGCAAACGCTCATAGTCATGCGTTCCATAGAGCGCTGCGGTCACGGACTCAGGCGGACCGCGGCACGTTCTGGACATGGCGCGACCTGATGTATCGCGCCGCCGAGCGGCTTGAACCCGACAGCTATTATCGTCTGGCACGGGCGGTGTTCGGCGAGATGGTCTTGGCGGGTATTTCGTGTGTCGGCGAGTTTCATTACATCCATCATCAGAGCGACGGAACTGCATACAAAAATCCAAACGAGATGGGTCTGGCGATGCTGGCAGCTGCCGACGCAGCATCGATCAGGATCACGCTTCTCGATACCCTCTATCTGCATGGTGGGCTCGATCACCAGGGCTATTCGCCGCCCGAGGGAACGCAGCGTCGATTCAGCGACCACACTGCTGACCGTTGGGTCGAGCGGGTTGACGATCTGGATGCTGGAGAGACCCACCGAATCGGTGCTGCGGTTCATTCAGTACGGGCTGTGGCCCCTTCCGACATGAGCGTCGTCGCCCAATGGGCGGCTCGAGGTGACAGGCCCGTGCACTGCCACATCTCCGAGCAGCCTGCCGAAAACGAGGCATGCCACGCCTTCCACGGAGCGTCCCCTGTAAGCATCGTCGACGATGCCGGGTTGCTCTCGCCGCATTTCACCGCCGTGCACGCAACACATCTTGACGCTGACGATGTTGCCGCCTTAGCTCGGTCTGGCTCGACTGTCGCTATGTGTCCGACGACTGAACGCGATCTTGGTGACGGCATCGGACCAAGTCGCCAGTTTGTCGAATCGCAGACACCGATCGCATTGGGTTCGGACTCACATGCGGTGATCGACATATTCGACGAAGCTCGAGCAGTGGAACTACACGAACGGCTACGCAGCCAGGAACGGGGTGTCCATTCCGCAGCAGAATTGTTGGACATGGCGACGATCAATGGGCATCGCAGCCTCGGATGGAGCGACGCCGGCGCAATTGCCGTAGGGAACCGGGCCGACCTGGTGACCGTCGATCTCAACTCGGTCCGAACCGCCGGAACCGCCGCTGCAGAAGGCATCGAGTCGGCCATATTTGCAGCCGCAGCGTCGGATGTGTCGAACGTGTTCATCGACGGACACTGCGTCGTAGCTGACTACGCACACACCGACCTTGACGTCGCAGCAGAACTCTCTATAACTATCCAGGAGCTGATGGGCCGTGACTGAGCACACCACAAGACCGTCGCTGGTGATCGACAACATCGGTTCCCTCGTTACCAACGATCCGGCGCTTGGTGACGGCCCACTAGGCATTATTGAAGACGCATCGCTGGTCATCGTCGATGGTGCCGTGGAGTATGTCGGTCCATCT